>Ga0207873_1000901_pt1 | contig 30571 bp, 24 predicted proteins | sample BGWIniCompost_FD_187373 | JGI IMG/M metagenome (GOLD analysis project Ga0207873, IMG submission 187373) | Cellulose adapted compost microbial communities from Newby Island Compost Facility, Milpitas, CA, USA - BGW Initial Compost (SPAdes)... ... | reverse complement strand
GCCCGGTGCCCACGGACCGCTACGAACCACATCGCATCGACAGTCCGGACCGCCCTGACGGGGCCAACCGGAACCGCTTACTCAAGGATTAGGAACCCCCGTTGACCACGCCACCCCGCGACCTCGTCGGCATCGGTATCGGCCCCTTCAACCTCTCCCTCGCCGCCCTCGCCCACCCGCTGACCGGGTTCGACGCCGTCTTCTACGACCAGCGCCCCGAGTTCGCCTGGCACCCCGGCCTGCTGCTCGACGACGCCACGATCCAGGTGCCGTTCCTCGCCGACCTGGTCACCCTCGCCGACCCCACCAGCCCCTTCAGCTTCCTCAACCACCTCAGGGACCGCGAACGGCTCTACCCGTTCTACTTCGCCGAGACGTTCCACATCCGCCGCACCGAGTACGACGCCTACTGCCGCTGGGTCGCCGGGCGGCTGCCCGCGCTGCGCTTCGGCCACCAGGTCGACGCGGTGCGGTGGAACGCCGAACGCCGGCTGTTCGAGGTGGACTTCACCCAGCTCGACGCCGACGGCGAGGCCGAGGCCCTGGGCCGCACCCACACCCGCAACGTCGTCCTCGGGGTCGGCACCGAACCCCATGTGCCCGATCCGCTCAGGCCCCTGGTGGACGCCCCCGGCGTGCTGGTGATCCACTCCGACGACTACCTCGCCCACCGCGACGCCCTGCTCGCCGCGGGCCATGTCACCGTCGTCGGCACCGGGCAGTCCGGCGCCGAGGTCTTCCAGGACCTGCTGCGCAGCCGCCCCGTCGGCCGGGAACGGCTGCACTGGATCGGCCGCACCGGGGCGTTCGCGCCCATGGAGTACTCCAAGCTGGGCCTGGAGCACTTCACCCCGGACCACACCCGCTACTTCCACGCGCTGCCCGAGGAGGTCAGAGAGCGGCTGGTGCCCGCCCAGTGGCAGCTGCACAAGGCGATCGACGCGGGCACCATCGCCGCCATCCACGACGAGCTCTACCGGCGCACCCTCGGCGGCGGCTGGCCCGACACCGTCCTCACCCCCGGCGTCCTGGTGCGCACCGCGGGACGCCTCGGTACCGCGCAGATCGAACTCCACCTGGAGCACGTCCAGCAGGGCACCCGCTCACGCCTGACCACCGACGCCGTGGTGCTCGCCACCGGACACCGGCCGCGCTCCCTGGACCGCCTGCTGGCCGGCCTCGACCCGTATCTGCGCCGCGACGGCAGCGGCCGCCCGTGCGTCGACGAAAGCTTCCGCCTGGTGCTGGACCCGCCCGTCACCGGCTCCGTCCACGTCCAGAACGCCGAGATGCACACCCACGGTGTCGGCGCCCCCGACCTCTCCCTCGCCGCCTGGCGCAGCGCCGTCATCCTCAACTCCCTGACCGGCAGGGAGGCCTACCCGCTGCCGGCCCGCACCGCCTTCACCACCTTCGGGCTGGCGCCGGAGAAGCGGCAGGTCCCGCCCGCCCGGGGCGAGGCCGTGCGGCTCACCCCGCTGGCGGACGGGACCTGAGGACGGCGACCCGGCGCGGACGTCAGAAGACCGGCGTGCCGTCCCGGGTCAGCCGCCAGTCCGCCGAGGCGAAGTCCTTCGGGTCGAGGACGCCCTTGTCCGTCACCCACTCCGCGATCCGGGTGCGGATCTCGGTCGACTCCGACCACACCTCGGGAGCCGAGGCCACGTGCGGGAAGTCGCCGCCGCCGTTGGCCCGGTAGTTGTTCACCGCGAACACGAACTGCTGCTCGTCGTCCAGCGGGGCACCGTCGTAGGAGAGGTTCTTGATCCGCGAGCCGGCCGGCTGGGCGATGTCGATGTCGTAGGTCAGCCCGGAGACGTAGTCGTAGTTGTAGTCCGGGCGGCCGTTCGCGTTGGTCAGCTTGTCCACGTCCACCGGGGTGCCGGGCGCCGTCTGCACGAAGTACTCGGCGGAGTACTCCAGGTACGCCCGTACCTGCGCGCCGGTCATCAGCTTGGCGACCAGGGTGTTGTCGTAGACGTACAGGCTCGACAGGTCCCGGATCGTCACCTCGCCTGCGGGGATCTCGGAGGTGCGCGAGAACGGCGACGCCTGCGAGAGCACCGGCAGCGAGGCGTGCTCGGTGCCGGCCAGCGCGGCCCGGACCACGTCCTCCTGCACCTTGGTGATCAGGTCGACGATCGGCGCGTCCTTGTAGCGGGCCTCGACCGTGGTCAGCGTCTCGGTCGCGGTGCCGACCACCTGGTTGACGTACTCGACGACCTTGCGGTGCTCGTCGGTGAGCAGTCTGGTGATCCGCGGGTCGTCCTCGACCGTGCGGGAGTCCCGCAGTGAGGCCTTCACCGACTCCACCTGCCAGCGGCCCCGCTCGAAGACCAGCTCGAAGTCGAAGAGGGTGAGCCGCTCGGCGAAGCACAGCGGCTCCGAGAGCACGACCTCCTTGCCGGTCTTCTCGTTCACCACCCGCATCTCGGGGATCTCGGTGTGCGCGTGCCCGACCAGGATCGCGTCGATGCCGGGCACCTGCCGGGCCACGTTCGCCGCCGCGTTCTCCACGTGCGGCAGCTGGTCCCCGTAGGAGGAGGTGCCCGACGTCCCGGAGTGCGCCGACACCACCACCACGTCCGCGCCCATCGACCGCAGCTTCGGCACCCACGTGGCCGCCTGCTCCTCCAGGCCGGGGAAGGTCAGTCTGCCCTGCACATAGGCCTTGTCCCAGATGGCGATGCCCGGGTTCGTCAGGCCCAGCACCGCCACCTTCACCGGCGGCGCGCCCTTCACCCGGAAGGTCTTGATGAAGTACGGCGGGAACGCGGGCCGCAGCGTCTTCGCGTCCAGCGCGTTCGCCCCGAGGAGCGGGAAGTCGCACTGCTCCTCGAACTTGCGCAGGGTGTCGATGCCGTAGTTGAACTCGTGGTTGCCGAGCGCCACCGCGTCGTACCCGATGGCGTTCATCGCCTGCGCCATCGGATGCACCGGGCCGCCCTCGGCGGTGATCGGGTCGACCTTGGCGTAGTAGTAGGTCAGCGGGGTGCCCTGGATGGTGTCGCCCGCGTCCAGCAGCAGCGTGTTGCCGCGGCCCTTCTCCTCACGGACCTGGTCGACCAGCGTGGAGATCCGGGCCAGGCCCTGGGCGTTGCCGTCCTCGTCGGTGTACTCCCCGTCCTTGTAGTAGTCCCAGTTGAAGACGTGCCCGTGCAGGTCGGTGGTGCCCATCACGGTCAGCGCGTACCGCTTGGGCCGCTTCCTGCCGTGCCCCGCCTCTGCGGCCGCCGCCGGGGAGGCCTGCACGGCCGCCGCCAGCGCCACCCCCGCTCCCGTCACGGCGGACGTCTCCAGGAATTTCCGGCGGTTCAACGGCATGTCAGCTTCCCCTCGTGCAGCGGTCACTCGGACGGTCCACGTCGCAACGCGCGTAGACGCGTCCGCAGATTCTGACCTGAACACGCCCATCCGCAACAGTCCCCACACATTGCGATCCGGTGACCGGCACACTGGCCCCATGACGGCCACCCCCTACGGCACCCCCGAGACCCCCCACCTCACCGTGCGCGGCGAGGCCGACCTCGACGTGGCCCCCGAGACCGCCGGCATCGGCATCACCCTCACCGCCCGGGGCCGCGACCGCCGCGGCGTCCTGGACGACCTCACCCGCCGCAACGCCGAGGTCCTCGAGCTGGTCAAGAGCTACGGGGAGGCCGTGGAACATCTGGAGACCGGCTCGCTCACGGTCGCCCCCGAACTCACCCGGCACGGCCGCGGCGAACGCGTCCGCACCTACCACGGCACCGTCCGTCTCACCGCCGACCTGGGCGACTTCGCCGCCCTCGGAGAACTCGTCACCCGCCTCTTCGACCTGGAGCTCACCCGCGTCGACGGCCCGTGGTGGGCGCTGCGCCCCGGCTCCCCGGCGCACACCGAGGCCCGCAGGAGGGCGGTGCACGACGCCGTGCGGCGCGCCCGCGCCTACGCCGAGGCGCTCGGCACCTCCCTGGCCGCGCTCATCGAACTGTCCGACACCGGCGCGGAACTGCCCCGCCCGCCCGCATTCGCCGCCCGCGGCATGGAGCCGGCCGCGTTCGCCGGGGAGGCCGCACCCCCGCCGCTCGACCTCGAACCCCAGCGCCAGCACCTGCACGCCGAGGTCACCGCCCGCTTCACCATGCGCCCGCCGGAGCTGTGAGCCCCTGGCGGCTGCCTCCGGGCGACCGGGCGACCTGGCGCCCGCGCGGACGCCCCCTAGAACCGTCTTTCGAATTCACTACCTGTCAACAAGCCTTCATCGCCCGTCCGTTGGCCGGTCACGCGCAACACCCGGACTACCCATCGGTAAGCCATAGGCTCGGCCCATGCGCCGAGCGAAAATCGTCTGCACACTGGGGCCCGCCACCGACTCCTACGACCGGATCAGAGCGCTGGTCGAGGCGGGGATGGACGTCGCCCGCTTCAACCTCAGCCACGGCACGCACGCCGAGCACGAGACGCGGTACCGCCACGTCCGCAAGGCGTCCGACGAGACCGGCCGCAGCGTCGGCGTCCTCGCCGACCTTCAGGGCCCGAAGATCCGCCTCGGCCGGTTCGCCGAAGGGCCGGTACTGCTTGAACGCGGCGACACCTTCACCATCACCGTCGAGGACGGCGTGGAGGGCGACCGCCACCTCTGCGGCACCACCTATGCGGGGCTCGCCGATGACGTCACTCCCGGTGAGCGCATCCTGGTCGACGACGGCAAGGTCGCGCTCCAGGTCACCGAGATCGACGGCCCCCGGGTGCGCACCACCGTGCTCGAGGGCGGCGTGATCTCCGACCACAAGGGGCTCAACCTGCCCGGCGTCGCGCTGTCCGTCCCCGCGCTGTCCAAGAAGGACGAGGAGGATCTGCGCTGGGCGCTGGCCACCGGCTTCGACCTGGTCGCCCTGTCCTTCGTCCGCTCCGGCCGGGACGTGAAGGACGTCCACCGGATCATGGACGAGGAGGGCCGGCGCCTGCCCGTCGTCGCCAAGCTCGAGAAGCCGCAGGCGGTGGAGAACATCGAGGAGATCGTGGCCGCCTTCGACGGCCTGATGGTCGCCCGCGGGGACCTCGGCGTGGAGATGCCGCTGGAGCAGGTGCCCATCGTGCAGAAGCGCGCGATCAAGCTGGCCAGGCGCAACGCCAAGCCGGTGATCGTCGCCACCCAGATGCTGGACTCGATGATCGACAGCGCCCGCCCCACCCGCGCCGAGGCCTCCGACGTGGCCAACGCGGTCATCGACGGCACGGACGCGGTGATGCTCTCCGGCGAGACCAGCGTCGGCAAGCACCCGGCGGAGACGGTCCGCACCATGGCGAAGATCGTGGCCGCGGCCGAGGAGGACATCCTCGCGGGGGGCCTGCCGCCGCTGACCGAGCGCAACAAGCCCCGCACCCAGGGCGGGGCGGTGGCCCGCGCGGCGGCGGAGATCGGCGACTTCCTGGGGGCGCGGTTCCTGGTCGCCTTCACCCAGTCCGGCGACACGGCCCGCCGGTTGTCCCGCTACCGCTCGCCCATCCCGCTGCTGGCCTTCACCCCGGAGCCGGCCACCCGCTCGCAGCTGAGCCTGTCGTGGGGAGTGGAGACGTTCCTCGGCCCGCACGTGGACTCGACGGACGCCATGGTCGACCAGGTGGACGAGCTGCTCACCCGGTACGGGCGCTGCGACCGCGGGGACGTGGTGATCATCACGGCGGGCTCACCGCCGGGCGTGACGGGTTCCACCAACATGGTCCGCGTTCACCGGATCGGCGACGACAACCCCTGAGCGGCGACCTTGGAACCGGAGGAAAAGTACCCCGGGTCGGATTCGAACCGACGCTGTATGGTGTTTGAGACCATTGCCTCTACCGCTGGGCTACCGGGGCTCCCTTGGAAATGAAGGCCGGCGGTCACCCGCCGTGCCCCTACCTTATCGCAGCTGGGTACGCTCTTGTCAGCAGTATCTGCCTGCCCCGCACCAAGGAGCTCACGTGAGTGCCCCCGAGTCGCCCCAGCCCGTGGACGTGCCCGAAGACGACAAGTCGCACGTGCCTCCCATGACGACCCGCGTCGTCATCGCCGAGGACGAGGCGCTGATCCGGCTCGACCTCAAAGAGATGCTGGAGGAGGAGGGCTACACCGTCGTCGGTGAGGCGGGCGACGGCGAGCAGGCCATCGAACTGGCCCGTGAGCACCGGCCCGACCTGGTGATCCTCGATGTGAAGATGCCCAAGCTGGACGGCATCTCCGCGGCCGAGAAGATCGCCGAGGAGCGGATCGCCCCGGTGCTGATGCTGACCGCGTTCTCCCAGCGCGACCTCGTGGAGCGGGCCCGCGACGCCGGTGCGATGGCGTACCTGGTCAAGCCGTTCAGCAAGAGCGACGTGGTGCCCGCGATCGAGATGGCCGTCTCGCGGTTCACGGAGCTGAAGGAGCTGGAGCGCGAGGTCGCGGACCTGAACCAGCGGCTGGAGACCCGCAAGCTGGTGGACCGCGCCAAGTCGGTGCTGCAGACGCAGTACGGGCTGACCGAGCCGGCCGCGTTCCGCTGGATCCAGAAGACGTCCATGGACCGGCGGATGTCCATGCAGCAGGTGGCGCAGGCGGTCATCGACGACGCCGAGGAGAAGAAGGCACAGAAGGGCTGAACGCCCGCGAGCGGCGAGGGCCCGGACCCGGCGCCGACGCGAAGCGGCCCGCGCCCCCTGGGGGACGCGGGCCGCTCGCATGTGCGGCTGCCGCCTGCCTCAGTCCTCGCCGAGGTACGCCTTGCGCACCGACTCGTCGTGGAGCAGGTCCTGGCCGGAGCCGGTCAGGACGATCTTGCCGACCTCCATCACATGGCCGTGGTCCGCGAGGGACAGCGCGGCCTGGGCGTTCTGCTCGACCAGCAGGATGGTCGTGCCCCGCGACTTCAGCTCGGCGATGGTCGCCATGATCTTCTGCATCATGATCGGCGAGAGACCCATCGAGGGCTCGTCGAGCATCAGCAGCTTCGGCTGGGACATCAGCGCCCTGCCCATGGCGAGCATCTGCTGCTCACCGCCGGAGAGGGTGCCCGCGGCCTGCTTGCGGCGCTCCCCGAGGATGGGGAACAGGTCGTAGGCGCGCTGGATGTCCTTCTCGATGCCCGCCTTGTCGTTGCGCAGGAAGGCACCGAGGCGCAGGTTGTCCTCGATGGTCATGCGCGGGAAGATGTGCCGCCCCTCCGGGGAGTGGGCGAGACCGCGGGAGACGATCTCGTGGGCGGGCACCTTCTTCAGCGACTTGCCGTTGAACTTGATCTGGCCGCCGACCGGCTTGAGCAGACCCGACAGGGTGCGCAGGGTCGTCGTCTTGCCGGCGCCGTTGGTGCCGATGAGGGTGACCACTTCACCGGCCTCGACCTTGAACGAGATCCCCTTGACGGCTTCGATCTTGCCGTAGGCGACCCGGAGGTCCTCGACTTCGAGAAGTGCGGTCATCGGTCGTTCTCCTTGGCGGGCGCGGTCTGAGCAGCGGCCTCGGCCGCGGCCTCGGCGGCCTCGACCTCGGCAGCTTCCGCGGCGCCGGGGTCGTTCGCGAGGGGTTCTCCCAGGTAGGCGGCGATCACCCGCTCGTCGCTCTGCACGGTGGCGGCGTCGCCCTCGATCAGCTTCTTGCCCTGGACGAGAACGGCCACGCGGTCACAGAGGTTCATGATGAACCGCATGTCGTGCTCGATGACGAGGACGGCGATGCCCTTGTCGCGGATGGCGAAGATCAGCTCCTCGGCCGCCCGCGTCTCCTGCGGGTTCATGCCGGCCGTGGGCTCGTCGAGGAGCAGCAGACCCGGCTCGCTGGCCAGCGCACGCGCGATCTCCAGCTTGCGCTGCTCGCCGTAGGGGAGGTTGCGGGCCAGGTGGTCCGCCTTGCCCGCCAGGCCCACGAACTCCAGCAGCTCCATGGCCCGGGCGCGGCTGGCCGCCTCGGCCTTGTGGAAGCCGGGGCCGCGCAGCAGCGCCGACCACAGGCCCTCCTTGGTGCGGGTGTGGCGGCCGACGAGCACGTTCTCCAGGACCGTCATGTTGGCGAACAGACGGATGTTCTGGAAGGTGCGCGCGATGCCGGCGGCGGTGACCTTGAACGACTTGGGCGGCAGGATCTGGCCCTTGTACCGGACCTCGCCCTCGGTGGGGACGTACAGGCCGGTCAGGCAGTTGAAGAAGGTCGTCTTGCCGGCGCCGTTGGGTCCGATGAGGCCGACGATCTCGCCGGCGTTCACGGTGAGGTCGACGTCGCTGACGGCGGTGAGGCCGCCGAAGCGCATGGTCACACCGCGGGCGTCGAGGACGGGCTCGCCGGGGGTGGCGCCGGTGGGCGCGCTCTTGGTGGTGGTGTCGGTGGTCATCGTGGTCAGGCCCCTGCCTTGCTGAGGACTGTCGGCGCTTCTGTCTCTTCGTGGAACTCGAGCTGGCGGCGCCGGTTCGGGATGAGGCCCTCCGGTCGGTAGCGCATCAGCAGCACGAGCGCGAGGCCGAAGGCGAAGAGCTGGTAGTCGCCGAGGAACTGGAGCTTGGCCGGGATCAGGTAGAGCAGGGACGCGCCGACCAGCGGTCCGCTGATGGTGCCCATGCCGCCGAGGACGACCGCGGCGAGCAGGAAGGCGCTGTTGGGCGGGACCACGTGGGCGAACTGGTACTGCTCCGGCGTCACCGTGTAGGTGACGTGCGCCTGGACGGTGCCCGCCAGGCCGGCGAGCGTGGCGCCGAGGGCGAAGGCGATCAGCTTCACGCGGAAGCCGTTGATGCCCATGGCGAGCGCGGCGGTCTCGTCCTCGCGGATCGCCACCCAGGCGCGGCCGATGCGGGAGTCGCTGCTGCGCCGGAAGACGACCACCACGACCAGCGTGATGAGCAGCATCAGCAGGAAGTAGTTGGCGAAGCGGGCGATGGTGAACCCGGCGATGGTGTGCTCCTGGCCGAAGTCGAACCCGAGGATGTTGAGGTTCGGGATCGAGGAGATGCCGTTGGAGCCGTTGGTGATGTCCGGCCCGGAGGTGCCGTCCATGTTGAGGACGGCGATCCGGAAGATCTCACCGAAGCCGAGGGTCACGATGGCCAGGTAGTCGCCGCGCAGTCGCAGCGTCGGCGCACCGATGATCACGCCGAACACCATGGCGACCGCCGCGCCGATCAGCGCGCTCGCCCAGAACGGCACCTGGAAGTCGAACGGGCTGGAAGGGCTGCCGGAGACCATGGCGGCGGCGTAGGCGCCGACACCGAGGAAGGCGACGTAACCGAGGTCGAGCAGACCCGCCAGACCGACCACGATGTTCAGGCCGAGGGCGACCGTGGCGAAGATCAGGATGTAGACGCCGATCGTCGCGTACTGGTCGTCGGACTGGGTGAAGGGGAACGCGGCCGCCGCGACGAAGGCACCGATCAGGGTGACGTTGCGGTGCTTGCCGGTGATCACGGAGAGCCGGCTGATCAGACCGGCCTTGAACAGGGCGGCGAAGCCGAATCCCGCGGTGATCAGGAAGCCGATGAACAGCTCGTCGTACTCGGTGCCGATGCCGTAGGTGAAGACCAGCAGGCCGATGGCCATGGCGGCCACGATCACCAGGATCTCGGCGAAGCCGGGGAGCTTGCGGGCGGGCGCCTTGACCGGACCGGTCGCGAACGCCGCCTTGATGACGGCGGCCTGGTGGCGCGCCTTGTGGCGGAACTGCTCCCAGCCGGTGTCATCCGGGTCGAACGGATCCGGCTCCGGGCGCTCGAACGGCAGGGCGAGGGCGCCGAGCAGGGTGAGCAGGGTGGCGGCGGCCACGACGAAGCCGCCGGGCTCCAGGTTCACCACGCCGCCGAGCTGCACGCTGATCGCGATGACCGTGTACCAGGCGGTGACGAAGGTGCCCAGCGCGGCCAGCTTCAGCGCGCTGTCGGCGCCGGCCGGGACGAGCCAGCGCAGTCCCTTGATGCCGTAGGAGGCGAGGCCGAACAGCGCGGTGAGGGCGCCGCCGACCAGGACCAGGACCTGCAGTCCGCCCGGGTAGCCGTAGACGGTGAGGTCACCCGGGAACTCGGCGGTCCAGGTCCAGGCGAGGAAGGTGGAGATGACGGAGAGCACGCCGCCGGCGGTGGCCAGGGCGCGGCCGGTGCTCTCGGGGAGGCCGACCAGACCCCGGGGCGCTTCGGCGGTGGGGGTGTCGGGGGTTGTGGCTGCTGTGGTCTGTGTGGTCATCGGTGTCACGCCCTGTCCGCGACTCGCTCACCGAGCAGACCCTGAGGCCTGAACAGGAGCACGAGGATGAGGAGAACGAAGGCCCAGACGTTCGCCCAGGACTGGCTGCCGAACTGTGCCATGCCGGGGATGTCGGCGATGTAGGCCGTGGACAGCGCCTCGGCGACACCGAGCACCAGTCCGCCGAGCATCGCTCCGTAGATGTTGCCGATGCCTCCGAGGACCGCGGCGGTGAAGGCCTTCAGACCGAGGATGAAGCCCATGCGGAACTGGACCTGACCGTACTTCAGACCGTAGGCGACGGCGCCGACGGCGGCGAACACGGCACCGAGGGCGAACGCGATCACGATGATGCGGTCGGTGTTGATGCCCATGAGCTTGGCGGTGTCCGGGTCCTGGGCGGTGGCCTGCATGCCGCGGCCGGTGCGCGTCCTCATCACGAACCAGGCCAGGACGGCCATGCTCAGGGGGGCCACGACGAACAGGAAGATGTCGCCGGTCTGGATGGTGACGCTGCCGATCTCGAAGGGGCCGCCCTCGATCTGCGGGAAGTTCAGGGAGTCCTCACCGCCGGGGTACCAGGCCCACACGGCCTGCTGCAGGGCGAGCGAGAGACCGATGGCCGTGATGAGCGGGGCCAGCCGCGGGGCGCCCCGCAGGGGGCGGTAGGCGAACCGTTCCGCTCCCACGGCGACCAGGACGGAGACGAGGATGCCCGCGAGGAGCATCAGGGGCAGTGCAACCCACATCGACGTACCGTCGGGCAGCACGTAGAGGTAGACGGTGAGGGCGCCGAAGCCACCCACCATGAATATCTCGCCGTGGGCGAAGTTGATGAGCTGGATGATGCCGTAGACCATTGTGTAGCCGATGGCGACCAGCCCGTACATGGATCCCAGTAGCAGGCCGTTGACCAGCTGCTGCGGCAGTTCGTTCACCGCATGTCCTCCGAGACGTTCGGAACAAGTTCGACGGATGGGGGCCGGATGCGAGTCCGCGCGGGGCGCCAGTGGTGCAGCGCCCCGCGCGGCCTCTAGTCGGTGCGGGAGGAGGTCAGCCGGTGTAGGTACCGGACTTGACGGCCTTCCACTCACCCTTCTCCACGGCGTAGACGGTGAGCTGCTTGTTGGTGGCGTCACCGAACTCGTCGAACGAGACCTTGCCGGTGACTCCGTCGAAGGAGACGTTCTGCATGGCCTCGGTGACCTTCTCGCGGGCGTCGTCGGGCAGCTTGCCGTCGTTGTCCTCGACGACCTTCTTCACGGCCTCGATGATCGCCCAGGTCGAGTCGTAGGAGTAGCCGCCGTAGGCCTCGTAGGCCTCCTTGTAGCCGGCGTCCTTGTAGTTGGCGATGAACTCCTTGGCGGAGGGCAGCTCCTCCACCGGGGCGCCGACCGAGGTGGCCAGGTCGCCGGAGCCGCTCGGGCCGGCCAGCTTGATGAAGTCGGCGCTGTAGATGCCGTCACCGCCGACCAGCGGGATCTTGGCGCCGGCGGCCTTGATCTGCTTGCTGAGCGGGCCGGCCTGCGGGTACTCGCCGCCGTAGTAGACGACGTCGGCGCCCGAGTTCTTGACCTTGGTGGCGACCGCGGAGAAGTCCTTGGTGTCCGGGTCGATGTGGTCGGTGCCCACGACCTTGCCGCCGAGCTTCTTGAACTCCTCGGTGAACGTGGCGGCGAGACCGGCGCCGTAGGTCTTCTTGTCGTCGATGACGAAGACCTTGCGCTTCTTGGACTCGTTGTAGAGGTACTGCGCGGCGAACGGACCCTGGACGGCGTCCGTGGTCGCGGTGCGGAAGTACGCCTTGTACGGGCGCTTCTTGGACTTCTGCCAGTCGGTGCCCTGGGTGAGCGCCGGGTTGGTGTTGGCCGGCGACACCTGGACGAGCTTGGCGTCGTCGAAGACCTTCTGCATGGACTCGGCGACGGAGGAGTTCAGCGGGCCGACGACACCCAGGACGTCCTTGTTGGCCACGAAGGTGGTGGCGTTGGCCTGTCCGGAGGAGGGCTGGGCCTGGTCGTCACGGGCGTCGATCTTGAAGGTGACGCCCTCGACGAACTTCTCCTTGTTGGCGATCTTGGTTGCGAGGTCCGCGGAGTTCTTGATCCCGAGGCCCAGCGCGGACAGGTCGCCGGTCAGCGGCGCGTCCACGCCGATGACCACGGTGGTGCCACCGTTGCCCTTGTCCGAGCCGCCGTCGTCGTCGCGCGAACCGCAGGCGGTAAGGGTGAGAGCTCCCGCCGCCAGCGCGGCGGTGATGGCGATGAGCGAACGTTGACGCACGATCCAGTCCTTTCCCCTGACAGCCGCTTCCCGGTGGAAACGGCCGAGTCGAGCGCCGGGCCGAAGTGACAATCGGGCTCCGCGGTGACTGGCCGTGACTCTAAGCGTGTGTGGGGAACGTGGAGGAGAGTCTGGCCAATGCTGTGACGCTCTTGTTATGACACGACGTATTGCAGAGCGGTACTGAGTGGGGGGAACGGAGGAATTCTCGCCGATTTGCCCTGTCCGCATGCTGAGAAACTGCAGGACTCGCGGAGGTCCATCAGGCGTCTCGGCGCTTTTGGTGATTACCGGGATTCGTTGCTACAGGCTACCTGCAGGACCCCGGAGAGGTCCTGTGCGTAGCGGGCGCCGAGGATGAAGCTGTGTGTCTGTATTGCGCGCGCATTACGTAGAGTTACATCCAGGAAAGGCAGTCCGGCACTCTGGGGGACTTTCCCGCATTCGGTCACCCGGAGGGTGATCGTGATCTTGCGGGGGGAACCTGCCTTTGTCCGGAAAGGCGTGGGTGGGGTGGAGATCACGGAAAGGCCCGCGTACGGCTGGGAAATCCGGATCACGGTGACCGGAGGCCCCGATTCTACGCTGATCAGAGCATCGAAACGGAAGCTCCGTTTCTCTGTCTGAGGGGTTCTGACCTGCGGATTCAGATAGATGAGGGCGGTGACCCGGGACGGGTACGGCGGCGGCGCGGACGCGGGCCGCTCGGGCCGGGTGGCGTACAGGTAGCCGGCGCCGGCCAGGACGCCCGCGGCGGTGAGCGAGGCGAGAGCCGCCCTCCGGTGGCGGGTGAACGCCCTGGTCAGCGGCTCGAGTTGAGGGTGCTGACGGGCCGACGGCCGGGTGCGGTCCCAGGCCCGGGTGCCCGGTCCCGGCTCCACCGGGCCGACACCGCTCACTGCCACGGACCTTCGCTCGGCCCGCCGTCCTCATAGCGCTCGGCGCACCCCTCCCGCACCTGACGGATGATCACTCTTCGTGCAGCCTCGGGCCCCTGACTGTCCCTCACCGGCCGGGCGGTCGCCACGGCGTCGCGCAGGATCTCGTACTGCCCGTTGGACAGCCCCATCGACTGGTAGTCGCCGTACGCGGTGCCGGCGAGCACCTCGTGCGCCCAGTGCGTCACCAGCTTGACGCAGACCGCCTCGGGGGAGGTGGCGCTCGGTGACGGCGAGGGGGAGGAGGCGGAGGCGGAGGCGGCCCGGGGGCCGGACGGGGTGGATGCGGAGGCCGTGCCGGGCCCGGACGTACCGCAGCCGGCCGCCAGGGCGCAGGAGAGGATCAGCGCGGCGAGGACGCATATGCCGTGGGGCGGTCTCACGCGCCGAGTCTCGCGAGCTTCGCGGGGGAGTTCAAGACGTGTGCCGGGACTGCGGATCATCTCGCCCGGGTGGCGGCACCTGCGGAGGGCCGCCCCGTGCCGCGGTGCGGGTGTGCGAGGGCCCGGCACAGCGGGGGCACCCGCCACGGCGACGGGTACCGCCCGCGTCCGGGGCCCGGTGAGGGCCGGGGCGCGGGCGGTTCCGTGTCAGGAGGTGGCCGAGCCGCGGGCGGGTGCGGGCCGGTCGCCGGTGCGGAGGCGGCGGGCCGCCCCGTCCGCGGCGGTGATCCGGCCGCTCGTGGTCATCCGCGGGCGTTCACCCGCTCCGCGTCCTTCGGGGTGACGTCGCGCAGGAGGCAGGTCAGACGGGCGGTGCAGACCCGCTTGTCCTCCTCGTCGGTGATGACGATCTCGTACGTCGCCGTGGAGCGCCCCCGGTGCACGGGCGTGGCCACGCCGGTGACCAGGCCGGAGCGGACGCCCCGGTGGTGGGTGCAGTTCAGGTCGACACCGACAGCGATCTTGGAGCTGCCGCCGTGCAGCATCGAGCCCACCGAGCCGAGCGTCTCCGCCAGCACCGCCGAGGCTCCGCCGTGCAGCAGCCCGTACGGCTGGGTGTTGCCCTCCACCGGCATCGTCCCGACGACCCGCTCCGCCGAGGCCTCCAGGATCTGCACGCCCATGCGCGTGCCCAGATGGCCCGCCGAGAACAGCGCCTGGAGGTCGACGCCGAGCGCGGCGTACTCGTCGATGACCTCCTGCGGGAACTTCACCTGCTGCTGCTCGCCCATGGGTCCGGCTCCGTTTCGTCGTGATCACTTGCGGCGCTGTGCGGCGCTCCGCCGCAGCTGCTCGGCTGAGCAAACGCTCAGTCGGTCGCCGATTGTTCCAGACGGACCACCACGGACTTGCTGGCCGGGGTGTTGCTGACGTCCGCCGTGGCATCCAGCGGCACCAGCACATTGGTCTCCGGGTAGTACGCCGCGGCGCAGCCGCGGGCCGTCGGGTAGTGCACCACCCGGAAGCCCGGCGCCCGGCGCTCCACCCCGTCCTTCCACTCGCTCACCAGATCCACGTACGAGCCGTCCGCGACCCGCAGCTCCCGCGCGTCCTCGGGGTTGACCAGCACCACCCGGCGCCCGTTGCTGATGCCCCGGTAGCGGTCGTCCAGGCCGTAGATCGTGGTGTTGTACTGGTCGTGCGAGCGCAGCGTCTGCAGCAGCAGCCGGCCCTCGGGCACCCTCGGGTACTCCACGGGCGCCGCCGTGAAGTTGGCCTTCCCGGTGGCGGTCGGGAAGCGGCGCTCGTCGCGCGGGGCGTGCGGGAGCGCGAACCCTCCGGGGCGGGCCACCTTGGCGTTGAAGTCCTCGAAGCCGGGCACCACCCGCGCGATGCGGTCCCGGATCGCCCCGTAGTCCCGCTCGAACTCCTCCCACGGCACCTTGCTGTCCGCGCCGAGCACCCGCCGGGCAAGACGGCACACGATCGCCGGCTCCGACAGCAGCCAGGGGCTGGCCGGCTCCAGCCGCCCGCGGGAGGCGTGCACCATGCCCATGGAGTCCTCGACCGTGACGAACTGCTCCCCGCCCGCCTGCACATCGCGCTCGGTGCGCCCCAGCGTCGGCAGGATCAGCGCCCGCGCACCGGTGACCGTGTGCGAGCGGTTCAGCTTGGTCGACACATGCACCGTGAGCCGGGCCCGCCGCATCGCCGCCTCGGTGACCTCCGTGTCGGGGGAGGCGGAGACGAAGTTGCCGCCCATGGCGAAGAAGACCTTGGCCTCGCCGTCGCGCAGCGCCCGGATCGCCCGGACCACGTCGTAGCCGTGTTCGCGGGGCGGAGCGAAGCCGAACTCCCTCTCCAGCGCGTCCAGGAAGGCCGCCGAGGGCCGCTCGAAGATGCCCATGGTCCGGTCGCCCTGCACATTGGAGTGGCCGCGCACCGGGCACACACCCGCGCCGGGGCGGCCGATGTCGCCGCGCAGCAGCAGGAAGTTGACGATCTCCTTGATGGTCGGCACCGCGTGCTTGTGCTGGGTGAGGCCCATCGCCCAGCAGACGATGGTGCGCTCCGAGCCGAGGACCATCCGCAGGCAGCGCTCGATCGCCTCGCGGGTGAGCCCGGTCGCGGCGAGCGTCTCGTCCCAGTCCGCGGCCCGGGCCGCCTCGGCGAACTCCTCGAAGCCGTGCGTGTGCTCCCGCACGAACTCCTCGTCGACGGCGCCCTCCGTCTCCAGGATCAGCTTGTTGAGGAGGCGGAACAGCGCCTGGTCGCCGCCGATGCGGATCTGCAGGAACAGGTCGGTCAGCGCGGCGCCGGCGGTCAGGCCCTTCGGGGTCTGCGGGTTCTTGAAGCGCTCCAGGCCCGCCTCCGGCAGCGGGTTGACGCTGATGATCCGGGCGCCGTTCGCCTTGGCCTTCTCCAGCGCGGAGAGCATCCGCGGATGGTTCGTGCCCGGGTTCTGCCCGGCCACGATGATCAGATCCGCCTTGTAGAGGTCGTCCAGCAGCACGCTGCCCTTGCCGACGCCGAGCGTCTCGGTCAGCGCCGAGCCGGAGGACTCGTGGCACAGGTTGGAGCAGTCGGGCAGATTGTTGGTGCCCAGCTCCCGGGCGAAGAGCTGGTAGAGGAACGCCGCCTCGTTGCTGGTGCGGCCCGAGGTGTAGAAGACGGCCTCGTCGGGGGAGCCGAGCCCGGCGATCTCCTCGGCGACGATGTCGAAGGCGCGCTCCCAGGTGACCGGCTCGTAGTGGGTGCCGCCCTCCGGCAGATACATGGGGTGGGTGAGCCTGCCCTGCTGCCCCAGCCAGTAGCCGCTGCGCCCGGCCAGCTCGGCGACCGGGTGCTCGGCGAAGAACTCGGGCGTCACCCGGCGCAGGGTGGCCTCCTCGGCCACCGCCTTGGCGCCGTTCTCGCAGAACTCCGCCCGGTGCGGCCGGTCCGGCTCCGGCCAGGCGCAGCCGGGGCAGTCGAAGCCGCTGTGCTGGTTCACGCTGAGCAGCGTCAGCGCCGTGCGCTTCACGCCCATCTGCCGCTGGGCGGCGCGCAGGGTGTGGCTGATCGCCGTCAGCCCCGCGGCCGCGTGCTTCGGCTCGGCGACCTGCGGCGCGTCCTGCACCGGATCGGCCTTCGGCGGCCTGGCGGCCATCGCGCACTCTCCTTCGGGTACACGTGTGAGGTACGTCTCCGATCCTCGCACGCACCACCGGCACGGCTCAGCCCCCCGGTGGCGGACGGGGCGGCGGGGGCGGTCCCGCACCCCCGATGGCGGTCCGCTGTCAGTGGTCCGTGGCAGGATCGGGGGCGTGGCAGAGACAGCATCGAAGAAGACCGAGAACACCCCCGACGGCGGCCGCCCGCGCCTGATGCTCATGGACGGGCACTCGCTGGCCTACCGCGCGTTCTTCGCGCTGCCCGCCGAGAACTTCACCACCGCGACGGGCCAGCCGACGAACGCGATCTACGGCTTCGCGTCGATGCTGGCCAACACGCTGCGCGACGAGGCGCCCACGCACTTCGCGGTCGCCTTCGACGTGTCCCGCAAGACCTGGCGGGCCGAGGAGTTCACCGAGTACAAGGCGAACCGCTCCAAGACCCCCGACGAGTTCCGCGGGCAGGTCGAGCTGATCGGCGAGCTGCTCGACGCGATGCACGCCGAGCGCTTCGCCGTCGAGGGGTACGAGGCGGACGACATCATCGCCACCCTCGCCACCCAGGCCGAGGCCGAGGGCTTCGACGTGCTGATCGTCACCGGCGACCGCGACTCCTTCCAGCTGGTCTCCGACCACGTCACCGTGCTCTACCCGACGAGGGGCGTCTCCGAGCTGACCCGGTTCACCCCGGAGAAGGTCTACGAGAAGTACGGCCTGACCCCCGCCCAGTACCCGGACTTCGCGGCCCTGCGCGGCGACCCCTCCGACAATCTGCCCGGCATCCCCGGCGTCGGCGAGAAGACCGCCGCGAAGTGGATCAACCAGTTCGGTTCCTTCGCGGAGCTGGTCGAGCGCGTCGACGAGGTCAAGGGCAAGGCCGGTCAGAACCTCCGCGAGCACCTGGAGGCGGTCAAGCTCAACCGCCGGCTCACCGAGCTGGACCGCCAGGTGCCGCTGCCCAAGAGCGTCGCCGACCTGGAGCGCACCGCCTACGACCGCAAGGCCGTGGCCATGATCCTGGACACCCTGGAGATCAGGAACCCCTCGCTGCGCGAGCGGCTGTTCGCCGTCGACCCCGGCGCCCAGGCGGCCGAGGCCACCCCGGTCGTCGCGGACGGCCTGGAGCTCGACGGCACCGTGCTGCGTACCGGTGAGCTGGCCGGCTGGCTCCGCGAGCACGCCACCGGCCCGCTCGGGGTCGCCACCGTCGGCACCTGGGCGCTGGGCACCGGTTCGGTGGCCGAGATCGCGCTGGCCACCGCCGAGGGGCCGGCCGCCTGGTTCGAACCGGCCGAGCTGGACGAGGCCGACGAGCAGGCCTTCGCCGCCTGGCTCGCCGACCCGGACGCGCCCAAGGTGTTCCACGACGTCAAGGGCGCGATGCGGGTCTTCGCCGAGCACGGCTGGCGCATCGAGGGCGTGCGCATGGACACCGCGCTCGCCGCCTACCTGGTCAAGCCGGGCCGCCGCTCCTTCGACCTGGACGCGCTGTCCCTGGAGTATCTGCACCGTGAGCTGGCGCCCCCGGCGGCGGCGGACGGCCAGCTGGCGTTCGGCGCCGACGACGGGGCCGAGGCGGAGGCGCTGATGCTGCAGGCCCGCACCATCCTCGACCTGGGCGAGGCCTTCGAGGGCCGGCTCGAGCAGGTGGGCGCGGCAGATCTGCTGCGGGACGTGGAGCTGCCGGTGTCCGAGCTGCTGGCCCGGATGGAACGGCACGGCATCGCGGCGGACCGGGAGCATCTGCAGGCCATGGAGCAGATGTTCGCCGGTGCCGTGCAGCAGGCGGTGAAGGAGGCGCACGCGGCGGCGGGCCACGAGTTCAACCTGGGCTCGCCCAAGCAGCTGCAGGAGGTCCTCTTCGGCGAGCTGGGCCTGCCGAAGACCAAGAAGACCAAGACCGGTTACACCACGGACGCGGACGCGCTGGCCTGGCTGGCGACCCAGACCGACAACGAACTGCCGGTGATCATGCTCCGGCACCGGGAGCAGGCCAAGCTCCGGGTCACCGTCGAGGGCCTGATCAAGACGATCGCCGCGGACGGCCGGATCCACACGACCTTCAACCAGACGGTCGCCGCCACCGGCCGCCTCTCCTCGACCGACCCCAATCTGCAGAACATCCCCGTCCGCACGGACGAGGGCCGCGCCATCCGCCGCGGCTTCGTGGTCGGCGAGGGCTACGAGTCCCTGCTGACCGCCGACTACAGCCAGATCGAGCTGCGCGTGATGGCCCACCTCTCCGAGGACGCGGGCCTGATCGAGGCGTTCACCTCCGGCGAGGACCTGCACACCACGGCCGCCGCGCAAGTGTTCTCCGTCGAACCGTCCGCGGTGGACGCGGAGATGCGCCGCAAGATCAAGGCGATGTCGTACGGCCTGGCCTACGGCCTCTCGGCCTTCGGCCTCTCCCAGCAGCTGAACATCGAGGCGGCGGAGGCCCGCGCCCTGATGGACGCCTACTTCGAGCGCTTCGGCGGCGTGCGGGACTATCTGCAGCGGGTCGTCGCCGAGGCCCGGGCCACCGGCTACACGGCGACGCTGTTCGGCCGCCGCCGCTATCTGCCCGACCTCAACAGCGACAACCGCCAGCGCCGCGAGGCAGCGGAACGGATGGCGCTGAACGCACCGATCCAGGGCACGGCAGCCGACATCGTCAAGATCGCCATGCTCCGGGTGGACCGCGCCCTGCGCGAGGCGAACCTGAAGTCCCGCATGCTCCTCCAGGTCCACGACGAGATCGTCCTCGAGATCGCCCCCGGCGAACGTCCCGCCGTCGAGACGCTGGTCCGCGACCAGATGTCCAGCGCGGTCGAGCTCCGCGTCCCGCTCGGCGTCTCCATCGGGTGGGGCCCGGACTGGGAGTCAGCGGCCCACTGACCCTCCCGGGGCGGCTTCACACCGTCCTCCTGCCGGGGCGGGACCGGAGGGTCCGCCCCGGCGGACGGTTGCTGCCTGCCGCCCGGACGGGGCGATCGCACCGAGGGACGCCACACCTTCGGGCGTGATGCACATGCCGCGATGTGCTCGTTCGGGCGAGCGGACCGGACCGGTGCGGCCGGCCGCCGCGACGCCGGCCGGCCGGGTCCGGTCCGGACGTGCTGCCGGGGCGTGCCGTCCGGATCCCGCGGCCGGCGTGGGGCCGGAACGCGCGGCCGATGCTCGGGCGCGTGGCGCCGGTGCCTGCCTCGGGGCGCCGGTCGCACCGCCGGGCGCCGTCCGCCCGGTGTGCGCACGGACTTGCCCCGCGGCTCGTGCGGTCGGCGCACGTCGCCGTCGGCGGGCCGGTTCTCCCGCGGGCCCTGCCCGCCAGGGGGCAGGGGTCCGGGCGATGTCGCGGAACTCGGACCGGAGCCGGCCCGCGACCCGGGCCGGCCGGGCGGCAGCTCGCTGAGGACGTGTCCGGCCCGGACCCTGCCTGGGCGAAGCGGTCAACAGGGCCGCCTCGAGGGGGTGTGCGGACCTCACCCGGCTGGCCCCCGTAGAAACGCCCCCGTCCGCGGGCGCGGTCAGGATGCGGGGCATGGGTATACGCATGCTTCACCGCAGAGCGGCACCCCCGCGGAGTGGCGCCGACGGGCCGCGGCCCGAGGCGTCCTGTTCCGTTCCGGTCTTCGCGGCCGCCGCAAGCACCGCCCGGTTCCCCACCCCCTTCACCACCGTGCTGCGCAGTGCCGTCACCGGCCGGCAGTGGCTGCCCGGCCGGGCGGACGGCGCACGGGCGGGCCTTCCCGCCCTTCCCTGGCGGCTGTGGGCCGAGCTGGCCCGCAGCTATGTCGCTCTCGCGCTCACGCTGCTGCCCCGGCCCCGCCCCGTGCGTACCGTCACCGTGTTCGTGGCGGCCGGGGAGACGCTCAGCGTGCGGCCGTACGGCTCGGCGGCCGGGTACCCCCGTCTGCCGGGCGGCTCGTCGTGGCCGGGGCGGCCGGACGCCGCATCCTGACGGCCGCCGCGTACAGCGGCAGCGCCAGGGCCAGGCCGGCGCCCGCCCCGAAGCACACCGCCGGGATCAGCTCCCAGGGCTTGGCGACCGGTCCCCAGTGGGCCCACCAGCGCGTGGCCCGGTGCACCGCCGCCACCAGCGCGCAGCCCATGAGCAGGGCCAGCGCCGCCCAGCGGTCCGCGGCGGAGAGCAGGGGGACGCCCGGCGCCTGTCGTGCATCCGTCCGCCGCAGGGCGCGGGCCAGGAACAGGGCGATCACCAGCGCCGCCACCGCCGAGCCCCCGTACTGCAGGTACCAGTAGAGCGGTGAGCCCGCGATCTCCCGGCCCAGGACCGGGAAGACCCGTACCCCCCACTGGTCGAGATGGGTGAACGCGTCCCACACCACATGCGTCAGCGCCCCCAGCACGGCCGACGCGTACCAGCGCGCCACCAGCGACGGCCGCGGCCGGTCCCGCGGCTCTCCGCAGCGCAGCAGCGCCGCCGTCCGGGCCTGCCGGCCCGCCGGCAGCAGGGCCACCAGCGGCTCGCGGATCAGCAGCCACAGCCCCACCAGTGCCCAGGCGATGACCACGTCCACGGTGAACACGCCCCAGAACGCGTGCGTGACGTCCCCGAACTCCATCGCGCCGGAGAGGAGACTCGCCGCGTAGTAGGTCATGTCGGGAGCGAAGCTCCCGGCCACCAGCACGGCCGGCACCAGGGCGCCCCGTCCGCTGCCGTCGCCGCGGACGGCGGGCAGCACCGCCGCCGCGTGGCTGAGGGTGAAGGGCAATGTGGTCTCCCGCTGTGTGAGGCACCCAGTATGCGCGACGCCACGGCGCAGGACCGCTCAACTCCGAACATGACCAACCGGTGAATAACGGTCAGGAACCGGTGTTCGCGCAAAGGAAGTTGTCGTAGGGTCGCGAGGGTCTGCGCCATGAAGGGGCAACCGGCGGGACGGGTCGATCGTCAGAACAGGGCGAACACAACAGACGTTGACGGACGCTCCGGCGTCCACGGGAGGGGTTCACTCTATGGCGGCGCATTTCGGCAGGAGGCTGCGCAGGGGAGCGGCAACCACCGCGGTGGCCGCGGCGGCGGTGGCGGCCCTGTCCGCGTCCCAGGCTCCGGGCGTGACCGTCGACGAGCACGGCAGACAGACCAGCGCGGACGCCACCCCCTCACCCGACGCGGCGGCCGACAGCGCCACCGGCAACTCGCCGTACTACACCGACCTGCCGCCGCTCAACAGCCCGAGCCCCTCGCCGTCCGCGAGCGCCGGCCCGGGCACCCCGCCCGGCGCCACCGAGGCCGGCATACCGGCGACCGTGCTCGACGCCTACAAGAAGGCCGAGGCGGCGCTGCGGGAGAAGAAGCCCGCCTGCAATCTGCCCTGGCAACTCCTCGCCGCCATCGGCCGGGTGGAGTCCGGCCATGCCCGCGGCGGACGCGTCGACGCCGACGGCACCACGCTGAGCCCGATCATCGGCCCCCAGCTCGACGGCAACGGCTTCGCGCTCATCAAGGACACCGACAACGGCGTCTACGACGGCAACAGCCGCTACGACAACGCCGTCGGCCCCATGCAGTTCATCCCCTCCACCTGGGCCTGGGCGGGCCGCGACGGCAACGGCGACGGCCGCAAGGACCCCGACAACGTCTACGACGCCGCGCTCGCCGCCGGCCACTACCTGTGCCGCAACGGCTGGGACCTCTCCGACCAGGGCGACCTGGAGCGGGCCATCCTCAGCTACAACAACTCCAGGGACTACCTCAACACCGTTCTCAGGTGGCTGGAGTTCTACCGCAAGGGCACCCACGAGATCCCCGACGGCACCGGCCCGCTCCCCTCGGACCGCAGCGACGGCGGCAAGGCGCGCCCCGGCGCGACCTCGAGCCCGTCCACGCCCGGCACCGAGCCCGGCGGCAAGAAGCCCGAGCCGGACAAGCCCTCCGGCAGCGCCCCCGGCACCGAGCCGCCCACCTCGCCCGGCGGCACCCCGAGCAAGCCGCCCACCTCGCCCTCGACCCCGCCGGAGGCCCCGCAGACCCCCACCGACACGGTGGACCACCTGGAGAACGCGGGCACCGGAAAGCTCACCGCTATGGCCGGCCGCACCTTCGGCGAGCGGATCAGCGCCCGTGCGGAGACCGAGGCCGGCACGTCCGTGGCCAAGGTGCGCATCCGCTTCACCGTGCTCGGCGACACCGACACCACCTTCGCCGGCGGGGAGAGCGTGGCCACCGTGGCCACCGACAGCTCCGGCGTGGCGGTCGCGCCCGCGCTGGTCGCGGGTGAGAGGACGGGCACCGTCACCGTCCGCGCCACCGTCGTCGGCCGGCCGGTGCCCGGCCTCGACTTCAAGGCCACCGTCACCGAACGCGCCGCCGACGAGCTGGAGCGCACCGATGACACCGAGCTGACCTGCGTCCCCGGCGGAGAGTTCGCCGAGCCGGTCGTCGTGAAGGCCACCTACCAGGGCTCCGCCGCCGGCAAGGTCGCGGCCACGGCTGCCGTCCTCACCTCCGGCGACGAACCGGCGCCCGCGGAGAAGGGCCCGTACTTCAAGGACGCCGACGGCAAGGCGGTGCGCACCCTCGACGGCCTGAAGACCGACGAGGACGGCCTGCTGAAGCTGCCTCAGCTGTACGCGGACGACACCACCGGCACCTTCCTGCTCCGCATCACCACCGCGGGCGGCGCCACCCTCACCGTCGAACTGACCGTGGCGGCGGCCGAGTCGTCCTCGCCGAGCCCCTCGCCCAGCGCCTGAGCACATCACCGCACACCGCACGCCTGATCCGAGGGCGCGTTCCCAGCACCGGGAGCACGCCCTCGGCCCGTGCGCGACCTGTTCTCCTCTCACGCCCCCGTTGCTACGGTGCCCGGCCAGTTGACCTGACGCGCCGTCAGTTCACCTGCGCGCGGGAGCAGCCGCCCGCGGGGAGGAGACACCCATGCGCGCCCTCGCAGCCGCCGCCGTCGGTCTCGCCGCCGCCCTCGCGCAGGTGCCGGCGCTGACCGCGCTCGGCTCCCCGGCCGGGGAGACCTCCCCGAAGCCGCCCACCGCACCCCGATCCTGCTGCTGACCTCCTGCCCGCCCCGGGGTCTGCTCGCCCCGGCCGCCGCGCTGCCGGCCCTCTCCCTGTCCATGGCGGCCCGCGCCCGCCGCTCCTCGCCCTCCGGTCCCGGGGACCGGGATCCGGCACCGCAGCAGATCAGCGCCTGAGCCGCGCGTTGGTGTGCCGCGTGGGCTCGGCGCCGGCCGGGTCCTCGGGCCACGGGTGCTTCGGGTAGCGGCCGCGCAGCTCGGCCCGTACGCCCTTGTACCCGTCCCGCCAGAACGAGGCCAGATCGGCGGTCACCGCGGCCGGCCGCCCCGCCGGGGAGAGCAGATGCACCAGGAGCGGCACACCGGCCACCCGCGGCGACTCGTGCAGCCCGAACATCTCCTGGAGCTTCACCGCCAGCACCGGCTGCTCCGGGTCCGAGTAGTCGATCCGCACCGACGAACCGCTGGGCACGGTGATCCGCTCGGGCGCCAGCTCGTCCAGCCGGGCCGCCTCCCCGGTCGCCCAGGGCAGCAGCCGCGCCAGCGCCTGCCCGGCGTCGATCCGCTCCAGATCGGCCCGCCGCCGCGCCCGGCTCAGCTCCGGCTCCAGCCACTCGGCCACCCGGGCGTGCAGCGCCTCGTCGGAGACGTCGGGCCAGGGAGCGCCCACCCGGCGGTGCAGGAACGCCAGCCGCTGCCGCAGCACCTCCGCCTCGCGTGACCACCGCAGCAGGCCGAACCCCTCCCGGCGCAGCCCGTCGAGCAGCGCCTCGCGCACCAGCGCCGGACCGGCGTCGTCGTACGGCCGCACGGCCAGCTCGATCGAACCGAGCCGCTCGACCCGCCGCGCCACCACGTCCCCGTCGGCCCAGCGCACCTCCTCGCCCTGCTCGAGCAGGGCCCCGGCGGCCGTCCGTGCCACGTCCTCGTCGATCACCGCGCCGAGCCGCACCCGGGCGTGCCGGCTCCCCACGGGCCGGTCGGCGGCGGCCACCACGATCCAGGGCGCCCCGCGCAGGGCGGAGCCGTCGCCCACCTCGGCCCGGGTCCCGGACGCCATCAGGTACGACCCGCCGTCCCACCTGGCCACCCGCTCGGGAAAGGCCAGCGCGGCCACGAACCCGGCCACCCGGTCGTCGCCGTCGCCGGCCCGGACACCGCCGGCCGGCCCGGACACACCGGCCCGCGGGCCGGCCCCCTCCTCGGCCGCCAGGGCCCGCAGCCGCCGGACCTCCGTACGCCATCGCGAGCCGTAGCCGTCGCCCCCGCGCCTCGCCGCGCGCAGCGCCCCGGCGAGGTCGTCCCCGTACTCCCGCGGCACCTCCTCCGACAGCAGGGCCACCACCTCGGCCCCGGCACCCCCGGTGTCCATCAGCGCCCGCCCCAGCCGGGGATGGACCCCCAGCCGCACCAGCGACCGCCCGCGCTCCGTGGCCCGCCCGGACGGATCCACCGCCCCGACCGCCACCAGCGCCTCCCGGGCCGCCGCCATCGCCCCCGCCGGCGGCGCGTCCAGCAGCGCGAGCCCGGACGCGTCCGGGTCGCCCCAGCACGCCGTCTGCAAGGCGAACCCGGTCAGATCGGCCACCTTGATCTCCGGCGAGGGGAAGCGCGGCAGCCGCCCGTCCTCCGCCTCCGCCCAGCACCGGTAGACCGCCCCCGGAGCCTCGCGCCCGGCCCGCCCGGCCCGCTGCCGGGCCGCCGCCTGCGAGGCCCGTACCGTCGTCAGCGCGCTCAGCCCCCGGGCGTGGTCCACCCGCGGCTCCCGCGCCAGCCCCGAGTCCACCACCACCCGCACCCCGGGCACGGTCAGCGACGACTCGGCGACCGAGGTGGCCAGCACCACACGCCGCCGCTCACCGGGCGACAGCACCGCGTCCTGCACGGCGGCCGGGGCCCTGCCGTGCACCCGCAGCACCTCGGCCCCGCCGAGATCGCCCAGCAGGCCGGCCACCCGCGCGATCTCGCCCACACCCGGCAGGAACACCAGCACGTCCCCGTCCCGCTCGGCCAGCGCCCGCCGCACCACCGAGGCCACATGGGCCAGCAGCGCCGGATCCACCCGCATCCCGTGCGGCGGCCGGACCGCGCGCGGCGGCGGCGCCCACACCACCTCCACCGGATGCGCGGCGCCGCGCGCCTCCACCACCGGCGCGCCGCCCAGCAGCCGGGCCCAGCCGTCCGCGTCCGTGGTCGCCGACGCGGCCACGAGCCGCAGGTCGGGGCGGAGCGTCTCGCGCACGTCCCACAGGAACGCCGCCGTGGTGTCCGCGTCCAGATGCCGCTCGTGGCACTCGTCGAGCACCACCACGTCCACCCCGGACAGCTCCTGGTCGCGCTGCACCCGCTGCAGCAGCACACCGGTGGTGACGACCTCCACCCGCGTGTGCGGCCCCGCGACCCGCTCCCCGCGCACCGTGAAACCGACCGAGCCGCCCGGCTTCTCGCCCAGCAGCCAGGCCATCCGCCGGGCCGCCGCGCGGGCCGCGATCCGCCGCGGCTCGGCCACCACCACCCGCCGCCGGGGCCCCTCGCCGAGCAGCCCGGCCAGCGCCAGCGGCACCAGCGTCGTCTTGCCGGTGCCGGGCGGCGCGACCAGCACGGCGGTGCCGCGCTCGTCCAGGGCGCCGGTCAGGCCGGGCAGCGCCTCGCGTACGGGCAGGGACTGAAGGGCGTCGTAACGGATCACACCCTCAGTCTCGTACGCACACGAAGATCGCCGTGCCCGGGATCAGGCTCCCGCGCAGCGGGGACCAGCCGCCCCACTCGCCCGTGTTCCAGGACGGCCATTCCGGTTCCACCAGGTCCACCAGCCGGAAACCCGAGGCGACCACGTCGCGCACCCGGTCACCCAGCGTGCGGTGATGTTCCACATAGACGGCGCGGCCCTGCTCGTCCTGCTCCACATATGGGGTGCGGTCGAAATAGGAGGCGGAGACGCTGAGCCCCTCGGGGCCCGGCTCGTCGGGGAACGCCCACCGGATCGGATGGGTCACCGAGAACACCAGCCGCCCGCCGGGCCGCAGCACCCGGTGCACCTCGCGCAGCACGAGCCGCGGGTCGGCGACGAAGGGGAGTGCCCCGTACGCCGAGCAGGCCAGGTCGAAGGAGGCGTCCGCGAAGGGCAGCGCCACCGCGTCGGCGCACACCAGCGGGAAGGAGGCGCCGATCCGCAGCGCGTGCTGCAGCTGGCGGTGCGAGATGTCCAGGGCGACCGGCCGCGCCCCCTGCCCGGCCAGCCAGCGCGAGCACTGGGCCGCGCCGGCGCCGAGCTCCAGGACGTCCTTGCCCTTCAGCTCCTCCGCGGGGCCGAGCAGCTCCGCCTCCACCTCGTCCAGCCCCTCCGGGCCCCAGACGAAGCGGTCGTCGCCGAGAAAGGTGCCGTGCTCCGACTGGTACTCGTCGGCGTTGCGGTCCCACCAGCCCCGGTTGGCGCGGGAGCTCTCCGTGACCCCGGCCTCCCGCCGGGTCGCCTCCGGCTCGGCCGCCTCGGCCTCGTGAACCTGGGGTGCGTCGGCCTCTTGGATGATCGGCTCCCTCGTCGTACTCTTCCGTCCAACCCGCACCCGCGGCGTGTCGCGAGGGGGCAGGAACCGGCCCCCGCGTGGCCTCGGGTGACGAGAATTGTGCCGGTTATGCGGCGATGCTCCCCGGGTGGGCGGCTTCGCGCATTGACCATGTCCGGCGGCCCCCGTATGCTACAAGTTGCGCTGCGGGCCTGCGCACCTCAGACAGAGCAGGCTGCGCTCGCATCTGTTGTATGTCCCCTCGGTTGTCGAGGCGCCATCACCAGTCTCTGGTGAGGCGCTTCCTTGGCTGTCCGGCTTCTGCAGAGCGAAAAGGGCTCCGGCGTAGCAGTACCTACGACTTCAATGTCCGTACCGGAGCCCTTTCCCACATGACGAGCAGCACCGAGACCACCGCCACCACTCCGCAGGTAGCGGTCAACGACATCGGTAACGAGGAAGCCTTCCTCGCAGCGATCGACGAGACGATCAAGTACTTCAACGACGGCGACATCGTCGACGGCGTCATCGTGAAGGTCGACCGGGACGAGGTCCTGCTCGACATCGGCTACAAGACCGAAGGTGTCATCCCGAGCCGCGAGCTCTCGATCAAGCACGACGTCGACCCCAACGAGGTCGTCGCGGTCGGCGACGAGATCGAGGCCCTGGTTCTCCAGAAGGAGGACAAGGAAGGCCGCCTGATCCTCTCGAAGAAGCGCGCCCAGTACGAGCGTGCCTGGGGCACCATCGAGAAGATCAAGGAAGAGGACGGCATCGTCACCGGTACCGTCATCGAGGTCGTCAAGGGTGGTCTCATCCTCGACATCGGCCTCCGCGGCTTCCTTCCCGCCTCGCTGGTCGAGATGCGCCGCGTCCGCGACCTCCAGCCCTACGTGGGCAAGGAGCTCGAGGCCAAGATCATCGAGCTGGACAAGAACCGCAACAACGTGGTCCTCTCCCGCCGTGCCTGGCTGGAGCAGACCCAGTCCGAGGTCCGCCAGACGTTCCTCACCACGCTGCAGAAGGGTCAGGTCCGTTCCGGCGTCGTCTCCTCGATCGTCAACTTCGGTGCCTTCGTGGACCTGGGCGGCGTCGACGGTCTGGTCCACGTCTCGGAGCTCTCCTGGAAGCACATCGACCACCCGTCCGAGGTCGTCGAGGTCGGCCAGGAGGTCACGGTCGAGGTCCTGGACGTCGACATGGACCGCGAGCGTGTCTCGCTGTCGCTGAAGGCGACCCAGGAAGACCCGTGGCAGCAGTTCGCCCGCACCCACCAGATCGGCCAGGTCGTGCCCGGCAAGGTCACGAAGCTGGTTCCGTTCGGTGCGTTCGTCCGCGTCGACGAGGGCATCGAGGGCCTGGTCCACATCTCCGAGCTGGCCGAGCGCCACGTGGAGATCCCGGAGCAGGTCGTCCAGGTCAACGACGAGATCTTCGTCAAGGTCATCGACATCGACCTCGAGCGCCGTCGCATCAGCCTGTCGCTGAAGCAGGCCAACGAGGCCTTCGGTGCCGACCCGACGGCGGTCGAGTTCGACCCGACCCTGTACGGCATGGCCGCGTCCTACGACGACCAGGGCAACTACATCTACCCCGAGGGCTTCGACCCGGAGACCAACGACTGGCTGCCGGGCTACGAGAAGCAGCGCGAGGAGTGGGAGCGCCAGTACGCCGAGGCGCAGGCCCGCTTCGAGCAGCACCAGGCGCAGGTCATCAAGTCCCGCGAGGCGGACGCCGCGGCTGCCGCCGAGGGTGGCGAGGCCGCCGCTCCGGCCGCCTCCGGTGGCGGTTCGTACTCCTCCGAGGGCGGCGACCAGTCCGGTGCGCTGGCTTCGGACGAGGCCCTGGCCGCGCTCCGCGAGAAGCTCGCCGGTGGTCAGAGCTGAACGCCCACTGAGCAAGGCTCTTCCTGAGCAGTAGCTCTCTCTGATCCGAGGGCCCGCACCTTTCACAGGTGCGGGTCCTCGGAGTTTGCGGGGGCACCCGTCCCGACCCACCGCGGCGGCCGCTCCACGGCCGGCCGTGCGGCTCCGCATGTCCCGGCGCAGGCATCGGGAATGACACTGCCCCGTCACACGTTGTGGTGTATGAACACGAGGAGGAGCGGTCCGTGCTTGATCCGCAGGGTTTGTACGCGTGGGAGCCGAAGGGCCTGGCCGTCGTCGACATGGCGCTCGCCCAGGAATCGGCCGGCCTTGTCATGCTCTACCACTTCGACGGATACATCGACGCGGGGGAGACCGGCGACCTGATCGTCGACCGGCTGCTCGACCTGCTGCCCCACCAGGTCGTCGCCCGCTTCGACCACGACCGGCTCGTGGACTACCGCGCCCGGCGCCCCTTGCTCACCTTCACCCGCGACCGGTGGACCGACTACGACGTGCCCGCCCTGGAGGTCAAGATCGTCCAGGACGCCACCGGTGCGCCCTTCCTGCTGCTGTCCGGCCCCGAACCGGACGTGGAGTGGGAGCGCTTCGCCGCGGCCGTCCGGCAGATCGTGGAGCGGCTCGGCGTCCGCCTGGCCGTCAACTTCCACGGCATCCCCATGGGCGTCCCGCACACCCGGCCGGTCGGCATCACCCCGCACGGCAATCGCACCGACCTGGTCCCCGGGCACAGCAGCCCCTTCCAGGAGGCCCAGGTACCGGGCAGCGCCGAAGCGCTCGTCGAATACCGGCTGATGCAGGCCGGGCACGACGTCCTCGGGGTCGCCGCGCACGTGCCGCACTACATCGCCCGCTCCCCGTACCCGGACGCCGCGCTCACCGTCCTGGAGGCCATCACCGCGGCGACCGGCCTGGTCCTGCCCGGCGTGGCGCACTCACTGCGCACGGACGCCCGGCGCACCCAGACCGAGATCGACCGCCAGATCCAGGAGGGCGACGAGGAGCTCACCGCCCTCGTCCAGGGCCTGGAGCACCAGTACGACGCGGCGGCGGGCGCCGAGACCCGCGGCAACATGCTCGCCGAGCCGGTGGAGATCCCCTCGGCGGACGAGATCGGCCGGGAGTTCGAGCGCTTCCTGGCGGAGCGCGAAGGGGACAACTGAGGCCGGCCGGGCCCGTCGCCTCGGGGGGGTGCCTCTATGTCCTTCGTCAAGGCAACCCTGTCGGGTTTGGGGCGGTTCGGGCTGCTGGGATTATGCGGCGAGGTCGACTTCCGCGGGCGT
>Ga0207873_1000897_pt1 | contig 30665 bp, 20 predicted proteins | sample BGWIniCompost_FD_187373 | JGI IMG/M metagenome (GOLD analysis project Ga0207873, IMG submission 187373) | Cellulose adapted compost microbial communities from Newby Island Compost Facility, Milpitas, CA, USA - BGW Initial Compost (SPAdes)... ... | reverse complement strand
ACTCATCTTCGAAGATGCGGGCCCTCTCGCTATCGGTATACTGCTGCTTCGCCGTCTCTTCCATAAGTTGCAAAAATAGGTAAAAAAACCGTTGTAATTCTCTCAAAAACAGTGCCCCATACGAAAAACAAGGGGGCAGACTTCATTCTGCCCCCTGAAGCTTATTTTTTCGCCATAAGGCCGAATGATCGGGCCATATCAATGAATCCGGCCCGGTATCGCTTTTCGTCCTCACCCCGGGCACCCTCCGCCAGGGCAAGAACATCCTCATAATCAAAGTCCCCCACAAACTCCGACTCGCGCAACAGCATACCAAACGACGCTACAGCTGCAGACCACCGGAAATTGTCGGACGTCCTCGTCAAAGGTGTGTCACCATCCCTGAGTCCGTGAACGATCAGCTTGCTGGGACCACCGTCAGGGTCTTTGTAACGAAACTTGATGGTCATCAATTCAGGCGAACGTTTGGCCTCGGGAGTTATCTCCACCTTCTGATATTTCAGATCATCAACGGGTGAAAACTTGCTGTCCGATCCTGCCGGTATGATTTCATACAATGCAGTTACGGTGTGTCCGGAACCCAGTTCGCCTGCGTCTTTCTTGTCGTCATTAAAGTCTTCGTCGCGCAGCAACCTGTTTTCGTATCCAATCAGGCGATACGCCTTGACCTTTGCCGGATTGAATTCAACCTGCAGTTTCACATCCTTCGCGATGGTAAACAACGTGCCGCCAAACTCACTCACCAACACCTTCTGCGCTTCCTGAATATTGTCAATGTAAGCGTAGTTGCCGTTTCCTTTGTCGGCGAGGATCTCCATTTTCGAATCTTTGTAATTGCCCATTCCAAATCCCAGCACGGACAGATAGACGCCTTCCTCACGTTTTTCTTCTACGAGACGTTCCATGGCAGCGTTGCTGGATTCACCGACATTAAAGTCACCATCAGTTGCCAGGATGATCCGGTTATTGCCGCCTTTCTTGAAATTCTCCTTTGCAATGCGGTAAGCAAGTCGAAGGCCTTCACCACCCGCGGTAGAACCGCCGGCTTCCAGTCGTTCAAGCGCGTCAAGTATCGTGCGCTTGTCGCTGCCGGGCGTCGAGTTGAGGACCACTCCAGCGGCACCCGCGTACACGACGATCGCTACGCGGTCCTTTTCGCGCAACTGATTCGTAAGCAGTTTGAACGACGCCTTGAGCAAAGGAAGTTTGTTGGGTGCATTCATTGAACCTGACACATCGAGGAGGAAGACCAGATTTGATGGCGGAAGATTTTCCGTGGGAATACGTTTACCCTGAAGACCAATATGCACCAGCTTATGTTCCTCATTCCATGGTGCGCGTGATATCTCCGTGATAATCTCGAATGGATGTTCGCCGGACGGTTGAGGATAATCGTACTCGAAATAGTTGATCAACTCTTCAATCCGAACCGCGTCCTTCGGAGGTCGCTGACCGTTGTTGATAAAGCGTCTGATGTTGCTGTAAGATGCAGCATCAACATCGATTGAAAAAGTTGATAACGGTTTACGAAGTGCACTGTGAAAAATGTTTTCCGAAATTCCATCATACTCCTCAGTGTTCCATACCTCCTGTCGATCCATGCGGAATGTCGAACTTCCACTCAAAGTAGCAGCCCCTCTGATCCTTATTGGCGTGCTAGCCACCTTGTGCTGAATCTCGGGAGCGATTTCACTTTCAATAATGTCAGGTTTAATGATGCTGGGCATCATCGTTACGTTTATTACGTCGCTTGTGCCAATAGTCACTTCGCGCGTCATGTACCCAACAAAGCTGAAGACGAGCTTCCCTCCATCTCGCGGTACAACGATCCGATATGCTCCGGCAGCATCGCTGTTCACGCGGTTAGCAGTTCCCTTGAGCACTACATCGACACCCGGTAGCGGATTTCCGGTCGACACATCGGTAATGACTCCGGTTATCGTGCGTTGCGGAGCACTATTGAATGATGCCAGCACCAGGGCAAACATCACCATCACAACAATCTTTGATTTCATACTTCTGAAGATTTGGTTGCCGATGAGATGCAGCAACCTGGGCATTTCCATAAAAAATTCTCCGATAGCCCTTTCCGGCATCCGAAAACCGCGGCAATACCTGTATTTTCTTAATTTTCGGAGATGCTATCCTCCCGATCACATGATGAAATGCCGGATCTCGAACTGGTTCGGCTTTACAAGCAATCAGGGGATATGAACGTGCTCGGTGTTCTGTTCAGCAGGTATATGAACCTCGTTTATGGGGTGTGCCTGAAGTACCTCAAGGACCGGAACGAAAGCAAGGACGCCGTAATGCAGGTGTTCGAGAAACTTACCCAGACGCTACGTACGCATGAGGTGACGTGGTTTAAGAGCTGGCTTTACACCACCACACGAAATCATTGTCTAATGCAACTCAGAGCGAAAAAAGGGCCGAATGTCGAAATAACGGAGACGCTCGTTATGGAATCGGCACTGCGTGAGCATCCAGAGGATGGACAGGAACTGGAGGAGAATCTTGCTAAATTGGAAAAATGCCTGGAGCGACTGAATGAGGAACAACAGCAATGTGTCCGGCTGTTTTTCCTCCAGCAGAAATCCTATCGGCAGATCAGCGATGTCACGGGATTCGATTTCAACCAGGTGAAAAGTCACATTCAAAACGGCAAGCGGAATCTGAAAAACTGCCTCGAACGAAATGGCTGACTACAGGGACGATATTGAACGGTATTTGCGCGGCAAAATGACGCCGGCGGAAATGCACGCCCTGGAAAAGAAGGCGCTGGACGACCCTTTCCTTGCCGATGCGCTGGAAGGAGCTTCGGGCATTTCGCCCGATGAATTTTCTGCTGACATAAACGATCTTAAAGCAAGAGTCCTTCGGAAAACGCAAAGATCCGGCCCTATACGCTGGTATTACCAGGCTGCTGCCGCTGTGCTGCTCGTTGGCGTCTCTGCCGTAATGATATTTTACCTCTCCGGGCGCGAGGGGACAGCCGATTCAATTGCGCTGAATGCCCAACGCGAGGCAGCGCCGGAAGTTTTCCAGAGTACTGATTCAATACACTCCTCCGAGCCCAGTGAAGACGTGGCCGGTCAGGCGGACGCCGAAGGAGCCGCTCCGCAAGACTTTCGTGAAGAGCTTCCCGTCACACCCAGGCAAAGTGCAGACAGTGATGCTGCGAAGAAGATCGAAGACGAGCAGGTTGAAGAGACCACCGAGCCGGATTTGGCACTCGACATCAAGATCGTTCCAGAGCTAGCGGAGGCGCCGGACGAACCACCCCTGGCCGAGGAACAAAAGGCCGCAGCTGCCAAAGTTCAGAGTGAACCTCCACAGGTGGCAACGCGCTCATCTCTCCAGCGCGGTGCTGAAGCAGATAGCCATACCGTTGAAGGAAGGATCCTTAGAGGTCGTGTACTCGATGGCGAAGACGGTCTGCCCGTTCCCGGTGTAAACGTCCTCGTGAAAGGTACGGCAACGGGCGCTGTTACCGACATCGACGGATATTACCAAATCACGGTACCGGAAACAGCCCAGACCCTTGTCTTCTCTTACATTGGTTTTGCCACCCTTGAGACCCCAGTGCCGCAAAGCTCTTCCGACTCCCTTGATGTGACATTGTCACCTGATTTCGCGTCGCTGAGCGAAGTGGTTGTAACGGGTTATGGTGGAGATGATCCCCGCGGCTTCGAAGAAATAAAATGGGAGCCAGCGGAACCGGAAGGCGGTAAAAGAGCCTTCCGACGCTACCTCGAAACGAATCTTCGCTATCCAAAGCCAGCCCTTGAAAACGGCATCGAAGGACGGGTCACCGTACAGTTTACCATTGAGCCCACTGGTGACCTCACTGATTTTCGCGTGGTCCGCAGCCTGGGATACGGATGCGATGAAGAGGTCATTCGCCTCATCCGTGAAGGCCCCCGCTGGAAGCCGACAAAGCGCAATGATCAACCGGTAAAAGGAAAGGCGAGGGTAAAGCTGAAGTTTGATTTGCCAGAGCAGAGGAAGTAGATATAGAGGCAGAGGCAGGGTTGCACTATCTGGCAACAAGTAGCCGTATGGTTGTTCGGCGTTTTCCAGAGTGCAATACTATGTGATACATCCCGTTGGCGAGATTGTGCACCGGTATAGTGATCGCGTTTTGTCCGGCCCCGAACGAATGGTACGAACGCGCAAGCTCCCTCGACAACATATCCACAATTGAAATTGCTACGGGCCCAAATTCTGGCGGCACATTTACTTCCACGCTTTGCACGTTGTAAGTAACCGGATTTGGGATGGCTGCAATCATACTATAGCGGTCGTCGTCCACACCTACGATATTAATAACATCCAGCGTTATTCCTGTTCCTTCGGCCGATCCCCAGTCATTGCTTACCACAACCTTGTATGTCCCCGCATCTTCGAGTTCGACATTGTCAAGCACGAGCACGGATTCCATTGCATCTGCAATAAGAACATCGTCCTTGTACCAGGCATATTGCAGAGGCGGCGTTCCGAGAGCGCGCACCTCAAACGTGGCTGTCTCGCCTTCGGTAAGGGTTACTGGCTCTGCATCGTGCGTGATGAAAGGTGGTGTTGGCTCTCCGTAAACAATCTTATACAGGGCTCCGTCGGGGCGACTCAGGTAGTAAAGATTCCCATCGGGGCCCGTGGTTAGCGCCAGACAGAAAGTACCAAGGTTAGTAGCAAACGGCAGCGCCTGAGGCGTCTCCTGATCGGGATCCATGTAGTTGATCCACCCGTTGCAATAATCCTGGTAGAAATATTTTCCGTAGTACTCCCCCGGGTAATCTGTGGTTGTCGGACTAAAGAACGTTCCTCCAGTGATCGCGCATCCTTTGCCGTTGCCGCTTCCATGGCTGTATACGAGCACCGGCGCTGAAGTACCCGATGCGGCAGGCATGCCCTCTTCATCAGGCCATCCAAAGTTTTGTCCGCCTTCAGTAGCGTCATTTATTTCCTCCCACGTATTCTGGCCTACATCATTTACCATAATTCGTCCGCTCTCCCGATGAATTGCAAAGGTGTAGGGATTGCGAAGGCCATACGCCCAAACGCGTTGCTGCTGTTCGCTGCCATCGGTAAACGGATTGCCTTCCGGCACACTGCCATCGCTGTTTATTCGCAAAAATTTACCGTGATAAGTGTCCAGATTTTGAGCATTGTTTGGAGTTGCGTTTTCGCCGATGGCCACATACAGCTTGCCATCCAACCCAAAGTGCATAGCTCCACCGTTGTGATTTGTCGCGGTCGACAGGTTGTCAAGGCGCAGTACAAGGATTTCGCTGTCTTCAGCGGCTACATCACCATCAGCGGTGAAGCGGCTGATGCGATTGTGTCGTGGTGCTGTCGGCACCGTATAGTAGACATACACGTAACCGTTGGTCTCGAAATCGGGGTCGATCGCGATTCCCAGTAATCCACGCTCGCCACTTGAATGCACATTAACCGTCAGGAAAGGGTCAGGGAGCAGCGTACCGTCCTTAATCACCCGGACTGCTCCGGTTTGTTCACACACAAGAATGCGACCATCAGGAAGGAACGCCATCGCGGTGGGCGAGGCCAAATTATCAGCGACTAATACACGACTAAAACCATCAGGAAAATTCTGCGCCTGAGCACAAAAACCGCAAAAGAGGAGCCATATTCCCCCTACAATTCGACACAATGGCACCCAACCAGACATGCTTTTTCCTAAATCTATACCAGAATTTACGACAAAAAGATGGTTGCACAATGCGGGTAGCCGGAGGGGTACACTGGAACCTCGGAGACGCACGGCCGTGCGTCTCTACAAAGCGACACCAAGCAACAACGATTACCGAATTTTTATCAGCGACACCGATTACTGATCCCACTACCCATACTTAAGACGGGAAGACCTACAGGCGTGCGAATGTGGGATGTACTGGGTTCGAACCAGTGACCTCTTGCCTGTCAAGCAAGCGCTCTGAACCAGCTGAGCTAACACCCCGGTGAGCAGTGTGAGTTTACCCGTGACCCCGGAGAGACTCGAACTCTCGACCCGCTGATTAAGAGTCAGCTGCTCTACCAACTGAGCTACGGAGTCAAAAATCACCGGGCAGTTCGACCGGCGGACGGCAAAAGTAAGCAATCAAACCTTTTTTATACAGAAGTTTTTCGCTTTTTCGTGTTTTCCAAGCAGCAAAAAACACCATGCACACTGCAGACTATTGGATAGAACACCTGGGCCTGAAACCGCACCCGGAGGGCGGATTTTACAGGGAAACATACCGGGCAAAGGAAGACATTCCCGCTGAAGGTCTCCCGCTGCGCTATCGCGCATCGAGGAGTTTTTCTACCGCCATTTTCTTTCTCCTCCGATCGTCGGACCGCTCCCTCTTTCACCGGATCAAGTCCGATGAAATCTGGCATTTTTACTACGGCGGACGCCTCGCCTTGTACCAGCTCTCCGAGCCGTCGTCCGACGTGATATACCTCGGATCCCATCCCGACAAAGGCGAACGTCTGCAAGCGGTTGTACCTGCAGGTACCTGGTTTGGTGCAAAGGTGGTTGACCCTGATTCTTATTGTCTGTGCGGATGTACGGTAGCCCCGGGATTTGACTTTGGGGATTTTGAAACGGCCCGCCGCAGCGAGCTTCTCAACGCGTACCCTTCACAAGCCGAGATTATCGAGCTGTTGACGTTGCCGGACGTTTCTCTATGACGGCCTCCCGGTAGATGCGCTTCAGTACCCGAAATTTGCCGTCGATAGTCGGCGTTTCCATACCGAGGATTCGCGCCACCAGAGGATAGACGTGAATATTCCGAAAGGGAGGCAGGACCACACCAGGCCGGATGTTTGGTCCGCACGCATAAAAAATTCCCATCATATCGGGCTCCAAATCGGGATCATAGCCGTGTACGCCAAACTTCTCTGCATAAGGTCGTCTCGACATGTATTCTTTCCGATCACCATCGCGGAAGTAATGCCCGGGATGCGCCACGAGCAGAAGATCACCCGAACGCTTATGCGAGAAGTTCCAGCGCCGGGGAAAGTCCGCGGGCATCACCACATCAAAGTTTGACGCCTTTGTCTTGAGAACAGTGGCGAGAGAATCCCTTTGTGCCGCATCACGAAGATAAAAGTGCACCTGCGACCCCGCGTTGACCGCAACAACAGAACGATTGCTCTGATTCAATATCTCATCAAGGAAAATAAATGTCTCGTTCCTAAATTCAAGTTCCTTCAGCCCATGGTCCGACACGAGGATGATATTGACCGGCAGCCCCGACTTGTCGACACCACTTACCAGCTTTCCCAACACTTCATCAACATCGCGTAGGGCCTGTGCTACTTGCGGACTGTTTGGACCGTATAGGTGAGCCTCATGATCCGGTGAAGAAAAGTATAGCGTAATAAATCGCGGCCGCTCCTTCTCCGGAAGTTGCAGCCACGCAAGCACCTGGTCGACGCGGTCGCTAAAGGGCACCTCCTCATCGTAGGGCAGATAGTAGTCCGGATGTTCGCCCGCGTCCGGAATTTCAGATCCGATCCAAAAGTAGGACGCCGTTCTGATGTTATGCTGACGTGCAAGCTTCCACAAGGGTGTACCGCCATAGTAATACGGATCGCGAAGTCTCGCGACGATGTCCATGGAGTAATGTTCCTTGCGATCCGGATCGTAGAATTCGTTATTCACCAATCCGTGATTTCCCGGATAGAGCCCGGTCACCAGTGAGTAATGGTTCGGGAAGGTCTTCGAAGGAAACGACGGAAGTAAACCCTCGGCCCGGCTGCCTCTTTCCAGGAAAGCCCGGAAGTTGGGAAGGTCATATCGGGCAACGTAGTCGTGCCGAAAGCCGTCGAACGAAACGAGGATTACGTATGGCGTATCCTGGGCGTTCAGGCGGGCAGTCAACACGCAGAACAGCCCCAATACCCAAATAAGTCTCTTCATAAATGCCTAAGCACCGAGGGTCAAAATTTGCTACATTATACGATCGGTACGTAAAAGGTTGGGCAAACAACAAAGAATATTTGTTGGTACCGATTGATATCGCCAAAAAATCGATTTCGTCCCCGGGGGAAAAATCCCATCAAAAGCCGGTTACTCAACGACGAACAATCGTACGTCCGGAATGTATAAGTTGAAGAATCCTCTCCCCCCTTCAACATTCGTAGGGTAGTTCACCGGTTCACTCACGAACTCGACAAACCCCATCCGGTTGTCCAGGCGGAGCTTAATGAAATCGTAATAGTCCTCCTGAATGTTGGATAGGAAAACAGCCACCGTATCACCGGCAGCATAATCCCGCGGGGTAGCGTGTAGTGTATCCGTTATGACCATCCCATCATATCCGGAGTCATCGATCACGCGGGTGTACACCCGTGGATTCAGAAGTTGCTCCGGAATCTCATTCTGAAGTCTCAGTCGCTGCACATTGATCATGTAGAAGTTGCGCTCCAATGGATCCTTGATGGAATAAGACACCTGCACCAGCGTGTCGTCATAGCCATTGAAATAACGCCTCAACGAAAGCGATTCGAATTCGACTCTGGGCGTTACCGTTGTCGTTGCCTGCACAGTGCCCATCGAGGGGCTGATCACGCGCAGCGTGTAAACGTCACCGGCATTGAACGTCAATTCCAAACCGCCATATGCGCCTGCACCCAGAAGCTGAAGCGTGTCGCTCGATGTAGGTCCGTCGAGAATTACAGTCGCGTCGTTGACGGCGATTGCATTAATCAATTCAAACGGATTACTGTCATCGCTTGCTTCCAGCGCGCCAAAAGTTTTAGTGAGAAAGACTACAAGAGACTCGTCTGGAATGATCTGTGTGTTAACCACGATTTCAGGCTTGAGCGGGGGAATGTTCCGAACTTCGAGCGGATCTGGCAGGCAAGACCACCCCATCAGAACAGTCAAAGTCGCAACGACATAACCGCGAACCTTCGTTTTCCCTCTCCCTCTCATAACTAGCGACTAAAAGCTGAAACCATAACTCACAAAAGGTATAAGCCCAAACACTCCAGGCTGCTGGTAGCTGAGTGACCCGTCCGTCTCATCCTCCACAATGTCGATGCCGACGGGATTAGCCCTGTTGTACGCATTGTACACCCCGGCAAAAATCTGCCACTGGTAACGCTTGCCCGGTATGCTCTTGTATCGCAGGCCCAGGTCAAGACGATGCGTATCCGCAAGTCGAACCCCGTTGATGTCAGAATAAACCGGAATCAGATCAAGACCTGTCAGTGTAGGAGCAAACACTACGTACTGACCAATCACCGGTGTAAACCGCGCACCTGATATGTATTCCCACACCAGCGACAAAGCCCAACGATTGTTCAGCGCATACTGCCCTACAATCGCTCCGTTGTGTCGTCTGTCATAACGCGAGTAAAACCACTTGCCGCCGTTGATGCGATCAAACTGACGTGTCGACCATGAAAGTGTATAGCTGATCCAGCCGGTAAGCCTCCCGGCTTCTTTCTTTACGAGCAGCTCCATCCCATAGGCGTTACCTTTACCCTGTACCAGTCTTGAAGCGAAGTCGGTGTTAAAGAATAGATTCGTTCCCTCTTCATAACCGATCAGGTTGCCCATTCGCTTGTAGTATGTCTCCAGACTGATGTAGAGATGGTGCGGAACAACACGCTTCTGCCATGCCGCTGTAATTTGATGTGACGTTTGTGGTGAAATGTTGTCGGTGACAGGATACCAAATATCAGTTGGGGTGCTTGCGGCCGAGCTGGAGACCCGGTGCATATACTGCACCATGCGCGAATAGCTAAGCTTTACATTGGCATCTTCATCCAGTTCATAACGCAACGACAATCGCGGCTCGGCATAACTGTACTCAGCGTTTTCGACGACCGCTATTGAACCGCGAATGCCCGCGTTGACACGCAGCCTGTCAGCCAGAGACCATTCGTGCTGAGCGTGGAGGGCAAACTGGTTGGCATACCGGGGACCCGACTGGCTGCTCTCGAGAAACTCTGCAACCCAACCGGCGGTATTCACGACAACAGGACTCACACTGTGACGAATCCACTCGGCACCGATACGCATACGCGAGTCGCCCCAAAGCGAATCCCGCGTGACGATTGCCTTCACACCGTAATCCTCAATTCGCGAGTTGGCGAACAATGCATTCTCTTCGAAAAAATTTTCAACGCGATAACGGTAGGCAGTTCGCATGGCAAGCAGCTCCGTCGACCATCCGTTGTACAGCTCCCGTTTCCACGAAAGAGACTGACTGTCGTTGCCGGAAGCAAAGCGTGTTGTTATGCCATCGCCATCGTTGTCGCGATCGCGGAAGTAGCCGAGAAAGTCATCACCTGCATTGTAACTGATTGTAATTTCATCCTGCGAAGCAGGCTTGAACGTGATCTTGCCGTTTATGTCGGAAAAGTAGTATGGCAATTCTTCTCCGACCAGTTTCATCAGCTGATCTACATAGGTACGCCGGCCTGCGACCCAGAAGCCTACTTTATTATCCATTAAAGGCACTTCGGCAAACAATCGCGTCGCGATCGTTCCCACGTTGCCAGTAACTCTCGTTTTTTCCGGTATTGCGGAGCGTGTCTGGATGTCAAGCACGGAAGAAAGTCTCCCTCCATAGTCTGCCGGAAAACCTCCGTTGACCGATTCGACTTTTGCGATAATGTCAGGATTGAAAACGGAAAGGAAACCGAACAGGTGGCTCGTGTTGTACACTGGAACCTGGTCGAGCAATACGAGATTTTGATCAGCCGCGCCGCCACGAACAAACAGATCTGTGGTTCCCTCGATACCCTGTATTGTTCCAGGCAAAAGCTGAATGGCCTTGATCAGGTCAGCTTCGCCTCCGAGCACGGGAATGCCTGAGATATCGTTTCCAGTAACGACCGTCGATGAGGTTCGCGTGGATTCAAACAGCTCCTGCTGAGAGAAGCGCTGACCTGTGACTACGACTTCTTCCAAATTACTTACTCCCGCCGAGAGGCGAAATGTCACGACCGTATCACGCCGAACCGGTACGGTCGTTTGAAGTGTCTCGTATCCTGTGTATGAGATCCGGAGTGTGACGTTGCCGGGTTTAGTTCTGTAGACAAAGTTGCCGTCTGCATCGCATATGCGGACTGTGCTGTCTTCGACCACAAGTACGTGTGCCAGAGGAAGTGATTCGCCATTGCCTGATACGCGGCCTTTCAGCGTAACCGTCTGTGCAAATCCTGAAAAGGCAACACATCCCAGGCAAAACATCATGAAGCTCTTCATACCCCTCTGGTTTTCTGATCTGTTCGTGCTGCAGGCAACAGGCTTTCAGCGGAATACCTAAGTTCAAAAAAGAAATCCGACATGGCAACCGGCCCTTCGGAAATCCCGTCCCCATACCGGCCACAATCGTACGAATTTCATAATTTGTGCAGAACAGCTACGGAAACATGACTTCTTTACCCTTTCAGAACGACGTTGCCATTGTCACCGGCGCAGGATCCGGTATCGGTCGCGAGATATGCCGGCAATTGTGTCAGCGCGGCGCTGCGGTAATCCTTAACGATGTCGACGCACAACTCGTAGACACAGCAGTATCCGAAATTCAGGCCACAGGCGCGCGATGCACAGGGATGGCCGGCGATGCTTCTGATCATGCATTCATTCAGCGGATGGTCGATGCGGCTGTAAATTCGTATGGAAGGCTCACCATGGCCGTTGCAAATGCCGGTATTACAAAATTTGGCGATTTCTTTGAGTTTACACCAGCGTCATTTGAGCTCGTAGTACGACTCAACCTCGGTGGGAGCTTTTTCCTCGCTCAGGCGGCTGCGCGTCAAATGCGGAAACAAGGGAACGGAGGTCGCATTATTTTCATGTCGTCCGTTACAGGTCACCAGGCCCATCCGCAATTGGCTGCCTACGCTATGACGAAGGCGGGACTCGAAATGCTGGCGCGCAATCTCGTGTTAGAGTTATCTCCCTACGGCATTACGGTGAACGCCATCGCACCCGGTGCAACACTCACGGAGCGCACATTGGAAGACGCCAATTACGAACAAACGTGGACCACCCTCACGCCAATGGGAAGGCCGGGACGTGTTACTGATGTCGCCAACGCTGCTATGTTTCTCTTGTCAAAGGAAGCAGAACACATCACCGGTCAGGCGCTGATTGTTGATGGCGGATGGACTGCCGTGAGTCCCTATCTCGGATAAGGCGACATGAAAGTAGGCCTATCCAGCTTTTTGGAAATTCTGAATACCGCGTTGATGAGTCCCACGTGGCTGTACGTCTGCGGGAAATTCCCCCATTGTGAGCCGTCGAGTCCTACGTCTTCACTGAAGATACCGAGATGGTTTGCATACTTCAGAATCCCGTCGAGTGTCTTTACGGCATCATCAATTCTTCCCACCGTTGCCAAAGCATCGACATACCAGAACGCACAAACGAGGAAGGTCGCCTCAGGTATGCCGAAGTCGTCGGGGTGTACATACCGATAAAATAAGCCCTGGTGCGTGCGGAGACTTTTCTCAAGCGCAGCAAGGTGATTCTTTGCGCGTTCCGAATTGGGATCCAGATACGACATTGTGATGAGCTTCAGTGTTGACGCATCGAGATTCGGGCTCCCCATCGCTTGCGTGTACACCTGCTGCTCTGGGTCGTACGCTTTTTCGATCCGCAATGCGGCTTCGCGTGCCAGTCGCTCGGCTTTAGCAACAAGGTCGCCGTCAGTCATCATTTGTCCGATCCGCATCGCCGCCTTAGCCCCGGCCCAGTGAAAAAGCATCGTGTATGTATGAACCTGTTTCACATTACGGAACTCCCACAGGCCGGCGTCGGGTTCGTCCATAGTTAGCTCAATAGCATCCAGCAAGCGGTTTGTCATCAGCTTGTATGAACTCCGCGCGGTGTACATCAGTCGCTTATCCGTGTACAGCGGCATAACACCTACCAGAATTTGACCATAGACGTCGTTTTGTGTCTGAAGGTAAGCCTTGTTACCAACACGCACAGGCTGATTATTGAGATATCCCTCAAGGTCAATGTGTACTTCTTCGAGCTCCTTTTTTCCTGTGATGGAATAGAGTGGCTGAATCCTTCCCTCCTCATTCATCAGGATGTTTTGTATGTAATCGAAGTACCGTTCGAGTTCATCGAAGTGACCCATTTCGTTGAACGCCTTTAGCGTGTAGTACGAATCACGAAACCAGCAATAGCGATAATCCCATGTGCGTGAACTCCCATTGTGTTCGGGCAGGCTCGTTGTCCCTGACGCTATGATGCCTCCCGTATCTTCATACTGATGCAGCTTGAGTACGAGGGCGGAACGGATGACTTCTTCCTGGTAGATATCCGGCACGTACGTGCTCTTGATCCATCCCTGCCAGAACCGAACCGTCTTGTTGATGAAATCCTCAGCTGTGGGCTTTAGCGGTGCTTCAAGAGGTTCGCCATAGGTAAATACCAGGTAGCGGTTTCGATCCAGCACAAACGGAAGTTCTTCCTTGATGTTCGACAAAGAAAGGTCAGTGGTAAGCCTTACAGGCATGTCGAAGTTCAGGAAGCGTAAGTGATTGCTGCCCATGACCACCTCAGGGATCAGCGTTCCGTAGTTACCTCTTGGGCGACACCGAACGAGGACGTAGGGATTCCCTTTCAACACTTCGAGCTTTCGCACGAGCATTAAGGGTCGATAAAACCGTTCGTATTGCTGAAACCGGGGCGCGCAGTCGATCACGCGAAACGATCCGGTCGCGCAAGTAAACTCGGTACAGAGGACGTTGGTGTTGTGAATGTAGTATTGAATTGAAGTAAACTCGCCGACAGGGGTGACTGAAAACTCACCCCCGCGTTGTTTGTCGAGAAGGGAACCAAAAATAAAACTGTCATCAAAGCGGGGCATGCACATCCACTTGACGTGGGCCTGTGTATCAATGTAGGCTATGTAGGAGCAGTTTCCCACCAACCCCATCTCGTAGCGATGTATTTGCATAATGCGTACTTAGGTTATCTGAGGAGTTCTTTGAAGAACGGGATTACATCAGCCTGACCCGGAATGCTGTATCGGGCTTGCGTATGTCCATGGCCAACCTTTATCGTGATGGCCCTGTCGCTCAGTGCGCGGAACATGTCCTCGTCCGTCTTGTCGTCGCCGATGACGAGTGTGAAATCGGAGCAGGCTTCTGAAAGGAGTTTCGTCGCCGCAACCCCTTTGTCTACTCCAGACACACGCACTTCAATGACCTTGTTTCCGTCGATCACTTGCAAGCTCGCATTCCGTATCAGGTGAAAGAGACTATCCAGCAACTCACGTGAGCGTATGAAACCCAGGTCGCGTTCTACATTGCGATAGTGCCAGGCCAGTGTGTGATTCTTCTCCTCAATGAAGGATCCCGGACTACGCTGGGCGAAAAGCTCAAGCGTGGGCCGAATGATTTGCTTCCATCCCTGATCGGCTGGGTTTTCATGAATCCACGGGTTGCCGTTGCGTTTGATGGAGGCGCCGTGTTCAGCAACCAGATTGACGGGTAGATCGTGGAACCATTCTTCCAGCACGGTGCTGTCACGACCACTGATGATCGTCACCATCGAGCGTTCATCCGCTGAAAGATCCCGAAGCAAATTAATGACTTCCTTGCCGGGTGCTGCCTCGCGCGGATGGCGCGCGAAGGGGACAAGTGTTCCATCGTAGTCGATGAAGAGACACCGCCGCTTTGCCTTCCGATACGCTCCGGCAATTTCGCTTGCGACGGCGGGAGTGATAAATTTCGATTCCTGCATGCGTTGCTCCGTCTTCACTGCCGCAAGTTGTTCCAAAAAATCATTTACCCAATCCCGAACGTCATAATCTATCAATCGCTTTTGCATCATAGCAATCTTGTGGCGTTGTTCCGACGGATTCATCGTCAATGCCTCGTGGATCGCGTCAGCCATTTCCACTTCATCCATCGGATTGACAAGCAGCGCTTCGCCCAGCTCGCTTGCTGCACCTGCCAACTCACTGAGGATTAGTACGCCTTTCTGCCCTGCCCGACTGGCTATGTATTCCTTTGCGACGAGATTCATTCCATCCCGCAACGGCGTGATCAAACCGACATCTGCTACCTGGTAGAGTGCACACAACTCATCAAACTGCAAGTGGCTGTAGCGGTAAATGACCGGCTGCCATTGCAGCGTTGAGTGCTTCCCGTTAATTCGACCTACATGCTCCTCAATGAGCTTTCTCCGTTCGTTGTACTTCGAAATGATCACCCGCGACGGCACGACAACCAGTATGAATACCACCTTCTCGCGCCATTCGGGATATTTGTCGAGGAATTTTTCAAACCCTCTTAGCCGGTGCGTTACGCCCTTCGTGTAGTCGAGTCGATCCACAGAAAAGATGATCTTGCGATCGACGAAGTTGCGTTGTATTTCCTCTCTTGCCTTAACGGTGGAGGGCTTTTGAATCGCCTTGTGAAAGAGATCATAGTCGATGCCGAGAGGAAATAAATCGACCTTTACGGTTCGGTTGCCGAGCGCAATGCCCCTGAACTGGTGATCATGTCCAAGCACCATACGGACCGTTTTCAGGAAATGCTGCACGTATTCATGCGTATGAAATCCAATCAGGTCTGCACCCAACATGCCAACTACCAGCTTTTGCTTCCATTCCCGGTGAAGCAATCGGAAGATTTCGTACGATGGAAATGGAATATGAAGGAAAAACCCGATAGTAGCATCCGGTAACTTTTCCCGAATGAGTTCAGGAAGAAGAAAGAGGTGATAGTCGTGAATCCAGAGAACGTCGCCTGGCCGGAGAATGCTAAGAAGCTTTTCAGCAAATAGTTTATTTACCTCTTCATATTTTGCGAATGCGTCCTCGTCGTAGATGACATACGATGTAAAATAGTGGAATAGTGGCCACAGTGTGGCGTTACAGAAACCATTATAGTACTTGTTGTACGTTCGGGGTTCGATGAAAATCGGCTCTACGTGAAAATAGCCTTCGCCGTTTTTTTGCTTCTTGAACTTCTGCCAACGCGTCTCCGGAAAATCAGCGGAGCCTACCCATATTTTGTGCGTGAAGACATTTCCACGCGTTTCATCCTCAAAATAGCTTTTTAATGCTGTGACGAGGCCTCCGTCACTCTGTTTGATGGTAACCTTGTCTTTCTTTTCCTGAAGCTGATAAGGCAACCTGTTTGAAACCAGTACCAGGCGCCGTTCCGATGATGTATCCTCCATGTGTATACATTAAGTGTAACGGCAGGACCAAAAACCGCACCGGTCCCAATAAAAAATTACAATCAACCAATGCATTTTGTTCGCAATGGGTCGTTTTTTTACCCTTTGCCCCAGCAAAAGATATTTGCCGGGAATGCAAACTATGCTACATTTGCAGTCCTTAAACCGGCCTCTTTTGAGGACTTTGGGAGCATAGCTCAGCTGGTTCAGAGCATCTGCCTTACAAGCAGAGGGTCGGGGGTTCGAATCCCTCTGCTCCCACTGATTATCAGCCACTTACAGGTTTGTTAGTGGCTTTTTTTGTCCCCGTTCGTCGCGTACTCACGACGGAACATTTCCCAATAATCCTTCACCGACTGCTTCATATCCTTTCGCAGTGCCAGGATACCCAGGAGGTTCGGCACCGTCATCAGCGCAATCGTAATGCCTGATAGCGTCCATATAATCGTTGTATCAGTGAATGAGGCAACGAAGAAGCCAATCACATAAATGACGTGGTAATAAAAGACGGACTTTGCGCCGAACAGGTAAGTCATAGCTCGGTCACCATAGTACGACCATGAAATAGCGGTAGAAAAAGCGAACAACAGCAGACCCAATGTCACGATGTATTCGCCATAGTTACCGAGATAGCTCCTCTTAAAAGCTTGTACAGTAAGCGGGGAGCTGTGAAGAAGGGATTTCCCGCTAATGGTAATCCCTGCATCCTGTTGCACGAGGTTCCCGTTGCTGAAGCGAAGTACTCCGTCGTACGGCTCACGATTGCGTGTTACAAGGACATCTTCAGCTACTGAGCGCGCGTGTATTACGGTCACATCACCTGTAATCCGGCCGCCCGTCACGTGCACATCGCCGGAGAACAGCGGCAATGATTCCCTGCCTGTCATGTGCGCGGAAAGCCGCTCCCGATCTTCATCGACGCGATCGTCATAGCGACCAGTCAGCACAGTCAAGTCAGCCAACTGAAAATCATTCTGATGCTTTTCCTTCCACGCTCCCGATGTCAGCACCGCAAGTCCCGTCAACATGCAAATGATAATCGTATCAATGAACGGCTCAAGGATCGCAACCATCCCTTCCGAGACTGGTTCGTGTGCCTTCGCCGCTGCGTGGGCAATTGGGGCGGATCCTTGTCCCGCTTCGTTGGAAAACAGACCACGATTTACTCCGCGGTTAAAAGCGAAAGCGATAGTAGCTCCCAAAAATCCCCCGGTTGCTGCAGAACCTGTTAGTACATCTCCGAACATTGCCGCCACAGAGGGTATAATGTTCTCTGCGTTATAGAGAATCACAAGCAACGCGCCTATAAAATAAGAGATAGCCATGAAAGGCACTAGCTTCTCAGTTACTGCCGCAATACGCTTAATACCACCCAGGATCACAAAGCCCAGGATCACGGCAAGCACACCACCCGTTATGATGTGATCAATCCCAAAGGTTTGATACATCGAGTTGGCAATGCTATTGATCTGAGGAAGGTTGCCCGTACCGAACGACGAAAGCACGGTCGCGATTGAAAAAATGACAGCGAGCCACTTCAGGTTGAGCGCGTTCTTCATGTAGTACATGGGCCCGCCTGCGATGTGGCCTTTCGCATCCACTTCCCGATACTTATGCGAGAGCGTTACTTCCACAAACTTTGTGGTCATCCCAAGGAAGGCCGTAACAGCCATCCAAAACAACGCAGCGGGACCACCGAGGTATACGGCATAGGCTACACCTGCGATATTGCCTGTGCCTACAGTTCCAGATAGGGCTGTAGCGAGGGATTGAAAGTGTGATGTATCCCCGACGTCAGTGTCCTTGTCGTATTTGCCCCGCGCGATGCGCACGGCGTGGCGGAAAAAACGAACCTGAGGAAATTTCAGGTAAAGTGTAAAAAAGAATCCAGTTCCCAGCAGGAGAAAGACAAACCAATTCGAGCCTCCGATATAGCTGTCGATAACGGAGAGAATTTCATTGAGTCGTTGCATCGTTGGGGGTTGCTTCGTTTAGGTGGGCTCAAAATAGAACAATCAACCCTAAAACGAAAGCTGATGCACAAAAACGAAGACTATTCCTGGCCGGATCTGCTACTGTCCGTAGGTGCAGGCTCTGAAATGCCGGCATCCGACTCTTGCGTTGCCGCTCCATCATCAGCTAAAGCGTCGGGCTTGGCTCCTTCGTCTTTGGAACGGCGATCACCAAAGAATTTCTTCTGCATAATGAGGATAATCACAACTCCGATGAAGATGGCAGAGTCGGCAATATTGAATACAGGACTGAAAAACAAAAAGTAATCTCCACCAACAAAGGGCACCCAATCGGGCCACACAAATTCAAACAGGGGAAAGAACAGCATGTCGATAACCTGTCCATGAAACCACGGTGTGGGTGAACCAGGCAGGTGATTGTTCAGCAACACACCGTAGAACGTGCTATCAATTACGTTACCTACCGCGCCACCGAGAATCAGACCCATGCACCAGAGAAAGCCCGGGTGAACGTCTCGCTTCGCCATTCTCCACAGGTAATACCCGATAGCGAACATGGCCACAATTCTGAACACCGTGAGCGCTAGCTTTCCGAACTCGGTATTCCATTTAAAACCGAATGCCATACCGGGGTTAAGAAGATAATGCAGACGGAACCAGTCGCCAATAACATTGATCTCCTGGTGAAGATACATGTTGTAATGCACGAGCAACTTGGACGTCTGATCTACGATGATCACGAACAGGGCAAGCAAAAAGTAACGGCCTGTTTTCATTTCTTCACGCTTATCTTCACCTTCAGCTGGAAGTCGTCCAGCTCTACGGGCAGACCGTCCGGTACCTGCGGTTCGAGATTGAGGACCAACGCCTGAGTTTCTTTCCTGATGTAATCGCTATATGCGCCCAGCGCTTCTGCTACCGCTTCGGGCTGACGTTCAACGTCGATGAGGATCTTATCGAGAACCTCGAGGCCCATATCCTTTCTGATGTTCTGAACGCGGTTTACGAAGTCGCGCGCAATGCCCTCGCGCTTCAGTTCTTCCGTAATCTGAACATCAAGCGCAACAGTCAGCTTGCCATCGCTCGCTACCGACCATCCCGGGATGTCTTCCGAAGTGATGATGACATCCTCGAGGCTAAGCTCAAAGCCATTGCGCTGGATGGAGCCTTTCTTTTCGATTTCGTCGATGTCTTCCGCGGAAAATGACTGAATAATTGCAGCAGCCTCTTTCAGCTTCGGACCATACTGCTTGCCGAGTTTCGGGAAATTCGGCTTTACCTTCTTCACGAGAATACCCGACGTGTTATCGATGTACTCGATGGCCTTCACGTTCACTTCAGACAAGATGATCTCCTCCACAGGCTTCAGCCGTTCTCGGAACGATTCATCCAATACAGGAATCAGGACTCTGCGCAAGGGAGTACGCACTTTGATCCGTGCACCTTTCCGCAAAGAGTGGACGAGTGAGCAGATCCGCTGAGCATAGTCCATCGACTGCTCAAGCGTTTCGTCAATACGTCGCGGCTCCGGCGATGTTATCGTCGTAAGGTGAATGGATTCGTAACGCAGGGGCGTATTGTTCGCTATCGCCTTATCGCGGATATTGTCCGTAAGATTCTTGTACAGCCACTCGGCAAAGAACGGCGCCACCGGGGCCATCAACTGCGCCGTCACCAGGATACACTCGTAAAGGGTCTCGTATGCCGCCTTCTTGTCATCGCCGAGTTCACCTTTCCAGAACCTCTTGCGATTCAGGCGAACATACCAGTTTGAGAGGTGATCATTAACAAACTCCTGAATAGCGCGTACTGCCTGCGTGGGCTCGTACGCTTCGTATGCCCGATCAACTTCCATGATCAGTCGCTGCAGCCTGGAAATGATCCAGCGATCCATCTCGGTAAGCGCGGATTCAGGCGCCACGTTGAGCTCGTCTTTGACAAAACCATCAATATTGGCGTATAGCGCAAAGAAGGAATATGTATTCAGCAGCGTGCCGAAAAAGCGTCGCTGCGCTTCAACTACGCCGTCGACGTTGTACTTAAGGTTATCCCAGGGCGGAGCGTTCTCCACCATATACCAGCGCAGCACGTCAGGGCCGTACGTCGCGATCGTTTCGAAAGGATCAACCGTGTTGCCCAGGCGCTTCGACATCTTGTTACCGTTGCGGTCCAGCACGAGGCCTGTAGACACCACATTGCGGAACGCAACGCCTCCGTTGCCTGTTTTCGCATTTACTGCGCGAATGTCATCACTGCATTCACTCAGCATAACCGCCAGCGCATGGAGCGTAAAAAACCATCCGCGGGTTTGATCTACACCTTCACTGATGAAGTCGGCGGGATAGTTCTTTTCAAACTCCTCGCGATTCTCAAACGGATAGTGGAATTGAGCATAGGGCATAGCCCCGGAGTCGAACCATACGTCGATCAGGTCCGGCTCCCGATACATCGGCTCTCCGTTCGGCCCTGCCAGCACAATCTCATCGACATAGGGCCGATGAAGGTCAAGCGTGTTGTTAGCCACTCGGTCTTTCAGTGTGTCCAGTGTAGACTTGCTCATCACACCCTTGGAAACACTCTCTTCAGCCAGCTTTACAAGTTCGTCTACGGAACCAACGCACACTTCGTGTTTACCATCGCGGCTTCTCCAGATGGGAAGGGGTGTCCCCCAGAACCGCGAACGCGACAAGTTCCAGTCGACAAGATTCTCAAGCCAGTTACCAAACCGTCCTGTTCCAGTCGATTCCGGTTTCCAGTTTATGGTCTTGTTAAGCGCGACCATCTTATCCTTCAGAGCGGTCGTTCTGATAAACCACGAATCGAGCGGATAATACAACACGGGCTTATCCGTACGCCAGCAGTGCGGATAGGAGTGTTCGTACTTCTCTACGCGGAATGCTTTGTTTTCTTCCTTGAGGATTATCGAAATGATCACATCCGTCGTCTTGTAGTCGGGATGGCTCTCATCTTCGTCAGTATAGTTCTTGACGTAGAAGTCATCGCGACCAAGCGCTTTGTGTGTGCGGATGTTGTACTTCTTGACCGCCTCTGCGAGTCGATCACCGATGGGACCAACAAAGCGACCATGACGATCGACCGTTGGAATTTCGTTCCCATCTTCATCCTTTACCGTGATGGGCGGAATGCCGTATTGCTTTGCAAGTCGGAAGTCGTCGGCCCCGAACGTTGGCGATGCATGCACGACACCGGTACCGTCTTCCGTCGTTACGAAATCGCCGGCCACCACAGTAAATGCCTTGTTGGCATCGTAGAGTGGCTGTACATAGGGTATGAGTTGTTCATAGCGGATTCCGACGAGCGATGATCCCGGAAATTCCTGAAGAACTTTGAATGGTATCGCCTTGTCCCCCGGTTTGTAATCTTCCAGTTTCAACTCCCTGTTCTTTTCCGGGAAATACCGATCGACAAGATCGCGCGCGAGGACAACTCGAATCCGCTGATACGTGTACGGATTGTATGTGTCGACGAGTACGTAATTGATCTTCGCGCCAACAGCGAGTGCCGTGTTGGAAGGAAGCGTCCAGGGTGTCGTCGTCCACGCCAGGATGAACGTGTTCGCATCGCCACCATCCGCGAACAGGAATTCAGATTGCTCGTTTCGGATCACGCGGAATTGCGCGACGATGGATGTATCCTTTACGTTCCGGTAGCAGCCGGGCAGGTTGAGTTCATGCGAGCTGAGTCCGGTGCCCGCAGCTGGTGAATAGGGCTGGATCGTGTAGCCCTTATACAGCAGGTCCTTGTTGTAAAGCTGCTTCAGGATCCACCACAGCGTTTCGATATAGTCTTTTTCGTAGGTGATGTATGGATGGTCGAGGTCGACCCAATAACCCATTTTGCGGGTCAGGTCGTCCCACTGATCCTTGTATTTCATCACCGTCACGCGGCAATGGCGGTTGTACTCCTCGACGGAGATTTTGTTGCCGATGTCGTCTTTGGTGATGCCCAGCATTTTTTCCACCTGCAATTCCACAGGCAGACCATGCGTATCCCATCCCCCTTTTCTCTTGACCTGGTACCCTTTCAGGGTCTTGTACCGGCAGAAAATGTCCTTGATCGTCCGGGCCATGACGTGGTGAATGCCCGGTGTGCCGTTGGCAGACGGAGGGCCCTCGTAGAACGTGAAGGTCGGAGCGCCTTCCCGAATGCTGACGGATTTCTCAAAAATCTTCTCCCGACCCCAGAATTCAAGGATCTCCTCTGCGATGCGGGCAAAGTTCAATTCTTTATACTCCTTATAGCGGGCAGCCATAGACAACTAATCTACGAGCCGTCAAAAAACGGCCCGATTTCGCGAAATTCAACAATTCAAGGACGCAAAGATATTCCTTTATTCCTTAATTACGAGGTTTCCCCGCGCCTGAGCGGGACGCGCTTTGCTTATTCGGCCGAGGGATGGCGGTTGTGAATCCGGATCTTGCTGAGGTCGATTTCCTCGTCCTCGCTTTCTCCGTAAAACGAAGGGTCAAAATTGTCGATCGGAAGCTTTCCTCCTCCTTCCTTGCGCTTCGGCCGGTCGAACGTCATGATCAACGCGGGCAGCACAATGAGGTTCGTGAACATTGAAATCACGAGCGTGGTGGAGGTCAGGAGCCCAAGGGCAACTGTCCCTCCAAAGCTGGAGAACGAGAAAATGATGAATCCTGCAAACAACGCGATTGACGTATACATGATGGCCTTCCCGGTCTCCATAATGCTTTCACTCACGGCAACCGGAATGAAAAAGTTGTTGGACAGTATCTCCTGACGGTATTTGGCAAGAAACCGGATAGAGTTGTCAACGGAGATTCCAAACGTGATGCTGAAGATAAGCGCAGTGCTTGCTTTCAGAGGAATGTTGAAATACCCCATGATCCCTGCCGTAATCATCAAGGCAAGCAAATTGGGAACGAGTGATATGAGGATCATTCGCACATTCGCGAACAGGAACGCCATGGAAAGCGTAATAAGCAAGCACGCCAGCAACAGACTTTCCTTGAGGTTAGCAATGAGGAATTTGTTCCCTTTGATGAACAGCTTCGTTGTACCGGTTATTGAGGTTCGCACAGAGTCGCCCTCCGATGCTGCAAAAATCTCATTGATGCGGGGCTCGATCACCTCATGTACGAGCGAGTCCATTTTTGTAGAACCAATGTCAGCGATCTGACTTGTGATGCGCATCTTGCTGAACGTACTGTCGACAAAAGATTTGAACAACCCACTCTCATCCGTTTGTCCTCTCATGTATCGGAGAATGAACGCACGCTCGCGGCTTGTCGGCAGTGAGTATCGCTCAGGATTGTTGTTGTAAAAAGCCTGTTTGGATGCCTTGATAAGACTGATGATCGATACCGGCTTTGATACTACGGCGATGGAGTCGATGAAGTCTTCAAGTTCCGCAACCTTCTGCATGTTCCGAAGTTCCAGGATCGGCCTGCGTCGCTCCGTGATAAATTCAACGACGATCTCGAGCGGCATAATTCCGCTGAAGTTCGCTTCAAAGAAGCGAAGGTCCTTCATGATGCGACTGTCCTTCGGGATGTCGTCAACCATGTAGGATACGGACTCAAGCCTCCATATGCCGTATGCGGAAATGACTGCCAAAGCAAGTGCAGCTATGTAGATGGCAGGGCGGTTGCGATGCACAAGAATGTCGACTGCCTGCAAAAAGCCTCCCATCAGCGGGAAGTTCAAGTGACGAAGGTGTCGCGTTGTCGGTGGTGGCAGCCATGCAAGCACGCCGGGAATCATCACAAGGCTCACGAGAAACAACGCCATAATGTTGAGCCCCGCTACAATCCCAAACTCGCGAAGGATGAGAATGTCCGTACTGAGAAGCGTGAGGAACCCGATGGCTACCGTCAGATTCGTAAGAAACGTTGCCAATCCCATTCGCAGCACCACCGTCCGGATAGCCTCCTCCTTATTCTTTGTTCGCGCAAACTCGACGTGATACTTGTTGAGAAGGTAAATCGCATTCGTGATTCCAATGGTAACAATCACCGGAGGTATCAATCCGCTCAGCAGCGTAATCTTGTAGCCAAACAACGAAAGCGTCCCCAGCGTCCACACCACCACAATGCCTATAATGATCATGGAAAAGATCACTGCGCGAAACGAGCGGAAGAAGAGGAACATGATGAGGCCCGTCACCAACGCTGATGCATAGAGAAAGTACTGCATCTCGCGTTTTACCTGTCCCGCGACATAAGTCCGGATAAACGGAAGACCCGCATAGCGAAGCTCAATGCCTGTTTCCTTTTCAAACTTATCGCCTGCTTCAAGCAATGACGTAACGAGGCCCTCGCGACGTGCGGAGTTCATCACCTCCTTCTGCACGCTCACGAGCATCATCGTTGCGCCATTCTGTGTATTGACGATTTGATCCATGTAGACCTGCTGACCCCGCGCCACGGCCAACGCGCTGTCCAGTTGTGTCTGTGTTCGGATGCTGTCTGGAAATACTTCAGCGAGGTAGAATCGCTGTTCCGTCGTATCCTTAAGGATCATCCGGATAACAGGAAGGGAGATGACGTTATTGACGCCCTCGATGACACGTAAATCGTGTGTCAGTTGTTTGAAGGCAAGAAACTTATCCAGACGGTAAATGCTGCTGTCAAGCAACCCAACGGCAATGATGTTGGCATCTTCGCCAAATTGCTCCCGGAAACGCTCGAGGGCGATCATGTCCGGGTCTGTAGGCGGGACCGTGCGGGCAAAGTCATAGCTCATCTCCACCCTCGACGCGTGATAGCCCATGAATACCGTAATGGCACCGATGGCAAGCATCAGGTACAAGCGGTAATGAATGAGCCATCCGGCTAGTTTATTCCACATCGGCCGTGTTTTTGCAGGCAGCAAAACTAACGATTTTTGAGTTTACCGGTACAGGAATTATCGTGCCAGCGTTGATACTCATCGAGCATTAAGCCTGCTCATGCTACTCTGGGGGATGTGTAGTGAATTTACCCACACCACTGCTCCTATCGCACGGTCGCAACCGATGGCGAAAGCGGGTTCACCATCATATGGATGGGATCCTGGTTGAGCAGGCGCACCATGATGTTGTACAGTTCACCAAGCTGCATTTTGAACTGCACGGATCTTTCGAAAAAGTTTTCGACGGCCACAGAAAAGAATTCGTGAAGGTTAGTGCAGGCATAAGGTCGAAAGACTGAATCTCCTCCGACAGAGCCATCGGCGCACATTCGCTTGGCAATTTGATCGAAACGCTCCAGCAAAGGCTCATCGAAAAACGCATACTCCTGACGAACGATGTTCTCGATCCTCAACGCATGTGCCATCTCATGAAGACCGAGATTGATACCACCTTCACCATGTAAAAATCCCTTCACGAAATTTTTCATGGAGAGCACGATGATTCCGAATGCGGGATTCACTTCTCCCTTGTGATAACGACGCGTGATCGTAGAGTAATAGTCGTCGGGATAGATGAGTATCCTACTGAAGTGCGAAAGATGAACATGAGGCAACCCGAATGTGATCTGCACGGCCGTAGCCGCAACAAAGACTTTCACTTCCACCGGCACTTCCTTCATGCCTCGTGGAATGAACTGCTTGGAGTAGACGAACCTGCAGACGCGACGCTCGAAAATCGCTTTGTTTTCTGCTGACAATCCCTGGTAGTAGCGAAAGTGCTTCTGCAGCAACTCCCTGTAGTAGGAAGGTACTGGCATGAGATTGCTCCGAAGCGAGCCTGCCGCCTGGACCATCTGATCGTATCCTTTATTAAAGGTTGATTGTCGCCTGGCTATTACCAGGAGCATAATCGCAAGGGCAAGGAGAATTGTGACGGTCACCGGGATAAGCGGGGGTTTTCACGCTCCGGGGTTCAAATCTTCCTGAGGACGGCATTGATGGAACACGCCTCAGTAAGCTTTGCCTTCACCTCCGGGATGCTAACCCGCTCCTGCTTCATACTGTCGCGGTCGCGAATGGTAACCGTATCATCTTCAAGGGTTTGATGGTCGACCGTCACGCAGTACGGCGTTCCGATGGCATCTTGTCTGCGATACCTCTTACCTATGGCATCCTTCTCTTCATAGAAGCAGCGAAGGTCGTATTTGAGGTCATCCATAATCTTCCTGGCCTTTTCAGGAAGACCATCTTTGCGCAACAGGGGCAGAATAGCCACCTTATTGGGTGCAAGGGCCGGCGGAATCCTCAGCACCACGCGTTCACTTCCATCCTCAAGCTTTTCTTCCGCATAGCTGCCGGAGAGAACCGACAAGAACATGCGGTCAAGTCCGATGGAAGTTTCAATCACATACGGAATGTAACTGGTGTTCTGTTCAGTGTCGAAATACTGGAGCTTTTTGCCCGAGTATTTCTCGTGGTTGCGAAGGTCGAAGTCAGTTCGTGAGTGAATACCCTCCAGCTCCTTAAATCCTATCGGGAAGTTGAACTGAATATCACACGCAGCATTGGCGTAATGCGCCAGGTTAAGGTGATCGAAGAAGCGGTAGTTGTTATCGCCCAATCCGAGCACCTTATGCCATTTCATACGGCGCCCCTTCCAATACTCGTACCACTCCATTTCCGATCCGGGCTGAACGAAGAATTGCATCTCCATTTGTTCAAATTCGCGCATGCGGAAAATGAACTGCCGCGCAACAATCTCATTTCGGAATGCCTTGCCAATCTGCGCAATACCAAATGGAATCTTCATGCGGCCTGTCTTCTGGACGTTAAGGAAGTTCACAAAAATTCCCTGAGCCGTTTCAGGTCGCAGGTAAATCTTATTGGCCTCTTCAGCGAGCGATCCGATTTCTGTGGAGAACATCAGATTGAATTGACGCACGTCGGTCCAGTTCCGCGTGCCGGATATAGGATCCGTTATTTCAAGATCGATGATGAGTTGCTTAAGACCGGCCATGTCCGAACTTCCCATCGCGGCTTTCAACCGTGCGTTGGCGTCGTCGATTCTTTTCCGATACTCCAGTACCCTTGGATTCGTGTCTTCGAATTGTTTTCTGTTGAATGCCGCGCCGAATTTTTTGCGCGCCTTTTCTACTTCCTTCTCTACCTTATCTTCCAGTTTTGCTATCGCTTCTTCGATGAGAACGTCTGCACGATAGCGCTTCTTTGAATCCTTATTATCGATCAGAGGATCGTTGAACGCATCGACGTGTCCCGATGCTTTCCACGTGGTGGGATGCATAAAGATTGCGGCATCGATGCCCACGATGTTGTCGTGCAGCATCGTCATGAACTTCCACCAGTACTCCTTTATATTATTCTTCAGCTCAGCACCGTTTTGTCCGTAGTCGTAAACAGCGCTTAAGCCATCATAGATTTCGCTGGAAGGAAAGATGAATCCATACTCCTTTGAGTGGGATATGATATTGCGGAACAGGTTGTCGTCTTGCGTAGCCATAGGTCCGCAAATATATGGGATTCAGAAATTTTGTCAGGCTTTTTTTGTGTCAGGTCGGGAGTTCGACACGGAAGACAGAACCCTTCTGATACTCGGATTCAACATGAATGGTGCCGGATAGCTTGGCAAGGGTTTCCTTTACAATGTAGAGGCCAAGTCCGGAGCCTTCTGAGTTTTCGGAAGCGCGATAGAACATGTCGAAGATGTGGCTAAGGTGCTCGCGCGGTATGCCCTGGCCGTTGTCCGTAACACTGATTTCGTTGCTTTTCCCGTTTGCGAAAGCCTTCAGCCGGATGAAGGGGTCTTCTTTGGTGAGGTCGTGGTATTTGATGGCGTTCGCAATAAGGTTGTTGAGGATGACCTTCAGTCGACCCGGGTCGGTAACAAAGGTTAAGTCCGGATCCATATCCAAATCGATCCGAATTCGTTCGGCGCCGCGGGTGTATTTGAGGCTTTCCACCACCTCGTTGACAAGGTTGCGAACGTGTACTGGCTGCCGCTCCACACGAAGGCGGGAGTTCCGCGAGTAGTCGGTGATCTCCTTAATGAAGCCTTCCATGGTAACGACGCGCTTCTTCATCATTTCAAGGCAGAGCATGATCTCCTCCCTGCTGTCTGTCTTCTCTGCAATGCTGATGAGCCCAAGCAAAGAACTCAGCGGTGCCCGAAGGTCGTGCGAAGCACTGTAGACGAAGCGATCAAGCTCGTCGTTTGCTTTGGCCAGCAAATCATTCTGAAGCCTGATTTGCTGTTCAGCCATCTTCCGCTCCTCGATGTCTATGATCGATCCGACGAGGCTGATCATTTCACCATTCTCATCCAGTCGCGCAATGCCGCTGTCAGCAACCCACTTGTAACTACCTCCTTTGGTGCGTAGGCGCAACTCTGTTTGGTAGGGTTGTTTGCTCTCGAGATGGCGTTGCAGAGAAGCTTCAAACCGCGGCAAATCTTCCGGGTGAATCATCGCCTTGAAGTCTTCGAAAGTCAGGTCGCTGAGATCTCCCTCCTCATAGCCAAGAACCATCTTGAAGTAGTTGCCGAGGTAGAGCGTACCGGACAGTCGGTTCCACTCGTAAAGTCCTGCGCGCGTACCTTCGACAGCCATGCGGAATCGCTCGCGACTCCGCTTCAGTTCCTGCGATGTGAGGCGTAGCGACTGCTCGCTGGTGCGAAGGTCTGTCTCTGTGTCGTGATGAAGCTGTATTGAAAAGAAAAGGACAAGTGCCGCAACAAAGTACGCAGTAGTGAAGTTGGTGACGAAGCTGATGCTTGTGTACTCTTCCGTTACCTCTGCCCGGGGAAGAATTTGCGGCGAGGCAAAGTAGGCTGCCATTGCTATGGCATACGAAGCAAGAACAAGGAGGATACCCAGGTTGCGGTGGCTATATCCGAAGAGTACCAGCGTGGCCAGCCCCGTGGTGATGAAGAAGAAAAACGCACCCATAGCGGGGCCCTCGCTGGATGCGAATACAAAGAGCACACCGTTGCTGACAAGCACGAGCAGGGCGCTGGCCAGCATGTATTTCCGGATACGGTTCAGCCATAGCGTCAGCAGCGAAAGTATGGCGAGCAGCGCGTATACCGGATAGGCTGTATGGACGTCATTGCTCGCGTCAACGAAAATGTACAGGATGCCGATGATCAGGCCAATCATAGCGATAAGCCCACGCAGCATCGCATTTCGGTACTCCGTTGTCGAAGAAATGTATTGGTCGCGGCCGATGATGATGTTACGTATGACCTTCTTAAGGGCGTTCATGTACTTTCCCAATCCGAAATTCAAAATTAGTAAATGAAAGAGTCCGGCATTTTGACAAGACTGCGCTGAAACATACATGACAGCCGTCGCAAAAAAATTGCGCGTAGACACACTGTTGGCCACATGTGCGTGATGTGTAATACTGAAAGTCAGGGGGCTGCTATTCCGCAGAATAAGGACTAACAAATGATCTTAAAGTAGATCATGCTGAAAAGAGGCACAAACGCAACAACATTAGGGAATAAAGCCCAAAAGGAGACGGTGTCTTTCAAAGGTTCATCATTGCCACACCCATTGCGCAAACGCGCGGAACGGCATGCGCAAGTGGCCGGAAATTCGGATTACAACTGCATGACTTTCAGGTGTAAAGCCGACCTGTTTTAGGTACAATTGCGGCCAAAATATTACGTACGACGTGGAAGAAATTCCGCATGTCAGCCCATCCCTGAAAATCGTGAGGCGTTTCCTGGAAGCCTCATTTACAGGTGCTTGGCACGCTCCCAGTACACGTCCATCTCGGCCAGCGACATCTCGCCCAGCTTTTTCCCGTCCCGGGCAGAGGCGGCCTCGAGGTACTGGAATCGCTTTATGAATTTTTTGTTGGTTCGCTCCAGGGCCTCCTCGGGATCGATGCCCAGGAATCGGGCATAATTGACAAGCGAAAAGAGCAAATCGCCAAACTCGTTCATGACGGTCGTCCGGTCATGTCCCGCTTCAGCGCGCTGTACCTCACGCCTGAATTCTTCCATTTCTTCCTGCACCTTTTCCCACACCTGTTCCTTTCGTTCCCAGTCGAAACCGACGCCGCGGGCCTTATCCTGAATTCTCATGGCTTTAATCATTGCCGGGAGCGAGACGGGAACGCCTTCAAGTACCGACTTACTGCCCTTCTGCAGTTTGATCTTTTCCCAGTTCGCTTTGACGGTCTCTTCGTCGTTGGCGACCACATCGCCATAAATGTGAGGATGACGCTCAATCAGTTTCTGACAGAGTGAATCGATGACATCCGAGATATCAAATGCATTGACTTCACTCGCTATGCGGGCATAGAAGACAATGTGAAGGAGCAGGTCACCCAGCTCTTTTTTTATCTGATTGGAATCACCTTCAAGTATGGCGTCAGAAAGTTCATAAGTTTCTTCCACCGTCAGGTGTCGCAGGCTGTCGATGGTCTGTTTTTTATCCCAGGGACAGTTCTCACGAAGTTCATTCATGATGGTCAACAACCTGTCGAATGCCTCCAGTTTGCGGGCACGTTCCGGGTCAGGGGTAGAAATCGGTCTTTTCACCGTCATAAACTTATCAGAGGCTGGAAATGTTGTTTAGGTACAGTTTGATTAACTTTACGCCAAAAATACG
>Ga0207873_1000896_pt1 | contig 30675 bp, 24 predicted proteins | sample BGWIniCompost_FD_187373 | JGI IMG/M metagenome (GOLD analysis project Ga0207873, IMG submission 187373) | Cellulose adapted compost microbial communities from Newby Island Compost Facility, Milpitas, CA, USA - BGW Initial Compost (SPAdes)... ... | reverse complement strand
CCTCGCCGGCCGCATGCCCCGCCGGGAGGTCGCCGTCCCGTCGTCGCCCGTGACCGGCATGCTGGACGGCGGCGCGAGCGGCGGCGCTTGAGCGTCACGCCGGGCCGCCGGGCGGCGCTCGACGTGCTGCGCGCCGTCCGGCGAGGCGCGCTCGCGGACCGCGCGCTCGCGGACGCGGTCGCCCGGCTCGAGCCGCGCGAGCGAGCCTGGACGCAGGAGCTGGTCTACGGCACGCTGCGCCTGCGCGGCCGGATCGACTATATGCTGGCGCCGCTCGTGCGCCGCGGTCTGGATGCGCTCGAGCCCGACGTGCTCGACACGCTGCGGCTCGCGGCGTACCAGCTCCTCGAGATGGACGCCGTGCCGGATTACGCCGCGGTCTCCCAGGCCGTGGAGCAGGCGCGCTCCGTCGGCGGGCGCGGCGCGGACCGGCTCGTGAACGGCGTGTTGCGCGCATGGCTCGCGCGGAGCACGCCGCCAGAGTGGCCGGATGAAGCTCGGGACCCCGCGGGGTTCCTCGCCACGTGGGGCTCGCACCCGCGCTGGCTGGTCGAGCGCTGGATCGAGCGCTGGGGCGCCGAGGAGGCGCGGCGGCTCATCGAGGCGAACAACCGGCGGCCGGAGCTGTATCTGCGGCCGATCGGCATCTCCGTGGAGGATGCGGTCGAGCGGCTCGCGGCGGCCGGCATTGCCGCGGAGCCCGTGCCGTTCGCGCCCGATTCGGTGCACGTGCTGCCGCCCGCCGGCGTCGCGGAGGCGCTGGCTGCCGTGCCGGCCGTGGTGCAGGACCCGGCCGCGGCGCTCGTCGTCCGCTACGCCGCTGTGCCGCCCGGCGGGCTGGTCGAGGACCTCGCCGCGGCGCCTGGCGGCAAGACGCTGGCGCTCGCCGCGCAGGCGCGCTACACCGCCGCCGCGGACGTGTCATTCGCGCGGCTGGGCAGGGTGCGGGAGAACGCACAGCGCCTGGCCATGCCGCAGCTCGGCCTGCTGGTGGCCGACGCGCGCAGGCCGCCGCTGCGCGACGGCTCGGCCGATGCCGTGTTGCTGGATGTGCCCTGCACGGGCACCGGCACGTTCCGCCGGCACCCGGACGCGCGGTGGCGCGTGCAGCCGGAGGACCTCGGGGCACTCACGGCGCTCCAGCGTGAGATGCTGGACGCGGCGGCGGCGCTGCCGCGGCCCGGCGGGCTGCTCATCTACTCGACGTGCTCGCTCGAGCCGGAGGAGAACGAGGCACAGGTGGACTGGTTCCTTGACCGTCATCCCGAGTACGTGATCCGGCCGCCGGCCGGCTTCGACCCCGCACTGCTGGACGCGCGGGGTCGGCTCACCGTCCTGCCGCAGCGGACCGGCGTGGACGGGGCGTTCGCCGCACGCCTGGAGCGCCGGGCATGAGCTGGCGCATCGGAGACTCGATCCGCCGCCGCACCGGCAGCGGCACCAGTCGCGCCCCGCGCGGCGGGGCGCCGCTCGGCCCTGTGGCGCGCTGGCTCGGCCTCGCACTCATTTTCGCGCTCGTGGCCTTCGGCACCGGCTACGCCATCGCCGCCAGGGTCCTCTTCCCGCCGCCGCCCGAGACGGACGCCGGGGTCGCCGTACCCTCGCTCGTCGGCCGGTCCGCGGATGACGCGCGGCGTGAGCTCGGTGAGCGTGGGCTCGAGGTCGCCGAGGTCCTTGAGCTGCCGCACCCGGACCGGCCGGCAGGTGTCGTCATCGCGCAAAGCCCGCTCGCGGGCCAGCGCCTGCGGCCGGGCGCCGGCGTCTCTCTCGGCATCAGCTCCGGCCCGCCCCGGGCGCGCGTCCCGGATGTCACCGGCCTGCTCGCCGAGCGCGCTGCCGCGCTCGCGAGCATGGCGGGCTTCCAGGTGGAGCAGCAGTTCGAGGAGAGCGAGCTGCCCGCCGGCACGGTGATCCGGATCGAGCCCGAGCCGGGCACCGAGCTGCTGGTGCCTGCGCCGCTCGCGCTGATCGTTTCCAGCGGCCCACCCCCCCTGCCGGAGGACAGCCTAGCGCCGGAGCTCGTGCCGCCGGACACGCTGGCGGCGGACACGCTCCCTCCGGTCGAGCGGGGCCGGTGAGCGCGTCCGCCCTCGATTGCAATGCGCCGGCGCGCACGGAACAATCAGCGCAACGGCCGTTATTACTCGCTGCGAACAAGAGGCCCGCATTGTCGTCCCACGTATGAGCGAGCGCACCCGCAACCGGCTGTTCCTGGGCTTCGTGCTCGGCGCGATCACGACCCTCGTCGCGATCGGCTGGACGGAGCGCGCGCGCTTCGGGCCCCTCGAGACCGGTGCGCGTGCGCCCGCGTTCGAGGGCCGCACGCTCGACGGTCAGCCCGTGTCGCTGCGGGACCTGCGCGGCCGCGTCGTCGTGCTCAACGTCTGGGCGACGTGGTGCGCGCCGTGCGTGCAGGAGATGCCCGCGCTCGAGCGGCTGCACCGCGCACTCGCACCCGAGGGCCTCGCCGTCATCGGCGTCAACGTGGATGCCGCGCCCACGCTGCTCGAGGGGGCTGGCCTGCGGCTCGAAGACCGGGTCGCCGCGTTCGTCGAGGAGCTCGGCCTCACGTTCCCGATCTGGCTGGACTCCGAGCGCACCATCGAGAAGGCGTACCGAATCACGGGCCTGCCCACCACGTTCGTCATCGACCGGAATGGCCGCATCGTGCGCCAGGACCGCGGTGCCGTGGCGTGGGACGAGCCGCCCCACTCCACGCAGATCCGCGAGCTTCTGGAGCGCTGACCCGTGGCAACGCGCGTCTCCGAGCTGGTCACCCGCAACTGGACCCTCAAGCTCGCCGCCCTCGGGCTCGCACTGCTGCTGTGGAGCGTCGTGAAGGCGGAGGCGCCGGTCCGCGTGACGATCCCGGACGTCCCGGTCGAGGTGGCTCTCCGCGACGCAGGCTGGACCGCTGCCGCGCCGCCCGCGCCCAGCACCGTCAGCGTCGTGTTCTCCGGCCCCGTCCGCGATCTGCTCCGCCTCGCCGTCGAGCGGCCGCGCATTGTCATTCCCGTGGACGAGGTCGCGGACAGCGCGGAGGTGCACCTGCTCCAGCCGCGCTGGGTCCAGGTCGGGCGTGACATGGAACGCGCGCGTGCCGAGGACATCCGGCCCAGCACGGTTCGCCTGTTCTTCGAGCGCGTGACCACCCGGCTGCTGCCTGTGATCGCGGCCACGCGCGGCGAGCCGCTCGCCGGCTACCGGCTCGATGGCCCGGTGCGTGCGGACCCGCCGGCGATCACCGTGAGCGGACCCGTGAGCCGGCTCGCGGAGCTCGAGTTCGTGCGCCTCCCGAGCGTGGACATTTCCACGCTCACCGGGCCCACGGCGATCACGGTTTCCGTGGACACCGCCGAGCTCGCGGGCCTCGCCGTCACGCCGGAGCAGATCACGCTCACGGTGCCCATCGTGCCCGCGCCGCCGGACACGGCGGCGGCGGACACCGTGACCACTGCGTCATCCACCGTGGGGAAGTCGGGGGAGTAGCCGTGGCTGCGTCGGCTCCACTGGTCCTCGGCGTCGAGACCTCCTGCGACGAGACGTCTGCCGCCGTCCTGCGTGGCGAGAACGAGCTGCTCGGCCACGTCATTCTCTCGCAGGACGTTCACCGGCTGTACGGCGGCGTGGTGCCCGAGCTCGCGTCGCGTGCGCACCTGCGCGCCCTGGACGACGTCGTGGACGCCGCGCTCGCGGAGGCCGGCGTCCGGCTCGAGGACATCGACGTCTTCGCCGCAACCGCCGGCCCCGGCCTCATCGGTGCGCTGCTCGTCGGACTCACCTGGGCCAAGGCGGCCGCGTACGCGTGCGGCCGGCCCATTGTCGGCGTGCACCACCTGGAGGCGCACCTCTTCGCGGTGGCGCTCGAGAACCCGGCGGCTCAGCCGCCGTTCGTCGCGCTGATCGTCTCGGGCGGCCACACCCTTCTGCTCTGGGCGCCCGAATGGGGGCGCTACGAGCTGCTCGGCGAGACGCGGGACGACGCGGCGGGCGAGGCGTTCGACAAGGTCGCGCGCATCCTCGGCCTGGGCTTCCCGGGCGGTCCGGCGATCGAGCGGCTCGCCCGCGAGGGTGATCCGGCCGCTCACCCGTTCCCGCGCCCCATGCTCGGCCCCGCGCCGCGCCCCGGCGAGCCGGAGGAGTTCGACTTCTCGTTCAGCGGGCTCAAGACGGCGGTGCTCAACCGCGTGCGGGAGCTCGAGGCGCGCGGCACGCTGGAGGAGGAGCGTGCCAACCTCGCCGCGTCGTTCCAGGCGGCCGTGGTGGACGTGCTGGTCGCGAAGACCGCGCGTGCCGCGGAGGTGTACGGCTGCCGCCGCGTCCTCATCGGCGGCGGCGTGGCCGCGAGCCGCGCACTGCGCTCCGCGCTCGCCGCCGCGCTCGGGCCGGACGCCGAGCTGTTCTTCCCCTCGCCGCGCCTGTCCACGGACAACGGCGCCATGATCGCCCGCGCCGGGCTCTTCCATTACCTGCGGGGCGAGTGCGCGGGGTTGGATCTCGCGGCGCGGGCCGACCTGCCGTTCCCCGGCATGACCGGGCGCTGACGGAGCCAGCCGTGCTGACCCTGCTCCACGCCTCGGACCTCCACTTCGGCCCCCACTACCTGCCGAGGGTGGGCGACGCGTTCCTCCGTGCCGCGCACGAGCTCGCGCCGGACGCCATCGTGATCAGCGGGGACTTCACGCAGCGGGCCAAGCGCGTGCAGTACGCCGCCGCGGCCGCCTTCCTGGAGCGCTTGCCTGCGGTGCCGCGCATCGTCGTGCCCGGCAACCACGACGTGCCGCTCTATCGCGTCGCGGAGCGCCTCTTCCAGCCCTACCGGCTCTATCGCGAGTACATCTCGCCCGAGCTGGATTCTGTACACCGGCTGGATGGGGCGGTCATCGTCGCGCTCAACTCGACCGCGCCGCTGCGCGCCATCACCAACGGCCGCATCGACCCGGCGCAGCTCGACTTCTGCGCGGACGCGCTCAGGGCGGTTCCGCCGTCGGAGGCGCGCATCGTCGTCGCTCACCATCACTTCGCGCCTGCGCCCGACTACGAGGGCGGGCAGGTCATGCCGCGCGCCAAGCGCGCGCTGGACGTCTTCACCGCGTTGCGCGTCGAGCTGATCCTGGGCGGGCACCTGCACCGCGCCTACATCGGCAACTCGCTGGATGTCTACCCGGGCAGGGACCGTGAGCACGGCGTCATCATCGTGCAGTGCGGCACGACGACGTCGCGGCGCGGGCGCGCGCGCGAGCGCGAGAAGAACTCGCTGAACCTGATTCACATCGGCGCGGATACGATCCGCGTCACTCACTACATGTACTTCGAGGATGTGGGCGGCTTCGAGCCCGTGAGCCGCCACATCTTCCCGCGGAACGGGCGCAGGTACTTCGCTTCGCCCGCGCCGGGCGACGCGGCGGACGGAGAGTGAACGGTGTCGAGCCTCCGCCGTGTGCTGGTCGCCCTCGCGGTCGCCTGCATCTGCGGGCTCGGCGCTGCGCCGGCCGGCGCGCAGCCGCTCCGGCCCGACAGCCTCGAGGTCAAGGAGATCCGGTTCGTCGGCGCGCACACGTTTCCGGACGCGCTGCTGCGCGCGGCCATCGAAACCAGCGCCTCCGGGTGCAGCAGCCCCGTGCTGTTCGCCGTCTGCTGGCTGGGCGTCGGCCGCGACCGCCGCTACGTCGACGACGCGGTCCTCCGCCAGGACTCGGTGCGCCTCACCCTGTTCTACTGGCAACGTGGCTACCGCGAGGCGATCGTGGACCCGGACACCCTCTTCGAGGGGGGGCGCGCCGTCGTCGTCTTCAACATCGACGAGGGGGAGCCGGTTCGGCTCGTCTCGTTCGAGATCGTCGGCGCGGAAGAGGTTCTGCCGCCCAACGCGCTCCGCAACCTCCCGCTGCGGCTGGGCGAGCCGTTCAGCCTGATCGACGTCGAGGCCACGCGCGACACGTTGATCAATCGGCTGGTGAACCGCGGCTACGCACGCGCCGAGGTCCTCCGTTCGGCCGACATCCGCACCGACTCCGTCCGCGAAGCGAGCGTCCTGTTCGAGGTCTACCCGGGGACGCTCGCGCGCTTCGGCGAGATCGAGGTGCGCGGCGCCGAGAAGGTGTCGCCCTCGGTGATCCGGCGCATGCTCACCATCGCCCCCGGCGACCTCTACCGCCGCAGCGAGCTGCTGCGCAGCCAGCGCAACCTCTTCGGCCTGGACATCCTCCGTCACGCGCAGATCAGCGCGGTGCTGGACCACGAACCGGACAGCATCGTGCCGGTCATCGTCCAGGTCAACGAGGGGGACACGCATCGCGTCCGCGTCGGCGCCGGAATCAGCACGGCCGAGTGTGCCAACGCGGAGGCGCGCTGGACCAGCCGCAACTTCTTCGGCGGCGCGCGCCGGCTCGAGGTGCGTGGCAACGTGTCCAACGTGCTCGCCGAGCAGCTGGGCGCCTTCCCCTGCTGGCACACGGGCGAGGGCACGTACAGCCGGATCGCCGGCTCGCTGGCCGTGGACTTCGTCCAGCCCTGGTTCTTCAGCCCTCTCAACACGTTCAACGCGGGGATCTTCGTCGAGCGCCGCAGCCTTCCCGAGGTGTTCGTGCGCACCGCGCTCGGCGGCTACGTCAGCATCAGCCGGCGGCTGGACTCGCGCTCGACCCTCACGTTCGCCTATCGCCCCGAGCTGACCAGGCTCAACGCCGCGCAGGACCTGTTCTTCTGCGTCAGCCTGGTGGCGTGCGCGGATCGCGACATCCAGATCTTGCGCGAGCCGCACTGGCTGGCGCCGTTGGCGCTGTCCTTCGCCCGGGACGAGAGCAACGCGCTGTTCGCGCCCACGCACGGCTACATTCTGCGGCTGGACGTCGAGTACGCCGCGGGCATCACGGGCTCGGATTTCGCGTATAGCCGCTTGGCCGCGGAGTGGAGCGGCTACTGGGAGATCGCGGATGACGTCGTGCTCGCCGGCCGGCTCCGGCCTGCATGGGCCCGCTCGACCGCGGAGCCCGGGGCCGGTCTCGGCCTGCATCCACAGCGGCGCTTCTTCTCCGGTGGCCCCTCCAGCGTGCGGGGTTACGCGCAGAACCGCCTTGGGCCAAAGGTGGTGACGGTGGACGCGAGCCGCTTCCTGGCATTGCCCGACTCTCTCGGCGGGGCAGGGTGCACCGCCGCTGAGATCAACGACGGCTCCTGCGACGCCGGCCGGCTCGACCAGTCGCGCTTCCCCAATGCGTTCGAGCCCCGGCCGACCGGCGGGGCCGCCGTGCTCGAGGGCAGCGCCGAGTTGCGTTTCCCCCTGATCGGCGACCGGCTGCGCGGCGCCGCATTCGTCGACTTCGGCCAGGCCTGGAGCCGCGTCGAGGACTTCGGCAGCGGCGGGCTCGTCTGGACGCCGGGATTCGGGGTCCGGTACTTCACGCCGATCGGCCCCATTCGCGTGGACCTGGGCTTCAACCCGGGCCGCACCGAATCCGTCCGCGTCATCACCACGGACGTCTGCGAGCAGACGGAAGACGGGTGCGTGCCCATCGGCCCCGATGGGCCGACCGATCCATCGCGGCTCCGCAACACATCCAGGCTCCGGCTGCTCGACCGCGCGATCCAGTGGGATCCGAACCCGAGGGACGAGTTCCTGCGACGCTTCCAGCTCCACCTCTCCATCGGGCAGGCGTTCTGACGATGGCTCGCGCGCTCCGCATCACGCTCGCCGTGGTCGCCGGCATCCTGCTCGGCATCGCCGTCGCGGCCATCGCCGTCTACGTCCTCAGCGAGACGCAGTTCGGCGCCGAGCGCGTGCGGGGCTTCGTCGTCAGCAGGATCGAGCAGCGCATCCAGGGCGAGCTCCGCGTCGGCGCGGTTCGGCCCGGCAGGCTGCTGGGCGGCGCTGTCATCGAGGACTTCGCCATCAAAGGACCGAGCGGTCGCCCGTTCCTCCAGGCGGACAGCGCGCGCATCAAGTACGACCTGACCGACCTGCTCGCCGGCCGCTGGGTCTTTCGCGACGTCGTCCTGTACTCGCCCGTCGTCGTGATCGAGCGCCTCCCGGGCGACACCGCGTGGAACTACGAGCACACGTTCGCGGATCCGACGCCGGACGAGGACGAGGGGCCGGACCCGTACATCCTGATCGAGAACGCGCGCATCGTCGGCGGAACGATCGTTGTTCGCTGGCCCTGGGAGCCGGAGCCGGGCAAGGCCGTGGAGCCGGAGGACACGGCGCGACTGGTCCTCGAGACGGCGCCGCGCGTCGGCGGCGAAGGCACCGGCCTGGTGCGCGTGGTCCGGTTCGAGGACGTCGACGCCGCACTGCCGCGCGTGCTGTGGAGCTCCCCCGTCGAGGAGGGGCGGCTCTTCGAGGTCGCGTCCCTCGAGACCCGCGGGTTCATGTACGACGTCCCGTTCGACCTCCGCCATTTTCGGGGCACCGTCACGCAGCGCGATTCGGTCATCTCCATCGACGCGCGGGACCTCCGACTCCCTGATAGCCGCGCAACGGGCGCCGGCCGCTTCATCGACCGCGCCGAGCGCGACGTCTACGACCTCGACATCGCGGGCGATGAGATCGCGTTCCGCGACCTCCAGTGGTTGTATCCGAACTTCCCGGACGAGGGCGGCGGCAAGGCACGCATCCGCATCCAGACGCTGGACCCGCGCGGCACGCTGTGGCTGGTCGAGGATGCGCACCTCCGCGCGCCGGGCAACGAGGTCGCGGGCACCTTCGGCATCGTCACGGGCGACACGCTGTACTTCACGCGCGTCGACCTGCGCGCCTCGCCCCTCAACCTCCAGGTCCTCGCCGACATTCTGCCCGGCGACCTCCCGCTCGATGGCCTGCTCGTCGGCACCGTCGAGGTCGAGGGGCCCATCTCCTCGCTCCGGACCAGCGGGGACCTGCGCCTCACCGCGACCGCGCCGGTCCGCACGACCTCCAGCATCCGCTGGTCCGGGATCGTGGACGTCGACGACGAGTTCGCGGTGCGCGGCATGCGCGCGCACATCACCGACCTGGACCTTGCGCTGCTCGCCGCGCTCGGCGTCGACGTGGGGCTCGCCGGCTCCGTCTCCGGCGAGGTCGAGGCAACGGGGCGCCTGGACCGCGGCATGACGTTCGCCGGCCTGCTCCAGCACTCGGTGCCGGACCACCCGATGTCCGTGCTCGAGGGCCACGGCCGCCTCACCGTGGCCGAGGGCCGGCGCGAGATCGAGGCGACGCTCGAGGCCCGGCCGCTCGTGCTGGACGCGCTCGCGGCGGCGAGCCCCTCGCTCCGGCGGCTTCGCGGCGAGGCGCGCGGGTCGTTCTCCGTCTCAGGGTCGCTGACCGAGCTGCTGGTTCAGGGCGGGCTCGAGACGCCGGCGGGCCGGGTCGATCTCGAGGGCCACATTGACCTCGGGCACTCCAAGCCTGCTTATGGCGTGACCGGCCGCGTCAACGCATTCCGGCTCGACCGCCTCGTCGACGGCTTGCCCGAGACAACTGCGGACGCCGCCTTCCGTCTGGAAGGGACGGGTAGCGATCTCGCATCCATGCGTGCGGAGGCGCACCTCGACCTCGAACGCGCCCGCTTCGCCGGCATGCCGGTCTACCGCAGCGTGATGGCGCTGCGCCTCGAGGACGGGATCGCCCACGTGGACAGTCTGGCCATTCGTACGAGCGCGGGCCGCATCGGGGCCGAGGGCAGCTTCGGACTCGTGACGGACCGCCGCGAGACCCTGCGCGTGACGATCCGGTCGGACTCGCTCGGCGCGCTGGACGCCGTGCTCTTCGCGGACTCCGTCGGCTCCAGCCTCATCGATGCCGCACCCTCACGCATCGGGGGGCGGATGCAGCTCGCTGCGGACCTCGTCGGATCCATCCGCGGCTTCGACGCCAGCGGCGAGGCAGTGCTGGCGGGCGCGCGGTTCAACGGCACTGGCGCCGCGAATACATTGCTCCGCTTCGCTGCCACCGGCATCCGCAGCGACAGCTTCAGCATCGAGGTCCTGGCCAACGTGGACTCGCTCGGCCACGGCCACCGCATGCTCACCACCGCCGCGTTGCGCGGCAGCTACGGGGCGCAGGGCACGGGCGAGCTGCGCGCCGACGCGAGCGCGCCCGGCGATCAGGCCTTCTCCGCCGCCGCGGCCTTCCGCCGCATCGCAGGCGGATTCGAGGCCGAGCTCCACGCGCTCGACTTCACGACCCACGGCACGACATGGGCGCTCGATTCCGTCGCCGCGCTGCGGCTGGACGAGCGTGGCCTCGCCGTCGCGGGGCTGCAACTCCATCAGCCGGGCGCGCAGGGGCGCATCGGCGTGGACGGCCGGCTGCCCTGGGCATCCGCCGCCGGCATCCGGGATTCGACGGACGCCGGGCCGGTCCCGGCGGACTTCCGCGTCGACCTGCGCGACGTCCGCCTCGCCGACTTCCTCGGCGCCGCCGGCCCCGAGCCCGCGACCGACGGCATGCTCGACGGCTGGGTGCGGGTCGGCGGCACTGCGCGCGCCCCCGCAATGGATGCGCGCTTCACGCTGTCCGATTTCCGCTACCACGACGTTCGGCTCGACAGCATCGGCGCCGACTTCGGCTATCGCGACCGCCGCCTCACGGCACTGCTCCGGGCCATGGACGGAGGCCGCTCCATCTTCTTCGGCTCCGGCACCATCCCCGTGGACCTCGCGCTCGCCAACGTCCCCCAGCGGCGCCTGGACGAGCAGCTCCGCTTCTCGTTCCACGCCGATAGCGTGCCCGCCGCGCTGCCGCTCTCCTTCTTCGATTCGTTCAGGGACGTGCGCGGCCGCATGGACGGCACGCTCACGATCGGTGGCACCACGCGCGACCCCACGCTCGGCGGCGAGTTCACGCTCCGGGACGCGAGCGCGTTCTGGCAGCCCATGGGCGTCCGGTATCACGACGTCCAGGGCACGTTCCGCGTCGCGAACGACAGCGTCCTCGGCGTCGACGTCGCCTTCCGCAGCGACCCCGGGCGCGCCGCCGTCCAGGGCAGTATCACGTTCCGCCCGCTCGACGATCCCCGCTTCGACCTCACGCTCAGCCTGGATCGTTTCCTTGCCGCGGACCGCCGCGACGTCGAGGTCACAGGCAGCGGCCTACTGCGCCTCACCGGCCATTACACCCGGCCAATTGTCGCCGGCTCGTTCGACGTCGATGGGGGCGCGCTCTACCTCGACGAGCTCTGGAGGCAGTACAACGTGGTGCAGCTCGGCGGGCCGTTGCTCTTCGAGGTCATCGACACCACCCGCGTCTCCGTCCGCCAGATCCTGCCGGCCAGCGCGCATCCGTTCCTGCGCAACATGGTCGTCACCGGCACCGTCCGCGTCGGCCGCGACTTCTGGCTGCGCAGCCAGGCAATGAACGTCGAGGTCTCGGGGGAGCTCGATGTGGCCGTCGACCGCAGCGCGGAGGACATCCGGCTCGCGGGCACGCTGGGCGTCGTGCGCGGCACGTACCAGCTCGCCAGCGGACCGGTCGTCCGCCGCTTCCAGGTCCGCGAGGGCACGGTCGAGTTCGTTGGTACGCCAGGCCTGGACCCGAACCTGGACATCACCGCGCAGTACCCCGTGCGCACCCAGAACGACCCGCTGCTCATCCGGGCACGCGTCACGGGCACGCTGCTGAATCCGCGTGTCGCGCTGAGCAGCGACGCCGACCCGCCCATCGCGGAGTCGGACCTGCTCAGCTACCTCATCTTCGGCCGCCCGACCTACGCGCTTGCAGCCAGCGAGCAGTCCGCTCTCGGCGCAGCCGCCGGGCAGATCGGGCTCCAGGCCATCGCACCCACCGTCTGGGGCTACGCGGCCAGCGGGCTCGAGGCGTTCGCCAAGAACTTCGGCATCGACTATCTCACCGTCACGGCGGAAGGTGTGCCGCAGGGGATGCCGGGCGGATCCGCGCTCGGCGACCTGTTCGCCGGTACCCAGGTCGAGCTGGGCCACTACCTGAGGGAGAACCTGTTCGTCGCCTTCACGCAGCGCCTCGCCAGGGAGACCACCAAGGTTCCGGGCATCCGCCTCGAGTGGCGCATCGCCCCCACCTGGACCGCCGAGCTCTTCTCCGAGGACCGCTTCGCGAGGCAGCCCTCGCTCAGCTTCGACCAGAGCCCGGTCGTCAGCCGCATCTACGGCCTCTTCCTCTTCCGCGAGTGGGGGTATTGAGGCGGGGTAGGTGCTGCAAGTACGAGCACGCGTAGGCGCGCCGCTGGAGGGCTACCGTCGCCGCCCCTCCTCCTCCGGGCTCGGCATCGGGCCCAGGAACGGCGCCGTGCCCAGCATCACCACCGCCGGCAGGATCACCGCCACCACCGCCAGCAGGCCGAACTCGCGGAACGCGAACAGCGCCGTCAGCAACACGACGCCGGCCAGCGCCAGCAGCAGGCGCCCCAGCAGCCGGGACCGAAGCGAAAGGAGCACGGCCACCAGCGCCAGCACCCCAGCCAGCGCCGACACAGCCCACCACCACTCGTACTCCCGGACCGCTTCCGCGCTGGCCGCGCCGCCGGCCAGTCCGGGCGACCACACGGCCAGCCCGAACGCGTAGACCCCGGCCACGAGCGCCACGACGCTCGCCCAGCGGCGGTGCCGCGCCCTCCTCTTGCGCTCCGGCGTGGGCTGTGGCACCGCCGCTTCGCCCCGCGCTCGCTCCGGTCTCGCCATGCCGACCTCCGTCCCCATTCCCAGGGTCGCAAGTCCCGCGCCCCATCCCCGCGCCGCGGCGAGGTTTTCGCGCCACCCGGAGACGTGCGTGGATCACCGCGCGGACGGGCCTCCGGGCCGCGTCCATTTCCGCGCCCCCCGGCTGGACCACGGCGCGCCCGCAGGGGTATTTTTTCCGCGGAAACCCGACGTGGAGGGGAGCGCATGGAACGCATCAAGGTCTTCATGCTCATGGCGGGGCTCACCGCCCTGCTCGTCGTACTGGGCGGTGCGATCGGGGGGCAGAGCGGGGCCGCCACGTTCTTCGTACTCGCCGCGGTCATGAACTTCGGCATGTACTGGTTCAGTGACCGCCTCGTGCTACGCATGTACGGCGCCCGGGTCGTCGGTCCTCAGGAGGCGCCCGAGCTCTACGAGATGGTCGACCGGCTGCGCCGCCGCGCGGGCCTGCCCATGCCCACGGTCGCCATCGCGCCGTCTGAGCAGCCCAACGCATTCGCCACGGGCCGCAACGTCAACAACGCCGTCGTTTGCTGCACGGCTGGCATCCTGCGCCTCGTCAGCAAGGAGGAGCTCGAAGGCGTCATCGCCCACGAGCTGGCCCATATCAAGCACCGGCACATGCTCGTCGGCACGCTCGCCGCGACCATGGCCGGCGCCATCGCCATGATCGGCAACATCATCAAGTGGGGCGCCATCTTCGGCGGCATCGGCCGCAGCGACGACGAGGGCGGCAACCCCATCGCGTTGCTCGCCATGGCCATCGTCGCCCCCATCGCGGCCATGGTCATTCAGTTCGCGATCAGCCGCCAGAACGAGTTCCAGGCGGACCGCACCGCTGCGCTCATCTCGGGCAAGCCGCTCGCCCTCGCAGGCGCGCTCAAGCGGCTCGAGGCCTACGCGCACCGGATCCCGATGGAGGTCAACCCGGCGGCCGCGCAGCTCGCCATCGTGAACCCCCTGGCTGGCCAGCGCGACCTCGGCCTGCTCCGCCTGCTCAGCACGCACCCGCCCACCGAGCAGCGGGTCGCCCGGCTCGAGGCGCTCGCCGCCGACCCGGCGTTCCACCGGCTCAGCGCCTGACCGGCGCGGCGGGGCCACAGGCGTGTCCCCACCACCTCAGACGGCCCGGGGTGCGGCCGGCACGGGTGCCGGCCGCACCTTCGTCATCCTGAACCCCGCCGCCGGCCACGACGACCCGGCGCGCCTGCGCCGCCTCGTCGGCGGCGCCTTTGCGGCGCGCCTCGCGGCGTTCGATCTCGCGGAGACCGCCTACCCGGGCCACGCCACCGAGCTGGCTCGCGACGCCGCGCGCCTCGGCTACCGCGCCGTCTGCGTCGTCGGCGGGGACGGCACCATCGCCGAGGCAGCCACCGGCCTCGTCGGCACCGGTGTCCCGCTCGCCATCATTCCGCGCGGGACCGCCAACCAGGTCGCGCAGAACCTGCACATCCCCCTCGACCTCGAGGACGCCATCGAAGTCGCGATTGGCGGCGAACCGTTCGCGATCGACCTCGGCACCGTGCGCGGCCGCGCCTTCGCCCTCGTCGCCGGCGCCGGTTTCGACGCCGCCGTCATGGCCTCCGCAACGCGTTCCCTCAAGGAGCGGTGGGGCTTTGGCGCCTACATCTACGCCGCGGCCAAGGAGGCGCTCGGCGCCGAGCCTGCAGACTTCCACATCGTCGCCGACGGCCGCGAGTTCCAGGTCCGCGCCGTGAGCGTCATGCTCGCAAACGTCGGCGAGCTGTTCACCGCGTTCCTCCCCGTCACCCTCTCTCTCGCCCCGCAGCCCGCTTCATCCTGGCAGGACGGCCTCCTCGACGTCGTCATCCTCGCGCCACGCAACCTGGCCGACTTCGCCGCCGTCCTCTGGAACGCCGCACGCCACCGCTTCAGCGGCGACGAGCGATTGATCCACCTCCAGGCCCGCGAGGTCTCCATCAGCGCCGAGCCCGCCGTCCCCGTCCAGATCGACGGCGACCCCGCCGGCATGACGCCCGTCCACGCCGGCGTGCTGCCGCGCGCGATCCGCGTGCTCTGCCCGGGGACCATGAACGGACCGCCCAGCGCCGCCTGACCCGGCGCGCCGGCGACGACTCCGCGGCCCGAGGGCGGCAACACCGACCGTGCCGGCCCCTCACCGCACGACTTCGAAGTGGGCCATCATCCCACCGGCGTGATGCTCCAGGATGTGGCAGTGGTACATCCATTCCCCCGGCCGATCGTCCGCGACCCACGCGATCCGAACGCGGCCGAGCGCCGGCACGTTGACCGTATCCTCCCAGGACAGGAACTCCGGCGCCTTGCCGTTCACCTCGAGCACCTGGAAGAAGAAACCGTGCAGGTGGAAGGGGTGGTCGACGGGCGAGCGGTTGACGATGTCCCAAACCTGGAGGTCACCCACGCGGACCGGATCCGCACGGTGGTGCAGCTCCCGGTTGATCGTGAAGTCCACGCCACGCTTCGCGCTCACCTTGAAGCCGAGACGGATCTCACGGGTGGCGGTGGTCGGGCCGGCCACGAGCGGCTCGAGCGCCCGCAGGGCCGCGGGAATCCGGGCCCGTGAAGGCGCAGCCGGGCCCACGCGGATGGTCGCAAGACCGACGCGCCGCGCCGGGGCGAAGCTCCCGCGCGAGTGCCGGAGCGCCTCGACCGCGATCGTCTCGCCCTCGGCAAACGGCCCGACAGCAAGGTCCACGCGGTCCGCGGGAGCCAGCAGGACCTCGGTGGCGGTGACGGGCGCTGCGAGCAGCCCGCCATCTGTGCCGAGGATCCTGAACGGCCGCCCGCCGATCGACAGCCTCACGTAGCGCGCGCTCGAGGCGTTCACGATCCTCCAACGCTCCACCTGCCCGCCAGCCATGCTCAGCTCGGGCTCCTTGCGCCCGTTCACGAGCCGCGTGCTGCCCTGGCGACCGTCATGCCGCTCGATCCAGCCGCCGGGCCCCTTGATCTGGCCGTTCCGGTCCAGCGCCACGTCGTCGAGCACGAGCACACGCTCGGCATCGAGCTCCGGTTCTCCCGGGCCGCGCACGATCAGGGCGCCGTACAATCCACGCTCGAGCTGAACGGTCTCGTTGGTGTGGGGATGGTACCAGAAGGTGCCAGCGTCGGGGAGGGCGAAGCGGTAGGTGAAGGTCTCGCCAGGCTCGATCGGACGCTGGACGTTCTCCGTCCCATCCATTGGCGCCGGCAGTCGGAGCCCGTGCCAGTGGATCGTCGTCGGTTCGGGGAGCGAGTTCTTCAGCCGCACCTCCAGCACGTCGCCGACGCGGGCCTCGATCACCGGTCCGGGCACCTGCCCGTTGTACCCCCACGCGCGGGTGGGGCGGCCCGGCACGAACTCCCACTCCATCTCGCGGGCCTCGAGATCGACGGTGATGACCCGGCCGCCGGGCGCGGGCTGGGCGGCGCCGTAGGCACGCTCGTACCGCGCGGCGGCGTCTGCGGCCGGGGCATGGATCGCGTGTCCGTGGGCGTGGTGGGCGTGCGCTCCATGACTGTTATGGTGCGAATCGCCGCGTCGCATGAACGGCCTCCGTTGGATGGGGCACCGGGAAACACAAGCTGGACCATCCGACCGCGTTCCGATGCCGGACAGCTCGAAGATGGCGCGGTGGGCCGGCTTGATGCTTGTACGAACCGGTCGATGTCCTTGAACAAACTGGCTGGAATGCTCGGAAGGATGGCGGCTGCCCGTGAAGCCGCCTGGGGTGTGCGCGTCAGCCGCCCGGGTGCCCGTACGCCCGCCCGGCGTGCCCGTCAGCCGCCAGGCGCTTCCGGGCCGGGGCAGGGGACCTGGACCCCGCGCGATGCAGCCCCCGCCCTCGCCCTCGCCCCCGCCCTGGCCCGACTACCCCTCGGTCGGCAGGTCGAAGGGCGCCGGGATCTCGTACAGCTCACCGCCTCCCAGCATCACGGTCGGCGGGATGCCGAACATCTGATGGAAGGTCCGCGTGAGGTGAGCGGAGTCCGAGAAGCCGCTGCCGTGCGCAGCAGTGGAGAGCGACTGTCCCCGGCCGATGAGCTGGAGGGCCCGCGACAGCTTCCGCCAGAGGACGTAGCGGCGGAACGGAAGCCCCACCTCCTCTGCGAAGAGATGGGCGAACCGGCTCGGAGAGAGGAACACCTCCGCCGCGACCTTCTCCAGTGGGATGCGGGACGCGTTGCTCTGGCGGACCAGCTCGAGCGCCCGGATCACCCGCTTGTCCAGCGCCGGCACCGGCGGAGGGCCGACGCAGAGGTTGCGGACCACCGATGTCACCAACCGCGCGGTCTCCATCGCATCGAGCGGGCGATCCCGGAAGACCTGCAGGCCCGGCAGACAGCACTCGAACCGGTCCTCGGAGACGCCGGTGATCGGCCGGGCCAGCGACCTCCGGAGCCATTGTCCTTCCCGGCTCTCCGGATCGATGAAGAGCATCACCACCACGCCGCCGCACGGGTCGAAGGAGTGCGTCACGTCGGGGAGCACGATCGCCCCGCGATGCGCCTGCCACTCTCCCTCCCCCTCACGCACGCGCAGGAGCCCGTCGAGCGCGAGCGAGATCTGGATCGCGTGGTGCGCGTGCGAAGGTACGACCCCGTCGGCCTTCCCGATCCCGATCCAGCCGCCCTCCCAGAAGTACGCTCGTGGTTGCCACCCGGGTGCGCGCGAGCCGTTCGCCATGCCGTTCCATTCCTTCCGAAGATCAGCCAGTTCGTACAAACCGGTCAGCGACATCGTTCAATCGGCCCGCTCGCCCTTCCGGCAGATTCCCTCCCACGCAACCAAGCCCGTCTAAACGACAGGAGGGGATCATGGAGAAGGGGTTCGGAACGACTCGCGCGATGCGCGGCGGCGCATGGGCGTTGATCGCCATTCCCGCCGTCTTGGGCCTTCTCTACCTCGGCGCCTGCGCGCCCATGATGGCACTGATGCACGGCCGCGTCGAGCGGCCCGCCGCATCGGAGTTCGGCTTCGGGCCGCGCCAGTCCGCCCGCGGCCTCTACGTGGCCACGATCGAGCCGACGGAGACGCTTCGCGTTCGCCGGATGCACCGGCTGAGGTTGACCCTGCGCGCGGCGGATCAGGCCCCGGTGGAGGACGTCTCGATCACCATCGACGGCGGGATGCCCGAGCACGGCCACGGCCTCCCCACGAAGCCCCGAGTGACGGGCAATCCCGGCCCCGGCGTATACCAGATCGACGGGCTGAAGTTCAACATGGGCGGCTGGTGGGAGCTCAGGTTCCGCATCGCTTCGGCCGCCGGCACCGACAGCGTGACCTTCAACCTGGAGCTTTGATCCCGTGCGCGCGGTGAGGAGCACGATCATGGCAACGCCTCCGATCGTCGGCTTCGGCGCTGTTGCCGCGGCGGTCCTCGTGGCCTGCGCGGCAGCGGCCTCGAGCGGCCGCCGCTGGAGCCCAGAAGAGGTCGAAACGATCCGGTCGCTCTGGATCGGCGAGCTCGAGCCGCTCCCGGCCGACCCCTCGAACCGCTATGCCGACGACTCCGCCGCGGTGGCGCTCGGGCACCGGCTCTTCTTCGACACGCGCCTGAGCTCCAACGGAAAGGTCGCCTGCGCGACGTGTCACCTGCCCGGGCGCCAGTTCCAGGATGATGCCCCGCTCGCATCCGGCGTCGGGACGACGACCCGGCGCACGATGCCGATCGCGGGCACCGCCTACAGCCCGTGGATGTTCTGGGATGGCCGCAAGGACTCCCAGTGGGCCCAGGCGCTGGGGCCGCTCGAGAGCCCCGTGGAGCATGGAGGCACACGGGCCCAGTACGCACACGTGATCGCCGAGCACTACCGGGACGCGTATGAGCGCGTCTTTGGCCCGCTCCCGGACCTCGCACGCGTGCCGCGCGTCGCCGGGCCGGTAGAGGATGCCGCCGCGCGTGCCGCGTGGGAGGCGCTGCCGGCCGCGGACCGGGAGAACGTGACCGAGGTGTTCGTCAACATCGGAAAGGCGATCGCTGCCTACGAGCGGCGCCTCCAGCCGGGCGCCACGCGCTTCGATCGGTACGCCGCGCGGCTGCGAGCCGACGGACGCGCTCCCGCCGGCATCCTCACGCCGGACGAGGAGGCGGGGCTCCGGCTCTTCATCGGGAAGGCGAACTGCACGCAGTGCCACAACGGCCCGCGGTTCACGGATGACCATTTCCACAACACGGGAGTCCCGGCCGTCGCATCGCTCCCGGAGGACCTCGGCCGCGCCGCCGGCGCGAAGCAGGTGCTGCGAGACGAATTCAACTGCCGAAGCGCCTGGAGCGACGCGGAGCCGGACCAGTGCACGGAGCTCGAGTTCATGGTGCCGGAAGGTGAGGAGCTGATCCGCGCCTTCAAGACCCCGTCGCTGCGCGGCGCGGCCGACCGCGCGCCGTTCATGCACGCGGGGCAGATCGCCACGCTGGCCCAGGTCATCGATCACTACGACCGGGCGCCGCGCGCACCCGCCGGGACCACGGAGCTGCGCCCGCTGGGGCTGACCCGGGAGGAACGCGCTCAGCTCGAGGCATACCTCCGTACGCTGGTCGCGCCCATCGATGCCGATCCGCGGCTCCTCCAGCCGCCCCGCCGATGATGCGGCGGGGGAGGTCGAACGTTGCCGGACGAACGGCCGCGGTAGCGGGGTTGACCCGCGCTCCCGCTCTCGCGATCTTTAAGGGCTAACTAGTTTCCGAAAACCCGACGCACGGGAGATCTCGACTATGCCCATCCCCGCCACGCAGATCCGACGGGGAACCGTGGTGGTCATGAACGGCGACCCGTGCCGCGTCGTCGAGTTCCGCCACCACACGCCCGGCAACCTGCGCGCGATGGTGCAGACCAAGCTGCGCAACCTGCGCACGGGCGTGATCTTCGAGCACCGCTTCCGCGCCGCCGACCAGATCGAGCCGGCATCGCTCGAGACGCACGAGCTCCAGTACCTGTACCACGATGGCCTGCACTACCACTTCATGAACCAGGCCAACTACGAGATGCTCGAGCTCGATGAGGAGACGCTGGGCGACGCCGCGCAGTGGCTCACGCCCAACATCGTCCTGCTCGCCGAGTTCTACGACGGCCGGCCGATCGGCATCCAGCTCCCTGCGTCGCTCGAGCTGAAGGTCGTCGAGACGGAGCCGGGCGTTCGCGGCGATACGAAGACGGCCGTGATGAAGCCCGCGAAGCTCGAGAACGGCGTGACGATCCAGGTGCCCGCGTTCATCAACGAGGGCGACGTCGTGAAGGTGGATCCGTCGGAATCCAAGTACCTGGGGCGCGCGTAACGAGGTCCTTGGGCCCGCGCGCCCTCACTCACGACCCCACCGCCTAACTCGTCCGCACCGACGACGGCCGCACCCTCCAGCGCCGGCGCAGCCGGCGCGGAGCCCAGCGCGTCCCTCGGACGCGCGGAGACCATGGCGCGCTTCGCGCGCCCGGAGCCCAGCGAAGCGGTGCCCAGCCGCGGCTCCGCCGCGGCGGAGCCCGGCGCAGCCTCCGGGGTATAGCCAGATCCCGCCCGGCCACCCCGGGCGGACTTCCCGGTCTTCATCCACGACCCTATGCGCGACGAAACGCTGATTGTCCGCGGCGCCCGCGAGCACAATCTCAAGAATATCGATGTCGAGATTCCGCGCGACCGCCTCGTCGTGATCACGGGGCTGTCGGGCTCGGGCAAGTCGTCGCTCGCCTTCGACACGATCTACGCTGAGGGGCAGCGCCGCTACGTCGAGTCGCTGTCCGCGTACGCGCGGCAGTTCCTCGGCGTGATGGAGAAGCCGGACGTCGACGTGATCGAGGGCCTCTCGCCCGCGATTTCCATCGAGCAGAAGACCGCGGGCCGCAATCCGCGCTCGACCGTCGGCACCATTACCGAGATCTACGACTACCTCCGCTTGCTCTGGGCGCGTTGCGGCACACCGCACTGTCCCTCGTGCGGCCGGCCCGTGCGCCGGCAGTCGGCAACGCAGATCGTCGACCGGATCATGGCGTGGCCGGAGGGCGTGCGCATCGAGGTTGCGGCGCCGCTCGTGCGCGGCCGCAAGGGCGAGTTCCGCGACCTCTTCGAGGACGTCCGCCGCAAGGGCTTCGTCCGCGTGCGCGTGGACGGCGAGGTGTACGACCTCGAGCAGCCGCCGAAGCTGAACCGGTACGAGAACCACGAGATCTCCGTCATCGTCGACCGGCTCGTCGTCCGCGAGGCCGACCGCCAGCGCCTCGCCGACTCTGTCGAGACGGCGCTGCGCCTCGCCTCGGGCGTCGTCGAGGTCGTGCGCCACGGGACCGCGACGTCGCGCACCCCCTCGAGCTCGCCCTCGGCCGGGCCCGAGGTGTTCCTCTTCAGCGAGCGCTACGCGTGCGTCTACTGCGGCACCAGCATCCCGGAGCTCGAGCCGCGCCAGTTCTCGTTCAACTCGCCCTACGGCGCGTGCCCGGAGTGCGGCGGGCTGGGAACGCGCCGCAAGGTCAGCCCGGAGCTCGTCGTCGGCGACCCGAGCATCTCGATCCTCGAAGGCGTGATCCTGCCGTGGGGCGAGCCGACCGGCCACCTGCGCCGCTCGGTGATCCCCGGCCTCGCAGCACACTACAAGTTCGACCCGAACACGCCGTGGGGCGAGCTGCCGGAATCCGTGCGTCACGCGCTGCTGTACGGCTCCGGCTCGCGCAAGATCCGCTTCCCGTATCGCGCCGGCGGCACGCAAGGGTACTACAATGAGCCCTGGGAAGGCGTGCTCGCCAACATCGAGCGGCGTTACGCGGAGACCACGTCGGATGCGGTGCGGGAGCAGCTCGAAGAGTTCATGACGACGTTGCCGTGCCAGGCGTGCAACGGCACGCGCCTGCGCCCCGAGAGCCTCGCCGTCACCGTCGCCGGCCGGTCGCTCGGCGAGGTCGTCGAGATGAGCGTGGTCGAGGCGCTCGAGTTCTTTTCCAGTCTGCCGGTGGGGGATGCGGGTGCGGCGTCCGGCAACGGCGCCGCGGCGCCGGAGATGCTCCCGGCCGCCGTCGCCGGGCCCATCCTCAAGGAGGTGCTGGACCGGCTCCGCTTCCTGCGCGACGTCGGCCTCGAGTACCTCACGCTGGGCCGCAGCGCGGAGACGCTGTCCGGCGGCGAAGCGCAGCGCATCCGGCTGGCGACGCAGATCGGCAGCCGCCTCGTCGGCGTGCTCTACATCCTGGACGAGCCCTCGATCGGCCTGCACCAGCGCGACAACGAGCGCCTGCTCGCCACGCTCGAGCAGCTCCGCGACCTGGGCAACACCGTCATCGTCGTCGAGCACGACCGGGACACCATCCTGCGCGCCGACCACATCGTGGATCTCGGTCCCGGCGCGGGGCGGCACGGCGGCCGCGTCGTGGCCGAGGGGCCGCTCGAGGCGGTGCTCGCCAGCAAGGAGTCGCTCACGGCTGCGTACCTGCGCGGCGACCGCGAGATCCCGTGCCCGGCCGAGCGGCGCCGCCCCGTGCCGGGCCGCGAGCTCGTCGTGCGGGGCGCGCGCCAGCACAACCTCAAGAACATCACGGTGCGCTTCCCGCTCGGCACGTTCATCTGTGTCACCGGGGTCAGCGGCTCGGGCAAGAGCACACTGGTGAACGACATCCTCTACCACGCGCTGGCACGGCATTTCAACCGCGCGCGCGTCCTGCCCGGCGCGCACGACGGCATTGACGGCCTCGAGCACCTCGACAAGGTGATCGACATCGACCAGTCGCCCATCGGCCGGACGCCGCGCTCGAACCCGGCCACCTACACGGGCGTCTTCACGCCCATCCGCGCGTTGTTCGCCGAGCTGCCCGAATCGAAGATCCGCGGCTACACGCCCGGCCGCTTCTCCTTCAACGTGAAGGGGGGCCGCTGCGAGGCGTGCCAGGGCGATGGCGTCGTGAAGATCGAGATGCACTTCCTGCCGGACGTCTACGTGACCTGCGACGTCTGCCGTGGCAAGCGCTACAACCGCGAGACGCTCGAGGTCTTCTACAAGGGCCGGACGATCGCGGACGTGCTCGAGATGACCGTGGACGAGGCGCTCGAGTTCTTCGAGCAGGTCCCGGCCATCCGCCAGCGGCTCCAGACCCTGGCCGACGTCGGGCTGGGGTACATCCACCTGGGTCAGTCCGCGACCACCCTGTCCGGCGGCGAGGCCCAGCGCGTCAAGCTGGCCACGGAACTGTCCCGGCGGGACACCGGTCGCACGCTCTACCTACTCGACGAACCGACCACGGGGCTCCATTTTGAAGACGTGCGCATGCTCCTCCAGGTGCTCCACCGGCTGGTGGATCGGGGCAACACCGTGATCGTGATCGAGCACAACCTGGACGTGATCAAGACCGCCGACTGGATCATCGACCTCGGCCCCGAGGGCGGGGCCGGCGGCGGTGAGGTGGTCGCCGAGGGGCCGCCGGAGGTGATCGCGGCCGCGCCGGTCTCGCACACCGGCCGCTTCCTGGCCGACCTGCTCGGCCTGGCCGCGGTCGGATGAGCGGCCCGCGCCCCGGACCCGCGGGCGCCGCGCACACGCGTCCGCGGCGCCTGAGGGATGAAACACACGCCCGCGCGCGCGCGTACCTGCATCGAGAGCAGTGAGCGCGTGCTGTCCCCCGGAGGAAACGTATGGTGACGCGAGAGGACTTCGAGAGCTACCTGATCCGCCTCGGCGTGGAGGCCGAGGAAGTGGCCGATGGGATGTGGGCGCTCCGCACCCCGGACAGCCCCACGCCCGTCGTCGTCCACTACACGCCCCCCGTCGCCATCCTCCGCCTCAAGGTCATGGACCTGCCAGCGGATGCCGACGACGTCCGCTACGCCGCGCTCTACCGCCGTCTGCTCGAGCTCAACGCGACGGACATCGTGCACGGCAGCTACGGCATTGAAGGAAACGACCTGATCCTCTCGGACGCGCTCGACGTGGAGACGCTCGACTTCCCGGAGCTGCGCAGCTCGTTCGAGAGTCTCGTTCTTGCTGCTTCGACCCATCTCCCGGGGCTCGCCGAGCTCGTCCCGGTCGCACACGAGGGCTAGCGCCATGGGCATCCTGCAACGACTGTCCCTGCTCATTCGCTCCAACATCAACGACGCGATCTCGCGCGGTGAGAACCCGGAGAAGGTCCTCAACCAGGTGATCATCGACATGCGCGAGCAGCTCGCTCGCGCCAAGCAGGAGGTCGCCGTCGCGATCGCGGATGAGCGCAAGCTCAAGGCGCAGGTCGAGGAGGAGCGCAGGCAGGCCGCAGAGTGGGAGCACCGCGCTGTGCTCGCCGTGCGCGAAGGCCGCGACGACCTCGCCCGTCAGGCGCTGCTGCGGCAGCAGGAGTACGCGGAGCGCGCCGCCGCGCTCGAGGAGACCTGGCAGCGCCAGGCAGCGGAGACCGAGAAGCTGAAGAACGCGCTGCGCGAGCTGAACGACAAGATCGAGGAGGCCAAGCGCAAGAAGAACCTCCTCATCGCCAAGCAGAAGCGCGCGCAGGCGCAGAAGCGCATCCACGAGACGATGGCGGGCCTCTCCGACCGCTCTGCCTTCGAGGCGTTCGACCGCATGGCTGAGCGGATCGAGGAGTCGGAGCGACGCGCGCTCGCCGCTGCCGAAGTCAGCGAGACGCTCTCCGGCGACACGCTCGAGCGCGAGTTCGCCAAGCTCCAGGTCTCCGACGACGTGGACCGGCGCCTGCTCGCGCTCAAGGAGCGGCTCGGCCTGGCGGCACCCTCTTCCGCGACGGCGGCGCTGCCCAGCGGCAGCTCCGGCAACACCGAGGTGGCCGGCGGCAACCAGCTCAAGCCGGCGCACGTCGACGAGGAGGACGGCCCGATCAAGGACGCAGAGCTGGAGGATCGGGTCTGACCCCTCGATGAGCCGCAGCACCTCCAGCGTCATCACTGGCTCGATCCTCGCCGTACTGCTGCTGCTGTTCCTGTACAGCGTGGCGGAGGTGCTGCTGCTCCTCTTCATCTCCGTCCTGTTCTCGCTGTACCTGGGCGCCATTACGGACACGCTCCAGCGCCGCCTGCGCGTGCCTCGCGGCGTCGGCCTCTTCGCGGCCGTCCTCGTCACCGCGCTCGGGCTCGTCGGCGTCGGGTACCTCATGGTCCCGCCGGTCGCGCGCCAGACCCAGGAGCTCCTCCAGGCGCTGCCGCGCGAGCTCGAGCGGTGGGAACTGTGGCTCCTCGCGCTCGCCGAACGCTCGCCCCTCGCCATCCAGCTCCTCGGTCCCATCCAGGAGGGGCAGAGCTACGTCGGCAACATCCTCCAGGAGATCGGCGGCTACTTCCGCGGCATCGTGCCGTACGTCTTCAGCGGCATGCAGTTCATGATCCACGTGGTCAGCGTGTTCGTCATGGGCGTCTACATGGCGCTCCGGCCCGCGCTGTACCGCGAGGGGTTCATCGCGCTGGCGCCGCCCGTGCACCGCGAGCTGGTCCGCGACCTGCTCTCGGACCTCGCCCACACGCTGCGCGCATGGATCGTGGGCCAGCTCCTCGCGATGTTCTCCCTCGGCCTCCTCACGTGGGTCGGCCTCGAGGCGCTCGACGTGCCCTACGCCCTCGCGTTCGGCGTCTTCACCGGCGTCGTCGCGATCATCCCGTTCTTCGGCACCCTGATCTCCACGCTCCTGCCCGCGCTCTTCGTGCTCGGGCCTCAGGGACCGGTCACCGCCATCCTCGTCATCGGGCTCGGCATCGTCGTTCACCTCGTGGAGGCCAACCTGATCGCGCCCATGATCATGGAGCGCCAGGTCCAGCTCCCGCCCGTGCTGACCATGCTCAGCGTCCTGATCATGGCCCACCTGCTCGACGTGATCGGCCTGCTCGTGGCCGTGCCGGTGCTCGCCACCGTCATGGTCGTCGTGCGCCGCATCTACGTGCACCGTGTGCTGGAGGGGAAGGGCTTCCGCCGCGCGATCCGCGACCAGCCGCTCGAGGTCCGGCTCCCGTCCGATGACAGCGTGATCGTCCACCCCGAAGCCCAGCAGTTGACACTGCCGACGGTGCTGGAGAGTTGAGGGGGGCGGTTGGGGGGCACGAGCGGGCGGACCTCACCACACGCACCGGCTGTCCCATCTCGCCATGGAACTGCCCCGGCGCCATCGCCAGACTCCGCTACCGGCATCTCCGGAGCTCGCGTAGGATACGGGAGCACGACGTGGCTCTCTTCGACCCCGAGAAGGTCGCCCTGTACCGGCTCGCGCGCCGCCACACCCGCGCAGTCCATCGCCTCATACGTCACGCCCAGACGCGCGGCCACGCCGACCTCATCGACCATCTACGGCGGTCGGCCGCGTCGATCCCTGCGAACGTGCTCGAAGCAATGGGGGACTCGCGGCCGGGAAAGCGGCTGAATTACCTGATGATCGCCAGGGGCTCTACGTGGGAATGCTGGGCGCACACGGACGCCATGGTCGACTGCGGCCTGGTGCCCGCGACGGCCATCGCCGACGTGCGCGATCTGCAGCGCCAGATCACCGCCCTGCTGATCGCTTCGATCCGCAATCTGGAAGCAGAGACGGCCCGGAAGGCACGCCGCCCTCCGGGCTCTGCCCCACCGCGGAAGGTCTGATACTTGAATTTGAATTCGCAATTCGAATTTGAATTCCTAATTCGAAATTCGGAGTTCCAAATTAGGAACTCAAATTCGAATTCAGATTGCGAATTCCCCCCGCCCCCGGGCCCCTACCGCACCACCCCTTCTTCCACCACCCTCACCACCTCGCTCCCTTCCTCAAGGCCGCGCCGGAGCGTAAACGACGCCACTGCGCCAACCCGGATCCACCGTGCTCCCCCCGTCCCCTCCTCGAGCGCGGAAGTAGAAGGATGAATGAACAACCCCCTCGCATCGATCGTGTCCCGCGCCGTCAGCTCGGCGAGGTCGCCGATCTCGATGATGCGGCCGCCTCTCCGCTCGAGCGGCTCGTCGTAGTTGATGGCCAGGTCTGCGCGGTAAGGGGGCAGGCCGGGGATGACCACCGTGCCGCCGAGCACGAGCAGGTCGTTGACCGCGCGGCCGTTTTCGAGCAGCGACTCGTAGGCGGCGATGTCCGCCTGCTCGTAGGCGCCGGTGGCGATCGCTTCGAGCGCCGTGAGGATCGCGACGAAGTTGACCTTGCGCAGGTACTGCTTCTCCGGGTCGTCCTGCCAGCCGCCGGATTCGATGAGCACGGTGCTCGTGCCCCAGCTCTGCATCAGGTCGCCGAACGCGCGCGGGTTGAACGTGTCGTCGTAGCGCGCGATGTGGCCGGGGACGAGGGGCTCGATCGCGGTGCGGATCGCGGACGCGACGAGCTTCGCGCGGCGCATCACGTCGTTCTCCCGGCGAGTGCCGTCGGGTGGCGGCGCGAGCAGCGCGATGGCGGCGAGCCGGTCGGTCGTGCCGACTCGCGTGCGCACGTTCTGGTCGTGCAGGTTGAAGCCGAAGGCGGGGCGGTAGCGGTCGCGCACTGCCTTCAGCGTGCGGCCCTCCGGCGTGGCGAGCGTGCGCGCGTCGCGGTTCACGTCGATGCCCTGCGCGTTACGGCGCTGGAAGCGCTCCGCTCCGTCCGGGTTGAGCATGGGGATGAAGAGGACCGTCAGCCGCTCCGCGAGCTGGCGCACGCGCGGCTCCGCAGGCGCGGCGGCGAAGAAGGAGAAGATGTCCGCGAGCGCCATGGACGCCGTCGATTCATCGCCGTGCATCTGGGACCAGAGCAGCACGGTGGTCGGCCCGCTGCCGAAGCGCACCAGATAGAGCGGCCGCCCTTCCGCCGAGCGGCCCACCTCCTCGCGCGTGAGGTTCGGCGCCCGGTCCACCACGGGTCCGACGGCGCCCCAGTACTCCGCGTGGGTGAACTCGCGCTCCGCGAACGCCGGCAGCCGGTGCCGCTCGTGCAGCGTCAACAGCTCGGCGACGGCAGCGGAGACCGTGACCGGCGGCTCGTACTCGCGCGGCTCGGCCGCGGCCCGCGCGGTGCGCCGAGGTGAGGCCGGCACGTCCGCTCCAGCCTGCAGCACGGTCGTCCCCGTCAGGGCCTCCCACACCATGCGCGAGATGTCCGCGCCCACACGCGCGCTGCGCTCCTGCTCGTCGAAGCCGCGCGTGAGCACGACCAGCACGTACGGCTCGCGCCCCGGTGGGAACACGATGCCGCCGTCGTGGTGGATGCGCGTGATCCAGCCCGTCTTGTGGGCGACGCGCGTCCCGGCCGGCAGCCCGGCGGGGATCATCTCGTTGAACTCCTGCGCGGCAAGGATGTCGATCATTTCCTCGCAGCCCGCGCGGCTGACCTCCTCGCACCGTGCAATCGCCTCGAGCACGCGCGCGAACGCCGCCGCCGTCGTCGTGTTGTTCATCCCGCGGGCGTAGGCCGGCCCATCCTCCACGCCGCGCAGCACGCGCATGCCCTGCGCGCCCAGACGCCCGAGGGTGCGCGCGATGCTGTCCGGCGTCACGTACGAGATGAGGTTGTTCGTGGCCAGGTTGGAGGACCGGACGATCATGCGCCGCGCCAGCTCGCGGAGTGTCAGCTCCTTGCCCACCGCATCGTACAGCCCCACGTCGCTGTCGTCCTCGGGGGAGAGGGTGTACGTGCTGCCATCCGCGATGCTGCGGAACTCGTTGACCACCGGGATGCGCGCATCCAGCGAGAGCCGCCCCGCCTCCGCCTGCCGCACCAGCTCCAGCAGCACAGGCACCTTCATCGTGCTGGCCGCGTGCATCGTCGTCGTGTCCCCGATGCCGAGGCGCTGACCGGTGGCGAGGTCCACCACCGCGACGGCCACCTCGGCCGGCGCCTCGCGCGCGATGCGTGCGCGGATCGCTGCCTCCAGGCGCGCGAACGCTGCCTCTGCATCGGCGGGCCGCGCTTGCGCCTGGCCTGCGCCCGCTCCCGCCGACGTCGGCGGCGGCTGTACGTGCCCGGTCTGGCCGGCGCAGGCCCAGACAACGACGATGGCGGCTGCCAGGACGCTCTTCCTCATCGCTCTGCTGCTCTCCCGTTGCGTGTACGTTGGCCCCGGGCGCGCATGATGGCGTGTGCGAGGCAGTCGCGGCAAGCCGCCGCATGCTTCTTGCACCCCGGGACGGAGAGCGGAATCGCACAGGGGAGGGGCGCGAATGGCGCGTGGGCCGCAGGACTGGCCGTCCCGGTACGAGCGGGAGTTCTTCCGGGACTACCTGGAGCGGATGGAGCGCGAAGAGCGCATGGGCATGCACGACCTCAGGGAGCGCTACGGCCGCTACAGCGGCGGCCCGCCGGACTCCTACGAGTACTCGGAGCGCACGGTCGAGCACCCGCGCCGTTCGAGCCGCGGACCCATCGGCTTTACGCGCCCGCTCAGCCCGCTGCGCCGGGGGCCGGGCAGGTGGCAGGGCAGGGGACCGGGCCCCCGCCCGGGTCGCAGGACCCCAGGCCCTCGCCCCCGCCCTCGCCCGGGTCGCACACGCCCGGGCGCCTGGGACTACGAAGAGTACGGCTGGTGACGCCCGCTACGCCGGCCTACCGATACAGCAGATAGCGCTCCCGGAGCTGGCGGAACTCGGCGAGCGGCCCGGCCCACGGCGCCGTGATCTCCTCCACGCTCGCGCCAGCCACGATCTGCTCGCGCAGGCGTGTGGTCCCTGCCAGCCGGTCGAAGTGGCGCTGCACCCATTCGAGCCGGTCCGGATGCAGCCGCCGGATCTCGACCAGCGCCGCGACCGCGGCGACCGTCGGGTCGTACACGGCACGGTCCGTCGTCACGAACCGCACGCCGTTCACCAGCTCGCCGCCGTAGCGCCCGTCGCCCGGGTTCTCCGGCGTGAACGTCACCGCCTCGAAGCGGACGCCGGCGAGGCCGTACTCGTTCAGCCGTCGCGCCAGCGTCTCATGGTCCAGCCACGGCGCGCCGATCTGCTGGAACGCCGCATTGGTGCCGCGTCCCACGGAGAGGTTGGTGCCCTCGAACAGGCATGTGCCGGGGTAGTGCGTCGCGCTCTCGAGGTTGGGCATGTTGGGCGACGGCGGCGTCCACGGCAGCCCGGTCTCATCGAACCACTGCGACCGCCGCCACCCCTCCATCCGCACCACCTCCAGGTCGGCGCCGATGCCGTACTCCTCGTTGACGAGCCGCGCCAGCTCGCCGGCCGTCAGGCCGTGCCGCATCGGGACGGGGTACAGCCCGACGAACGTCGCGAGCGCCGGCTCCAGCATCGTGCCCTGCGCCAGCTCGCCGCCGATCGGATTCGGGCGGTCCAGCACCACGAACCGCAGGCCGTGCTGTGCCGCCGCCCGCATCGCCAGGGCCATGGTCCACACGTACGTGTAGTAGCGCGCGCCCACGTCCTGGATATCGAACACGAGCGCGTCCAGCCCTTCGAGCATCTCGGCCGTGGGCTCGCGCGTCTCGCCGTACAGCGAGTGGATCGGCAGCCCCGTCTCCTCGTCCCGGCCGCTCGACACCCGCTCGCCCGGCCGCGCCGTGCCCCGGATCCCGTGCTCCGGGCTGAACAGCGCCACCAGCTCGATCCGCGGATGCTGGTGCAACAGGTCGATCGTGCTGCGGCCCTGCGAGTCCCGGCCCGTGTGGTTGGTGATCAGCCCGACGCGCAGGCCCTCGAGCGGGCCCGCGCCCCGCTCCAGCAGGACATCGATGCCGAGCCGCACCGCCGGCGCCGGCTCCATGCCGGCCCGCTCCCCGGCGAATGCCCCGGCGCCGGCATCGGCTGCGCCCCCGCAACCGGCCCATGTTCCGATGGCCAGCACCACGGCCAGCCGTTGCGCCCGTTCCCGCCAGTCCTTACCTTTCCACATTCCGGTCCATCCTGTCGCTGTGTTCGAATCCCCGGCCTCTCCCCGGGCGTGGGCCGGGAACGCCTGGACTGTGATGATCGAGAGCCTCGGCCGCAACCGGGTGAACGAAATGACCCGCCGACTCCTGTCGCTGATTCCTTTACTCGTACTGGTACTCCTACTGGCTGCGTGCGCGCCCTTCCGCACACCGGCGCCCAGCCCCGATGCCACTGCGGACGCCTGGGTCGATCGACAGCTCGAGAGTCTGACGCTCCGCGAGAAGGTCGGCCAGATGATCATGCCGTGGCTCGGCGGCGAGTACCTGCCCCGCCA
>Ga0207873_1000895_pt1 | contig 30681 bp, 25 predicted proteins | sample BGWIniCompost_FD_187373 | JGI IMG/M metagenome (GOLD analysis project Ga0207873, IMG submission 187373) | Cellulose adapted compost microbial communities from Newby Island Compost Facility, Milpitas, CA, USA - BGW Initial Compost (SPAdes)... ... | reverse complement strand
GTGCACGACGACACCGCCACGCAGTTGCGGACCCCGAAGTAGTCGGCGACCCGCTCCTCGAGTTGGGCGACGAGGTTGGCGTTCGTGAGCATGCCCGACTCGAGGGCGCCCCGGATGAGCTCCGTGACCTTGTCGGGCTCCTCCAGAGACGGGCGCGCGAACGGAAGCGGTTCGGCGAAAACGGGGTCTCCGCCCAAGATGGCGGGCTTGTCAGTCATAGGGTGCGCTCCTCAGCCTCGAACGACCGATCACAGTAACTCCAGATCCCCGATTGTCAGGTCCCAAGACGCGAGATCGGTCACGGGACCTATGTCGACCAGGGGCCGCGCCACGAGCAGCATCGCCTGCACCCGCGGGACCGGGATCAGCCCGGCGCGCAGGGCGGCTCTTCGCTCCGGGGTGCCAGGCCGGAAGGATCCGATCAGGTAGGCGGCCCGGGACATCCGCCGGGCGAGGCGTAGGGGTTTGTGGGCGCGGGGCCCCAGCAGCTCCGATACCACCAGCTCCGGGCGACCGAACCGATGGTTCTCCCGCAGCACCGCCCACGAGCCCTCGGTCTCGACTGTCCGATACCGGGCGGTGGGATGGGCGCTGAACCGCCAATGGAGGTACTCGGGCGTGCGGGGGGTGCGCAGCCCGTGTGCAGGACGGTCCGGCACCGCGACCGCCGGGCCCCCGGCGGGGGCGTCGATGAGTGGAGCATCCGACTCCGGCACCGGACGAAGCACCCGCGGGGAGGGCGCCACCATCACCCGGATCGGCCCCACGTCCGACCAACCCATCTTCAGGTATCCCGCCCCCGACTTGGCGTTGGGGGTGTTGAACACCAGGTGGACGCCGTCGGCGGCGGCGACCTCGACCGCGGCGAGAGTGAGCGTCCGGAAGATGCCCCGACGTTGGAAGTCTGGATGGGTTGCGGTGTCGACCGCCCGCACACAACGGACCGTCTCCCCCTGGGGGGTGATGAGGTTCCATCGCATGAAGGCCCGCACACCGGCGATCCGGCCGCCGCTCTCGGCGACGAGGACGATCGACTCCCCGAAGGGGTTGTCGACGTGTTTCCAGTTCCACAACGCCTCGGTGCGCTGCAGACCCGGTGGCTCACCGAGTGCTGCCCGCAGCACGTCGAGGATCTCGGGCACGTCCGCGGCAGACGCCTCGCGGACGTCGATCGTCGAAGTCATTCAGCCTCCCAGCCGACACGGTGAGTATGCGTCGGGGCGGCTGCCTGTCAAGAGGGGAGCTATCTCATCCGATAGGCCTAGAGGTCCGCTCTCCCGTCGGGGATAGACTCGCCCAACCGAGGGGTTCCTGCTTTGAGCGACCGGCATTCTCCACTCCGAGTCGATGTGCTCGTCACCTCCGACGCACGTAGAGGCGCCGAGGTGTTCGGCCGCCGTCTGGTCGACGGCTTGCTTCGACGCGGCTGGGATGCGCAACTCGTCTGTCTCACGGGCGGGGCCGAGGAGGCCGTGGAGGGCGTGAAGCTGGCCCCGCGGGGGACTCCGTGGCCTCTCGTGATCCGGTCCCTGCGCCGCTACCTTCTCCGTCGTCGACCCCAAGTCGTCTTCGCCAACGGGGGAGCGACCCTCAGACAAGGTGTGCTGGCCACGGTGGGGATGCGTGCGGCGCCGCCTGTCGTGTACGGCTCCATCGGCGAGCCCTCCTACTGGTTGCGAGGTGGACTCCACCGGTGGGTGCAGCGCCTCCTGATCGGCCGCTGCGCCCACGTCACCGCAGTGTCGGAGGCGACTCGCCGGGGTCTGATGGAGGTGCTGGGTGTCACATCCGATCGAATCACCGTCATCCACCCCGGGGTCGACGCCGAAGCTTTCACGCCAACGGCAGGCTCCGATCCGGGGGAGCCCCTCCGCGTCCTGTTCGCCGGCAGCCTCTCGGCCGAAAAGGACCCCGCCGTGGCGGTCGAAGCGGCGAGACGCATGGGCGGGAAGGTGGTCCTGCGCCTCGTCGGTGACGGGCCGCTGCGCTCCGAGCTGGAGTCGGGCGCCCCCGACAACGTCGAGGTCGTCGGGCCGGCCGACGACATGGGCGTCGAATACGAATGGGCGGACGTTCTTCTCCTCCCTTCCCGCACCGAAGGCCTTCCCGGGGTGGCGGTCGAGGCGGCGGCCGCCGGTGTCCCGACGATCGCCTCCCGGGTCGGCGGGACGGACGAGATAGTGGCGGACGGGGCGTCCGGTTTTCTCGTGGCGGCGGGTGACGTCGATGCGTTCGTAGACCGGCTCGAGGTGATGGCGGCGGATCGAGACCTGGTCCGGCGGTTCGGTGAAGAGGCGCGCCGCCGGGCCGTGTCCGACTTCGCGCTCGAAGCGAGCATCGACGCATTCGCCCAGGTCTTCGCCGAGGTGGCGCGGTGACCGATCGCCCTCGCATCGCTCACCTGACGACAGTCGACCTGTCGCTGCGATATCTGTTGCTCCCGCAGCTCACCGCACCGATCGAGTTGGGAATCGAGTCGTACGGGATCTCCGCCCCGGGCCCGTGGGTGGCAGAGCTCGAAGCTCGTGGCATCGAGCACGAGCCTCTCATGAGCTCCACCCGGGGAGTCGACTTCCTGGCCGACATCCGTGCCGCCCTCGAGTTCTGGCGGGTCTTGCGCCGGGTCCGCCCCACCGTGCTCCACACCCACAACCCAAAACCGGGCATCTATGGCCGCATCCTCGGTCGTCTGGCAGGCGTTCCGATCGTCGTCAACACCGTCCATGGCATCTACGCCACCGAGGACGATCCCCTCGTCAAGCGTGTGATCGTCTACCTCTTGGAGGCCATTGCCTCCCGTTTCTCAGATGCCGAGTTGGTCCAGAGCGCGGAAGACGTCGCCCTCATGCGGCGCCTGCGGCTGGCGCCCCGCCACCGGATCCGCCACCTCGGCAACGGCGTCGACCTCATCCATTTCGACCCCGACCGGTTCGACCCGAAGGTGCGGGCGGACGTGCGAGCCGAGATCGGTGTCGACGACGACCAGATCCTCGTCGGCCAGGTGGGCCGGCTGGTCCTCGAGAAGGGCTACGCCGAGCTCATCGAGGCGGCCGAGCAATTGGACGAGAGGTTCGTCGTCGTCTGTGTCGGTCCCGAAGATCCGGACAAGCCGGACGCCGTGCCGCCCGAGATCATCGAGCGGGGCCGACGAGCCGGGGTCCGCTTTCTCGGGATGCGCACCGACGTCGAGCGTCTCTATCTCGGGTTGGACGTGTTCGTGCTGGCTTCCCACCGGGAGGGCTTCCCGCGGGCAGCAATGGAAGCGGCGGCGATGGGGCTGCCGATCGTCGCCACCGACATCCGCGGGTGTCGAGAGGTCGTCGACCACGGGTCGAACGGCTTCCTCGTGCCCGTCCGCGACCCGGGGTCGCTGGCGGCGGCGATCCGTGAGCTCGGTGACACCGAGACCCGCAAGCGGATGTCCGAGGCTGCCCGCCAGAAGGCACGGGAGTCGTTCGACGATCGCCGCATCGTCGACATCGTCCTCGGCACCTATCTGGAGCTGGCGCGGGCCAAAGGGCTCCACGAGCTGGCGTCGGCCCTCGCCGGGCGGCGGGACGGCGAACCGGTGATCCGGGCGGCGACAGTTGCTGACGTCGACTTTCTCGCGGGAATGCATGCGTCGGCGATCGCCACCGGCTTCCTCCCCACTCTCGGCCTTCCGTTCATGCGGGTCCTGTATCGAGCTCTCGTCGAAGATCCCGACGCGGTGGTGCTCGTGGCCGAAGACGAAAGCGGGCCATGCGGATTCGTGGCCGGGGTCCGCTCGACCGGCGCCTTCTATCGGAAGTTCCTGCGCCGGCACGCCATCCGCGCCGGCCTGGCTGCCGCCCCGCGGATGGTCAGCCCCTCTCGGATTCGGAGGGTGTGGGAGTCCCTCAGATACGGCACCGAGGGTGATCACGTGACCGAGGCGGAACTGCTGTCGTTGGCGGTCGCACCCGATCGACGGGGCCGGGGCATCGGCCTCAGGCTCGGCGAGGAGCTGCTCGTGAGACTGGGCGAGCCGCGGGTTCGCGTCGTCGTCGGGGCCGACAATTCCACCGCCATCGGCGCCTACCGCCGAATGGGGTTCGAGCCCCGTGCCACCATCGAAGTCCACAGCGGAGAGAAGTCCCAGGTCCTCGTATGGTCCCGCTGATCGCCGTCGCAGTGGCCGCCGTCATCTCCTGGCTCTGGTGCCGGGCACTCCCCGTGGTGGGGACCCGTCTCGGATATCTCGACGTGCCGGGAGAGGACACTCTCAAGGTCCACACCCAACCTGCCATCCCCCTGGCGGCGCCCGGGCTGTTGGCCGGGCTCCTGATCGGGCTGGCGATCCTCGGAGAGTTCGACCCGCTGCTGGCGGCCGGGTTGGTGCTCGTCGCCGCCCTGGGCATCGTCGATGACAGGCTCGACCTGAGCCCGGTCCTCCGCCTCGCCGCCGAACTCGCGATCGCGGTGCTGTTGTCGATGCGCTGGTGGGAGGACGGGCCCGGGCTCTTCTTGTTCGGCGTCGTGGCGATCGTCGTCACGATCAACGCCGTCAACCTCTACGACGGAATCGATCTCCTCGCCGGTTGCACGGGCGTGGTCGGTCTGGTGGGGATCGCCCTCTTCGCCGCCGCCGTAGGCTCGACGCCGTGGCTCGCCGCGATCACTGCAGCTGCCGTCGTCGGTTTCCTACCCCACAATCGACCGCCAGCACGGGTGTTTCTCGGTGACGGCGGTGCCTACACGCTGGGTGCGGTGACGGCCGTGTCGATCATCGACCTCGGCGCGGGCACGGGGTGGGCGCAGACAGCCGCGGGTCTCGGCTTCCTCGGAATGTTCGCCGTGGATCTGGTGGCGACGGTGCTGCGGCGAGTCGCCTCGAAGGCGCCGTTGTTCGAAGGCGACCGATCCCACCTGTACGACCGGATGGCTGGCGCCAGAGGCGATATCGTCCCCGTCGTGGTGACGCTGACACTCGCCCATGGATTGCTGATCGCTGTGACCGCGGCAGCGATCCTCCTCCTCCCCTCCGTCGCAGCGTTCTCAGTCGTAGTCGCCACAGGAGCACTCGCCGCTCTCGCAGCATGGCACTGGGCGCCAACTCGAGATGCAGCCGCCTGAGGTCAGTCGGCCGACGCTTCGAGTGCGTCCATCAACTCGTTGAGCCCGACCTCGAACGGGATCTCGGCGCGCCAGCCGAGCATGTCCTCGATGCGCTTCGAAGACACTTGGGCCGGCGGCACATCCCCGGGCCGCGGGGGCCCGTATTGGATCTCGGTCGGGTAACGGGCGGCGACCTGTTCCGCTAGCTCCCGGATGGAAGTCGTGTCGGGCGCCACGGTGTTCAGTGCCACCCCTGAGAGGTCGCTCGAGGCCGCCATGGCGAACGCCCGGGCGATGTCCTTGGCGTGCGTGAACTGTCGTCCTTGAGAGCCGTCGCCTGCCAGCGTGATCGGCTCTCCCCGCTTCGCCTTGTCGATGAAGATCCGGAACACGGAGTTGGAGCGCAGTCCCGAGCCGTAGGCCGTGCCCAGCCGCAGCGCCATGCCCGACAGTCCGCGCAGCTCACAGGCCGACAAGAGGAGCTGTTCTCCGCCCAGCTTGGTGATGTTGTACGGGTGGTCGGGGCGGCAACGGTGGTCTTCGTCGATCGGCTCGTACTCGGGCTCTCCGTACACCTCCCAGGTCGAGGCGTAGACGACGCGCTTGCCGTGCTCGACGGCGGCATCCACGACATGGCTCGTCCCGAGAACGTTGACAGCGGCAGCCAGCGACGGCTTTTCGGCCGCGAGATACACATCGCCGATGGCGGCGATGTGGCACACGACGTCGCTCTGGGCGACGGCAGATCCAACGGACTCTGGGTCGAGAAGATCCCCGGTGATGGATTCGGTACCGGCGATGTCGGCCGGTCGGGTGTCGAAAGTAGTGACTTGCCAGCCGAGATCGACGAGGTGACGGGCGACGTGGCGGCCGATGAAGCCAGCCGCGCCCGTAACGAGTGCACGCATTGGTCCTCCCAAACTCCGATGGCCCCAAGGCTACAGGTGACCAGGCGACTGTCCAGAGGACGTATCTGCCGATAGGTCGCTGGCCTCATGTAAAGGGTCGTAGACGTAGCGGAAGATCGCGGTACTCTTTGCCCTGGGCCAAGGAGTTGGGAGGCATGGGAGCTATCAAACCCGAACTGCTTGCACCCGATGGTGCGCGCAGTCGTATATGGAGGGCACTTGCGATCCGCGCGGCGCGGGTCCGCGCCGACGTGGCGTTTGCTGTGACCGACGCGCTGATCGTCATTGCTGGTTATGTCGTTGCCCTGTCCATCCGGATGCTGGATTCCGGAGTGGCGGAGCGTTTCTGGGGGGAGTTGCGGATCTACCTGCCTCTTCTCGTGATCCTCCACGTAGGGGGCAACGTGCTCACTGGCGCGTACGGTCATGTCTGGGAGCACGCCAGCATCGCCGAAGCTCGGCAGGTGCTGACTGCCAATCTCGGCGTGCTCGCCGTGATGCTGACGATCGTGGCGGTCCAGGACCCACACCCGATCCCGCTCAGCACTGTGATCCTCGGCACGGGTATCACGACGGGGGGCATGGGGCTGGTCAGGTTCCGCTCACGGATGTTCTCGTATCGACGCCTGACGGAGACCGCCCGACGTCCTCGGGCCGTGATCGTCGGGACGAACCGCGCTGCGGCCACTTTCGCTCGCGAAGCGAGCGAGGCTCTCGATGTGGTCGGTTTCGTGACCACCGACGGTGTCGGGAACGAGCGCTGGCTCGCTGGGCTTCCGATCATCGGTGACCTGTCGACCCTGAAAGAGGACATCGACGGGCTAGGTATCGAACAAGTGGTGGTAGTCGGCGCCAAAGACGACCTGATCCGGTCGGTGGTCGACCACTGCATCGATATCGACGTGAGGCTGCGGATACTGCCGGATCCCGGAGCACTTCTGACAGAGAGGCAGGCCGCCGTCGACGTCAGGGACATCGAGCTCCATGACCTCCTGCCCCGTCCGATCGTCCACACCGATATGGACTCGGTCCGTAGCCTGCTGGCGGGAAAGCGCGTCCTCGTCACCGGTGGCGGCGGTTCAATCGGCTCTGAGCTCGTCAGGCAAGTCTGCCAATACGCGCCGGCCGTCGTTTTTGCCTTGGATCGCGACGAGACGCTTCTGCATGAACTGACCCTCAGCCTCGGCAACGCCACGAGGCTGGTGGAACCAGTCCTCGCGGACTTGAGGGACGCCCAATACATCGAGTCTTTGATGAAGGAGCTCCGACCCCAGATCGTGTTTCACGCCGGAGCACTGAAACACGTCCCTGTGCTCGAGGAATACCCCATCGAAGCCCACAAGACCAACGTACGGGGGACCGTGAACCTGCTCGAAGCTCTCCGGGACACGGAGCTGGAACGTTTCGTCATGGTCTCGACTGACAAGGCGGTCCGACCCACCAGTGTCATGGGGGCTTCGAAACGGGTGGCCGAGATGATCGTCCAGCAGGAGTCGCAACGATCGAAGACCGCGATCTACACGTCGGTGCGGTTCGGCAACGTCCTGGGAAGCCGAGGATCCGTTGTTCCCACGTTCGTGAAGCAGATCCAGGCCGGCGGCCCAGTGACGATCACCGATGCGGAGATGACTCGGTATTTCATGACGGTGAGCGAAGCCGTGGAGCTGGTCTTGCAGTCAGCCGCGCTAGCGGAAGGGGGAGAGGTGTTCGTGCTGGACATGGGTGAACCCGTGCGGATCAAGGACCTCGCTCGGCGCCTGATTCGACTGGCCGGTTTGGTGCCGGGGCGGGACATCCAGATCGTGGAGACGGGCGTCCGGCCCGGCGAGAAACTGGCCGAGAGCCTCGCCCATGGTGAGCTGGAGCCCACCAAACACCCCAAGATACGAGTCACCCGACCCCCCTCGCCAGGACCGGTCACGATGTACGATTTCGTCTATCTGCTGGATTCACTGGCAGAAGCCCGAGACCATCGTGGCGTCAAGGAGGGGTTGCGTGACCTGGCGACGCATGAATGGGATGGCTTCGAGGTGATCACGCTTGACGACACCGATCCCGTGAGGTTTCAGACTTGAATCGCCCCCTTCGAATCATCCGTCACAGATGGCTCACGATCGTCGTCATCGTCGCAATAACCGTCGTTGTTGCGCTCTGGACTGCTGATCTGCGCAACGACTCGATCAAGCCGCGCTTCCGAGCGTCGGCACCGGTGACGTTCGTCGACAGCGTCGAGGAGTTCGAAAGCCTCGGCGGATCGCTGCTCGAGTCAGTAGAGCTGCAGCTCGAGGAGGCGCGCCTCGCGGCCATCGAGATCAACGACGATCTCCTGGATTTGCCGGGTGCGGAGATCCAGGCAGATCCCACCGCGGGTCGCCTCACCTTCATCGCCACTGGGGAAACAGCCGATGAGGCTGAGGCGCGGGCGACCGAAATGAGAGACCGTCTTCTGAGCCTGCGACCTTTCAACATCGACGCCGAGCTGAACGAGCAGATCGAGACGACCCGACAGAATCTCGACGAGATCCGCGAACAGATCCGCGCCCTGACCGCAGTCACTCAGGCGGATCCGGAGATCGAAGCGGAACGAGCTCGTCTGCAACAACTCCTGGCCGACTTCCAGGATCGGGCGCTTCAGTTGGAGCTGTGGCGCCGGGTTCCTCCCACCGGTGAGGACGCGATGACGCCCGATCAGGTTCGAGCAGAGCTCGACAGGGTCAACAAGGCGATTGCGGACGTCGAGGCGGAACTAGCCCAGTTGCCGGAGACGATCGATCCTCTGTCGCCCGAGGCAACGGAGCTGCGAGCTCTGCAGCGCCAATACGACGAGATGGAGGTCCGCTACCAGAACCTCCTCATCCAACGGACCGACCTGAAGCATCTACCGGAACTCGGGGTGGTGGAAACCCTGGACGAAACGCCTACGGCTCTTCCTATCGAGATCGCAGCTGGAGTCGCGGTCGTCCTCGGTCTGGGCCTGGCCTTCGCCACGTTGCTGGCGATCGAGAGGCTGGTGGCGCCGGTGTGGTTCCCCGGGGACGTCCCCCAGATCTCATTCCTCCCAACTGTGCCGATTCGCGTGGCGAGTGGCACGTCGTGGTACATGCGGTCGGGCCAGAGCCGAAGAAAGTCGGCGATACAGGCGATCCGGTCCATGCTCAGAGCACGAGTCACGGATGACGAGTTCGTCGTCGCGGTCACGGGTTCTGGAATTCCTTCGCCTGACGTCCAGGCGCTGGGCATGGACCTGGCGGCTGCCTTCGCCAGCACGTCGGTGAGCACGGTCGTCATCGACGCCACGTTCGAGTCGACATGGGAACTGCCCGACTTCAAGCTCGCCGCGTTCTCCCTGGCAGACGTGGTGCATGCCGAATCGGACGATCAGGTGCATGCTCGGGTCGACGCCTCGGCGTCACCTGAAACGGACGACCAACCTCATCTGACCATCGTCTCGACGGGCTCCGATATCGACGCTCCTGCCGACGCCGTCGCCGGGCCCCGTGTCGCTTACCTGTTCGATTTGCTGCGCGAGACGAGTGACGTCGTGGTCGTCGTTTGCGACGACATCGATATGCCGTCGACGCAAGCCCTTCTCGATCGAAGTGATGTCGTGCTGGTTGCCACCGAACCAGGTAAATCGCGTCGAGCGGCCCTAGCGCATCTCGCGGAGGAGTTGACCTATCGCCAGATCGACGTGGTCGGAACCTTCATCAAGGTCCCGTTCTTCGCTTTCCGACGTCCCGGCTTCGGCCTTCGAGACCGGTGGCGCAGATGGCGAGGCATGGTCACCACGCCGGTCGCTCCTCCTCTCCCGGAGTCGCGATCCGATGCTGAGGTGGAGCCGCGCTATCCGCGTTCGGTGCCCGTCGAAGAGCCTTCGAGCACCTTCGAGGCGACGCCGGCCGTCACTGCGATGGCTGTCGAAACTTCCTCTGATGGGCACGACGAAGTCGCCCGATTCGCAGCCTCCATCGTGGATGATGCCCCCGAGCCCGAAGGCCAGCCGGATGAACGACCGAAACTCGCGGCAGTGTCCAACGATCCGGGACCTCGTGTTGCTGAGAGTGCCCCGCGTCGGGTGGATGAGATGTTCGACCTGCTGCGTACGAGCGACCCGGACGAAGTCGCTGGAGTTGCACAGCGCTTCTTCGTCGATTCCATAACCGCACTGGTGCTGGCCGACGAGAACTCGCGGCTCGATCCGACGTCCGTGGCGGAGGTTCGTGAGGCGGGTTTCGTGCCTTTCACGACCTGGAAGGGACACCCTTCTGTCGGGTCTCGGTTGCGACGGGAGTTCGTCACAGTGCTGGGCAAGAAGGCAGCGACCGACTTCGAGCGGCTCTTGCTCAAGGCTCTGGCCAGCGGCCATGAATCTGCAGACGCGTCGAGCATGGATCGCTGGGCGAGCCGACACTACTTCGAGCTGCACATCGAGGACACGAACGGGGAGCCTCGCGTATGGCATATCACGAGCCCCAACGGAACCATCTCCGCGCTCGTTGCCGCAGAACGCTTCGAGCGCTCGAGGATGGAAGGATTCGTGGACGCCGTGATCATTCGTGCCATCGAGCGGCTCGCGCGCCGACGTCGCCGAAAGGAACTGGTGGGCGACCAGGTCGCGGTCGACGAACTCGATGCCCTGATCGAAGATGCTCGCCAGTTGGGTCTTGCCATAGCCCGGTTGCTCGAGGGGAGCCGAGCGGAGTCTCGTCTCTGGTACCCGACGCTGGAACCCGGGCAGCAGCCTGAGGGCTGGGATCCCGACTGGAGCCAGGGGATCAAACACAACTTGGCGCCCGTGCAACGTCTCGGTCTCTTGGCCGTACCGGTGCTGTCGGAGCGCGAGTTGAAAGCCCTCGAACCCAGTGCATGACGTCCGTTCTCCGGACCGCGTCCAAAGCGGTCTTCTCCGCTCTCGACATCGTTGCGCCCCCACTCAGAGGGCGGAGAATTCTCATCTATCACCAGATCGGCGGAGGCTCGGGCCTCGAAATGGAGGTTTCACCGGAGGCGTTCCGTCGTCATGTGAGCTGGGTTGCCGAGCACTATCCCGTCGTTCCGATCCATGACGACACGACTCGGGATTCGGTGGTGTTCACCTTCGACGATGGATATCGGTCTGTCTTCGACATCGCATTTCCCATCCTCCGCGACCACGGCTTTCCCTTCACCCTGTACTTGACCACTGCGCCCATCGAATCTGGCGTCCCTCTCCGGTCGCATCCAGGGGCTGAACCTCTGACCTGGGCGCAGGTCGGGGAGATGCTGGATTCCGGTTTGGTGACGGTGGGGGCGCACACTCACACGCATCCCGATCTCCGGCACGTCGACGAGCCGACGATCGAGCGCGAGTTGGTCGTCAGTAACGAGCTGATCGAGAAACGGACAGGGGTGCAGCCAGAGGACTTTGCCTATCCGTGGGGCTACTGGAGTGAACAAGCGGATGCGATCGTGCGGCGCGAATACAAACGAGCGGTTCTCGGTTCGCCACGGCCCTTCACGCGCTCGGAGGACCCTCATCTTCTCCATCGCTTACCGGTGCAGCTCGCCGATGGCACCGTGTGGTTCTCACGGCGGGTTCGCAAGGGCCTTTTGGTCGAGGAAGTCGTGCGACGGCGGCTGAGGGGTTATTCAGGCCCCTGATCACGCAGAGGCAACCTCCCGGCCCGGCCATTGCCTATCGGAGCTCCGATTCGGACTTGGGCGCGTTGCCCTGTGACCTCGGCGCCGAGTAGTCGAGCCGCGAGATCTGGCTTTGGTCGTGGTCGAATGGACTCGTTCCAGCCCAAACCGACTATGAGCGCGAGGACGAACGGGATCAGCAACGAGCGTTGTCGGGCGAGGATCCCCAAGTTGTTGATGGCACTCCACGCGTAGATGAAGCCCGTGCAGTAGATGACACACATCATCAAGTAGGGCGCCTCGACCACTCGGCGCACGTTGTTGGCGATCTTTGGAGATCGCCACAGGAGGAAACCCATCAGCAACACCCCCTCGAGCGCGGCCGCTGCGTTCTGGAGATTGCTGGCTTCGGTCGGCAGGGGACGGAACAAGACCTTCACGACTCCTCTCGGGATATCACCCGGAGTGCGGATCGCTCCGTCATTGACTGCAGACCCTCCCTGGCCTGTCCGCTCCTCCACGGTTGCGAGGGCTGGTTCGAGATCGGTGACGGAGATGGGTCCTTCGATCGAAACACCGAACTGCTGACCAACGACTGTGACCAAGGGGAGCATTGCGCCCACGCCGAGCCCGACGAGCAGGATCCGCCTGAATCCAGCGCCACCTCCGGTTCGACTGCGTGTGAAGACAGCACCGATGAGGATGCTTCCGACGAGCAGAGCTGCGACGTGGGCTCGGACCAAGCCGGCCAGGCCCGCCCCGATCGCCAACGGAACGAGCCAACGAAACTGGAATCGCTGGTAGAGGCGGGAGGCTCCCCATGCGGCCATTCCGATGAAGAGGATGAGGAGCGCTTCCTTCCCGATGCTCGATGGCCAGTAGACCATGGTCGGCCAGAAGAAGAGAACGATCGCATAACGTTTCCAGGCGCTCGGGTTGGTGAAGGTGCGGAAGGCCGCATACAGAAACGCCTGACCGACGAGGGCTAGGAACGCATAGATCCAGAAACCCCCGAGGACGGACGGCTCGAACGGCGCATAGAAGAGGCTCGTGAGCCACGAGACGAAGTGGGTGCCGAATCCGCCGCTGCCGGCGGATTCGATTTCGGGGACAACGAAGGTGCGCCAGACGTCGGCGACGGCCAAGCCGGCGTTGTGGTAGGCGATCGCGTCACCGCCCCCGTCGTAGAGGCCAAAGAGCACGTAGTAGCGAATCCCCGCTCCGAGCAGCTTGGCGACGCCGGCGCAGAGGAGCAGGATCGGGAGCCACCGATCCTCGCCCTGCGCCATTCTGCGGCCGATGAGGTAGGCGCCCGTGAGGAATGCGGTCGCGAACACCAGCAGGTGCGGGGGGATCGTTCCGGCGCCCGCTACATAGCCGATCACTGCTGCCGCGATGGCTGCCAAGATCAGGGCCGGTCCGATACGTGTCCTCATCTGTCACCCGACGATTTCGTCGTAGACACCCTCGTAGCGTTCGATCATTCGAGCGAGGCCGTGAGTCGCCTCCACCCGTGCCTGACCCTTCTTCCCCAGCTCGTCGGCGAGTGTGGGAGATTCGAGCAATTGCGCAATTGCGTCCGCCAAGGCCACAGGATCTCGAGGCGGGACGAGCCTCCCCGTCTCACCATCCACCACCACCGACGGTACACCGCCGACCGCGGTCGCGACGACTGGCTTTCCTAGCGACAGTGCCTCGAGTACGGCGACCGGCAGCCCTTCCACGTCCGAGGGATTCACGAAGACGTCCGCAGCGGCGATGAAATCCACAGCATCCGGGCGACTACCGAGGAACTCGAGGCGATGATCGAGGCCCTCTTGCCGCGCCCGCTCGCGGAGACGAGCGAGGTCGCCTTCGTATTTCTCCCCCCCGATCGACACGATGCGCACGTTCGGTAGCGCTCTGAGCAACCGAACGGAGGCCTCGATCAAGTTGTCGTGGCCTTTGTGAGGCCTGATGTTGCCCACATGTACGACGAGGCGGTCGGAGGACGGAAGACGTAGCTCTGACCGCACGATGTCAAGCGCGTTGTCACGCACTACGGCGGCGACACCATTCTCGATGACGACCGGTTCCGGGCCCGGGAACCCCTCGAGGCTCGATCGAACTGCGTCTGAAACTGCGATCACCGCTGCGTTGCGACCGTACGTGAGGCGATTCAGAATCCGCGTCGGACCCCGATACGAGCTAGCGATGTTGTGCTCCGTGTACACCACCGGGACATGACGTGTGGCGAGACGGGCGAGGATTCCAGTGCTCGGAAGGTGTGCATGGACGATGTCGGGCCCGAACTCCTCGACCAGGGCTCTCCATCTCAGGGGTGTAGATGCGTCGAAGCCTCGCCGGCCTCCGACGCAGGTGACTCCGATGCCACGCTTCCTCATCTCGGAGACCAAGGCGTCCTTCCAGGGCAAGACGTACGCCACGTGATAAACGAAACGCCGCGTGTTCCAGTAGGCCGACCCCGAGGCGATGAGACGCTCCGCTCCGCCGATGCCGAGGCCTTTGATCAGCACGAGAACGCGGGTCTTGCCATCACCGGCGGCTGAGCGGCGAGCCCGTTCATCTGCTCGACTGCTTCCCATGTCTGGTGGTTGCGGGTCCACGACGCCGGTCAGTAGCCGCTGAGAGCGCCGATCTTGCGGCCGTAGTCCATGGTGCGGCCGAAGATCGTCAGGGCGATCGGGTAGGCGATTGCGGAGAACACCAGCAGGGCGATGAGAGCTTGTCCTGTGGTCGGGCCCGGAAGCAATTCGCCGTTGGGCATCAGGACGCGTCTCAGTGCCTGGATGACGTAGGTGTGCGGGATCACCCACGAAAGGCTCCGCAACCACCCGGGCAGCAACTCGACCGGGAAGAACGCGCCCGACAGGATGGACGCAGCGATCGTGTACAGCTGGAGGATCGGGTCGGACCTCTTCGAGAGGATCTTCACGCTGGCGCCCACGATCCCGACGGCCAGACTCGCCAACAGACCCAGCAGGATGATCAACAGGGCAGGGATGATTCCGGCCACGTCGTAGCGGGCGCCGAGCGGCACCGAAAGGAGGACCATCGCCGAAGCAGTGGCGATGACCTGGACGACAGGCCAGGGGAGTAGAGCGAAGGGCAGGGCGCGCCATGGGATCGGCTCGACGAGGAACATCTCCAGCTGACCCTGGGTGATGAACTGGAGCATGGCGCTTCCGAATGAGTTCAGCGTCACGCCGAGGATGCTCATCGTGGCGATCCCGATCACAACGAACGTGTAGTAGTCGAAGGCGACGTCGGAGGTGTTCTCGCCCACGAGCTGGGCGACGAACATATAGGTGACGATCGGCACGAACGTGCCGAGGCCCTGCATCACTATGGCCAGGGGGTAGTTCGCCGAGTCACGGAGACCGATGTGGAAGAAGGCGGCCCCGATCTGGCCTCCCCGGCGGAGTCTGCGTGTGAGACGGGCGAACGTGCTCATCGCGTCTCTTCCACCTGGTCTTGGAGCATCTCACGGAGGACGTCCCGCAGCTTGGGTTGGGCGTGCTCGATTGCTCGAATCTCGCCGACCTGGCCGTTCATGTGCCTGATCACCTCGGCGAGGGAGACGTCGGCCGTCAGTACCACGGACTTGTCTTCAACGAAGCCCGCCGTGACCCCGAGCTGCTCCTCGAGATGGGCGAGGCCTCGCTTGGCGGAGTCCTCGTCGTCGAACAGTATCTCGATCCGCGGTTGGCGAACGGTCGCCGACATCGAAGCGAGCTCCCCGGAGTAGACCATCCGACCGTGGTTCAAGAGAAGCACGTGGTCGTTGAGCATTTCGACTTCGTCCAGTCGGTGGGAGCTGATGAGCACGGCGATCTCCCGTTCGGTGGCGATGCGCTGGATCAGCTGCAGGAGCTCGTACGCGCCGAGCGGATCGACGGCGCCGGTCGGCTCATCGAGGATCAGAACAGACGGATCGTGCATGATCGCCCGAGCCAGGAGGAGACGGGCCAGCATGCCCGACGAGAGGGCGAATCCGACCCGGTCTCGTGCGTTGTAGAGCCCTACCAGTTCGAGCGTTTCGTCGACCTTGTCGGCGAGATGCCTCCTGGAGATGCCCTGCAGCCTCCCGTGGAACGCCAGGTTCTCTCGGCAGGTGTGACGAAGCAGCAAAGTCCGCTGCTCCGCGGGCATGAATCCCACGAGACGCCGGATAGCCAACGCCTTCTTGGTCACGTCGTAGCCGAGGATGGAGGCGGAGCCGCTCGTCGGCGTGGTGAGCCCAGTGAGAATGCGAAAGAGGGTCGATTTGCCCGCCCCATTCGGGCCTAGAACCGCCCACATCTCCCCGGCGTTGATCTCGAGGCTCACGTCGTCCAGGGCGACGACCGGCTCGGTGACCGACGTGCGCAAAAGGAGGCGCATGGCCCGCGAATACGGCTCATACACCTTGCGCAGGTGATCGACGGTGATGATCGGATCAGACAATCGAGCTCACTCCCTGACGACCCTGGTTGGTCGACTCCCGCCCCAAGCAGCTTCGTTCGTGGGGATACGTGCAAGAGAGTAGCCGTAGTCTCGGTTCGCGGAAGTACCCCATCGGCCCATATGAGTGGCTACGGCGCCGGTAGCCTGCCGGGTCGAAGCCAATGAAGACGACCCGATGAAGCTGTTTGGAGTTCTCGTGACGTTCGAGCGGCCCGATGAGCTCCGAGCGACACTCGGCCGGCTCGCCGCCCAATCCCGCATGCTCGACAGCCTGGTCGTGGTCGACAACAGCCGGTCCGGATCGGCCAGGGACGTCCTCAGCGCCTACCCAGGCCGCGCCGTGTACATCCACGCCGGCGACAACCTCGGGCCCGCCGGCGGCTTCGCACTGGGCATGGAGCACGTCTTGGTGGAGGCGGAGGACTCCGACTGGATATTCGTGCTCGATGACGATGACCCGCCCTTCTTCGACGACGCCATCGAAAAGGCGGCGGAGTTCGCCGCTGCCCAGATCCGCCGCGATCCAAAGACGGCGGGGGTGGGCATCAGCGGCGGCCGCTTCGATTGGAAATTCGGGCGGGTGTTGAGGGTCGGTGACGCCGAGATAGCGGGGCCGGTGCCCGTCGATCACATCACGGGAGGAGGGATGCCGGCGTATCGCGTGGCGGCGGTCAGGGATGTCGGCACTTTCTGCGCCGACCTGTTCTTCGGCTTCGAAGAACTCGAGTACGGCACTCGCCTCTGTCGGGCCGGCTATTCCCTTTACGCCGATGGCGACGAATGGCGGCGACGGAAGGTGGTGAAGCGCGAGATGGGGCTGTTGCCGCCGGAGAAGGTCTCGGCGTCACGCTCACCGAGTTTGCGCGTTGCGCCCCTCTCCTGGCGAAGGTACTACAGCCTCAGGAACCTCACGTATCTGCTCCGCCGGCGAGGCGGCCATCCGTTGGCGTTGGCAGTGGCATTCGCCAGAGGCGTATTGAAGCCTCTCGTGAACATGGTCCTCTCACCACGGGAGTCGTGGCCGGTGCTCAGACTGAGTTGGTCGGCGATCCGAGATGGCTGGACCGGACGGCTGGGGCGGCGAGTCGAGCCGGATCTCCGGCGCGTCGACGTCAGCTGACTGGATCGATGCGCTGGAGCCAGCCAGCGAGGTCTTCGACGAGATCGTTCTGGGCGCTCAGGTCGGGGTGGACCGTTATCCGGCCCGTGACCTCGGAAATCTCCCAGACTCCCTCGGCGTTTTCCCACAGACGCGCAAGCGGTCCGGCCAGCGCGGCGTCGAACTCGCCTCGCCTTTCGCTGTCCGTCGAACCGAATACCCAGTTGATCGGAATACGCCGGGCCGCGACCTGCTCCAAGGGAACCAGGAAGTTGGAGCTCACCTCGACTCCGGCCTCCGATGCGGCAGGCGCGCTGCGGCCGAAAGCCTTCGATGCGGTGCGCGTCACCTTCTTCAGCTTCGAGGTCGCAACGCGCAGGGCGGCTCGACGCAGCCTAGGGTCTGTGAGCTTCTTGAGCGTCCGCCACTGGAGAGCTCGGCGAATGTAGTGGCCGGTGGAGTACGACTCGGCCCATTCGTCTTCCTTGCCCATGCGCCCGTCGTAGACCATCGGGCTCATCATGTAGAGCCCCTTCACTCCGGGAAGGTCGGGGGCAGCGACGAGGGCGGCTCGGGCCCCCAGGCAGTCGCCCACGAAGACGACAGCCGGGATGCCTTCGTGTTCCTGGAGATAGGACACTGCAGCCTTGAGATCGTCGACGAATGGAGTGCGATGGTCGAAGACCTCCGCCCGCCCCGTGCTGTCCCCGTTTCCGTGATGGTCATACCGCAGGGCGTGGAACCCATCTGCCGCCACACGTCGTGCCATGCGAGTCCACAGCTGTCCGACATGGGCGGACACGTTGTGCCCGCCCCCGTAGATCAGGATCACGGCGACGCCGCGAGGCGCGACGACGGGCTCGGTGAGGATTCCGAACAAGGTCTCGTCGCCGGACGAGAAGTACACGGGCTTTTCGGACCGGGTCGTGACGACTGGCGCATCAGGCATGAGTGGAGCTCCGCTCGGCCTCACGATTGCTCTCGAGGTTCATCCATCCGGCGATGGCATTGGCGACCTGGTGGGTTTCGGGACGGTCTTCGGGCGCCGAGTGCTCCACGTACCAGAGTGGGTCTTCCTTGGCGCGCACGGTGATGGACACGTCGAAACCGCGCTCCTCGAGCAGGGCTTGGAGTTCCTTCGCCTCGGGCTTGAGCTCCCCGGCCCGCTCGCTGGCGATGAGCAGGGTACGGCGAGGGGTGTCCCCGAGCTGGTCAGTCAGCGTTCGGCTCTCCAGAGAGTCGTGCAAGTGCTTGGACAGCCGGCAGCCCAGCAGGTTGACATCGTCGGTCTCTTGGAGCGCCTGCTGGAGCTCGGCGGTCGAGGCGGTCGGAACGCCGCTCTGCATCATCACCACCGCGTGGGACCTGAACGCGTTCCGGATGTAGATCCTGCCGGTGAGGGGGGGCGAATCGAGGATCAGCTCACCTCCGTCCTGGGAGGCAGCTGCTGCCGGGTACCCACCGATCTTGATGCCGAGGTACGCAACGCGCTCGACGCCTGTCGCCTCCTTGAGCCGTTCTGCCGCGGCTATGGCGTCTTCGGTCATCGAGTCGAGGTCGAGTGAATCGACAGAACCGTCGCTGTTTCCGGTCCCTCGGTAGTGGAAGCGTTGCACGGCGAGGCCGTGACGGGCCAGCAGACGGGCTAGGACGGTTCCGGTCCGATAATGGGCGATGAACTGAGCCAGAAGCGGCTCGCAGACCACCACTCCGGCTGTGAGGGCCCCAGGCGGCGTGTATCTGAGTGCAAAGAGACGCTCGTCGCCCTCGCCGACGAATTCGGCCTCCTCGCGAAGGCCGGTGAGCGCGTCGATGCGAACGGCAGAGCGGTTCGACATGACAGACGAGTCGTTGAGTTCCATCCCGCACCCCTGGTGTAGCCGATCCAGCAGCGTAACCTCTTCCTTCGGGACGCCAAGAGGTGGGTTCGGCTCTCCGCGTACTTCTCGTCGGCGTCACCCTTCGTCGAACCAGGGGCGCAGCCGTGCTCCGCCGGCCGAGAGCAGCTCAGACACCGTCACGGCGCGTATCCCGGATCTCTCGAGGTGCCCCAGGACGGAGTCGAGGGCGGCAGCCCGGTCGTAAGTCGGAGGCGGGCTCGGATGGTCGGGGTTCGGCTCGTATCCGTCGTGGAGGAGAACGATGTCGCCCTGTCCAGCCTTCGATGTCGTCGTGGCCACCAACGCATCCAGCTGCTGATCCTTCCAGTCCTGCGGGTCGACGCTCCACAGCACCACCTGGAGCCCGAGTGCTCGGGTCAGAAAGAAGGTGCCGAGACCTTGGGCGCCGTATGGAGGTCGGAAGTACCGAATCGGCGTCGATGAGATGCGTTCGAGTTCCTGGCGGCCGTGGCGGAGACGACGGAAGACTTCCGGCAGAGGAAGACGAGTGAGGTTGTGATGGTCTACTCCGTGCAAGGCAGGCTCGTGCCCCGCCCGCACGAGGCGTTCGACGAGGTCCGGAGAGCTCGCGGCCCGGTTCGTCAGGAGAAAGAAGGTGGCGCGGGCTCCATGCGCTTCGAGGACGTCGAGGATCCTCGGCGTGACCTCGGGGTCGGGGCCGTCGTCGAACGTGAGGGCGATCAAATCCGGCGAGTCGGACGCCCGGAGCACCGATCCGAGCAGGTGGTTGCCGGCGGCGGCCACCCACAGCGCGGGTCTCCTCATCCCGGAGGGGAGTCGATCGGCTCTACGCTCGACCTTGGCTATTGCGTTCCGCAGCTTTCGGGGGAAACTCTTCATCATCTCGATGAGGGGCGAAGTGGTTGCTGGGAGTCTCAGGTCCGACCGGTTCGGATTCGGCGGCCGCGCGGCGAATGAGCGAGGGTAGACGAGGGGATTTTGCGGGCGTGAAGCAGATCAGCGTGATCATACCGGCCTACAACGCGGCCACCACGATCGGGGTGCAACTCGACGCCCTGTCCCGTCAGACATACGCCGGCGACTGGGAAGTGATCGTGGCCGACAACGGTTCCACGGACGACACCCGGGCGATGGCCGAGTCCTACTCCGACCGGCTGCCCGATCTGAAGGTCGTGGATGCCTCGGATCGGCGCGGAGCCGGTCCGGCGCGCAATCGGGGGGCGCGTGCTGCGTCGGCTCCCTACTTGGCGTTCTGTGACGCCGACGACCGCGTCGAGCCCGAGTGGCTGGCTGCGCTCGCCTCTGCCTTGGAGCACCACGACTTCGTCACCGGGTCGGTCGACCACGACTCCCTCAACTCGGGGAAGAGTTCGTCGCACTGGCGCTCACACGTCGACTCGCTGCCCTTGGCTCTGCGATTCTTGCCCTACGCCCTCAGCGGCAATATGGGGGTCAAATCCTCCGCCTTCCACGAAGTCGGAGGATTTCCCGAGGACATGGATTCGGTCGGCGAGGACGTCGCCCTTTCGTGGGCGCTGCAACTCGCGGGCTACGACCTCTACTTCGAGCCCAAGGCAGTCGTCGCCTATCGCCACAAGGAAGAACTGGGCTCGTTGTGGCGGCAGCACAGCAATTTCGGACTCGCCGACGTCGTGCTCTACAAGCGATTTCGTTCCTATGGTGTGCCGCCACGCAGGCTCCGGAGCGTGGCCGCCTCGTACTGGCGGCTCCTCACCAAGCTTCCGTGGTTGTTCCTGCCGGCCAAGCGATCCAGTGTCGTGAGGACCCTCGCCAAGCATTGGGGTCGGCTGCGGGGATCGTGGCGTGAGAGAGTGTTGTATCTGTGAACGGGATGAGATCCGACGTGACTTCGCCTGACGAGCGAGCCGGAGCGGACCCGAAGACGACGCTGGGGCCCGCCGACGACTGGGCTCCCATGTTCGTGAGTGTCGTCATCGCCAACCTCAACGGTGTCAAGACGTTGGGTGATCAATTGACCGCCCTCGAAAAGCAGACGTACGGGGGCGACTGGGAGATCGTGATCGCCGACAACGGCTCGACCGATGGGAGCATCGAGTTGATTCGGGAGTGGATGAATCGCCTTCCGAACCTCCGATTGGTGGATGCATCGGCAAAGCGCGGCTTCAGCTACGCGTGCAACACAGGAGCGGCAGCGGCGCGCGGGGATCTGTTGGCGTTCTGCGACAACGACGACGTCGTTTCTGCGGGATGGCTGGCGGCGTTGGTGGAGGCCTCGAAGCACTACGACCTCGTCGGGGGGTACCTCGAGGAAAGGGAGCTCAACGACGAGCTCTCGGTTGCATGGAGGATCCCGCCTCCGCGTGATCGCCTCGCTGTCGCCAACGACTTTCTCCCGTACGTGCCGAGCGGAAACTGCGCGGTGAGAGCGTCGGTGTTCCAGGACCTCGGCGGCTGGAACGAGGACTATCTCGCCGGTGGCATGGACGAGGAACTGTCATTCCGGGCAACCCTTCGCGGATACCGCGTGGGTTTTGCTCCGGATGCCGTGCTCCACTACCGGTACCGGCCGGGCATCAAAGCTCTCGCCCGGCAGCACTACCGGTTCGCCATCCAGGAAGGGCACCTGTATCGGGACTTCCGCCAGCACGGGATGCCGCGGAGCAGCATTCGCGCCGCATTGGTCGAATGGGCGTGGCTTGTCTGGCATCTCCCGGACCTCTTCCGGTCGCCGCAAGCGAGAGGAGCTTGGGTTCGCAAGGCCGCGCTCAGACTGGGCCGGGTGAGAGGCAGCTTGCGATATCGGGTGCTGTACCTATGAGGGCCTCCGGGCCGAAGGGATGCAAGGTCACGGTGGTCATGACGACGCGTGACCGGAAGGAGTTGGCCGACCGTGCCCTAGCAAGTGCACTGAACCAGACGCTCGCCGATATCGAGGTGATCGTCGTCGACGACGGCTCGTCGGAGCCGTACATACCGCCGACCAACGACGAACGGGTCACCGTGCTTCGCAACGAGACATCGCTGGGTCCGTCGGCGGCGCGAAACCGAGCCTTGGGCCGAGCAAGAGGGGAATGGGTCATGTTCCTCGACGACGACGACGTGCTCGTGCCGCACATGCTCGAGGTCTCGGTCGAAGCCGCCGAGAAGGCCGACCTACCGAAACCCGTTGCCGCACTGTCGGGTGCCCAGATCGTCCGACCTGACGGGGAAGTCCTGCGCACCCGCCTCCCGCCCACGCTGCCGCGGGGCCGCCACTTCTTCCTGGAGGACCTGAACGGTGATGTCAGCTTCCAGACCCATGCGACGCTGGTTGCGCCCACGGAGGTAGTGAGGCAGATAGGCGGGTGGGACGAGTCGCTGCCGGCGAGTGAACACGACGATTTCTTCTTGAGGCTCAACGCCGTCTGTTCGATCGTCGGCGTGTCAGAAGTGACGTATCAGATCACAGCCCACACCGGTCCGCGCCTGTCGAAAGCCGTGCTGGAGCGAGCAGAGGGCATGGCCAAGACGGTCGTGAAGCACCGGGCCGTCTTCGCCCAGCACCCCCGCCGCTACGCTCGGTATCTGCGCACGATCGGCATCACGTATCTGCGCGCCGGGAAGTGGGGGCCGGCAATCGCGGCTACTAGCCGGGCCCTCGTCGTGTATCCGCTGGACGCGAGGTCGATCGTTTGGTGGATGGCTTCGTTGATCGGGCCTAGACCGATAGCTTTCGTGCGTCGGCTCAAGGGAAGACGGTCGCCGGCGTGAGCCCTTTGACCCATACCAAAAGCCTGCCGACGTGGTTGATTGGTCGAGGTTGGACCGAATCGGGACTGGGAGTGTGAGGTGGCCGGCTACCGCCGTGTTGTGAAGCTGGTTCGTTCTCTCGGGGTGGAGCCCATCGTCCACAAGGTCGCCGGTTCGCTCTACCGCGTCGAGACCCAGGAGCCGGTCCTGCACTTCACGTTCGACGACGGTCCGCATCCCGACGTGACGCCGGACGTTCTCGAGGTCCTGGACGAGTACGGAGCCAAAGCGACCTTCTTCATCGTCACGAAACGTGCGCAGCAGCATCCCGACCTGGTGGCCGAGACTCTGCGACGTGGGCACGAGATCGCCCTCCACACCCGGACCCATCCTCGCCTGACGGAGCTGTCGTCGAAAAAACTCGACGAGGAAATCCGTGGGGCGCAGGCTGATCTGGAGGACGTCGCCGGGCGGGAGGTCCGCTGGTTCCGGCCACCGTACGGGGCGCAGAACCTCCGCTCCCTCGCCGTGGTGCGGCGCGGGAGGATGCGCACCCTGCTTTGGTCGCTCGACAGCAAGGACTGGAAGGGACTGACCCCCGATGCTGCCCTGGCGCCGTCGCTCGGCGGCCTGGTTCCGGGAGCGGTCGTCTTGCTGCACGACATCCCCGTCGACGAAGAGGAGGGCGACGACGTCTCACGCGGCTTCATCTCGAAGGCCGACCTCACCCGCCTTCTCCTCGAGGAGACGAGCCGTCGCGGACTGAAGCCTGTTTCACTGGACGAGTTGCTCGACGCCGGCATCGAGCGGCGCAAGGCGAAGCTCGGCTAGCACTGGTCAGGAGTGCCATGGATTTCAGTTGGACCGAAGAACAGGAGAGCTTGCGGCAGGAGTTGATCCGGTTCGCCCGAGAGAGGCTGAACCGCGATCTTCTCGAGCGGGACGCCCAGGGAAGCTTCTCTCGCAACTTGTGGGTCGAATGCGCCAAGGTCGGGGTCCAAGGGCTGCCGATACCCGAGGAGTACGGCGGCCAGGGGGCCGACGCTTTGACGACGGTTGTGGCGCTGGAGGCCCTGGGATACGGCTGCCGTGACAACGGATTGCTCTTTTCGCTCAATGCCCACATGTGGTCCGGCGCCATGCCGATAGCCCGGTTCGGGACCGAGGAACAGAAGCGTCGCTACTTGCCAGGGCTGTGCGACGGCACGCTCATCGGTGTGCAGGGGATGACCGAGCCGGGTTCCGGGTCGGATGCATTCTCGCTCAAGACCACCGCCGAGATCCGAGGCGACTCGGTGGTGTTGAACGGAAGCAAGACGTTCATCACCAACGCTCCCGTCGCCGACCTCTTCGTGATCTTCGCGTCCACGCGGCCTTCGGCCGGCCCGCTCGGAATCTCGGCCTTCATCGTCGAAGCCGGAACATCGGGGCTCGAGATCAGCCCGCCGATGTCGAAGATGGGACTTCGCACCTCACCGACGGGCGAGCTCTACTTCGACAACTGCGTCATTCCCGCCGAGAATCTCCTCGGGCGGCCCGGCAACGGCATGGCGATCTTCAACCACTCGATCGACTGGGAGAGAGGCTGCATCCTCGCCACCGCCGTGGGGGCGATGCAGCGCCAGCTCGAACAGGTCATCGCATACGCCAAGGATCGGCAGCAGTTCGGCCAGCCAATCGCCGCGTTCCAGGCCGTCTCCCACCGCATCGCCGAGATGGAGGTCCGGCTCCAGGCCTCGCGCATGCTCCTGTACAAAGCGGCCTGGGCCAAGGACCGTGAGGGCGGAAACACCACGCCTCTCGAGTCCGCCGAGGCGAAGCTGTTCATCAGCGAGGCTTGGGTGCAATCGAGCCTCGACGCCATCCAGATCTTCGGAGGAACCGGATACATGACCGAATCCGAGGTCGAGCGCGATTTGCGAGACGCCATCGCCAGCCGGATCTACTCCGGGACCTCCGAGATCCAGCGCAACATCATCGCCAAGTCTCTGGGACTATGACCTATCTGCTCCACGAATGCCTGCAGAAGTCGGCCGAGAGGGCTCCGGACACCGTCGCTGTGGTGGATGGGGAGCGGTCGCTGACCTATGCCGAGCTAGATGGGCTCACCAACCGCCTGGCCAACCTCCTCGTTGAGCGCGGTGTGCGCAAGGGCGATCGCGTGGGGCTGTACATCCGCAAGTCGCTCGAAGCGGTCGTGGGCGTGTACGGGATCTTGAAGGCCGGATGTGCCTATGTGCCCCTCGATCCCGAAGCTCCCGTCGAGCGGCTCGCCTACATCATCGGCAACTGCGGCATCGAGCACGTCGTCACTGGCGCCGACCGGAACGAAGCCTGGAGCGAACTGGCGGCTCGCAGCCCCGGTCTGCGGTCGTTCATCGTGCTCGACGCAGCCGACCCTCTGCCCACCGCTCCAACGAGCGTCGACGTGCTCACGGCGGCCGCCGTGGAGCAACAGGCCGGCGATCGTCCACGAGTCACGGTGATCGATCGCGACCTCGGGATCATCCTCTACACATCGGGCTCCACGGGCCAGCCCAAGGGCGTGATGCTGTCGCACGAAAACGTCATGAATTTCGTGTGTTGGGCGGTCCAAGAGTTCGAGGTGGGCGAATCCGATCGGCTGTCTCAGATCGCCCCGCTCCACTTCGACCTGTCGACGTTCGACATCTACGGAGCCGCCCTCGCCGGTGCCTCGGTCCATCTGGCGCCCCGTCAGGCGACGATGTTCCCGATGCAGATGCGCCGTTTTCTGGAAGAGCATGAGATCACCGTCATGTATGCGGTGCCCTCGGTGCTGACGATGTTGGTCGAGCGGGCCAAACTCGAGGTCGGTTCCTTGCCGGCGCTGCGGACGATCCTCTTCGCCGGCGAAGTCTTTCCTTCGAAGTTCCTCTCGAGGATCATGCGGGTGCTTCCTGATGTGGAGTTCGCCAACCTGTACGGCCCGACCGAGACCAACGTATGCACCTACTACCGGGTGACTGAACCCCCGTCAGAGGAGGACCCCCCGATCTCGATCGGTGCTGCCATCGACAACCTCGAAACGTTCGTTGTAGGCCCGGACGGTTCGGTTCTCCCTCCCGGTGAAGTCGGGGAGCTGTATGTGCGGGGGGCGTCGGTGATGCTCGGATACTGGGGTGATCCGGAGCGGACGGCCAGAACGCGCGTCCCCAATCCGTTCGTCGAAGGGCTCGACGACCCCGTTTATCGAACCGGGGACCTCGTCAGGGAGGAACCCGACGGCAACTACACATTCCTCGGCCGACGCGACAACCAGATCAAGAGCCGTGGCTACCGCATCGAACTCGGGGACATCGAGGCGGCGATCTATCGACACCCGGACGTCGTGGAGTGCGCCGTCGTGGCGATTCCCGACGAGCAGATCACGAATCGTCTCAAGGCGTTCATCGCCACAGAAACGGATCTGGGCCTCCACGAACTCGTGAGCTCTCTCTCCCAGCACCTCCCCAAGTACATGATCCCGGGAGAGTTCGAGTTCCGTTCCGCCCTCCCCAAGACGACTACCGGCAAGATCGACCGTCAGGCACTCACACAATCGGCTATCCAGGAGAACCAATGACGCTCAGCAGCCAGATCCGGAACTTCATCATCGAAGACCTCCAGTTTCCGGGATCTCCCGACACCCTCACGGACGACTACCCGTTGCTCGAGCGGGAGATCCTCGACTCCATGGGGATCTTCCAGATGGTCTCGTTCCTGGAAGGCGAGTTTGGCATCGAGATAGACGACGAGGACTTGTTACCCGAGAACTTCGAGACCATCGAAGCCATCGCTCGCTTGGTGGATACCAAGCGCGGCGGGTGACCCGAGACCTGTGGCGGCCGGTTCCGCCTCTGAGAGCGATATGAGCCGGGAGTCGTCGGCGGTGTCCGATCGCCTCGAGATGGTGGCGTCGCTCCTCGAGCGCCTGTCCGACGCCGGGATTCGCTACGTCCATTGGAAGAGCAACGAGCATCTGCCGGCTGCCCTCCGCGGTGAAACCGACCTGGACCTGCTGATCCGCGACGAGGACGGTTCCGATTTCCGGAGGGTGGTGGAGGATATGGGCTTCGTGGCCCTGGAGCCGGTGCCGGGGCGGCGTGTCGCAGGCATGGAGGGGTATCTGGGCTTCGACTCCGCCACCGGGCGGCTGATCCACCTCGACGTTCATCGCCGACTCGTCCTCGGTGAGCGCTTGGTGAAGAACCACCATCTGCCCATCGAGGAGTGGCTGCTCGATGACGCCCGGATCAGCGATGGCGTGTTGATTCCCAGGGCGGAGAAGGAACTCCTGCTGCTCTACATCCGGTCGATGCTCAAGACGACCTGGAAGCCGCTCTTTCGCTCCATCTTGCGCGGCGGCTCGCCGTTCCCTGACAGGATCCAGCGGGAAGCGGCCTGGCTGGCCTCCCAGGCGGACAGAAGCTCATTGCCAGACACGGTGCGCACCAGTGGCCTCCCGTTCACCCCGGAAGAGGTGGAAGAGTTCCACGAGCGAGCACTCGCCGGGCGCCTGGGATGGCCTTACGTGTGGCGTAGACGCCGATCGATCCTCCGGCGGATGCGCAGGTATCAACGGCAATCGCAGATCAGCGCTGGCCTGCGCAAGTGGTGGCTCCGCGCCCGGTCGACCCTCACGGCGCAACGGATCGGGCTCGGCCTGCCACGTCGCACCATTTCCGGTCGGGCGCCGGTCGTGGCGGTGGTGGGCGCCGACGGATCCGGCAAGACCCGCCTGACCCGGGACCTCGAAGCCTGGCTCGCCCAGAAATTGCGAGTCCGTCACGTCTACTTCGGGCAGCCGAAGGGAAAAGGCCTGTTCTGGCTGCTCAACAAGCCCGGGGCGGTGGTCCGCTCCCTCGGGCGCTCGGAGTCGGCGGGGCGACGTGCGCTCGCACTGGTGCTGTCCCCGATCGCCCGCTGGGGAGAGAGGTCGAAGTGGCTGGCTCTCGCCGGACGGCGGCGACGCCTGGCGTTCGAGGCCCGTCGGCACGGCGGGTCTGGTGTCGTCGTGATCGCAGAGCGATATCCGTTGCGCCATTTCTGGAGCATGGAACAGCCCATGGACGGTCCCCGTCTGGGCCAGAATTCCACTCGGCTGCTATCTCGTCTCGAGATGCGAAGGTACGCAGCTATCCCCGCACCCGACCTGGTCATCGCTCTCCAGGCAGATCTCGACACGCTGCGGGAGAGGAAGATCGATCTCACCGTCGATGAGCACATCGCCAAGACGGAAGCCGTCTCGCGTCTCTCGCCTGGGGAAGGCCTCGTCGTCGTCGATTCGACGCAGCCCTACGAGCAGATGCTGCTCGAGGCGAAGCGAGCTGTCTGGGACGCCATCCTTGCGACACGTTGAACTTCTCGGGCTCCCAGGCGCCGGCAAGTCGACCTTGACTCGTGCCATCGCCCGGAAGCTGGCTGAGCACGGAGCGGGTATCGATCTCGACCGCGCCGTCCACGCCTCCATCCGACAGCGAGGCGATGACCCGGTCGCTCGCCTCGTTGCCAGGGTGGTAGGGCCCTCGGGCAAGCTCTGGAAGGCTGCTTACGGCCGCTCGGCTGATCGCGTGGCTGCGTTGAGCCGCTTTCTCGCTGACCATCCCGAAACGCTGGAAGCGGTGCTGAGAGCCCAACGCCTCCGTCGCCAACGGGACCGGCATCAAGAGGTGGTGCTCGGCTGGATACTGAACCTGGCGGCGCGCTTCCAGCTCGCCTCCGAGGTCGTGGACGGCTATCTGCTGATCGACGAGGGTTTCTGCCAGCGAGCCGTGGCGCTGTTCGCGTTCGGATTCAGCGACGAGGACCGCCAGCTTCTCGAGAGCTACATCGATTCGATTCCCTTGCCTCACCTCGTGGTTTCGGTGCAGGTGGACTCCGAGACCGCCAGACAGCGGTTGAACCGCCGGGGATGGTCCGAGCGTCTGGCCGGAGCCGATTCCTCGATGAGGGATCGGTTCATCGCCGACGCCGGCATCGTCGTCGGTCTCGTAGAGGAAGCCCTCCAGGACCGGACCGAGGTGCTGGCGGTGGACGGGACCGAGCCCGCCGATGAGGTGGCGGAGCACGCCGTCCGGCACTTGCTGGCCTCCAACTGAGATACGGCTCGGATCCTTCCTGGGGTCGAACGGCCTACTAGCGCGTGGGTCATCGAGGGTTAGTCTGTGTCCGACTTGGGGCGCCGGGGCTACCCGGCAAGTAGGGAAGCCAGGGAGGCACTTACATGGGCAATTCCAGCCGTCTTTCTGTGGCCGTGCCACGACGAGCTGTTTCTTTCGTTCTTGCGATCGGGGTTCTCCTGTCGGTTGTGCTGCTCGAAGCGGCGGCACCGGCTGGAGCGGTGCCCGGTGATGCCGGTCCAGCGGTGGTTCCTCTTACCGACACATCGCGTCTCTTGTCGTCCCCCGCCGAGTGGGACACCAAGAATCAGCACCGCGTCTGGTGGAACGCCAGCGCCCCCGGTGGCGGCCGCTGGGATGCGGTCCTTCCCGCTGCAGCCCAGCCGGTGGGTCCCGCGTCCCAGGCGTCCGAGTGGTGGGTCGTCAAAGGTATCGCCTCGCCCACCTTGTCTGACTATGCGGTGATGGTCGACAACAACCGCAACCGGCGTCCTGACGTGTACTGGGATGGAACCAACCTGTACGTGTTGATGAGCGGCTCCACGACGATCCTGAGGGTCTACAGCTACAACCCCGGTTCTGACACCTACACCCTGCAGGGCCAGCCGACGACGATTCCAGGCTTCTCTGACGATCGTGCTTCCCGGGCGTCGATCTACAAGACGCCGAACGACGATCTGTGGGCGGCGACCATGAACGGTGACGCCCTGGTTGTCGCTCATTCCCAAGATGGCACTGGCCCCTGGGAAACGGTGGAATTGATGTATCCGATCGCCGCCGGTCAGACCCAACTGACCTCGTATACGAATGGTGGAACTACTTACCTCGCAGTGCTGGCGGCCGAGGACGGCGACGGCGGCGGCGTCCGCCCAAGGCCTTCGGAGTACATCTACTTCGACATACCACAGGACGACTGGGGCGAGGTAACGCATGCCCTTGGGTCCATAACCATCGCCGGTCCGGTTAGTGATGGCGACACAGTCACCCTGGATGGGAAGACCTACACATTTCAGGCCCAGCTCACGAATTCAGATGGCAACGTGGCGATCGAGGGTTCGCCCGAGGCGGCGAGAGAGAACCTGTTCCACGCCATCTACAGAACCGGGACGCCCGGCGTCGACTACGCGGCAGCGACGACGCCCCACCCGTCGATCCAAATCAGTGAGTTCGATGCCAGCGGCAAGGCCTTGATTCGGTCCCGTGTCTCGGGGGATCACGGCGAGTCGATGGAGGTGGCCGCTTCGTTCACGAATGCTTCCAACATGGTGGTGCCGATCGGGGGCGAACTGGACGGTGTGTCGCCTTGGCGATATGAGCAGATCAAGGTGCAGAGTCCGAGCGGGAACGCCCGGGCAGACGACGAGATCAGTGTCGTCACGAGGAATAACACGATCTACTTCGCCTCCGAGACCCAAGGGGGCATCGCCGGCGATCCCCAGGTCGTGTTGTTTCGCCGCCCGGCCGCCGGTCCTTGGCAGCAACACGTCGTCAAGACAGAAGACCCGAGAGGGTCGCGATTCGATCGGAAGCGACCTGTCGTCGCCATTCTCGACGAGGCTATCTACGTGATCTCCATCGACAATGCCCGGTCGGAGAGCTCGTACCAGAGGGCGACACTGAACGCATCCGGAGTCCCGGGGACATGGTCGGGGCTGACGAAGATCTTCGCCACGATGGGCGAGACCGTTCGCAACAACATCGTCCCGAGGGAACCAGTCACGTCGGCGAGGGGGCTGCCGGTCCTCATCGACAACCTTGCGGATGACACGATCTGGCGGACTGTCCTCCCCAACACCGGCAACCTGGCACCCGGTGTCGACGCCGGGCCGGACATAACCGTT
>Ga0207873_1000893_pt1 | contig 30696 bp, 29 predicted proteins | sample BGWIniCompost_FD_187373 | JGI IMG/M metagenome (GOLD analysis project Ga0207873, IMG submission 187373) | Cellulose adapted compost microbial communities from Newby Island Compost Facility, Milpitas, CA, USA - BGW Initial Compost (SPAdes)... ... | reverse complement strand
ATGCCCCCGACAGGACTCGAACCTGCGGCAGACGCGGTTTAGGAAACCGCCGCTCTATCCACCTGAGCTACGGGGGCTTGATGCAATGAAATCTAGCACCTTTGGACGGCCCGATCAACCGGCGCCGTAACTCACCAGCGAGTGTACCGGGAAAGCGGAGAGGCGCTCGCGGCCGCCCAGGAACGCGAGCTCCAGAACGAACGCCGCGGCCACGACGCGTCCCCCGAGTTGCTCCAGGAGCTGCGCGGCGGCGAGTGCGGTTCCGCCAGTGGCGAGCACGTCATCGATGAGCAGGATCCGCTGCCCGGGCTGGACGGCATCCACGTGCGCCTCGAGCGCGTCTGACCCGTACTCCAGCGCGTACTCGATGCGCCGCGTCCGGAACGGGAGCTTGCCCGGCTTGCGCACCGGCGCGAAGCCGGTCCCGAGGTGGAGCGCGACAGGCGCTGCGAAGATGAAGCCGCGCGCCTCGATGCCCACGACGAGGTCGACGTCGTGTGAGGAGAAGTCGTCGGCCAGCTGCCGCACGATGGCGGAGAAGAGCTCCGAGTCGGAGAGGACCGGCGTCAGGTCCTTGAACAGGATCCCGGGCTGCGGGAAGTCCGGGATGTCGCGTACGCGGCGCCGGATACGGTCCGCGAGCTGGGGGAGACTCGGATCAGGCACCCTGGTCTCTCAGGTAGTCGCCCACGATGTCGGCCAGCACCGCGTCGAGCGGCTCGCCGCTATCGGTCGCGCGCGCCAGCCGGGGGTCTCCTTGCGCCCGGATTTTCGCCGCCAGCCGCTCGAGCCGATCGGCGACGAGATCAGCCAGCGAGCGGTCAGGTGCTGCCACGGGCCGCGCCGGCGGCGCACCGCCGGGCCGGCCCGGCTCCACCGCACCGTCTGGCCCCGCCGTCCCGGTAACAGCCACGACATCGTCCGGTTGCGGCGCGAGGGGCGCGCCGTGGGCGGCCGTCCGGTCCAGCAGGGGCATGATCGGCGGCGCGGCCACCCGCGCCCCCGTGCGCTGCCGCCCAGCCCGTACCCCATCTCCCCCCGCAGCTCGCGCCGCGTCTGCGCGCTTCGAGGCGCGCGGCGCGGGACCGCTGGGACCGAAGTAGGGTCCGGCCGGCGCACCGTCCCCCACGCCGCCGGAGAGCCGGGTCGTCGAGAGGCGGGAGTATACCGGCGGAAGCGGCGAATCCGGAACGGGCTGCGATGGGTCGGCGAATCGCATCATGGCACAACAAGCTTCCTGACGCCATTGGCGGCCCGCCCGCGAGGAACAAACCCGGCGGGCCCGCTGTGCGCTAGGTTACCGGCCCACCGGCCAGCACGCAAGGCCGCTGCAGCCCGCGCGCCCGCCCGGGTTCAAAGCACGAACTCGACCACAAGGAACCCGGCGACCAGCAGGAAGAAGAACAACCAGACCAGGCGATCGAAGTGTCGGTCGATGAACCCCTTGATCCCGGGGCCGTACGCGTAGATCAGCCCGGCCACCAGGAAGAAGCGCGCGCTGCGGCCCACCAGACTCGCCACCACGAACACCGGGAACGAGATCTGGAACACGCCGGCCGAGAGCGTGAAGACCTTGTACGGGATGGGCGTGAAGCCGGCGACGAAGACCGCCCAGAAATCCCAGCGGTCGTAGAGCAACCGGACGCGCTCGAACGCCTCAGGGCTCACGCCGGGAACGTAGGTGAAGAAGAAATCGGATACCAGCGCCCAGACGCCCCAGCCGAGCGCGTAGCCCGCTATGCCTCCCACCACGGAAGCCACCGAGCAGATCATCGCGAACCAGAGAGAGCGTCGCGGCGCCCCGAGGCACAGCGCGATCAGCAGCGGGTCCGGCGGAATGGGGAAGAACGACGACTCGGCGAACGCGAGCACGCCGAGGGCGGCCGGCCCCTGCGGCCGCTCCGCCCACGACAACACCCAGTCGTACAGCCGGCGGAACCAGCCCCGCCGTGCCGCTGCCGCCTCCGGCGTGGCCGCCCCGTCGCTCATCCGCGCGTCCACCTGGCGCTCTCGATCCCTCTTCACTCGGCCCACCCGAATCGCCCGATCAACGGAACGAAAACGCACGATGTGATCACATGGCTCTCCAGCCCTCGCTCCGTCTGGACGAAGAGCGTGAGCCGTTGCTCGTTCCGATCCCCGATGGGGATCAGCAGCCGCCCGCCCGGCGCGAGCTGATCGAGCAGCGCCGTCGGCACGGTCGGCGCGCCTGCGGCCACCAGGATCGCATCGAACGGCGCGTAGCGGGTCCAACCGATGGTCCCGTCGCCCACGAGAAGCGCGACGTTGTTGATGCGCAGCGCGTCGATGGCGGCGCGCGCACGGATCGAGAGCTCCCTGATCCGCTCCACCGAGTACACGTGCCCGGCGAGCTGCGCCAGGAGCGCGGTCTGGTAGCCGCTGCCGGTTCCCACCTCCAGGACGCGATCCGTGGGCCGCAGACGCAGCGTCTGGAGGTAGAGCGCCTGGAGCGAGGGCTGTGACGCCGTCTGGCCGAAGCCGATCGGCAGAGGCGTGTCCTCGTAGGCGCGATGCCGGACCGCTTCCGGCAGGAACAGGTGGCGCGGAACGCGGTCGAACGCGTTCAGCACCTCCAGCTCCTCGATGCCGCGCTCGCGGATCACCTCGATCAGCTGGCGTCGCTGCCGCTCGTAGCGCAGGTCGTTCACACCTTCAGGTCCCACCGCGCGATCCCTTCCAGGAGCCGGTAGTTGGTGAGATCCATGTGCAGCGGCGTCACGGACACGTAGCCCGAGTGCACGGCGCGGAAGTCCGAGTCGGGGCCGCCCCACCAGCGGCTCTGGCCGCCGCCGATCCAGTAGTACTCCCTTCCGCTCGGGTCCTGGGCGCGCGTGAGCGACTCGACGTAGGCGCGGCGCCCCAGCGTGGTCACCCGCACGCCCGCGACGCGATCCGGGCTGACCGGCGGAAGGTTGACGTTGAGCAGAGTCTCGGCCGGGAAATCGTCACGGACCACCAGCTGCTCCAGGAGCCGTACGAGCACGTCCTCCCATTCGGCGATCCGCTCGACGTCGCGACCCGCGTACGAGATCGCCACCGCCGGGATGCCCAGGATCGTCGCCTCCATGGCCGCCGCGACCGTTCCCGAGTACAGGACGTCGTCGCCGAGGTTCGCGCCGTGGTTCACGCCCGAGAGCACCACGTCCGGCCGCTGCCCGAGGATGTCGCCGACGGCCAGCATCACGCAATCCGTCGGCGTGCCGTCGACCACCCGCATTCCGTCCTCGGTGCTCCGCACCCGCAGCGGATAATGCAGCGTGAGCGAGTGGCTGGTCGCGCTCTGCTCACGATCCGGCGCAACGACGTGCACCGTCCCGATGCGGGACGCCGCGCGCACCAGCGTCCTCAAGCCGCCCGCGAGATAGCCGTCGTCGTTGGTGACGAGAATCTGCATCGGCTCCGCCCTACCCCTCACGACGCCGGCTCGAGGATGTCCATGATCCGACGCAACTCGATGCGCAACAGGTCGAGCATCTCGCTGTCCAGTGCCCGGGCCGCCGCGCTCTGCAGCTCGCCGCCGCGCCGCAACTGATCGAGCTTCTGCCGCGCACCTTCGATCGTGTACCGCTCCTTGTACAGCAAATGCTTGAGCAGCAGGATCAGCTTGATCTCCTTACGCCGGTACACCCGGTTCCCCGATCGGTTCTTCGACGGGTTCAGCGCCGGGAACTGCGTCTCCCAGTAGCGCAGGACGTGCGGCTTCAGGTCGACCAGATCGCAGACCTCGCCGATCGAGTAGTATTCCTTTGGCGCGATCACCCTCCGCGCTCGCAGCGCCTCGTCGTCCTCCGCGAGGTCCCGGTCCGGGGCATCCGGCTCGGCGGGTGTTCCCGTCATCGCCAGTTCTCCGCCTTGGGTTCGCGCAACATGAGGTTTTCGACAGCCACGCGAGGGTTCCGTCCCTCGAACAGCACCGCGTGCACTTCGTGGACGATGGGCATCTCCACGCCTGCGCGCTCGGCGAGCGCCTGCGCGGCGCGCGTGGTCGCCACGCCCTCGGCGACCATGCTCATCGTTCCCAGGATGTCCTCGAGGTTCCGCCCCTTCCCCAGCTCGATGCCCACGGTCCGGTTGCGGCTCAGCTCGCCGGTACACGTGAGGATCAGGTCTCCCATTCCGGCCAGCCCGGCGAAGGTGGAGTCCTCTGCACCGAGCGCGCGGCCGAGGCGCGTCATCTCGGCGAGCCCGCGCGTGATCAGGGCCGCGCGCGCATTGTGGCCGAGGCCGAGCCCCGTCGCCATGCCCGCCGCGAGCGCGATCACGTTCTTCAAGGCGCCGGCCAGCTCGACGCCGCGTACGTCCCGGTTGGTGTAGACGCGAAAGTAGTCGGTCTGAAAGAGCTCCTGCGCTTCCAGGGCGGCCACGTCGTCCCGACTCGCGACCGTGACCGCTGTGGGCTGCTCGCGCGCGACCTCCAGCGCGAAGCTCGGACCCGACAGGAAGCACGCGCGCTCGGCGAGCGGCGCCGGAAGCACGGCCTCGAGCACCTCCGCCATCGTCTGGAGCGTCGACACCTCGATCCCCTTGGACGCGCTGACCACCAGGGCATCGGGGCGGATCGCCGGGGCGGCCTCCGCCATCACCCGGCGGACGTGCTGCGACGGCGTCACCGAGACGACGACCTCCGCCTCCGCCACCGCCTCCTCGAGCCGGTGCGTCGCCTCGAGGCCCGGGTGCAACGTGATCCCCGGCAGGTACCGCGGGTTCTCGTGCGTCGTCGCGATCGCCTCGGCGACAGCCTCCTCGTAGGACCACAGACGAACGGGATGCCCCTTCTTGGCGAGCAGGTTCGCGAGCGTGGTCCCCCAGCTCCCCGCTCCGATGACGGCGACCCGGCGACTCATCGACCCCCTCCCGTGGTCCGACCGAGGCGGTGCTCCTCCCCTCTCAGCAAGCGCCGCACGTTGGCGCGGTGCGAGTACAGAATGAACACGGCGAGCGCGATCGCCAGCCACAGCACGGGCCCGCTGCCTCGCGTGAGGAGCACGGCGACCGGCACGACCAGCGCCGCCGCGATCGACGCGACAGACACGATCCGCGTGGCCAACACCAGCAGGACCCAGACCGCGAACCCGGCGAGCACCGCCACCGGCGCCAGGGCGAGGAAGACGCCCGCGCCGGTGGCCACGCCCTTGCCGCCGCGGAAGCCGACCCACACGGAATACGCGTGGCCCAGCACGGCGGCGGCGCCGTAGGCGAGCGCCCACTCTGGCGCGCCGGGACCGTCCCAGATGGGGAAGAAGTGGGCCGGCGCCCACCCCTTGGCCACATCCACCACGAGGACCGGAACGGCGAGCCGCCAGCCGAGCACGCGGAACGCGTTCGTGGCGCCGAGGTTCCCGCTCCCGTGCTCGCGCAGATCGATGCCGCGCGCCACGCGACCCACGATGTAGCTCGTGGGGATCGAGCCCAGGAGGTACGCGGCGAGCAGCAGCGCCAGCGTCACTGGCGCTCCTTTCGGCCGCGGAACCGCAAGCGCAGGGGCACGCCCACGAATCCCCAGCGCTCCCGGAACTCGTTGTACAGGTAGCGCGCGTAGTGGTCCGGCACGGCCTTCGGGTAGTTGGTGAAGATCACGAACGTCGGCGGCGCCGTCGCTGCCTGGGTCGCATAAAAGAACTTGACCGGCAGTCCGCGGTAATGCGGCGGGGGCTGCTGCTCCACCAGCTCGCGGACGACTTCGTTGACCTCGTGTGTCGCGATCCGGCGGCTCCGTTCGGCGGCCACCTCGAGCACGAGATCCAGCGTCTTGTGCACGCGCTGACCCGTGAGCGCGGAGGTGAAGATGATCGGAGCCCAGCGCAGCCACGGCGCCCGTTCGCGGATGTGGTTCTCGTAGGCCGTGGCCGTCTTCTCCGTCTTCTTCACCAGATCCCACTTGTTCGCGACGATGATCAGGCCGCAGCCGGCCTGCCAGACGCGCTCGGCGATCTTCAGGTCCTGCACGTGGACGGGCTCAGTGGAATCGAGGAGCAGGAGGCAGACATCCGCCCGCTCGATGGCTCGCTCCGTCCGCAGCGAGCTGTAGTACTCGAGCCCCGGCTCGATCCGCGACCGCCGGCGCAGCCCGGCTGTGTCGACGAACACGAGCGTCCGGCCATGGTAGCGCAGCGGGGTGTCCACCGCGTCGCGGGTCGTCCCCGCCACGTCGCTCACCACCAGCCGGTCTTCACCCAGGAGCCGGTTGATGAAGCTCGACTTGCCGACGTTGGGCCTCCCCACGACCGCGACGTGGAGCGCCTCGTCCTCGACCTCCTCGGGCGCCTCCGGGAGCCGCGCGATGATCGCGTCCAGCACATCTCCCGAGCCCTTGCCGGAGACCGCGCTCACCGGCAAGGGCTCGCCCAGCCCCAGCTCCCAGAAGTCGTGATGGCCCAGCTCGGCGGGCAGCCGGTCCATCTTGTTCACCACCAGGATGACCGGGCGGCCCGACCTGCGCAACACGTCCGCGATCCGGTGGTCCAGCGGCTGCGGGCCGTCGCGGCCGTCCACCATGAACACGATGACGTCCGACTCCTCGATGGCCGCCATGACCTGACGGCGGATCGCCGCGGTCATCGGCTCATCGCCGTCGGTCTCCAGCCCGCCGGTGTCGATGATGTAGAAATGGCGACCCGCCCATTCCGCGCGGGCGAAATTCCGGTCGCGTGTGACGCCGGGGATGTCTTCGACGATCGCCCGCCGCTCACCCAGCACGCGGTTGAAGAACGTGGATTTGCCGACGTTGGGCCGGCCGACGACGGCGACGGCCGGAAGCGGACGCTTCACAGGGCCGAAAGGGTGCTGATCAGCTCGTGGCCAGCGACCACGGGCGTTGGCGCGAGCTGATGGGCGAACTCGGAGAACGGGAGATCATCAATGAAACGACCGTCGTCGTTCAACGCCTCGGCGGGCAGCAGGATTCCGTCGTAGGCGGGACGCGCGCAGAGCTCCGCGGCGATGTCCCGCCCCGCGAGCAGACCCGCGGTGGTGACGGTCGGCCCGAAGAACTGGTTCTCGACGCCGACGACGTCGTAGCGGGCGCCCGTCGCTTCGCTCAGTCGGTCGCCCAGCGGCGCGAGCAGTTGCGCCATCCTCGTTCCCGTGACGATGGCGATCCGGCGCCCATCCAGCCGCGGCGCGGCAGCCAGGCCTGCCTCGAAATCGTCGAGCAGACGGCGCACTGCACCGACGCCGTTCTCCGTCAGCGGCCAGTCATCGTAGTAGGCGGCCTCAGGGATGTCCGAGCCCGCGAGGAGGAACAGCTCGTCAGCGGCGTACGCCCACCCCACCCCACGCTCGGCCAGCGCGCGCTCGCGCGCGCGCTCGACCTGCGCGATGGCGGCACGCGCCTCCTCCGGCGTCAGCAGGCGGACGGGACGGCCGAGGTTGTAGCGCGTCAACCCGACGGGCACCACGGACAACGAGAGCACGCGCTCGCCGAGCGCCCACAGGTCTTCGATGGTTCGATCCAGGTGTGCGCCGTCGTTCCAACCCGGACACAACACCACCTGCGTGTGCACCTCGATGCCCGCCTCCGCCAACGTGCGCAGCTGCTCCACGATCTCGCCGCCCCGGGGCACGCCCAGCAGCCGCATCCGGACCTCGGGCTCCGTCGCGTGGACGCTCACGTACAGCGGCGAGAGCCGCTGGTCGATGAGCCGCTGGAACCCCCGCGGCCCCAGGTTGGTGAGCGTGACATAGCTGCCGTAGGTGAACGAGAGGCGGAAATCGTCGTCGCGCAGGTACAGCGAACGCCGCGCGCCCTCGGGATTGCCATCCACGAAGCAGAAGACGCACTTGTTCGCGCACTCGCGGACAGGATCCGGCGCCGGGCACACGCCGAGCGGCTCGCCCGCGTCCTTCTCGATCTCGTAGATCGTCGTCGATCCGTCCGCCGGCGAATACACCTCCAGCTCCAGCAGCGACTCCGCCTCGAGGAATCGGAAGTCGATGCTGTCGCGGACCCGCTCGCCGTTGATGCGGATGATCCGGCTGCCGATCTCCAGCTCCAACGCTTCCGCGATCGAGCCGGGCGCGATCTCCGCGATCCTGACCATTCGCCTCGTTTCGCGATGCGGGGGCGACCGCCGGGCCGCCCCCGATCCATCTCATGGCAACAATGAAAGATAAGGGCCGCATGAGCCCGCTTCAAGCGACGTCGGCGCCCTCCCGAGCTCAGGAAAGGGGCGCGCCACACGCCGCGCAGCGCGTGGCGCCGGGCTCGGTCGGCTCACCGCAGTTCGGGCAGGCGAAGAGGAGCTCGCCTCGCAGGTCCATGTGCTCGCGAACGATCTGCTGTGCGGCCTCGTACTCGTCGGCCGGTACCAGGACGCGCACGGGGCTCAGGTCACCCAGATCGACGGCGAAGGCGAAGTGATCCTTCTGCGAAAAGACCTGCGCGTCCACGCCCTCCGCGCGGAGGTTGTCCCGAATGAGCTGCGCCACGACGTCGTCCGAGGTGGCATAGACCTGCGCCCACCCTTCGATGAGCGGAACGCCGGCGTGTCGGCCGCACAGCGGGTTGCCGCCCGCCTCCTCGATGCACCGCTCACACACCGGCGTCCCGCAGATCGCGCACCTCGCGACCGCCGGCTGCCCCGGATGCGTGCCGCAAACAGTCGCCTCCTCCACCGCTTCCTCCTTCCCGGCCGCGATCGGCCCCGTTGCACCAAACGCGCGAGGGCGGGGGCGCTCCCGCAGCCGAGCACCCCCGCCCCGTTCCAGATTTCACCCCCGCGGGGCACGCCGGCGGCCGCAATCGACCGCCGCGTCCACGCGGTCAGCTCCCGACTTCGTACCTCAGGCCGGCAGCCGGGCCGCTCACTCCGATCTCGGCCTCGAACGACGCGAACCCCTCGGCATCCGGCGCCGACACCGTGACCTCGCCCGTTCCTACGGCTCCGCCGTCCTTGCCGACGACGGTCAGGCGGACCGTCACCGGCGTGCCCGCGGCGAGCTTCAGGTTCCGGATCGATCCAGAGACCTTCACCTTCCCCTCATCGGGGGTCATGGTCAGTTCCCTGATCTCGAAGGGAAGATTCTCGTGGTCCTGGAGCACCGCGAGCGCCTTGCTCCGCCACTCATCGCTCGTCTTGGCGTCCGCTGCCGTCAGGTCCGCCTGCCCGCGGTAGGCCTGCGCCAGCAGCAACAGTCCGTTCGCGTTGTAGGGATCGACTTCGCGCAGCCTCTCCGCCACGCTCTGGAGCTCGGAGTAGAGCGCGCCAAGATCGGTGGCGGCCTTCACCTGCTCGTCGCCGCTCGCCGCCTCGCGCTGCTCCAGGACCTTCAGGCTCTGCCGATAGATCGACTGTGCGAGGTTGTACATCGCGTCGCGCGAATACGGGTTCAACGCGAGCGCCTTGCGGAACGCCTCCGCCGCGCGGACGAAGTCGTCCCCGTTCATCAGCCCGATCCCGATCGCGGTGTACTCGGTCTCGGTCAGGTCCGGCTGACTCAAGATCTCGGCGTAGATCTCACTGGCCTCGTCGTTCCTGCCGAGCCGGCTGAGCACGATCGCCAGGTTGGTCTTGGCGGTCCGATTCTGCGGCTCGCGCGCCAGGAAGGCGCGGTACTCCTGCTCGGCCTCCTCGTACCGACCCGCATTGGCCAGCAATTGCGCCAGGTTGAACGCCGCGACTTCCTCGTTCGTCCGCCACGTCTCCTGCTCTTTCGCCGGCACCGCATCGCGCGCGGGCCCGCGCAGGATCTCCAGCGCGCCGCGGAACGCCTCGATGGCCTTGTCCATCTCGCCCATGCGGACGTACAGCGCGCCGAGCTGCAGCCGCGTGTTGGGCATCTTGTCGTAGATCAGATCGGCCTGTGTGAACCGATCGAGCGCCGCTTCCAGGTTTTGCTGCTGGAGGTCGTTGACCCCCTGGTTGTGCCACCGCACCCAGGCGTTCCGCCGCTCGGTGTCAACCTCCTTCTGGTACTCCGGCCACAGTTCCACCGCCTTGTTGAACGCCTCGTGCGCCTGGGTCGCCGAGTCGAGCTGCACGTACACCTGACCCGCGATCAGCCAGATCTGCGCGTTCGAAGGATCCTCCTCCATCCCTTTCTGGACCGCCTCGAGCGCCTGCCGATAGAGATCGAGCTTCTCGTCGGACCGCGGATTCCCGCGCGCCCTGTCGAGGTACAGCCGAGCGCTCCGCGTCCACATGTTGTTGGAGGGCTTCTTCTGGGCGCTGGCGGCCGTGGGGAACAGCGCGCCGACGAGCGAAAACGCCAACAGCAGCGCGAGGCTACCGCTCGAACGGGCGCCTGCGATACGGTGTGACATGCTCCGCCTCCGGAGGCTGTGGTCAGGAAGTTGGATCGCCATCAGCCACCCCGTTCTCCTCGAGGGCGGCGCGGACCTGGAACGGCGCCAGGCCCAGTGCATCTGCTGCACGGACGACATCTTCATACTCGGGTTTGCTGCGTTGAGTGCCATCGGGGAGCCGGACCTGCTTGAACCGGATCGTCTGGCCACGCCATTCCCGTACCGATTCCGCGCGTGGCAAGGCCGGCCGGACGACAGGCCAGTACCGGGCACCGATCGTGGACGTGGCGCGGAAAAGCGCGGCGAGCACGGCGTCCAGCGCAGACTCGGGCGTCAGGGCTTCCAGGCGCAGGCCGGGGCGTCCCTTCTTCATCGCGAGGGGGAAAACCACGGCATCCAGCGCGCCGGCCGCCAGGATGGCGTCGAGGGCCGGCGGGGTGTACTCCGGCGGGAGATCGTCGATGTCCGCCTGAACCAGCAGGAGGCGCGCGGCCGGCTGTGCCACTTCGGCAGCGATCAGGCGAAGGCAGTTCGGGCGATCCTCGGGATCGCGGGTCCCCGCGCCGAAGCCGCTGCCGTGCAGGACAAACGCGTCGGGCGCCGTCCGGCCGCCGGTCAGCTCGGCGAGGATGGCGGCGCCGGTGGGGGTGGTGCACTCGCCCGGGAAGCCGGAATCGCGCACCGGCAGCCCTTCGAGCAGCCGCAGCGCCGCGGGCGCGGGTACGGGAAACTGGCCGTGCTCGATCTCGACCCAGCCAGAGCCCAGCTCGACGGCGCGGGTCGCGAAGCTCTCGAACCCGAGCTGCTCCACCCCCGCGACGGTACAGAGGACGTCCAGGATCGCGTCGAGGGCGCCGACCTCGTGGAAGTGCACCCGCTCGACGCTCACGCCGTGGATGGCCGCTTCAGCCTCTGCGAGGCGCCGGAACACGGCCGCCGCGCGCCGGCGCACCGACTCGGGCGCCGCGGCCCGGTCCACGATCTCCAGGATGTCCGACAGGTGCCGGTGTGCGTGCTCGTGCGGGAGGTCGAAGCGCACGTGCACGCAGGCGATCCCCCGCCGCTGCACGCGCGCCACGTCGATGCCGACCGACCCCAGGCCGAGCGAGCCAGCGAACTCGCGGAGCCAGTCCGGATCCAGGCCAAGGTCTACCAGCCCTCCCAGGATCATGTCCCCGCTGATCCCGGCGAAGGGGTCGAAGATGAGAACGCGCAACGCGCCTCCGGGTCTGCAACGGTTCGAGCGGGCGGGCAAGATAGGCCCGGAGGGCCGCGTCGTCAAACGCCGGAAGTGCGTGTGCGGATCACAGTTGGCCCGCTCAGGCCGAGGGTGGGGTGGGGTGCGGGGAGCCAGCCGCGCTGCTGGCCAGCGCCTCGTCCAGGCGTTGCAGCGCCGCCGCCCGGCCCAGCACGAACGCCGTGGCGGCCAGTGGAGGCCCGTGCGGCCGGCCGATCAGCGCCAGCCGGAGCGGCTCGTAGAGCCGCCGGCCGGAGACCCCCACCTCCTGCCCCACCGCGCGCACGGCCTCGGACACGGCGCCCTCGTCCCACGCCTCCAGTTCGGCGAGCCGCCGCCGCGCCGCCTGGACCACCGATCGGGCCTCCGGGGCGGCGAGGGCGGCATCCCGAGCGGCGCGGCCGGCGTCATCCAGCGGGGACACGAACGGCGCCAGGTGCTCGTTGATGTCCGAGAACGTGGAGAGGTGGGTGCGCACGGCCGCGACGGCCGCGGGCAAGACGTCGTCTCCCAGAGGGAAACGCTCGCGGTCCACGTACTCGCTCACCGCCTCCACCAGCTCGGGGAGCGGCATGCGCTCGATGTGCCGTGCCGAGAGCCAGCGCAGCTTCTCCGGGTCGAAGACGACGTCGGCCTGGCCGATCCTCTCGAGCGAGATCTCGTTGATCAGGCGCTCCCTGGTCAGGAACTCGTCGCCGGAGGGGCTGGACCACCCGAGCAGCGAGAGGTAGTTCACCAGCGCGTCGGGGTGGTAACCCTCGCGGCGGTAGTCCGCGAGCGCGCGAGCGCCGTGTCGTTTGGACAGCTTCTGTCGATCCGGCCCCAGGACGGTGGGCACGTGCGCGAACACGGGCGGCGACGCGCCGAGTGCCTCGTACAACAGCACCTGCCGCGGCGTGTTCGAGAGGTGCCCCACGCCGCGGATCACGTGCGTGATGCGCATGGCCAGGTCGTCGACGACGACGGCGAAGTTGTACGTCGGTAGCCCGTCGGACCGCAGGATCACGAAGTCGCCGAGGGTGGAGGCGTCGAACCGGACGGTTCCGCGCACCACGTCGTGCACCTCGATGGTGCCCGTCTCGGGGACGCGGAAGCGGATGGCGGGCTGGCGCCCCTCGCGCTCATACCGCGCCACATCGGCCGCCGTGAGCCGACGGCAAGTGCCGTCGTAGCGCGGCGTCTCGCCCCGGGCCAGGGCTGCCTGCCGCTTCGCCTCCAGGTCTTCCGCCGTGCAGTAGCATCGGAACGCCGCACCTGCCTCGAGCAGCCGGGCGGCGGTGTCGCGGTAGAGCGGTGTACGTTGGCTCTGGCGGTACGGTCCCGCCGGCCCCTCACCCTCCGGCCCCTCGACACCGGGGCCCTCCTGCCACTCCAGCCCCAGCCACAGGAGGTCCTCGATCATCTCGGCCTCGGCACCCGGGACGTTCCGCTCCACGTCGGTGTCCTCGATCCGCAGCACGAACACGCCGTTGTGCTTTCTGGCGAACAGCCAGTTCAGCACGGCGACCCGAGCGTTGCCCACGTGCAGGCTGCCGGTGGGACTCGGCGCGAACCGTGTGCGGACCGTATCAGCGCGTGAGGAAGGCATGGACCTGTCGAGCCAGCTTCTCCGAGAACCCCGGGACCTGCGCGATCTCCTCGGGCGTGGCGGCGCGCAGGCCGCGCACACTGCCGAACCGCTCGAGCAGCGCCTTTTGCCGCGCCGGGCCGATGCCAGGAATCTCTCGCAACTCGCTGGCCAGCGTGCGGCGCGTCCGGAGCTTCCGGTTGTACGTGATCGCGAACCGGTGCGCCTCGTTGCGGATCCGCTGGAGCAGGCGCAGCCCCACGTTCGTGCGCGGCAGACGCAGCGGCTCGCTGCGGCCCGGAAGGTAGACTTCCTCCTGTCGCTTGGCCAGCGCGCACACCGCGGTATCGTGGATGCCCAACGCTTCGAGCGCGGCGAGCGCGGCCGTGAGCTGCCCCTTGCCGCCATCGATGATCGCCAGCTCGGGCAGCGGGCGCCCCTCGTCGATGCGGCGCCTGAAGTAGCGGCCCACGACCTCCGCGAGCGACCGGAAATCGTCGTTGCCCCAATCCCCCTTGATGCGGAAGCGGCGGTACTCGCCCTTGTTGGGCTCGCCGTTCTCGAACACGACGGCGCTGCCGACGACCTCGCTCCCCTGCGTGTGCGAAATGTCGAAGCAGACCATCAGCCGCGGCACCACCTTGAGGTCTAGCGACTCCTGGAGGTCGTACAGCACGTCGTCGGCGCGCTCGCGCGCGGACTCGGCCAGCACCACGCGCTCCTCAAGCAGGTGGCGCGCGTTCTGGTTGGCCAGCTCGATGAGGCTCGTCTTCTCTCCGCGCGCCGGAACGTGCGTCCTGACGCGCCGCCCCGCCCTCTCGCAGAGGACCTCCTCGACGAGCGGCCTGTCCTCGAAGTCGAGCGGGAACAGGACCTCTCGCGGCAGGTCGCGCGCGCCCTCCTCGCCGCGGCCGAAGTACAGCCGCGAGACGCCGGCGGCGAGAAGGGCGTCGTCCTCCTCGGCGGCCGCGTTCTCGAAGAAGTCCACCTCGCGGCCGAGCAGCTTCCCGTCCCTCACCCTGAGGCGCACGATGCACGCGTGGTCGCCATCCCGCGCCATGCCGATCACGTCCTGGTCGCCGCCGCGCACGTCCAGCACGCGCTGCCGCTGCGCGAGCGCGTCCAGCGCCGCGGCGACGTCCCGCAGCCGGGCCGCGCGCTCGAACTCCAGCGCATCGACCGCGCGCTGCATCTCTTCGCCGACCCGCTTGCGCACCTCGTCGACGCGGCCGCTCAGCACGTCCAGGATCTCGTCCACCATGGCGCGGTACTCGGCCTCGGACTGGAGCCCGACGCACGGCGCCTTGCACCGGCCGATGTGGTAGTCGAGGCACGGCCGGTCCGGCACCTCCCGCGGCAGGTCGTACCGGCAGCTCCGCACCGTGTAGTAGCGCTTCACCACCTCCAGCGCCTGTCGCATCGCCCCCACGTCCGTGTACGGGCCGAAGTAGCGCGCGCCGTCGTGCTCGAGGCGGCGCGTCACGTACACGCGCGGGAACGGCTCCTGGACCGTCACCTTGATGTAGGGATAGCGCTTATCGTCGCGGAGCTGGATGTTGAACCGCGGCCGGTGCGCCTTGATCAGGTTGGCCTCGAGCAGCAGCGCCTCGGCCTCGGAGCCCACGACGATCGTGTCGACGTCGGCCACGCGCCGGATCATCTGCTGGTTCTTCAGCGAGATCGCGGCATCGGGCCCGAAGTGGCTCCGCACCCTCGCGCGCAGCGACTTGGCCTTGCCAACGTAGATGATCCCCCCCTGCGCGTCCTTGAACAGGTACACGCCGGGACGTGTGGGAAGGTGGCGTAGCTTTCGATCGAGCTCGGCTGGGACCACGGCCATCCGGTCCAATCAACTCCATGCGTGCACGAGCGGCCGCCCGCGGCACCCGGGGGCGACGCCGCGCGGCGGCCGCTCGACTCTTCCCAATGATACCCCGCGACGGGGCCCCGTTTCCGACTCGGGCGCCGTTCACCGCTCAGGACGACGTCCCACGGAAGCGGCGCATGATCCGCCCCCACGCGACGCCGGCCTCGGAGAGGCCCAGCAACCGCGCCAAACCGAAGTACACGGCCGCAAACGGCGCCAGCGCGAGGGCCGCCACGAGAACAGGGTCCAGCGGCGGCAGCAGTGCGACGATGGCGCGCCCGACCAGCGCCGCCGCAGCAGCCGCGCAGACCATCCGGAGCAGCGGGCCGGCGCCGGCGCCCACCGCGCCGATGCGCCGCGCCACGCGCGACCGGAGCAGCGCCCACTCGACCCACGCCGCCAGGCCGCTCGCCAGCGCCAGCCCGACCGCGCCCAGCGGCTGGCCCAGGAGCTGGTACTGCTCGAGCCGCGTCATTAGCAGATAGCCGAGGCCGCCCGCGAGCACGACTCGAACGAACGCGATCTTCGCCGGCGTGCGCGTGTCGCCCAGCGCGAAGAAGGTGTTGGCGAACAGCCGCGATGTCGTTGAAGCGAGCAGGCCGATCGTGTAGCCGGCCAGCACCAGCGCCACGAACACCGTGTCCGCGCGCCCGAAATCTCCCGTCTGGTACAGCGCCGCGACGATCACGTCTCCCAGTACGAGGTAGCCCGCCGCCGACGGCACCACGAGAAACGCGATCTGGCGCAGGCCGAAGTTGACCCGCTGCCGCAGCACGCCCGCATCGTCTTCGCGGCGGCGCGAGAGCTCCGGCAGCTCCGCCGCCGCGACGGACATACCGAAAAGGCTCACCGGCAGCACGTAGAGCGTGTTCGCGTAGCCCAACGCCGCCACTGCGCCATCCGCCAGCAACGAAGCCAGGACCAGGTCCACCCAGCCGCTGAGCTGCACCACGCCCCGACCGGCGATCGCGGGACCGGCGTTGCGTACGGTCGTCCGCACGCCCTGCAACGCGAGATTCCAGCGGATGCGCAGCTCGGGCTCCAACCGCAGCACCCGGGGAAGCTGCACGGCGAACTGGAGCACGCCGCCGATCAACGCACCCCATGCGAGGGCGATGACCAGCGACCGCTGGTCGAGGCGCCCGCCCAGCGCGATGAGCGTCGCGATCATCGCGGCGCTCCATGCCACTGGCGCGACGTACGAGAGGAAGAACTGGCGGTGACTGTTCAGGACCCCGAGCGTCCACGCCGAGAGCACCAGGATGCCGGTCATCGGGAAGATGATCCGGACGAGCGTCACGGTGATGTCTCGCTTCTCGCCCTCGAAGCCCCAGAGAAAGACATCGACGAGCACCGGCGCGAGCAGGATGCCGATCAGCGCCAGGCCTCCCGCCACGGCGAGCAGCAGCGCGAACACGGCACCCGCAACGCGCCCCGCCTCCTCCTCCCTCCCCTTTGCCAGCAGCGCCGAGTAGACCGGAATGAACGACGCGCTGAGCGTGCCCTCGCCCAGGAGGTTCTGGAGCACGTTGGGCATGCGCAGCGCGGCACGGAACGCGTCCGCGAACAACGACGTCCCGAAGTAATGCGCGAAGACCCGCTCTCTCAGCAGGCCCGCGATCCGGCTGAAAAGAATACCCGCTGCCACCCAACGGGCGGAGCGGGCAGACGGTTGCTCCAGCGCTCCCTCAGTCGCGGCGCTCACTCGTCGGAAGCTGGTTGGCCGGCCGCCGTTCCTCCAGCAACCGGCGCAGGAACTCGCTCTCTTCCTGGAGCTCCCGGACCTCGGCGCTGAGCCGCTCGGTCTCGGCCTCCAGCGCCGCGACGCGCGTACCCAACCCTTCCTCGCCCGCCAGGCCACGCCGCTCCACACGAGCCGCAAGCGCACGCCCCAGCGGCGAGTCCAGCACCGCCGCAACCAGCAGGATCATCAGGACGAGACCGACCAGGACCAACCAGGTCATATCGGCTCAAACCTATGTGAATACTACAATTACGGCAAGGCTAGCGACGCCGCGTGTCGCCGCTGCCACAGCCGGCGCACGCGCCGCCACGTCAGCCGCACAGCACCCCGTTCCAGGCCGGCGCAGGCGTGCCGAGCTCGACGCGAATGGCCCCTGCCACCGCCTCCAGCAACGCGGGGCCGTAGCGGGCGAGGTACGGCACCACGTTCAGCACGCGCTCCTGCGGCTGGCCGAGCGGGAACAGGTTCACCGCCGCCTTCTCGAGTTGCTCCACGCCGATGGCGTTCTGCTTCTTGAGGTGCTGCACCACCTTCTTCTCGATCTCCTCGAGCTGGACGTAGGCCGCGTTGCGCGCGCTCTGGATCGGCCCCTTCAGCGTGGGGTCGATCGCGCGGCAGGCCTCGAGCAACGAGGCGTAGCCCTCGCCCAGATCGGCGCGCAGGCGCCGCAATGCGGCGACCACGCCGTCGGGCAGCTCCTCCCGCAGCAGCTCCGCAGCCAGCTCGTGCGGCGGTCGCCGGAAATCGTCGAGGCCGAGCCCGAAGCGGTCGAGGACCTTCTTCACCTTGGCCTCGACCAGCGTGATGCTCGCTCGCGGGTACACGATCGGCATCTCGATCCCGTGCGCGCGGAAGAGGCAGCCGACCTGGGCGTAGTAGCTGAGCTCGCCCGGGCCCGCGACATAGGCGATGGTCGGGAACACCGCGCTCTCCACCACCGGGCGCAGCAGCACGTTCGGCGAGAACCGCCCCGGCTCCGCGTCGAGCAACGCCCGCAGCTCCTCGTCCGTGAAGCGGCGGCCGCTGTGCTTCAGCGCCCAGCCGTCCCCCTCCCGCACCAACCGTTCGCGGCCCGCATCCGTCTCGAGAAAGACGTTGGCCGAGTCCGCCAGCACCGCCACCTGCGCATGGTAGCCCGCAGCGATCACGCGCTCCGTCTGCTCGCGCACCAGGCTCTCGTGCTCGCGCCAGTGCTGCAGTTCACGCTCGAGGATTCCGCGGCCCAATTCCTTGATCGCCGCGTGCCCTGCCTCGACGATGAGCAGGTCGAACGGCTCGAAGAGCCACGTGATCAGCTCACGGAACGCTGCTGCGACCGTCCGGTCCGGCGCGTACGCGGCCCGAACCCTTTCCAGCACCGCCTCGGAGAACTCCGTCTTCGGCATGAGTCGCGCCAGATGCTCGACCGCCGCGTCGATGCCCGCTCCCAGTCGGCGGTGTTGCATCGACACGGCCGCGCCGGCCTCTGCGCCCTCCACCGTGATCGTGTGCAGCGCGTTCGCGGGGTCGAGCACCCGGACGTGGTTGACTTCCGCCCAGTCGTGGTCTTCCGACGCGATCCAGAACAGCGGCGCCACGGGACGCCCCAGCTCGCGCTCGAGCGCCCGCGCGAGCGCCACCGCCGTGAGAGCCTTGTAGACCGTGTAGAGCGGGCCGCCGAACAGGCCAGCTTGCTGACCCGTCGTGACGAAGAGGCCGTCCTCTGCCACGACGCGCTCGAGATGCTCGGCCGCCGCGGCCGAGGTGGGATGCACGGCCGCCGCCATTGCCCGCCGGCGCGCTGCGTCGAAGCGGCCGTCTACTTCTCTCGCCTTGCGCCGGTACGCCTCCAGGTCCCATGGCGAGCCCGGGAAGAACGGCGCAGGGCCGGGCGCGTTGTCGAGATAGTCGTCGACGAGGCGCGACCCGCGCAGCCGGCCGACCTCGATCGTGAGATTGATTGTCATGACCTCCCCGGGTTCGTCGTCTCCCCGGCCTCATTCGATCGCCTTGTGGTACGGCTCGCCACGGAGGATCGTCCCCGCGCGGTAGAGCTGCTCGACCAGCACCAGCCGGGCAAGGTCGTGCGGGAGCGTGAACGAAGAGAGGGCAAGGCGGTGGCGCGCGCGCTGGAGCACCGCATCATCCAGGCCGAACGCGCCGCCGATCAGGAACGCCGCGCCCGGCCGGCCGCTCACGGCGAGCCCCTCCAGGTACTCCGCGAGATCACGCGAGCTCCAGCTCCGACCCGCCCGTGTCAGCGCCACCACCTCCGCGCCGTCGGGCACGCGCTCCAAGAGCCGCGCCCCCTCCGCCGCCCGCACCATCGCCGCCGGCTTGCCCCCCGTCGCGCTCTCGGCACGCACCTCCACGCTCTCGAGATTCCAGTAGCGCGCGGCGCGGCGCTCGTACTCCGCGACGATGCCGCCGAACAGGCGGCTCGGACGGCCGACGGCGATGACGGTGATCCTCACCGGCTCATGGGCTCATGCATAGATGCCGCGCATGCGGTGCACCGCGGCGACGCGGTCGATCGACAGCATGTACGCCGCCGTCCTCATGTTCACCCGATGCAGGCGCGAGTACTGCAACACGTTGTCGAACGCCTGGATCATCACGTCCCGCAGCCGGGAGTTGACCACGTCCTCGCTCCAGAAGTACCCCTCGCGGTCCTGCACCCACTCGAAGTAGCTGACCGTCACGCCGCCGGCGTTCGCCAGGATGTCCGGAATCACGAAGATCCCCTTGGACTCCAGGATCTCGTCCGCCGCGGCCGTGGTCGGACCGTTGGCGCCCTCCGCGATGATCTTCGCCTTGATGCGCGGCGCGTTCCGCTTGGTGATCACGTTCTCGAGCGCCGCCGGCACGAGGACGTCCACGTCCAGCTCGAGCAGCTCCTCGTTCGTGATCGGCTCGCCGTGCGGGAACCCTTCGAGGAACCGGTTCCGGCGCACGTACTCGAGCGCCTCGTCGATGTAGACGCCGTGGGGGTTGTAAATCCCGCCCGACTTGTCGCTGATCGCCACGACCGTCAGGCCCTCCTGCGCCAGCAACCGCGCCGCGACAGACCCCACGTTCCCGAATCCCTGAACCGCGACCCGGGTGCCGTGCAGCGGCATCCCCAGCTCACGCAGCGCCTCCTTCACGACGATCGAAACGCCCCGCCCCGTCGCTTCACGTCGACCGAGCGAGCCACCCATCGCGACCGGCTTCCCCGTGACGACCGCCGTCACCGTGTGGCGCTTGTGCATGGAGTAGGTGTCCATGACCCACGCCATCACCTGCTCGTTCGTGCCTACATCCGGCGCCGGGACATCGGACTCGGGACCGAGGATCTCGAGGATGGATGCCGTGTATCGCCGCGTCAGGCGCTCGAGCTCGCCCGTGGAAAGGCGGTACGGATCGCACACGACTCCGCCCTTCGCACCGCCGAACGGGATGTTCACGACGGCGCACTTCCACGTCATCCACGCCGCAAGCGCCGTCACCTCTTCGAGCGTAACCCCGAGATCGTAGCGGATCCCGCCCTTCGCCGGACCGCGTGACGTGTTGTAGAGCACGCGGTACCCGGTGAACACCTCGACCTCGCCGTTGTCCATCATCACCGGGATGGACGTGATCACCTGCTTCTCCGGGTTCCTGAGCAGCTTGTAGAGCCCGCGGTCCAGATTCAACAACTCCGCAGCGCGATCGAAGCGCTGCATCATCGCCTCGAAGGGATTCTCCTCCCCCGCCACCGCAGTGGGCTCGGGCTGGGCGATCGTACGGGCCGGTTCCATCGCGTTGTGGTCTCCTGCGTGCCCTTGCCGCCGTCCAGGACGGCCGGGCCGATCGAGTCAATGACCATGCGGCCTGCCACCATTGGCCGCCGCATTTGCTACAGGCGCGCGGGACGAACGCCGTCCCGCCGGACTTCAGTGCGCCATTCCGCCCTCCAGGGCGGACCGGCGGTCGAGGAGCGCATCCAGCGCCGCCGACAGCGCCTCTTCGCCTTCCTCGACCACGACGTCCTGATCCAGGACCCAGAGCTCCAGCTCCGCGTCCAGATCTCGCAACTTCACGGCATCCTTCGCTGTGGTGACGACCGGTCTGCCGCTGGCAACCTCGATGATCCGCTCGAGATCGCCCGCCGTGTACGTGTGATGGTCGCCGAACACCAGCCTCTCCGCGATGTCGGCGCCCGCCTCGCAGGCGTTCGCGAAGAAGTGCTCCGGTTCGGCCACCCCACACACCGCCACCACCTTTCCCGCGGGGCCGGCGCGCTGAGCTGCGCCGCGGACGCGCCAGCCCGACGGACGCAGGTGCACGCGCGCCACGACTGCGCTCGGCGCGAGCGTCGAGACCTCCAGCGCAACACGTCGCGCCACGGCCTCGCTCGCGGTCTTGCGCGTCACCACGACCGCGCCTGCACGCGCCAATGCGGTACGCGGCTCACGCCACTGCCCCCGCGGAAGCAGCCGCTCGCGCGCTGTCCAGCTCTCCGCGGCCACCAGCACCAGATCGAGATCCCGGTGGAGCCGCCGGTGCTGGAACCCATCATCCAGTACCAGGGCGGTCGCGCCCTGTTCGATCGCGAGCTGCGCCGCCGCCACGCGGTCGCGCATCGCGATCACCAGTGAGCCGGGCCGCCACGCGCGGTGCAACGCGGGCTCGTCCGGCGCATAGCCGCCGTGCAGGACCGCCACGCGCGCGCCCCGTGCCTCGAGCTGCTCGGCCACCCAGCGCGCGAAGGGAGTCTTTCCCGTCCCGCCGACCGCCAGGTTGCCCACGCTGACCACCGGGGCGCCGACCCGGTGCGACCGGCGTAAGCCGCTGGCGTACAACGCGTTTCGCGCCGCCACGGCAAGCCGGTACAGCGCCTCTGCCGGCGCCAGCGCCACGCTCGCCCCGCTCCAGAGAGCGCCTTCCGCCTCGCCCCGCCACCACCGCGGCACCTCCGTCCGCAGGCGGCCGGCCGGGCTGCCCTGCTGCCTAGCCAACGCCAGCAAGTACGTCCACCTCGGCCGTCAGGCGGTTCAACTCATCCTCGAGCGCAGAGCGCAGCGCGGCGAGCTCCTGCTCGCCAGCGTCGCGCGGCACATGCACCGGCGGCCCGTAGGCCACCTTGACACGCGCGAAGGCCCGCGGGATGAGAAAACGATCCCAGCCACCGACCCACCACGCGCGGCTGGCTGAGGCCGTGGCCGGGATCAGCGGCAGGCCCGTGAGCTGGCCGGCCACCAGCACGCCCTCCTTGAGCCGCTGGCGCGGGCCGCGTGGCCCGTCCGGCGTGATCGCCAGGCACCGCCCCGCACGGGCTTGCCGGACCAGTTCACGCAACCCCGTGCTGCCCCCCCGGCTGCTCGACCCGCGCACCGGGACGAATCCCCAGCGCTCCAACAACCGCGCGAGGTACTCCCCGTCCGCCGACCGGCTGATCAGCGCCGCGATGCCCTCACCCCGGTGCAGGTGCGCGAGCGGCAGCAGGCGGCCGTGCCACAACACGTAGATCACCGGCTGGCCATGCGCCGTGAACTGGCGAGGGTGCTCCGCACCGAACACCTCATACCGGGCGGTGGCCAGCAACGAGTCCAGCGCCACCTTCCCCACGCCGGACGCGATCCGGTACCGCAGCCCGCGTCTCATGCGGCTGCCAGGAGCTCTGCGGCGAGCCGCGCCACGCGGTCCGCCACGCTGCCGGCGTCGTCCTGCCGGGGCGCGAGTGACGCGCGGACCCGCGCCAGTCCCTCCAGCATCCGGTCGCGCGCCTCGCCCTCCACCAACAGCGGCGCCAACGCGCCCGCGAGCGCCTCCGGGGTGGCGTCGTCCTGGAGATACTCCGGCGCCACTGGCTCGCCGGCGACCAGATTGACGAGGCCGATCTGCGGCACCTGTACGAGGCGGCGGGCCAGCCAGAAGGTGAGCGGATGGGCGCGGTACGCGATCACGAGCGGCGTGCCCGCGAGCGCGGCCTCCAGCGTCCCCGTTCCGGACTTCACCAGCGCGGCGCGCGCGTGCGCCAGCAACGCGCGGGAATCGTGCGCCAATGGAAACGGCGCCCCGCCATACAGCTCCCTGGGAAGCGTGCGGGACGCCGCGATGACCGGCTGGACCGCCGGGTGCGTTTCTCGGATGCGGAGGGCGGCGTCTCGGAATACGTCGAGATGCCGCCGGACCTCCTGCGCCCGCGAGCCGGGGAACAGGGCCAGGATCGGCGCGCTCGGGTCGAGGCCGAGCTGCTCGCAGTACGCCTCGCGCGTCGCCGCGACCGGCGCCGCATCGAGCAGGGGATGGCCCACGAACACCGCACGGGCGCCCACCCCGCTGAACACCTGCTCCTCGAACGGGAGGACGACCGCGAGCCTGTCCGTGTACGCCGCCAGTTGGCGGCAGCGACTGCGATGCCACGCCCAGACCTGTGGGGCGATGTAGTACAGGACCGGAACCCGCGCGCGGCGCGCTGCACGAGCCAGCCGCAGGTTGAACCCCGGGTAATCGATGGGCACGACGAGGTCCGTGCCCCGCCGCACCATCTCGCGGCGAACGCGCCGCATCAGCCGAATGAAGAACGGCAGGCGGCCTGCCACCTCGACGAAGCCCATCACCGCCAGCCGTCGCACATCCTCGAGGAGCTCGACACCGGCCTCTGCCATCAGGGGGCCGCCCAGGCCGAACAGCCGGGCGGTCGGCCAGCGTCGCCGCAGCGCCCTGGCGACCGCTGCGCCGTGGAGGTCGCCGGATGGCTCCCCCGCCGACAGCAATATGGTCGGCCCGTCCTCGCTCATGTGAACCGGCTGAGATACCAGATCGCCAGCAGCACCAGCACGAGGGCGGCGATCAGCTTCCACAGCGCCGGGGGCCGGATGCGAGCCCCGCCCTGGTCTCTGCGCTCACGACGCAGCCCGATGAGCGACATGATCCTCGATCCGCTCCACGATCTCCAGCGCGACCGCCAGCGCGTTCCGGGCCTCGGCTCCCGTCACCGCCACGGGCCCCCGTCCCTGTACCGCGGCGACGAAGCTCTCCAGCTCGCACCGGAGCGGCTCCTGGCCGTCACTGCGCAGCTCGATGCGCTCGACCAGCTCCTCGATGCCCGCCGCCTGGAGCGGCTTTCCCGGAACCAGCGCCACGCCCGGCCGCAGCCGCAGGAACTCGCCGACCCCGGCGGCGAGATCCAGACTGATGTACCCCGAACGCTGGAAGAACCTGATCTTCCGCATCCGCTCCACCGAGACCCGGCTCGCCGTCAGGTTCGCCACCGCCCCACCTTCGAACTCGAGCCTTGCGTTCGCGATGTCCGGGCTCGGCGTGAGGACCGGTACGCCGGCTGCCGCCAGCGACCGGACTGGCTTGCGCACGAGGCTCAGGACTAGGTCCAGATCATGGATCATCAGATCCAGCACAACCGGCACGTCCGTACCGCGCGGCGCGAACGGAGCCAGCCGATGGGACTCGACGAACAACGGCTCCTCCAGGTACGGCTCGCACGCGCGGAGCGCTCCGTTGAACCGCTCCACGTGCCCGATCTGCACCAACGCCCCGCCCCGCTCCGCCGCCTCCAGGATCCGATCCGCCGCCTCGAGGCTCGGCGCGATCGGCTTCTCGATCAGGACGTGCACGCCACGCGCGACCGCGGCCCGCGCCACCGGCTCGTGCGCGCTCGTCGGCACCGCCACGACCAGCGCCTCGACCCGATCCAGCAGCGGCTCCAGCCGATCGAACGTCGTGACCCCGAGCTCCTCGCCGACGGCGCGGAGACGCGCCCCATCCGTGTCGTGGACGCCGACGAGGTGCGCACCCGGCAGGTCACGCAACAGGCGCGCGTGGTGCCGGCCGAGGCTGCCGACCCCCGCAACGCCCACCCTCAACGCGCTCGTCATCACAGGATGATTCCGCGCTCGCTCTGCTCCACGAACGCCAGCAGCCGCTGGATCTCCGGGTACGGCTCGAGCTCCGCGCGCGCCTGCTCCAGTGCCTGGCTCACGTTGAGCGTCGAGTTGAAGAACAGCCGATAGGCCCGCTTCAGCTCGCGCCGCACGGCCTCCGGCATCCCGCGGCGCTGGAGCCCCACGGTGTTCAGCCCCGCCAGCTCGATCGGGTTCCCGGCCGCGCGCATGTACGGCGGCACGTCCTTCTGCACGCGCGAGGCGCCTCCGACGAACGCGTGGCAGCCGATCCGCACGAACTGATGGATCGCCGTCACGCCGCCCACGCTCGCCCAGTCCTCGATCACGACGTGCCCGCCCATATTGACGGCGTTCGCCAGCACCACGTGGTCACCGATGACGCAGTCGTGCGCGATGTGCACGTACGCCATCACCAGGCAATCGCTGCCGACCTCCGTCCGCCCCCGCGCCGCAGTCCCGCGGTTCAACGTCGCGTACTCGCGGATCACGGTCCGGTCCCCGATCACCAGGTCCGAAGCTTCTCCTGCGTACTTCAGATCCTGCGGGTCCGAACCCAGCACCGCGCCGTGGTGGATGCGGCAACCCATGCCGATGATGGTGTTCCGCTCCACCAGGACATGCGACCCGATCTCGGTCCCGTCTCCCACGACGACGTTCGGACCGATGATCGCGTATGGGCCAATGCGAACGTCCACGCCGAGCTCGGCGCTCGGATCGATCACCGCTGTCGGGTGGATGTCGCGCAACGTCTCGACCCTCGTATTCAATTGTGTACCGCCCTCCGTCAGCGGTCCACGATCCGCGCCATCATTTCGGCCTCCGCCACCACGTGCCCATCCACCGTTCCAATGCCCCGCATCCGGCAAACGTGCCGCCGGAACTGTAGCATCTCGAGCTCGAACCGGATCTGGTCGCCCGGCGTCACCGGACGGCGCCACTTCACGTTGTCCAGTGACATGAAGTAAACGACCTTGTCCTCCGGGTCCTCCACGGCATCCATGAGGAGCAGCCCGCCGACCTGCGCCATCGCCTCGATGATCAGCACGCCCGGCATGATCGGGTGCCCCGGGTAGTGCCCCTGGAAGAACGGCTCGTTGATCGTGACGTTCTTGATCCCCACGATCCGCTTGCCCGCCTCGAACTCCACGATGCGATCGACCAGCAGCATCGGGAATCGGTGCGGCAGGTACTGCATGATCGTCTGGATGTCCACGATCGGCTTCGCGCCATCGCGGGACTGCATCGCCACGACCTTCTTGGCGAGCGCCACGTTGCCCGCGTGACTCGGCCGGTCCGCCATCACGTGGCCGCGCAGCCGCTTGCCGATCAGCGCGAGATCGCCCACGACATCCCCGATCTTGTGGCGCACGAACTCGTCCGGGAAGCGGAGCTCTCCCGCGGCCAGTCCCTCGGCGTCCAGCACGATGGCGTTGTCCAGCGTCGCGCCCAGGGCCAGCCCGCGCGCGCGCAGCTCCTCGGCCTCCTTCAGGAAACCGAACGTCCGCGCGCCCGCGATCTCGCGCTCGAACACCTCAGACGTGACCTCGAACGACGCGTACTGGTGGCGCACCAGCGGGTGGTCGAACTCGATCGCCGCCGACACGCGGAACGTGGGTGCGGGCAGCGCCGCGTAGGACGCCCCTCCCACTCCCTCCACGTTGATCGATTGGCGAAGCTCCAGCACGCTCGCCGGCTCCCCTTGCCGCGTCAGGCCCGCCTCCCGCAGCCGCTCGAAGAAAGGCCGGAAACTGCCATCCCCGATCGGCAGCTCCGGCCCGTCCACGTCGATGCAGAGGTTGTCCAGCCCCAGGGCGAAGCACGCGGCGAGGACGTGCTCGACGGTGTGGATGCGGACATCTCCCATCCCGAGGGTGGTCCCTCGCTCCGTCGATACCACGTGGTCCAGCGAGGCGGGGATCTCCGGCGCCCCCTCGAGATCCACCCGCCGGAACCGGATGCCGGCGTTCGCCGGCGCCGGCCTGAACGTCACGCGCGTATGCCGGCCGGTGTGAAGGCCGACACCCTCGAAAGCGGCCTCCGCGGCCAGCGTCTGCTGCTCTGGTTGACTCATTCGTCCGGCACGTCGCGCCCCAGCACCGCGCGCTCCAGGACACGTATGCGTTTGAGGATTCCCGGGAGTCGGAACAGCGCGGCCTGAGCACGCAGCGCCTCGCGGTGTGGGCGCGCCGGGTAGCCGCTGTACACGGCGCCCGCGGGGACGTCTCCGAAGACGCCCGCCTGTGCCGCGATCGTCGCGCCGTCCCCGATGTGGAGGTGGCCGGGGATGCCCGCCTGCCCGCCCAGCGTCACGCGCCGCCCCACGGTCGTGCTGCCGGCGATCCCGACCTGGGCCACGATAATGGAATGCTCACCGATTCGGACGTTGTGCCCGACGTGAACGAGGTTGTCGATCTTCACTCCGTCCCCGATCTCCGTCGCGCCGATGGAGCCACGGTCGATCGTGGTATTCGCGCCGATCTCCACGTCCGCCCCGATGATGCACCCGCCAACCTGCGGGATCTTGCGGCTCATCCCATCCGCCTGCGCGTAGCCGAAGCCATCCACGCCCACTCGCACGCCGCTGTGCAGGATCGACCGGTCCCCGATGCGAACCCCGGGGTACAGCGTCACGTGCGGGTGCAGGACGACATCCGCCCCCAGCTCGCAGCGGGCACCGATCACGACATGCGCCCCGATCCGCGCCCGCTCGCCGATGCGCGCTCCCGCTCCCACCACCGCGTAGGGACCAATGGAAGCCCCGGCGCCCAACACCACATCGTCGGCGACGACCGCCGTCGGGTGGACACCGGGTTCCGGGGTAGGGTCCTCGGGGTACAGCACCGGCAGCAGCTGCGCCAGCGAGCCGTGCACGTCCCCGACCACGATCCGTACGGGCAGCCCGGGCACGCGGTCGGCGAGCGACTCCGCGACGAGAATCACGCCCGCCCGAGCGCGCGCAACATACGGCAGGTAGCGCGCGTTCGCAAGAAAGGAGAGGTCCTTCGGACCGGCGCGGTCGAGGGGGGCGACACCCGTGATTTCCGGGTCTTCGCCCCCCTCCAACCTGCTGCCGAGCAGCGCCGCGATCTCCGATGCCTTCACGGGTCCGTCTCCCCGCGTCGGGACCGCCCGCCCGTTGCCCTTACCTCTGTGGGCTGCCGGACGACGACGCCGAGGCCGTCTGCCTCAATCGCCTCAGGACCTCGCCGGTGATGTCCAGCGTGGTGTCGGCGGCGACGAGGGCTCCGGCCGCGGCGTCGAAGATCATTGCGTATCCGCCCTCCTTCTGGATCTGCGAGAGGACTTCCTGGATACGGTTCATGATCGGCTCGACCAGCTCCGCCTGGCGCCTCGCGGCCTCGTTCTCCAGCTCGCCAGCACGCTCCTCGTAGGCGCGCTGCTTCTGCCGGATCTCCTCTTCCTTCTGGCGCTTCGCTTCCGGCGAGAGCAGCACCTGCTTCTGCTCGTACTCGCTCAGGAGCGACTTGATCGAATCCGCGAGCTGCTGGAGCTCCGCGCGGTACCGGTTCATGTCCCGCTCGAACGACTCCTGCGCCTCCTTCGCGCCCGGCGCTTCGGCGATCAGCCGCCGCGAGTCGATGTACGCGATCTTCAGCGCTCCCTGCCCCGCAGCAGGCAGCGCGAAGGCGCCGAGGCCGGCAGCCGCCATCAGAATGGTCGTCAGTGCGCGCATGTCACCAGTGCTCGCTTTCCAGGGGTTAGAATCCTTGTCCGAGCTTGAAGTGAAGCTGCCAGCCCGGCGTCGTCTTGTCGAACCCGTACGCGTAGTCGAGGCCGAGCGGGCCGAACGGCGTGACGAGCGTCACCCCGATGCCGGCACCGCGCAGCAGCCGCGTCGGGTTGATCTGGCCCGGCTCCCGCCACACGCCGCCCGCGTCGTAGAAGAGCGAGAGCGAGAGGTTGTCGTTGAACCGGACCGCGTACTCCGCACTCAGGCGGAGGTATGCATCACCGAAGCGATCCTCGAGCGCCACGCCCGAGGCGCCGCGCGGGCGGTACCCCAGCGGCGTGACGGTCGTCTCGTCGTAGCCGCGCAGCGGCCGTCCGAACTGGACGCCGCCCATCCAGAACCGCTCGAACGGGAACCGGCTCGCATCGCCGAACAGTACGCCCGCCTCGGCAGTGAAGCCCAGCGCGAACCTGATCGGCCGCGTTCCGGGCTGCCCGCCTCCGACCTGGCCCACGGGCACCCACCAGCTCCCGGACGCCGTGTACTTCTGGAAGTCGCCGTCCCCGCCGAGCGGCCCGCCGCTCAGCTCCGCCTGGATCTCCTGACTCGTCCCGTTCGTCGGGAACAGAGGATGGTTCAACCGGTTCCGGGAAAGCCCCAGGCTGATCGTGCTCTGCACACCCGGGGGCAACCCGAACAGGCTCGCGCTCTCCTCGCTGGTGAACTGCTCGTACGTCGTGCGTGAGAGGGAGTAGCCCACCACGAACCGCGACCAGGGGTCGATCGGCAGCGGGAAGCCGAATCGTATGCTGCCACCCGTGCGCCGCCGCTGCCCTTCGGAGAAGGTGATGAACCGGTCGCGTGCGCTGAACAGCGCCAGCGAGCCGCTCACCCTGCTACCCAGCACCGAAGGATCGCCGTAGCTCGCCTCGATGTTGTTCGAGTAGCGCCCGAACTCCCAGCGCAGGTGCCCGTTCTTCGCCTGGCCGAACAGGTTCGGTTCATCGAAGCCGATGAAGCCGGCCAGCCCGGTGCCTCCCCCGACCGCCGTGCCGAAGTTGAACGAGCCGGTCTGACGCTCGGCGACCCGGAACGTGATGTCCACATCGCCGTTCGGCGCTTCGCTGATCTCCGGCAACGGCAGCGGCGTCTCGAAGAAGCCGAGCGCCATGATGTTCTGGTAGCTCTGGATGAGCAGCTCTTCGCTGTACACATCGCCCGGGAGCACGAAGATCCGCTCGCGGATCACCTTCTCGTGCGTGCGCGTGTTGCCCTCGATGATCACGCGCCGGACGTGCGCCGGCTCCCGTTCGACGATGTCCCAGACGACGCGCACGGCCGGCTGACCGTCTTCCGTCTCCGTCCGCTCGATGCGCGGCTCGACCTGGGCACGCAGGTATCCCTGGTTCCGGTACAGTTGGGAAACCCGCTCCGTCGCGTCCTGGAACGCGACCTGGTCGAAGACCTCGCCCTTCTGCGTGCCCCCGCCATTGCCGCCGCCCAATCCCAGCGTCCGGAGCAGCCCCCCCCGCTCCTGCTCGAAGTAGCGGCGCAGCTCATCCGTCGCGAACCTGCGATTGCCACGGATGTCGAAGTCCGCAAGCCGATACTGCGGGCCCTCGTTGACCGTGATGACCAAGCGCGCCTTCCCCGTCTCCGGATCCACCACCAGCGAGTCGCCGGTCACGATGAAGTCGATGTAGCCGTTGGCGGCGTAGAACGCCGGCAACTTCTCGCGGAGATCCGAGCGCAGCTTCTCCTCGTCGTAGGTCCCATCTCGGAACCAGAAGAAGCCCTCCTTCTTGGTGCTCAGGACCTTTCGCAGCCGGTCGTCGGGAAAGCGCTCGTTGCCCTCGAATTCGATCTCGGAGATCGCCACCCGCTGCCCTTCGTCCACCTCGAACACCAGGCGATACTCACCCGGCCGCTCCGGGATTTCCTCCAACCGGTGCTCCACGCTCCGCGCCTGGAGCCCCTTCTCGGCCAGCAGCCGGCGGGTCATCTCCTTCGCCTCGGCCACCTTCCCCGGACGGAGCGCCCCGCCGCCGCCCAGCCCCACCGTGTCCCGGATCGTGCTCGCGCGGACGCTCTCCAGACCACGGAACTCCACCTGCGCCACGTACGGCTGCTCGACGACGCGGACGATGAGCGCAACGGGCGCATTACGGTCCCGTTCGTCCTCCTCCACGAGGACCTGGACGTCCGCGTACTGCCCGCTCGTCCACAGCCGGTGGATGGCGCGCTGGATCGCGCGGTAGTCGATCGTGTCGCCGGGCCGAATCCCCACGTCAGCCAGGACCGCGGCCTCCGGCCGGCGCTGGCTCCCTTCCACCCGCACCGTGTCCACCACCACTGGAGGCGGCGCCCCCTGGGCCTGCTGCGCATGGGCGGCCGCCGGCACGCCCCCGAGCCCGCCACAGAAAAGGACCGCCGCCAACGCGGCGGCCCTCGTTCGCTTCTG
>Ga0207873_1000892_pt1 | contig 30718 bp, 19 predicted proteins | sample BGWIniCompost_FD_187373 | JGI IMG/M metagenome (GOLD analysis project Ga0207873, IMG submission 187373) | Cellulose adapted compost microbial communities from Newby Island Compost Facility, Milpitas, CA, USA - BGW Initial Compost (SPAdes)... ... | reverse complement strand
CGGGCGCCGCGTAGCCGCGCACCTGCTCGGGCGGCGCGTAGCCGATCGGTCCCGAGAACGAGCCGACGCGGCCGCTCCCCGCGGTGACGTCCCTGAGGCGGGCGCCGCCGAAGTCCAACACGCGCAGGCGCCCCGAGGGCTCGAGGATCAGGTGGTGCGGCGCCAGGCCCCGGTGCGCGATGCCGTGGGCGTGGGCGGACACGAGCACGTCGAGGAGCTGATCGGCGATGGAGAGGGCCACCGTGAGGGGCAGCGGTCCCTGCGTGAGCCGCTCCCGGAGGGTCTCACCGGGGACGAGATCCATCACCAGGAACGCCGAGCCGTCTTCCGCCTGACCGTGGGCGATGGTGCGGACCGTCGCCGGGTGCGGCACCTGGTTGCTCATGTAGCCCTCGCGAAAGAAGCGGGCTCGAATGACGTCGTCAGCGGAGAACTCCGGGTGCAGCACGCGGATGGCCGCCAAGCGTTTTCGTCGCCCGCGCGCGCTTCCCGCGTACACGACGGAGGTGTCTCCACCTCCGAGGACTCGGTCGAGGTGCCAGCGCCGACACAGGATGGAGTCCACCCTGCGTCGGGCCCGGGTCAGCGGTTCAGTCATCATGGGAGAAGGGGCGAAGACTCTGCGTCGGCAGATGTCGGCTTGGGGGGCCCTCGGGGGGACAACGGCTCCGGTCGCCGTTCACTTAACTTCCTCGGCGTCCTTTAGGCGTGGATCCCATACGCCGTCAGGGACGGGAGAATGCGCTCGCCCAGCTCGCCCTTCGCCGTCGGCTCCCTGACTCAGCGCTCTCAGGAGGAGTCCGGTGCGGCAAACCGTTGAGGTGGCGAGCTTCGAGATAGTCCCACTCCTCGGTGAGATCACCCGGCTCGTCGGAGGGGAAGCCGGGCCTTGGCTCGAGGTGCTCGACCTGCCCTTGTGGTGCCTCGCGGCGACATTCTCGTTTCGCATCTCCGCGGCGTTCCGCGGCGGAACCCTTGGGCGGGCCGCCAGCTGGGTGGCGTGGGCTCTCGTGGTGGTGGCCGTCGGGAAGACCACGCGCGCCATCGTCCTCCTCCTCGACGAGGACGGCGCGTGGACGACGGGATTGGTGGAGGTCGGAGGGGGATTGGTCCTGCTGGTCGCCTGGGTGCTGGCGGGATTGGGGATCTACGAATTTTACAGGGCTGGACGCTCTATCTAGCGGGTGTCGCCCTCGGGGCGTGCACAGGTATGAGGAACCCTGGCCGGTGGCGCATGTGGCGGTGGGGCCGCAATCGGAGTCCTGAGCTCGGCGAGCACGATGAGCTCGTGGCGCTCCTGCAGCGACGCATTCCGAAATCGCCCCTCGGACACACCCTGGCGGGGCCGCTGGAGCGCGTCCGGAGCGAGCGGGACCCGGCGCAGCGGGCGCGGCGGCTCGCGTACCTCTACGCTTCCCTCGAGCGGGCGCTCGTCGCGGACTCGAGCGACGGCACGCGGCAGCGTGACCAGCTCCGCGCGGTGATCCGGAAGAAGTTTCCGGAGGTCGCCGGGCGGGAGCTGAAGGTTGCCCTGGCGGAGCCCGAGCTGCAGGAGCGCCTGTTGTGCCGCGAGTTCTTGCTCGAGGTGTTGTGCTGCGCCTCCGAGGTGCTCGGAGGTGAGCACCGCTCCTTGCGAGGAGCTCGCCGCTGGCTCGAAGCCTTCCCGGAGGTGCTCAGCTGGCCCGCGCCCTTCCAGGTCGCGTACGAAGAACCCCTCGACCACGGTCAGTGGTTGCTCCTGTTCCAGCGCATGTCCGCCGCGTCGTTCGAGATGCTCGGCGAGCTCCTCGGGGAGGAGTCCTCGGCGCGGCTGCTGCGGCGCGCCTATCAGCTGCAGTGCTCCTGCCACGGGCCCCTGGGGCGCTTCCCGATCCTCGTGGCGCTCATGCCGGACGCGCTCCTGGATCACTGGGTGCTCAACGAGCTGTCCGAGTCCCAGGTGCGGCGGCTGCTGCACGACAAGGTGTTGCACTTGGCGCGGGCGAACGAGCGACTCGCTGCCCAGAACGCGCGCCTGGAGTCTGCGCGCGCGGAGGTGGAGGCGGCGCGGGGCGAAGCGGTCGACTCCTATTGCCAGCTGGCAGCGGTGTTGGACGCGGTCGGTGAGGGGATCGTGACCGCGGACGCGGAGGGGCGCATCCTGAGCATGAACCGGGAGGCGGAGCGCATCCTCGGTCGTGAGCGCGCCGACGTCGCCGCGACGGAGTTCGGGGAGCTGATCGCGGACGAGGCGGGGAGGGAGGCCTTTCGCGCCGCGTTGGCGCGTCTCGAGGGGCCGTCCGGGTTCTTCGAGGTGCCGGCGATCGTGGAGGGGGGGCCGCCCCGCCCCCTCGAGGTCTGCGTGAGCCCGACCCGGCTCAAGAGCGGACGCATCGTGGCCATCGCCCTCAGGGACCTGACCGCCCGCAAAGCGGCGGAGCGCGAGCTGCTCGACGCCATCGAGCGCGCGGAGGCGGCGGCCCGCGCCAAGAGCGAGTTCCTGGCCAACATGAGCCACGAGATCCGCACCCCGCTGAACGCCGTCGTGGGGATGACGGCCGTGCTGCAGGAGACCCCGCTCAGCTCGGATCAGCTCGAGATGGTGAGCACCATCGAGAGCAGCGGAGAGGCGGTGCTCTCGGCGATCAGCGACATCCTCGACTTCTCCAAGATCGACGCGGGCAAGGTGATCCTCTCGCGGGAGGCGGTCCTGCTGCGCGACGTCGTCGAAGACGTCTTGGGCTTGGCGGCGCCCGCCTCCGCCGGCAAGCGCCTCGAGCTCGTGAGCGCGCTCCCCCTCGGGGGACAGGAGGCCATCCTCGGCGACGCGGCGCGCCTGCGTCAGGTCCTGCTGAACCTCGTGGGGAACGCCGCGAAGTTCACCGACGACGGCGAGGTGGTCGTCTCGCTCCAGTGGACGCAGGGTCCGGCCGCGGAGCGACGGGTGAGGATCGCCGTGCGTGATACGGGCATCGGGGTGCCTCCCGAGAGCATCGAGCGGCTGTTCGAGTGCTTCTACCAGGCGGAGACGGGGAGCCGACGGCGCCACGGAGGCACCGGGCTCGGCCTCGCCATCACTCAACGGCTGGTGCACCTGATGGGCGGGGTGCTCGGCGTGGAGAGCGACGTCGGTCGGGGCTCCACGTTCTGGTTCGAGCTGCCGGCGACCCCGGCGGTCGTCTCGGTGCACCGCTGGCAATCGCCGCAGGTGCCGTGCCTCGCGGGCAGGAGGTCCCTGCTCCTGGTGCGCAACGCCGCCCTCCGCTCGACCCTGCGCGAACAGCTCCGGTATTGGGGCTTGAGCGTCGATGACGAGGAGCGCGACGGGGCGAGCTACGACGTCGTGCTCGTCGACATGGACTACTCGGAGAGCGAGCCCCTGCGGCTCGTCGGGCTCTGGAAGGAGCGGGGGGCGCGCCGGGTGATTGCCCTGGCGGACACCTCGTCCTGGGCCTCGGCCGCGGAGCTCGCCGACGCCTGCGTGCGTAAGCCCGTGCGGACGGCCATCTTGCACAGTCGGCTCGTCGAAGGGTTCGGCGTCGCAGGCACCTACCCGGAGCCGCGGCCGTTCCGGGAGGCCCCCCTCGCCGAGCGCCTCCCGCTCCGGATCCTCGTCGCGGAGGACAACGCAGTGAACCAGCGCGTCGTCCTGCGCACCCTCGAGAAGATGGGGTACGGCGCGGACGTGGTGGCCAACGGGCGCGCCGCCGTCGAATCCGTGGTGCGCTCGCGCTACGACGTCATCCTGATGGACGTTCAGATGCCGGAGATGGACGGGCTCGAAGCGGCGAGGGAGATCCGCCGCAGCATCGATCCGTCGCGGCAGCCGCGGGTCATCGCGCTCACCGCCAACGCCCTGGACGGAGATCGGGAACGTTGCCTCGACGCGGGGATGAACGACTACGTCACCAAGCCGATCCGTCGCGGTGAGCTGGAGCGCGCGCTCCTGAACCTGTTCGGCGCGTGCTGAGGAGGTGACGTCGTTCATGCGCCCTCTGGGCGCTCGCCGTCGTTCCGCGGAGCGGCGGGCGGGGCTGTCGTTCCCCCTGCCGTTCAGGTGCGCCCGCGTAGCAGCGCGGCTTCGTTCGCGCCCTGCGCGTCCCGTGGCAGAGGGGCGGCGGAGCGCGGTGGGCGAGCGCTCGCCCGAAGCCGCCCCGACGGGTTCGAATCCGGGGGGCTCGAATCCGGGACGCTCGAGTCCGGCGGCGCGGGATCCATCGAGGCGGCTTCCGCTGGGGTGGAGCTCGGCGGTGCGGGCGTCTCGCCCTCAGCGGCGGAGCCGGGATCCTCGATCGGCCCGTGCCCGCCGAGCCGTCGGGAGTTCTCGCGAGGACTCGCCGCGGATCGGGTGCTCTCGGGCGCGGGGCTCGTGGGGGCGAGCGGGACGCTGTCGGTGGCCAGCCGGCGGCGCATCACCACCTCGGCGAGATCCGAGTGACGCCCGAGGCAGAGCAAGACGTCGCCCGCGAGGACCCGCTGGTCTCCGCGAGGGTTCATGAGCACCTCGCCTCCGCGCGTGATGCTGAGCACCTGGATGCCCGCGTCGCGCAGCCCGCTCTCGCGCAGGGTGACCTTCGCGAGCGTGCTGCGGCGGCCCACGCGGATCTCTGCGATCTCGTGGCCGCTGCCGAGCTTCAGCCGCTGCCGGAGATCGACCTCCGGGAAACGCACGTGAGCCTCCGCGTGCTCGATGATCGCCCCCGCGACGTCGACCCCGGTCGCCAGCTCGATCCCCTCCAGGCCCGGCGAGGAGTTCACCTCGAGCACCTGGGGCCCCTCGTGGGTCTCGAGCATGTCGACGCCCGCGACCGCCAGCCCGAGCACCTGCGCGGCGCGCAGCGCCGTGGTCTCGTAGGCGGACGTCAGCTGGACGGGCTCTGCCTGACCGCCCCGATGCAAGTTGCTGCGGAAGTCGTCACCGGCGGCGCGGCGACGCATGGCGGCGACGACGCGACCACCGACGACCACCGCGCGGATGTCGCGCCCCTTGCTCTCGGAGACGAAGCGCTGGATGAGGACGTTCTGCTTCGCGCCCTGCAGGGCGCTGATCATCGACTCGGCGGTCCGCGCCGTCTCCGCCAGGATGACGCCGTTGCCCTGGGTGCCCTCGAGCAGCTTGATGATGACCGGCGCCCCGCCCACGCGAGAGATCGCCGGGAGGATCTCCTCGGGCTGGCGCACGAAGGCGGTCGGCGCGATGCCGATGCCGTGTCTGCTCAGCACCTGCAGCGCGTGGAGCTTGTCGCGCGACATGGTGATGGCGCGCGAAGACGTCACCACGTAGGTGCCCATCTGCTCGAACTGACGCACCGCCGCCGTGCCGTAGAAGGTCGCGGAGGCCCCGATGCGCGGGATCACGGCGTGGAACGTGCCCAGCGGCTTGCCCGCGTAGAACAAGCGCGGGCGTGACGTCTCGAGGGAGACGCTGAGGGCGTAGGTGTCCAGCACACGGACCGTGTGTCCTCGGTCCAGTACGGCCTGACGCAGCCGACGCGTGCTGTAGCAGCCGCGCTCCCGTGAAATGATCGCGAACTTCACCTGACGTGTTCTCGCTGGCTGGGTGAGCTGTGGGCGTCGCCCCGAGACGGGGCAGGGCTGCAGTACGGACTACCGCCTGCCCCCGAAAGGTGGGGAGCGGCGGCGGCAAGTCTGACTTGGAACCGAACCGGAATCGAGATCAATCAGGAGGGCCGGTCGGCGCGCGCAGACGCCGATGCGTGGGTCCTCTCCTGGCTTCGTCAGGTCGCCCGTTCCGCGCGGCGGCGCGTTCGCCCTTGACAGCAGCGAGCGTTGGGTGCGGGGACGAGCGCAGCGAACGGGGCTCAGGTCGACCGCGCGGCGAGCTGCTCCTCGATGTTCGCGAGGGCGCGTCGGATGGACGCCGCGCCACCTTTGCCTGCGAAGCCGACGGGGACTCCCGCGGCGCGCGCCGCGGACACCAGAGGCTCGCTGTGTTTGTGTTGGACCGCGCGATCGAGGATCACCAAGGCGATCACCCGACCTTGGCGGATGCGCTGCGGCAAGTTGCCGATGGCGTGGGCGCCGCCGCTCCCCGTGTCCACCCACTCCGTCTGGGGCAAGAGGCTCTCGGGGATCGCTTCGGACTTCTGACGCCCCGCCAGCGCGCCGATCACCACGAGCTTTCGCGTCCCGAGAGCCGCGAGGTGAGGGAGGGGAGCGCCCGCCGTCGGGCCCGCGGTGGAGGTGCCGACGCGGCTGGGGCTGCGGGGCTTCGTGTCCGCGGTCGGGCTCGGCTGGGGCGGCGCGGCGGAGGACTGCTCCGCGCCGCGATCGATGAGCTCCGGGAGGGCGAGCACCGCCTCGTGGAGGTGGCGCGCGGCCGTCTCGGGGCTCACGCCCGTGAGCTGGGGAGTGCGCAGGCCGTGGTCCCTCGCGAACTCGGCGACGACGCGCTCCTCGACGGCGCGCCGGTAAGCGGCGAGGGCCGCCTCCAGCCGCTGGACGCGGCCCAGCGCGTCCCTCCTGCGCACCCCGAGCGCGCTCTGCAGCTCCGCGAGCATCAGGTCGACGGGCGACGCCGGGGCAACGGGGCCGGGAGCGGGGGGATGCCCCGAGGGCGGTGTTTTCATCGTGGTCGCATCTTGCAAGGCCCGCGGCGGATCGTCGAGGGGCGGGCGCCGCGGAGGGGCCCTCGAGGGACGGGCGCTCGAGCCGCCGAGTGTTCGCGCTGCCGAGTGTTCGCCCTGCCGAGCGTTCGCGCTGCGGGGCCCCCCGCTCCCGGGGCTCCCGCTCGCTTCGCTGCGCCCTCGACGCGCCGCTTTGATGGGTTCCGTCCAGGCCGCGAAGGGGGCCTCGGTTCTGGTGACAGGGAATGTCCGCGCTGACATTGTCTGTCGTTTCACGAGGCGCGCTGCCGGAGCATCCTCCTTGGCGTCATGCTCAGCCATCTCACCATCCGAGACCTCGCCGTCGTCGAAGAAGCCTGTCTGGAGCTCAGCCCCGGTCTGAACGTGCTCACGGGGGAGACGGGCGCCGGAAAATCGGTGATCGTCGACGCCCTGGAGCTCCTGCGGGGCGCGCCGCGTCCGCGCGCCAGAGTGCGGGAGGGCGCCGCGACGGGCAGCGTCGAGGCGCAGTTCCTGCCGAGTCCGGAGGCCCGGGCCCGCTTGCTGCCGGTCCTCGAGAAGTACGACCTGGGGCTGCACGACGAGCTCATCCTCGGGCGACGCCTCGAGGCGGGGGGCAGGACCCGCGCTTACGTGCAAGGGCGCCTGGTGCCGCGCCATGTGCTCGCTGAGGTGGGGGAGGAGCTCGTGGAGATCTGTGGCCAGCACGAGTCTCACTCCCTCCGCTCCGCCGCGGCGCAGCTCGCGGCGCTCGATCGCTTCGCCGGCCTCGGCGCGGAGGTGGAGCGGTTCGCGGCCGTCTACGGGAGCGCGAAGGCCGCCGCGGCGCGCCTCGACGAGGCCATCGAGCGCCGTCGCAGCGCCGCCGCGCGCCGGGACCTCGTGGAGTTCCAGCTCGCGGAGCTGTCGAGCTGCGCGGGCTTCGACTACCGGGAGGGCCGCCGCCGTCTGGAGCTGGCGGACTCCGCGGCGCAGCTGGAGGCCCTCGCCGCCGAGATCCAGCAGCTGCTCGAGGACGGGGAGGGGGCGGCGGCGGAGCGCCTCGGTTGGCTCCTGAAGCGGACGAGGCTCCTGGCGAAGGATCCCGCGTGGGCGACGGAGCCCCAGCTGGGCGTCCTCGAGGGCTGCCTACTCCGCGCCCTGGACGGGGTGCAGGAGGCCTCACGGGTGGCGGCCGCGTTGATGGCGCGGGAATGCCCCGACGCTGGCGAGCTCGACCGACTCAACCAGCAGCTGGCGGAGATCGAGCGCCTCGCGCGCAAACATCGTCGGGCGCCCGAGGAGCTGGGCTCTTTCGCGGCGGAGTTGGGGGAGGAGCTCACCCGATTTCAGGACCTCGAAGAGGAAATCCCGGAGCTCGAGCGGGCGGCGGCGGCGCTCCGGGAGGAAGCGGAGAAGGCCGCGGCGGCGCTCCACGAGCGGCGCGCGCGGGGGGCCCGCCGCCTGGAGGACGCGGTCGCCCAGGAGTTGGCCTTGCTCTGTCTGCCGGGGGCCGCCCTGGGCGTGCAGGTGCAGGCGGCGGCCCTCTCGCCGTCCGGGGCGACCCAGGTCGAGCTGCAGTTCTCCGCGAACCCCGGGCACCCCGCCGCGCCCTTGGGCCGCGTGGCGTCCGGGGGTGAGCTGTCGAGGGTGCTCCTCGCCCTCAAGGTGGCGTCTCGTCACGGACAGGGGACCGCCGTGTTCGACGAGATCGACGCGGGGGCAGGGGGGCACGTCGCCGAGCGCATCGGGGAGCGCCTGCGCCACGCGGCCCGCTCGGCCCAGGTCATTTGCGTCACCCACTGGCCCCAGGTGGCCGCGTTCGCGGATGCCCACTGGGTCGTGTGCAAATCCGGCGCGGTCGCGGCGACCCGTGTCCGGCGGGTGGAAGGGGACGAGCGCCTGGACGAGTTGTCGCGTATGCTAGGAGGAAGGCGCCGGTCTGCCCGGAGCCACGCGGCGCATTTGCTGGAGTTGGCGCTCCAGACCCCTGCGGCGGCCGAGCGAGCCGCCTGAGGGACGCTTTTCCTGCGCCCGAGCTGGCATCGCGCTTTGGGCCTGCTAGCGTCCGGCCCCTACGAGCGGGTGCCTGGCCCTCGAATCCGTCAGCGTCCGTCCGTCGATCAGGCGTCGACGGGCGCTGTGGGGCCCATCCGCAGGGACGGCGGCGCTGGCGACCGCCAGCGCGGCGCGCCGCGTCCGGACAGAGCGAGGAATCAAGATGATCACGGTCAATGACGTCTCCATGAACTTCGGCGGCCAGGTGCTGTTCGAGAACGTCCACGTCACCTTCAACAAGGGGGAGCGCTACGGTCTGACCGGCCCGAACGGAGCCGGGAAGTCGACGTTCATGAAGATCCTCTCCGGGGATCTGGAGCCGATGTCCGGTCACGTGGTCCGGCCGAAGAAGTTCGGCGTGCTGCGCCAGGATCATTATCAGTACGAGTCCACCCGCATCATCGACGCCGTGATGATGGGCAACGAGAACCTCTGGAAGGCGATGAGCGAGAAGGAGGTCCTGCTCGCCAAGGGGGACCAGCTCACCGACGACGACGGCGTCCGCCTGGCGGAGCTCGAGATGATCATCGGTGAAGAGGATGGCTACACCGCCGAGGCGGAGGCGTCGTCCCTGCTCGAGGGGCTCGGGATCCCAGAAGAGCTCCACGAGGAGACCCTCAGCGTCCTCACCGGCGGCGACAAGGTCCGCGTCCTGTTGGCGCAGGCGCTCTTCGGCAGGCCGGAGGCGCTCCTCCTCGACGAGCCGACCAACGCTCTCGACATCGCGAGCATCCGTTGGCTCGGGGAGTTCCTGCAGAACTACGACGGCTGTCTCATCGTGATCAGCCACGATCGGCACTTCCTGAACGAGGTGACGACGAAGATCGCCGACATCGACTACGAGACGATCATCGTCTACCCGGGCAACTACGACGACATGGTCGAGGCCAAGGCAGAGGCGCGCTCGAACCTCGAGATGGCCAACGCCGCGCGGAAGAAGAAGATCGAGGGGCTCCAGGAGTTCGTGCAGCGCTTCCGCGCCGGATCCCGGGCGAGCCAGGTGCGCTCGCGGGAGCGGGTGCTGGAGCGGGAGAAGCAGGAGCTGAACAACCTCAAGCGCTCGAACATCGCGCGCCCCTTCATCCGCTTCGAGCAAAAGCGCCACTCCGGAAAGCAGGTGCTGAACATCGAGATGCTCGACAAGGCCTTCGGCGAGAAGGTCATCTGCGAGCACTTCAACTTGAGCGTCGCTCGGGGAGACAAGATCGCGATCGTCGGGCCCAACGGCATCGGCAAGACGACGATGATCAAGATGCTCAAGGGCGACGTCGAGCCGGACGCGGGCAAGATCGAGTGGGGGTACGAGGCCCAGATCGGCTACATGCCCCAGGACCACAGCGAAGAGATCGAGAAGAGCGACATGACCGCTCACAAGTGGCTGTGGCAGTGGAACGACCACGCGGACGAGGAGAACCTGCGCGCCCTGTTCGGTCGCCTGCTCTTCAGCAAGGACGAGCCCCTCAAGCCCACCAAGGTGCTCTCGGGTGGAGAGACGGTGCGCCTGCTGCTCGCCAAGCTGATGATCACGCAGCCCAACGTGCTCCTGCTGGATGAGCCGACCAACCACCTCGATCTCGAGGCGATCCGCTCGCTCACCATCGGGATGGCGCAGTTCGAGGGGACCATCATCTTCGTGACCCACGACCGACACATGGTGTCCCGCGTGGCGAACCGCGTGATCGAGATGAGCTCCGACGGAGTGCGCGAGCTCAGCCCGCGCCAGTTCGACGAGGGCGACTTCCTCGTGGGCTACGGCCGGAAGAAGCCCGCGGCCTGAGTTCGGATCTGGCGACCCCGCGGCGGGACGAGGTCCGCCGCGGGAGCGGCCTGAGTTCGGACTTGGCGGCCCGCCGCGCGATGAGGGCGCTGCGGGACGGCACTGCCCGCCCGGCGAGTCTTCGCCGGGCGGAGCCCCGTGGAGCGAAGGACTCAGCCCTCGGCGGCGCTGCGGGCGGTGTCTTCCACCGGGCGATCCAGCACCTCGCGCACGTGGTTGGCCAGGGCGGTCACCGTGAACGGCTTGCGCAGCAGGTGCGTGCCCCGCTGGAGGAAACCCCGTTCGCCGAGCAGGTCGTCGGCGTGCCCGGACATGAACAGACAGCGCACCCCGGGCTGTCGCTCCGTGAGCCTCCGGTACAGCTCCGGACCGCTCAGGCCGGGCATCACCACGTCGGTGAGCAAGAGGTCGATGGGGGTCTCCGCGGCGAGCTCCAGGGCGCCGCGGGCGTTCGAGGCGGTGAGGACGCGGTAGCCGAGCTCCGTGAGGGCGTCGCTGGTGAGGCTGCGCACTGCCCCGTCGTCCTCGACGACCAGCACGACCTCGCTGCCGAGCGCCGCATAGGGGGTGGGCTCCGAGGAGCTGACGGGCTCCGCAGCCTCGCGGTGCGCCGCCGGCAGCGTGATGCAGAAGGTGGAGCCGACGCCCTCCTCGCTCTCGACGCTGATGCGCCCGCCGTGCTGCTCCACGATGCCGCGCACGGTGGCCAGACCGAGTCCGGTGCCTTTGCCCCGGGGCTTGGTGGTGAAGAAGGGTTCGAAGAGCCGCCGCTGCACCTCCGAGGTCATCCCCGTGCCCGTATCGGTGACGAGGAGTGACGCGGTGTCCGCCGTGTCGCGCCGCGTCTGGAGGGTGAGCGTCCCGCCCCGGGACATCGCGTCGCGGGCGTTCGCCACGAGGTTCATCAACACGTGCTGCATCTGGGCGGTGTCCACGCGGACGTTCGTCTCTTCGTCCTCGAGGCTGACCACCAGAGACACGTCCTCTGGGATCAAGCGACGCAGGAGGGGTTCACTCTCGAGGACGCACGAGGCCAACGGCACGACGCGCGCGTTGAGGATCTGCTTGCGGCTCAAGGCGAGCAGCTGGCGCGTGAGCTCCGTGGCCCGCCCCGCGGCGTCCAGGACGTGGCCCAGGTACGTGTAGGGGGCGCTGTCCTCCGGGAGGGTGCGACGGCAGAGCTCCGCGTAGCTGATGATGGGCGTCAGGAGGTTGTTGAGGTCGTGGGCGACGCCGCCGGCGAGCTGCCCCATGGACTGCATCTTCTGGGAGTGCTGTAGCTCCTGGAGGGCGTTGTACTGGACGGTGAGATCCCGGTACACGACGACGGCGCCCACGAGCCGCCCGTCGGGGTAGTGCAGCGGGGCGCCTGCCTGATCGACGCGGCGTTCTTCGCCGTTGGCGGAGCGCAGGACGGGGAGGTTGCCGAAGGGGTCTGCCGGGTGGCTCAGGGCGAATTGGATGGGGTCGCGCACGATGCGGTTCGTCTCGGGGGCGCGCACCGTCACGAACGCGGCGAGGGGTTTCGACCAGGCCTCCGCCAAGGGCAGGCCGAGGAGGCGTTCGGCGGCCGGGTTCATGTGCACCACCGCGCCTTCGTTGTCGGTGGTGATGACGGCGTCCTGAATGCTGTTCAGGGTGATGGCGATGCGCTCCTCCGCTTCGTGCAAGGTGCGCTTGGTCAAGGCGGCCTCGACGACCTCGTTGGAGAGCGCCGTGCTCATCATGAACACCACGGCGAACCAGCAGTATTCGGTGATGTAGATGTTGGCGATCCACTGCTGCGAGACGAGAGAATCGTGCAGCAGCCCACCGAGCACGATGCCGGCGGCGAGCGGGAGCGGCAAGGAACGCTTCCCGACCTCCGCGCGCGCCTGCAGGGCGATCACGAACACGGCGACGGCGAGCAGGGGGACGGAGAAGGTCGCCAGCTGCAGCAACGGCCCCGGCGTCATCTCGTAGTAGACGATCGCGCCGAAGGGCGTATCGATGTGCTTGACCGCGGGCACGTGCGAGAACGTCAAAGCCCAGGGGTCGACGAGCCCGAAAATGGTCAATCCGATCAGCAGCCCCAGCACGACGCGCAGGAGCTTCGGGAGCCGGACGTTGGCGTACGCCGCGACGAAGTGGGCGAAGGCGAGACCCACGGGAGTGATCGTCGCGTATTGGAGGCGTTGCCAATAAGCACCTTGCTCCAAGGAGGTGCTGCCGTAGAGCCCCGCCGCGCACAGGTCGTAGAGCGCCATGGCGAAGCACGTGGCCGCGAAATACAGGTCGGCCCGGTCGCGCCTCCGTAGGTGGAGGCCCAAGTGATAAGTCCCCACGTACAGGGTGATGCCCGCGACGACCAGGACCGGAACCGCGATGGCATTCATCCGGAAGTGAGCACCCTAGCATGAGGGTCGCCCCATTGGGCCCCAGGACCTTGGTGCCGATTCGAGATCCAGCCTGTGCGTCGCGCGACGCCGTTACGTAAGTTCCATGGGTACGTAAGTTCCATGGCTACGTAGGTGTTGGGGGATGGTTCGGCGGCTCGAGTGATCGGGGCGGAGCGGGATCGGGGCGAGCCGAGCACGGGGCCGAGGAGGATGGCTCACGTGGGGCAGGGGCGCGGGGACCCCGACGCCGCCGGGGACTGGGGTGACCTCCGCCCGGGGCACGCCGAAGCCACCGTCGACGTGCAGCGGAGGGGGCATCGATGAGGGACTGGGAGACGGGTTCAGGAGAAGACGGGCGCGCCTACCTGGGCGGGTATCTTCGGAGCTCCATGCTCAGCGTGCCCCAGCGTCTGAGCGGGCTCGCGCAGCTGATCGAGCACATCGCCGAGGGGTGCGCGGAGTTGGGAGAGCACGTGGCGCGCTGCGCGGAGCAGGGGACGCACGCTGCGGGGGGCAACATCAACTCGAGCGGCGATCGCGTCTGCGAGCTGGACCGTGTGGCCGACGAGCTCCTCGTCGAGCGCCTCGCCGCGAGCGGATCTTGTGCGGGGGTCGTGAGTGAAGAGCGAGCGCTCCCGGAGGTCCTCCCCGCTGCGGCGGCCCCGTACCTGGTGGCCATGGATCCGCTGGACGGATCGAGCAACCTCGGCTGCTCCATCCCGGTGGGCACGATCTTCTCGGTGCGCGCCCGGGGCGAAGGGGATCCGGCGGCTCCGGAGAGCTACCTCACGCCGGGGACCGCGCAGGTCGCAGCCGGGTACGTCATCTATGGCGCGCCGCTCGAGCTCGTCGTCACCACGGGCAGCGACGTGCACGTGTTCTTCCTCGACGCGCGGCGCCGCTGGCGACTGCGCCGCGACCACGTCGTCGTGCCGCCCCAGGGGAAGATCTATTCGGTCAACGAGGCCAACGTCTCGCGCTGGGAGCCGGAGCTCCGTCAGTGGCTCGAGTCCTGCAAGGAGGCTGGCTACACCCAGCGATACGTGGGCTCGATGGTGGCGGACGTCCACCGGACCCTCCTCAAGGGAGGCGTCTTCCTCTATCCGGCCGATCGGAGCGCCCCGGAGGGGAAGCTGCGCCTCCTCTACGAGGCGGCTCCCATGGCGATGATCTTCGAAGCCGCTGGAGGCTTCGCGAGCGACGGTGCCCGGAGGCTCCTCGAGGTCGAAGCCGCCTCCATCCACCAGCGGACTCCGGTCGTCCTGGGGGGGCGCGTGGAGGTCATGGGCGTCGAGCGGGCGCTGCGCTCCAGCGGCTCCTGGCACGTCGTCGCGGCCACCCGGCGAGGGCGCTTGCCCTGCATCTTCGAGGTGGGCGGGCGGCGTGTCGACGGACACCTGGAGCTGTCCCCCGGAGGGAGACAGCATCGGTTCTCTTCGTCTTGACGCGAGGCGCCGAGCAGGGGCGGCGGGTTTTCCTGGAGCCGCCGGGGCGTGGCGTGCCGTGCCGCGGCGTGCCGTGCCGTGGCGCTGCAACGGCCGGGGAGCGACGAGCTCGTGCGCTCGTGCGCTCGTGCCGGGGCGCTGCGGGAGGGGCCGTCCCGAGAGGAGCCGCGTGGAGAGGGCAGGATTGGAGGGACAGGGCGGAGGGGCACGTTGGAGGGGCCGTGCGGCGCGCCCTTGATTGGGTGGGCGGTCCTCGGCGAGACTGCGGGCGACCTCCCTTCTTTCCGCGGGAGCTCTTGGAACCCGACTCATGAAGATGCGCTCCCCCTCGCGCCCGGTCTGCTCCTCGTTCGTCCCTCTGACCGCGGTGGCGCTCCTCGCGAGCTCCCTGATCTCCTCGCCGGCGCTCGCGGAGGAGGGATCAGCCGCCCCTGGTGAGATCACCATCACCGACAAGGCGCGGGCGCACTTCCGCACGGGCGTGAACATGCTCCAGGACCCCGACGGGCCTCGCTACGCGGAGGCATACCGGGAGTTCAAGGCTGCGTACGCGGACTCGCCTTCCTGGAAGATCCTCGGCAACCTCGGCATCGCGGCGATGAAGCTCGAGCGGGACGGCGAGGCGATCGAAGCGTTCCGCAAGTACCTGGAGGAGGGGGGCGACGAGCTGGATCCGAGCGAGCGCCAGCAGGTGCAGCGGGACCTGGAGACCCTCGAGTCCGGGGTCGTGTGGGTGACGCTCCAGGCGACGCCGCCTGGGGTGCGCCTGACCGACACCCGCACGCCCCTCGCCGGGCGCCCCATCGTCAACCGTTACACGATCGACGGTGAGTCCATCCGCGTGGGGCTCCACCCGGGTTCCCACCGCCTGGTGGCCGAGCTCGACGGGTACGAGCAGGCGGTGTGGTCCCTCGAGGCGGAGGCGGGGAGCAGCGCCGAGCACGTGTTCACCCTGCAGCCCAAGGTCGCTGCGGAGCCGGCCCCGGCCCCGTCCACGGGCGCCGAGATGGGGGACGCAGGGACCCACCGGCCCATCCCCGCCACCGTGTACGTCAGCTTGGCGGCCGCGGGCGCTCTGGCGACGGGCGGAGCGGTGATGGGCGTGCTCGCGCTCGGCAAGCAGCGGGCCTTCGACGACGCCAACGCGCGGGTGACCGACGCGGAGTCGGAGGCGCACGCGCGGGAGCTGCGCAACCAGGGGCAGACGATGAACCTGGTGACGGACATCCTCTTCGGGAGCGCTCTGGTGGCCGGCGGCGCCGCGGCCTTCTTCTATTTCACGCGCCCCGAGGTGAAGCCCACGACGAACACCGCCTGGACGGTGAGCCCCTCCGCGCTCCCCGGGGGCGGTGGCGTGTGGATGCAGGGCACCTTCTGAGACCGGTTCTGGCCGCCCCGCCCCGTCACGTCCCGTCGGCTGGCCCTACCAGGAGAATCGGTAGCGGCAGGGCTCCTCGCCCCGGATTTCGCAGCGCAGGCCGCCCCGGGTGAGCTCGACGAACGCGTGGGCTCGCGCTGGGCGGCCGGGGGCGTCCTCGTCGAGGTTCTCGATGAGGCTCTGGAGGGTGACGTAAGGGATGCCCCCGATGACGCTCAGGTGGTTCCAGTGGGCGTGCCCCGAGAACACCGCGCGCACCTTCCCGCTCTCCTCGAGGACGCGCCGCACCTGGCGCCGCTCGGCCACGCGACACAGGTGCGGCTGCCGCTCGAACCAGCGGTTGCCGCGGCAGTCCATCTCGCAGAGCGGGTGGTGCACCAGCACGAGCGTGTCGAGCCGTGTCCTCGCCAGATCCTCCTCGAGCCACGCGATCTGATCGGGCGGCAGGTGCACGCTGCGCCCCGGCACGTAGCGCGTGCACAGCACGACGAAGTGCCAGTCGCCTCGATCGAAGCTGCGCCACGGCGGTCCGTCGGGCAGGCCCATCAACGCGGTGAGCTCCCCGTCGGCGAGGTGCATCTGATCGTGGTTGCCCGCCACGTGGACCAGCTCCGCCGTCGCGGCGCCGAGGAGCTCAGTGAAGCGGGCGTAGCGCTCCCGATCGAGCGCGGGGGATTCGTCCTCGACGACGTCGCCGAGGTTCACCACCAGGTCCGGGCGGTCGACGTCGTTCATCCGCTCGACGAACTCCCGGAGCAGCGGCTCCGCGTGGGCGGAGAGCTTGCGCAGCCGCCCTTCGTGCCGCGCCTCGGGGCCGAAATGGACGTCCGTCACGATCCCGAGGCGCAGGGGAGTCATCTCTTGGCCTTCTTCTTTTTCGACCCCTTCTTCTCCGCCTTCTTCGAGCGCTTCTTGCGCGCGGGCGGCCGGGTCGGCTCCGAGGCGTCCTCGTCCGCGGGGACCTCCTCCGCGGGGCTCGTGCCGTAGCGCTCCTCGAGCATGCGGGCGAGAGCGAGGAGCCCGAGGGCCTCGCCGCCATAGGGTCGTCCCGGGCGAGCGCTCAGGTTGAAGCCCATCGTGTCGATGTGCACCCAGTCGCGCTCCTTCGCCACGAACTCGCCGAGGAAGAGGGCAGCGGTGATGGCGCCTCCGAAGGGCCCATCGGAGATGTTGTTGATGTCGGCCACGCGGCTGTCGAGCAGACGTCGATACGGGGTGTGGAGCGGCAGGCGCCACAGCGGATCGTGAGCGTCGTCGCCCGAGAGCACCAACGCGCGCGCGGTCTCGTCCCGTCGGGCGAAGACCGCCGGCAGGCTCGTGCCGAGGGCGACCCGGGCGGCGCCGGTGAGGGTGGCGGCGTCGATGAGCAGGTCCGGTTCGTCCCGCTCCGCCTCGGCCAGGGCGTCGCAGAGGATGAGCCGGCCCTCGGCGTCCGTGTTGCCCACCTCGACGGTGAGGCCCTTGCGGGTCCGGAGTACGTCGAGCGGGCGCATCGCGTTGCCCGCGACTGCGTTCTCCACGGCGGGCACCAGCACCCGCAACCGCACGGGCAGGTTCCGGCTCATGATCACGTGGGCCAGACCGAGGACGAGGGCCGCGCCGCCCATGTCCTTCTTCATGAGCTGCATGTTGCCCGAGGGCTTGATGTCGAGCCCGCCGGTGTCGAAGCACACCCCCTTGCCGACGAGGGTCAGCTTGGGGTGTTTGGGCTTGCCCCAGACGAAGTCGAACAGCAGCGGCTCACGGCTACTGGCGCGCCCCACGGCGTGGATCGCCGGGTAGTTCTCCCGGAGGAGGTCATCGCCGCCGATGCACGAGAAGCGGGCGCCGTGGCGCCTGGCCAGCTTGCGCCCCGCCTCCGCCAGCTCGGCGGGCCCCATGTCCTCCGCGGGGGTGTTGATGAGGTCACGACACAGGCAGATGGCCTCCGCCAGGGCGAGCACCTCCTCGGGACGCACCGAGTCGGGCCACACCAGCTCGGGGGAGGTCTTCTTCTTGGTCTTGTAGCGCTCGAAGCGATAGCTCCCGAGCGCCCATCCCAGGCAGAGCGCCGCGGCTCGCTCCGCGTCGAGCCCCGCGGGGGCGGCGTAGGTCCCGGGAGGCAGCTTGCCAGGGAGCCCTGCGTAGTCCCAGGGGGAGGGGCGGCGCCGATCGAGGACGATCACCTGGCCGAGCGCGCCTTCGGGTCCCGGCACGAGGGCGTGGGCGCCGACCTTCGGCTCGGCGGCGTCGTCGCCGGGGCTCAGCAGCGCGCGGGTGCTCTCGAGCCAGGCGCGGACGGAGGCGGGCTGCCGCTCCAGCCAGGCGCCGTAGTCCCCCTGGTGCACGGGGACGAGGGGCATGGCGCTCTTCGCACGCTTGGAGAAGCAGGACTCGACCTTGAAAGACTCGCTCACTTTGCCTCCAGATGCTCGGGAGAGTACCTCAGGGCGATGGCGACGCCACACCTCGAGATCCTGCGGGCGGAGCGGGTGGTCGTGAGCGACGGCGAGCGGGTCGAGGTGCGCCCGGCCGCCGTCTGGATCGAAGGCACGACCATCACTCGGGTGGGTGCTCTCGATGAGGTGGCCCCTCCCGGCGCCGTCGTCCACGAGCTCGGCGCGCGCGTGCTCGCCCCCGCCTTCGTGAACGCCCACACCCACCTCGCCATGGGCGCCTTCCGTGGCGTCGCCTCGGCGGCGGCCCGTGGGGGCAACGTGGTGACCGATCTCTTCTTCCGCCTGGAGGCGGCGCTGTCCGCGGAGGACGTGCGGGCGTTTACCCGGATGGGCGCCTACGAGTGCCTGCTGGCGGGCAGCGCCGAGGTGTGGGATCATTATTATTTTGGGGAGGCGGTCGCCGAGGGCCTGCTGGACGTCGGTCTGTCCGGGGTGGTCGCGCCGACGCTGCAAGACCTGGCGGGCCCGGGCGCGGGGCGCTGGGAGGCCGAGCTCGAGGCGACCGAGCGGATCGCCCGCTGTGACCGCAGGGCGCGCGGGGGGGTGCGCGCCGCCCTCGGCCCGCACGCGACGGACACGGTCAGCCCCGAACTCTTCGACCTGGTGACGGACGCCGCGCGGAGGCTCGGGCTCCCCGTGCACCTCCACGTGGCCCAGTCCTTCGAGGAGCACGCCGCCGCCCAGGAGCGCCACGGCTGCTCTCCCCTCGAGCTGCTCGAGCGGCAGGGGGTGCTGGAGCTGGGGCGCGTGCTCCTCGTGCACTGTGTGTTCGCGTCGGAGAGTGACCTACGGCGGCTGGACCCGCGGCGGCATTTCGTCGGGGTGTGTCCCTTCTCTCAGATCCAGTTCGCGTTCCCGACGCCGGTGGGTGCCCTGGTGGAGCTCGGCGTGCCGTGGGTCATCGGCACCGACTGCGTGGCGTCCAACGACTCCATGGGGCTGCAGAAGGAGCTCGCGCTGCTGGGCGGCTGGGGGGCGCTGCGCGCCGCCTTCTCTTCGGAGGGCCAGGAGCACCTGCGGGCCGGCACGTCGCGCTCCGCCGAAGCGCTCGAGGCGCGACGCCGGGGCGCCCTGGACGTGTGGAGCTCCCAGGTGCACGCGGACGTGCTGCTCCGGCGAGCCTGGGGGGACGGGGGACGCCTGGCGGCGGACGGCGGCGGGGGACTGCGCCCGGGCGCGCTCGCGAACCTGGTCGTCTACGATCCGGATCATCCGTGCTTCTGGCCGGGAGACGACGTGCTCAGGACGCTCGCCTACGCGGACACCTCCGCGGCCATCTGGGCGATGATGGTGGCGGGGCGCTGGCGCGGGCAGCCCGGCGACTTCCGGCGGAGCGTGGTCGAGAGCGACGACTATCGCGAGGCGCTGAAGGAAGCCGCGGAGCGCCGGCGGGCCCTGCTCGCCCAGCTCGACCTCCGCGAGAGCTGAGCCTTCGGACCGCCGAGGGCGGACTCCGAACCTTCAAGACTTCGGGTCGCCGACGGGCGTGAGCCGGTAGTTCCCTGCGACGCGGAACAGGGTCTCCCGGCGGGCCCGCGCGACCCCGAGCTGACCGCGACGCAGGTACTCGATGGGCTCGAGGCGCTCCGGCGAGGGCTGCGAGAGATGACAGCGCAGGAGCGTGCCGGCGGGGAGCTGCAGCTCGACGTGCCGGATCCAGATCGTCCCGGGCGGGCAGCCCTCGTCGCCGCGCTCGGAGGAGGCTGTCTCGATGGTGGCCTCCGGGTGCTCCGCGGCGCGCACCCAGCCGTCGTTGAGCTGGACCCACCAGACCCGCACGCGCTCACCTCGGGCCACGACGCTGGCTTCGTCGCTGACGTGCACCCGGTAGAGCCTCATCGCGCCCGCAGGTTAGCCGCCGGGCCTGGCGCAGGCGAGGGCGCTTGCCAGGCCCCCCTCGGCCATGGCTTGCTTGGGGCCCCTTTGCGGCCTGACCAAGGAAGGTGGGCCCGGAAAATCTGCCATGCGCTACGGATATTTCGACGACGCAGCCCGCGAGTACATCATCGAGCGACCCGACACCCCCATGTCGTGGGTGAACTATCTGGGCACCGACGCCTACTGCGCGATCGTCTCGAACAACGCGGCGGGGTACGCCTTCCACCGCTCCCCGAAGTCGGGGCGCCTCCTGCGCTTCCGCTTCAACAGCGTGCCGATGGATCGTCCCGGGCGCTATTTCTTCCTCCGGGACGAGGAGGACGGTGACTACTGGTCGGTGAGCTGGCAGCCGGTGGCGAAGCCCCTCGTCGAGGGGACGGAGTACCGCTGCGCCCACGGCCCGGGCGTGACGCGCTTCGAGTCCACGTACAAGGGGATCCAGGCCCGGGCGCGGGGGTTCGTCCCCGTGGACGAGAGCGCGGAGGTCTGGGAGCTCACCCTCACGAACACCAGCGATCGGCCGCGACGGCTCGGGGTGTTCGGCTACGTGGAGTGGTGCTTCTGGCACATGATGCAGGACGCCTTCAATTTCCAGTACATCCTGTACACGTGCCGGATGGGCGCCGACGACGGCATCATCGATTACTCGATCCGCCTCTGGCCCTTCGAGGAGCCCAAGGGGTTCTTCGCGACCTCGCTGCCCGTGGAGAGCTTCGACACGGATCGCGAGGTCTTCTTGGGAGGGTACCGGCACGAGGGGCAGCCCGTGGCCGTCGAGCGGGGCAGCTGCTCCAACAGCATCGCGGTGGGCGGGACGCCCTGTGGCGCCTTGCACAGCACCGTGGAGCTCGCGCCCGGGCAGACGGTGCGGGCCGTGTACGTGCTCGGGGTGGGGGACGCCAAGACCGCCGGGCGTGCCCTGCGGGACCGCATGGCCGCCCCGGGTGTCGTCGACCAGGAGCTCGCGCGGGTGCGGGCCTACTGGGAGGAGCGCCTCGGCAAGCTGACCCTGCAGACGCCCGATCCGGACGTGAACAGCATCGGCAACGTGTGGAATCAGGTCCAGTGCCACACGACCTTCAACTGGTCCCGCTCCGCTTCCTTCAACGAGGCGGGGGGGCGTGACGGGCTCGGTTTCCGCGACACGTGTCAGGACACGCTCGGGGTCGTCCACGCGATCCCCGAGCAGGTCAAGGGCAAGCTCTCGGAGCTGTTCAAGGCCCAGCACTCCTTCGGCGCGGCGATGCACCACGTGCAGCCCCTGGAGTGGAAGCAGGGTCCCCACAACCTCGCTCCCCAGTACTTCTCCGACGATCACCTGTGGCTGCTCGTCGCCGCCTCCGCGTACCTGCGGGAGACGGGGGATTTCGAGTGGCTGGAGGAGCAGGTGCCCTTCGCGGACGAGGGGCGCGGCTCCGTCTACGATCACCTGAAGCGCGCCATCGACTTTTCCTGGTCGAAGCGGGGCGATCATGGCTTCTGCCTGGGGCTCGCCGCGGACTGGAACGACTGCCTCAACCTGCGCGGCAAGGGCGAGACCTTGTTCTCCACCTTCCTGCTCCTGCGCGGGATGAACGACTTCCTCGAGATCGCGCAGCGCGCGTCCGGTCAGGATCCGAGCCGGCAGCAGGACGTCGAGCGCTACGGGCGCCTCAAGGAGAAGCTGCTTGCCGACATCGCCGAGCACGCCTGGGATGGCGACTGGTTCCTCCGGGGCTACCTCGACAGCGGGCGCAAGCTGGGCTCGAAGGAGAGCGAGGGCTCCATCATCTTCCTCAACACCCAGACCTGGGCGGTGCTCTCGGAGGCCGCGCCCCGGGAGCTCCTGGTCCGGGCGATGGACTCCGTGCACGAGCACCTCGCGACGGAGCACGGCGCCGTCCTCAACCACCCGGCGTACACCGAGCACGACGCGGAGGTCGGCGCCATCACGACGTTCCCGCCCGGGCTCAAGGAGAACGGTGGCATCTTCTGCCACGCCAACACGTGGGCGGTGATCGCCGAGGCGCAGCTCGGCCGGGGGGAGCAAGCCTTCGCCCTGTACAAGGCCTTCTTGCCTGCCGCGAAGAACGACACCGCGGATCACCACACGATGGAGCCCTACGTCTACGCGCAGTTCGTGACGGGCAAGGACCATCCGTACCACTTCGGGCGCGCCCGCAACTCCTGGCTCACCGGGACGGCCACCTGGGCCTTCGTGGCGCTCACCCAGTGGATCCTCGGGGTGCGGGCGAGCTACGACGGCCTCGTCGTCGATCCGGTGCTGCCCCCGGACTGGGAGGGCTTCTCCATGACCCGCGAGTACCGCGGGGCGACCTACCGGATCCGCGTCTCGCAGACGGTGGCGGACGAGGCGGCCCCCACCCAGATCCTCGTCGATGGGCAGCCCGTGGAGGGAACCGCGCTGCCGATCGCGCCGGCGGGTGCGGTCGTCGACGTGGAGGTTCGCTGCACCGCCGCGCGCGGTGGGCGGCCGAGCTCTCCCGTCGCGGCTCCCTGAGCGATCACGGCGGGGCCCTCTCGAAGGGCTCCCAGGCTGCACGGCGGGCCACGAGCTCGCCGATGATGGAGCGACGCCAGCGGGGCCCGTCGGAGGGCTCCGTTGCCTCGCGCCGTTGCTCGCACCGCGCGCCGCCGTCCCGTAGCTCCGCTCGGTCGGGAACTTTCCACGGCGCCGAGGACAATCCACACCTCTTCCGAGGGTAGACGCCCCCGGGATATCCAGGTGGCATGCGGAAGCTCACTCTGCGCCGGGGCGCGCACGGGGCCGGACGGCTGGGAGCTTGGGCGTTGTGCGCGACCACGCTGCTGGCCGCGTGCACGGGCGTCCTCGAGTCGGGGAGCGGCCACGACGCCGACGGCACCGGAAATGGCGGTCCTGGGGGTCCCGGAGGAGGAGGAGACGGCACGGCCGTGCTCCCCGGCGGGCTCGAGCTCAAGGGGAACCCGGAGTATTTCCAGGCGCTGCGGCTCACGCACGATCAGTGGGAGAACGCCGTGCGGGACGTGTTCGGCCTGCCGGAGCCGACGGGGCTCTCCAGCGGCTTCGTGCCCGATCCTCCCGCTGGCAAGTTCCAGAACAACGAGAAGGGGCTGTACGTGAGCGGCACCCTGCGGGCGGACTACCAGCGGGCCGCCGAGGAGGTGGCCGAGAGGGTCGCTCGGGATCCGGTGCTCCTGGCCCGCTTCGGGGGCGCGGAGGACGGCGCGGCCTTCCTCCGGGAGCTGGGCCAGCGGCTCTTCCGGCGGCCGCTCACCCCCGGTGAGGAGGCGCGCTACCAGGCGCTGCTGAGCGCCGGGAAGGACTTCTTCGACAGCGGAGACGACTTCGCCGACGGCGCGCAGGCGGTCCTCGAGGCGATGCTGCAGTCCCCGCACTTCCTCTATCGCCTCGAGCTCACCCCCGCGGGGGAGCGCCTGTCCGGCTACGAGCTCGCGACGAAGCTCTCGTTCCTGCTGCGCAACACCACGCCGGACGACGCTCTGCTCGAAGCGGCGGCGAGCGGCGCCCTCGACACGGACGAGGGGGTCGCGGCGCTGGCCGAGAAGATGCTCGACGAGCCCGCGGCGGCGAGTGTGCTCGAGCGCTTCCACGCCGAGCTGTTCGGGGTGACGCGCTACAAGTCGATCCTCAAGAGCACGACCCTCTTCCCGACCTACACCGAGGACCTCAACGAGACCCTCATCGCGGCGGACCTGCTGTTCTTCCGGCGCATGTTCGAGGGGGGCTTCGGGGTCCGTGAGATCCTCACGTCGCCCATCGCCTTCGTGGACCAGGCGACGGCGCCGTTCTACGGCCTCACCGAGACGAGCCCGACGCTGACGGAGGTGATCCTCGACGAGTCCCGCCCCGGGTACCTCACCCGGCTCGGGTTCCTCGCCTACAACGGGACCCTGCGCGACCCCGATCCCATCCACCGGGGCGTCGACATCAACAACCGTCTGCTGTGCGTGCAGGTCTCACCCCCCGCCGGAGAGATCCCACCGCTGCCCGACTACGTGCCCGGGCAGACGAACCGCGAGCGCGTCACGGCCCACACGGGGGAGGGGGTCTGCGGAAACTGTCACAACACCATCATCAACCCGCCAGGTTTCGCCCTGGAGGGCTTCGACGCGATGGGGCAGGCGCGAGATACCGACAACGGCAAGCCCGTCGACACGAGCGGGGAGTACAACTTCCGCGACGGGAAGAAGTCCTTCGACGGCATCGTCGACCTGGCGGCGCTGCTCAGCGAGAGCCCACAGGTCCACGGCTGTTACACCGCCAACCTCGCGGAGTTCGCCCTGGGGCGTGACGTGGGCGGCGCGGAGGTCGACCTCGTCGCCAGCTTGCAAGAGGCCAGCCTCCAAGGAAATGGCTCGATCAAGGAGATCATGATGACGATCGTCCGCAGTCCGCAGTTCGTGTTGAGCAAGGGAGGCGCCCAATGAAGGCGAAGCGGAGCCGGGTGAGCCGGCGCGCGTTCCTGCGCGGCGCGGGGACCATCGGTGTGGCCCTTCCGTTCCTCGAGGGGCTCCCCGAGCGCTCGGCCTGGGCGCAGACCGAGAACCCGGTGTTCGGTCTCTTCATCTGCACGGCCAACGGCGTGGTGCAGCAGTGGGGGAGCGAGCCGGAGCGCTTCTGGCCCACGGAGTTGGGGCCCCTGACGAAGTCGTCGATGGAGGCCTTCGCCTCGGAGCGCTGCACCGGCATCCTCGCCGATTACGCGGACAAGCTGCTCATCGTGCGCGGCGTCAACTACCCGGCGCCCCCTTCGGGCTGCGGTCACGCCCAGGGGCTCGTCCAGTGTCTGACGGGGCGCGGCTCGACGGGCGCGGCCCAGCACGCGACGTCCACGGGCCCCTCCGCCGACACGGTGATCGCGGAGGCCGTCAACCCGCCCGCGGTCGAGCCGCTGACCCTCTACTCCGGCATGAAGGGCGGCTACATCGACGAGAAGCTCTCGTTCCGAGCGGCGGGTCAGGTCCGGGCCGCCGAGGGCAACCCCTACAACGTGTATCAGCGCCTGGTGGGCTTGCTCGACCCCGACACGGGGGCGCCCTCGGGCATGGCGGAGCGCCTCGCGCTCCGGCGCAAGAGCGTCAACGATCTCGTGCGCGAGGAGCTCTCCGACTTGCTCGCGCGCCCGCAGCTCAGCAAGGCGGATCGCGATCGTCTCGATCTCCACTTCACCACCATCCGCGACATCGAGGTCACGATGGGGGAGATGGGGGCGACCTGCACGGGGAGCCTGCTGAACATGGAGGCGATCCAGGCCATGAACAGCGGCAACGCCTTCCGCCAGAACGGCGTGATCGAGGAGGTCGCCAAGCTCCAGATGGAGCTGGTCGCGCTCACCTTCGCCTGCAATCAGAACCGAGTCGCCACCCTCCAGATCGGCGACGGCACGGACGGGACCCGCTACACGGTGAACGGTCAGACCGTGGAGCGCTTCCACTGGGTGAGCCACCGCATCCAGAGCGACGGCACCGAGGGCGCCGCCATCCCGCAGGCCCTCGAGTGGCACGCGGCCATCGACCGCATCCGCATGAACACCTTCAAGCACCTGCTCGACAAGTGGTCGGAGTACTCGACCGCCCAGGGCAGTTTGCTCGACAACGCCTTCGCCATGTGGACGAGCCACGTCGCCACGGGGCCGCCACACGGCTTCAACAACCTGCCCATCATCATCGCGGGCAGCGCCGGCGGGTACCTGAAGCAGGGCCACTACGTCGACGCTGGAGGGGCGCCGAACACGCGCCTCCTCAACACCCTCATCGCCGCGATGGGCGGCTCACCGGGCGCCCTCGTCCCGAACGACACCAGCCAGATCAACGCCCTGTTGGCGTGACCACGCGACGCCGGGCCCCGGGAAAGTGACCGGGGCCCGCGTTCGGCGCTCCGAGCGCCGATGGTCCGTGTTCACGTCCCCGCGCGTGCCTGGAGCACGACGTAGAAGGCCGGCTCGCGCACGGTGCGGCCGGCCATCTTCACGCGGCCCCCGTGGAGCTCGACGATGGACTTGGCGAGGCGCAGGGCGAGCGCCAGGCCGCGGTGCTGCCCCGGCTGCTTCTCGGGGTTCAGCATGGCCTCCAGGTCGTGGGCGCTGAACCGCGCGCTGGGCACCTCGATGTGGATGCGGATCCGGCGGCGGGCGAGGGTGGGCTTGTCCCCGGCGTCGTCCGCGTCGACGCGGATCCTGAGGCTCTGGCGCTCGGCGGTGCGGCGCGCGTGCCCGATGAACGTCGCCAGCGCCTGGCTGAGGCGCACACGGTCGACCTGGAGCTTGGGCAGACCCGGTGGGACCTCGGCGATCACCACGACGTCGGAGCTCGAGCTCAGGTCCTTGCCCTTCTCGATGGCGAGCTGCAGGAGCTCCTCGACGGGCTCCTCCGTGCGCACGAGGGTGAGCTGTCCCGCCTCGACCCGGGCGGCGTCGAGGATCGTCTCGATGAGGGCGAGCAGCTCGTGTCCCCGCTGGATGATCAGATCGAGGCTCTCGCGTTGGCCCTCGGTGAGCACCTCGCCGCGCCGGGCCAGCTCCGCGAAGCCGAGGATGGCGTTCAAGGGGCTCTTCAGATCGTGGCTGACGCTGGCGAAGAACAGGCCGCGGGTGCGGGTCGCCGCTTGCCGGGCGTCGATGGAGCGCTCTTGCGCCTGCGCGAACAGGCGAAAGCGGCTGGCGAGCAGCTCGATGGAGTTGCCGAGCTCGGCGACGGCGCGGAAGCGTGCCGGCTTCATGACGCGCGTCCCCTCCAGGGCGGCGTCCGTGCCCAGCAGCCGCACGCCGTGGTTGGCCATGCGCAGATCCCGGGACAAGAGGCGGCCCAGCCACACCCCGATGGCCGCCGCGGCGCCGATCGCGAAGAGCGCCACCAGCAGCGGCGGCCAGCTGATCCCGCTCACCGTGGAGCCGCGGAACTCCACCCGCGCGGTGCCGGCGTCGAGAGCGGTCGAGACCTGCACGAGGCCCTGCCGGCCTCGCTCCACGCGGAAGTCCCCGGGGGTGGGCTCGAGCTGCGCGCGGAAGCCGAGCTGCGCGGCCGCGGCGATGGCGGCGTTGCGCCCCTCCTCGTCGTTGCGCCCGGGGGTCTGCTCCAGCATGGCGCGACCGAGCGCGCGCGCCGTCTCCTCCCTATCCCGTTCGTCCGCGGAGCGCAGGTGCGCGCTCGCGATCAGCGCGGAGCCGGCGGTGAGGAAGACGACGGGCGTGACCAGCGCCGCGATGAGCCGCCGCGACATACGCCCGCGCAGCTTGCCCGTGCGCTCGAAGGTCTCGATCACCTCGCGCATCACGTCCGGCGGCGCCAGCTCGATCACCCGCACGAACGCCGCCCGCACGAGCACGAGCAGGGGGAGCGCCGCGGCGGCGACGATCACCGACGCGAGCACGCAGAGGGTGAGGGCCGTCGTGGCGGGTACGATGGGCGGCCGCCACACAGTCATGGACACCATCAGCGCCACGACGTTGCAGGCCACCCAGAAGGTGACGATGCTCCAGGGATCGTCGTTGAGCTTCGGCAGCTCGAGCTGATCGACGTTCGCGGCCCCCACCGCCAGGGAACGCACCAGCTGACGGCGTCGCCGCACGAGCACCCAGCTGTAGGCGATGGCCACCACCCCGGCGACGAGGACGGCGATGACGATCGTCTCGGTGCCCCGCGTCGCCAGGGGGCCGGAGAGCAGCAGCAGGAACGGGGGCAGCACCAGGAGCACGCAGGCGGTGCCGATGGAGAACAGCACCTGCCACGCGATCACGCGCCCGGCGAGCCGCGCGGCGCCGATCCCGATGGGGGGTCCTCGATGCCCGAGCTCGTCGATGTAGCTGTTGCTCATGGGCCGTCGCTCACGAATCGTCGCTCGTCGGCGAGACGAGGAGGTCGTCTCCATCCCGGCGCGCGCGCAGGGAGACGAGGGAGCGTCCGAGGCACGGGCCGCTGTCACACTCCCCGGTGGTCGGCGAGAAGATGGCGCCGTGGTTCTTGCAGTACACCCGATCGAGCTCCTCGTCGTAGAAATGGCCGTCGCCGAGGTCGAGCTCGACGGACCAGTGCGGGCACTCGTTCAAGTAGGCGAAGAAGCGGCCCTGGTGGGCGAGGACGAAGGCCTCCCGCTGACGCCCCGCGTACTCGAGCTCGAACACCCGCGTCTCACCGTGGGCGAGCCGCGCTGCTCCTTCGAGGCGCAGCTCCGTTCCAGGAGGCTCGGGGGAGACCTGCGGGGCGTCGGGCGCTTCGCAGGCTGCGCCCGCGGGGACGCCCCCCGTGTCGGCAGGGCGGTTCGGTTCGGCAGAGCTGGTCGCGTCGACGGGGCGGTCCGCGTCGACGGGGCCGTCGGGATCCACGGTCCCGGCGGGGCGAGAGGAGGCCATGGCGCGTTTATAGCGGATGGGCGCCGCGGCGGCGCTAGCCGGGGCGCCGAGCGTCGGGGAGGGGAGCCTCCGGGCGCGCCGGGAGGTGCGCGGTCGTCGACGAAGGGAAGGGAGCATGGGTGCTGGACAACCTCGCGAGCCGGGTTCATTAGGCAGCGTCGCGCCGACGGCGACGGCGCCCCTCCCCCCCATGGCTCGAACCACGCGTCCCATGGCCCTGCGGCTCGGTAGCCTCAGCTGGCCCATCCTCTCGGAGCACCTGCTGCACGCCGTGCTCGGGCTCGTCTTCGTGTGGCTGACCGCGCGCATCTCCGACGGCACCGCCGCGGCGTTCGGCGTCGCGAACATGCTCATGATGAGCTTCTTCATCCTGTTCCGGCTGATCGGGGTCGGCGCGAGCGTGGTGGTCGCCCAGAACCTCGGCGCCGGTGACGAGCTGGGCGCGGCCCGGGTGGCTCGAGCGAGCCTGGGCGCCTCCTTGTGGATGGGGCTCGGGGTGGGCACCTTCGTCGCGGCGTCGTCCGGGTGGCTCCTCCGCTGGATGAACCTCGAGCCGGCGCTCCTGCCCGAAGCGCAGCCGTACCTGATGGTGCTCGGCGCGGTGCTCGCCCTCGACGCGGTGAACACCTCGATGAGCGCGGTGGTGCGCTCCTATACCCTGACGCGAGCGATCATGCGTCTGGTGCTGATCATCAACGGGGTCTCCCTCGCCCTCGGGATCCCCGCGCTGCTCGGCTGGTTCGGGTTACCCAAGCTCGGCTTGATCGGGGTCGGGATCGCTTACCTGATCGCCCGCGTGATCGGCCTCGGGGTGCTCGTGACCATCTGGCGCCGCGACCTCGGCATCCACGTCGCCGCCGACGACTGGTGGCGGATCCGCCGCGGACCCTTGACGGAGATGCTCCGTATCGGCCTGCCCGGGGCGGGGGAGACCATCGCCCACCGCGTCAGCTTCACGCTGATCCTCTCCCTGGTGGCGGGCATGGGCACCGTCTCCCTGGCGACGCACACCTACCTCCTCCAGATCACGCACCTCGTCCTGCCCTCCGCCCTCGCGCTCGGCTTCGGCACCGAGATCATCGTGGGCCACCTCGTCGGCGGAGCTCGCCTGCGCGCGGCGGATCGTCAGGTGCGGCGAGCGCTCGGGATCGCCCTCTCCATCGCGCTCGGTCTGGGGCTGCTGTTCGCGGGGACGAGCCGCTGGATCCTGGATGTCTTCACGGACGATCCTCGGATCATCGCGCTCGGCTCGAGCGTGGCGTGGGCGATCGTGCTGGTGGAGCCCGGGCGCGCCTTCAACTTGATCGTCGTGAACGCGCTGCGGGCCACGGGAGACGCGCGCTTCCCCGCCCTCGTGGGCCCGGTGTTCATGTTCGTGGTCGCCCTCGGGCTCGCCTGGCTCCTCGGGGTCCATTGGGGGCTCGGCCTCGTCGGCGCCTGGCTCGGCTTCGGTGCGGACGAGTGGGCGCGAGGGCTCATCATGTACGCGCGCTGGCGGCGCCGTGGGTGGGTGCGCCACGCGCGGCGAGCGCGGCGGCGGGCGCTCGCGGAGCGTCGGCTCGCGGCGCCGGCGTCCACCAAGGACGTCCTCCCCCAGGTGGCCTGAGGCGACCATCCCACCCCGGCCCGCAGGGTGGGGAAAAGCCCCTACGATCTCCCGTACATGCAGAGGCGAGGGAATGGAGGAAGGCTGGCCATGGTACGTTAGCGGGCTATGGGTTCACTTCCTTGTGGAAAATTACAAGCAACCGCCGGTGCGCTGCTCCTCGCCGCGGGGGTGTGGGGGTGCTCGGCATCGGGCGGAAGCGCGCCGGGTGAGGACACGGCGACGGTCGCGGAAGCGCTCACGACGCCGTCCAGCTCCCTCACCTTCGAGACGCGGCTGCAAGGGCGAGATCTGTTGATCTCCCTCCGCCGCATCCCGGCGCCCGTCACGGGGAAGTACGGCGTCCTCCGACTCGGCGCGGATGGACGGATGACCCAGCACTCTTCCCAAGCTCCCGACTGTCTCTACGAGGGGAGCCTGCACGATGCCGCATCGGGCGCGGTCATCGAGGGGAGCTTCGTCTCCGTGTCGACCTGTCTGCACACGGGGGGCTATGACGTGGGCGCGGCCCTGCACGGCACCTTCGCTTTCGCGGATCGGCTTTGGACGATCACCCCCGAGCCGGCGACGGGCTCGGGCACCCCCCATGAGGTTCCTCACGTCGTCGTGCCGACGGCGGAGCTGCGGGCCGCGCGGGACGCAGGCAGGCAGGCTCCCGCGCAGCACATCGGGCTACGACGCAGCACGCGGCAGGTGCCGCGGGTGCTGCCCCTCTATGAAGGTACGCCCCGGGAGACCAAGTACATCGAGCTGCTCTTCGTCAACGACGCGGCGCGGGTGGCGGAGGTGGGGGGCGCCCCGGCGGCGGAAGCGGCGGCGGTGGCGCTGGCCGCCGAGGTCAACACGATCATGGCGGGCTCGGGG
>Ga0207873_1000888_pt1 | contig 30933 bp, 22 predicted proteins | sample BGWIniCompost_FD_187373 | JGI IMG/M metagenome (GOLD analysis project Ga0207873, IMG submission 187373) | Cellulose adapted compost microbial communities from Newby Island Compost Facility, Milpitas, CA, USA - BGW Initial Compost (SPAdes)... ... | reverse complement strand
GCGGACGCGAAGCGCTTCAAGAAGGCCATCGGCCTCTGAGGGGCCGCTCGGCGCGGGCAGACCTACGGACGGCGCCGTTTCGACGGGGCGTCGACGCCATCCCCGTCGACGCCGTCCCCGTCGACGCCGTCCCCGTCGACGCCCGTCCCCGTCGACGCCGTCCCCGCGCCCCGCCCTGCGCGCCGGCGATCCGGGCGCGCCACACACTTCCTGCCGGCCCTGGGAAACGCGGGGGCAGCGGACCGCCTCCCCCGCGCCGCAGCGGGTCGGACGATCGTCGCCAACAAAGGCGGGCGCGGCCGTGGAGGGCGACCACGTCGGCGTCGCGCTGCAGGAGGAAACGGCAACGGCCCCACGAATGGAAACGGCGCCGCGATGCTCTCGAGCTCATCCGTACTTGGAGCGCGCGGGGCGGCTGCGTGGACCTCGAGGACGCGACCAAAGTACGTGACACGGGAGCAGGGGTGCCGGGATCACGTGGGTTTATCCACAGAGCGGCGCGGCGCTGGCCGGGGCGCCCGGAGGCCGCGACAGGGCTGGCCGATCCGTGGTAAATTCGAGGGATCGGGGCACGCTCGCGGAGGCACGCGTGAGCTCCTTGCTTTCACGGGAAACAACAGCTTGTCCACACCGCTCCATCCGTTCATGACCTTTGCGGCGGAGGGGCCGAAAAAGCCAGCGCGGACGTGCGTTCGTGGAGGTTGCGGTTCGACGGGAGCAACCCGCGCGCGCCGGGAGGCGCCGCCCGCGCGAGCGCTCCCCGAGCGAGCCCGCCTCCCTCAGCCGACGATCAGGTTGAGGATGCGGCCGGGCACGTAGACCACCTTGCGCACGGTCTTGCCCGCGGTGGCTTTCTGGACGGCCTCGTCCGCCAGAGCCGCCTCGCGGGCGGTGGCTTCGTCCGCTTCCCGGTGGAGCTCCACCCGCCCGCGCACCTTTCCGTTCACCTGCACGGGCACGGTGACCACCTCGTCGACGCACAGGGCCTCGTCCCAGGTGGGCCAGGGCTGGTTCGCGATGGTGATGGCCGGATCGGCCTGGAGCTTCGGGTCATCCGCCCGCTGGCCCTGGATCTCCACCCAGAGCTCCTCCGCCAGATGGGGCGCGAAGGGAGACAGGCACAACACCAGGCGCTCCACGGCGCTCCGCGGGACCCGTTCGAGCCCGGCGAGGTGGTTCACCAGGATCATGAGCGCGCTCACGGCCGTGTTGAGGCGCAGCGCCTCCACGTCCTCGGTGACCTTCTTCACGGTGCGGTGCACCAGGCGCTCCGTCTCGTCGGCCGCCGCCACGTCCGCGGCGCGGCGCGCCACGGCATCCACCTTGTCGAGGAACCGGCGGCACCCCTGGATCCCGCTGGTCTGCCAAGGCTTCACCTGCTCGAGGGGGCCCATGAACATCTCGTAGACCCGCAGGCTGTCGGCGCCGAACTCGTGGACCATGTCGTCGGGGTTCACGACGTTGCCCCGCGCCTTGCTCATCTTCTCGGCGACGGGGACGAGCAGCACGCCGTGCTCGGGGTGGAAAGGCTTGCCATCCCGTACCTGGATCTCCTTCTCCACCAGGTACCGCGTCTCCACGCGCTCGCCGCTGGAGCGCAGGATCTGCCCTCCGTGCTCCTTGTCCGCGACGACGTCCTCGTCGTCCCCGGGCAGGGCGCGCAGCACCTTCCCGTCCCCGTCGACCACGGCGTACCAGCGGTACACCATCCCGAGGATCATGCCCTGGTGCACGAGCTTCTGGAACGGCTCCGAGTGCTTCACCACGCCGCAGTCGTAGAGGACCTTGTGCCAGAAGCGGGCGTAGAGCAGGTGGAGGACGGCGTGCTCGGAGCCGCCGACGTACAGGTCGACGGGCATCCAGTCGTCGTAGGACTTCTCGCTGAAGATCTCCTCCGTGTTCCGGGGATCCAGGTAGCGGAGGTAATACCAGCAGGAGCCGGCCCACTGGGGCATCGTGTTCGTCTCACGCGCGAACCACTGGCCGTCCTTCTGGAAGAACCGCCACTCCAGGGCCTTCGTGAGCGCGCCCGCTGGATCTCCTGGACGGTAGTCCTCGAGCTCCGGCAGCTGCAGGGGCAGCTCGTCCTCCTCCAGCGGGATGGGCTTGGAGTAGTCGATCTCGTGGGGGTCCCCCCGGCGCGGATCTCCCGAGGTCTTCACGGGGAAGTAGATGGGGATCGGCTCGCCCCAATAGCGCTGCCTCGAGAAGACCCAGTCGCGGAGCTTGTAGCTCACCTGACGACGACCGATCCCTTCGGCCTCCAGGTGGTCCAGCATCTTCGCCTTGGCCTGCTCCGTCGGAAGCCCGTCGAGGAGCCCGGAGCGCACGTTGACGCCGTCCCCCGTGAACGCCGCGTCGAGCCGATCGCGGGGCGTCCCGTCGGGGCTCACCACCTCGACGATGGGCAGCCCGAACTTGCGCGCGAACTCGAAGTCCCGCTCGTCGTGGGCCGGCACGGCCATGATGGCGCCGGTGCCGTAGGCCCCGAGCACGTAATCCGCCGTGTAGATGGGGATCTCCGCGCCGGTCAGCGGGTGGATCGCGTGGGCCCCGGTGAAGACGCCCGTCTTCTCCTTGTTGGTGGTGCGCTCGAGATCGCTCTTGCGCTTGGCGGCGTCCACGTAGGCGCTCACCGCCTCCCGCTGGGCGTCCGTGGTGAGCTCCAGGGTCCGCGGGTGATCGGGGGCGATCACCATGTAGGTGGCGCCGTAGAGGGTGTCGGGACGCGTGGTGAACACCTCCAGGACCGCCTCGGAGCCCTTCACGGGGAAGCGCACCAGGGCGCCCTCGCTGCGACCGATCCAATCCCGCTGCTTCTGCTTCGTCTCCGGCCAGTCCAACCCGTCCAGGTCATTGGCCAGACGATCGGCGTAGGCCGTGATGCGGAGCTGCCATTGGCGGAGCGGCTGCCGAACCACCGGGTGGCCCCCGCGCTCGCTGCGCCCGTCGATGACCTCCTCGTTGGCCAGGACCGTGCCCAGGGCGGGGCACCAGTTCACGGGGATTTCGCTCTGGAAGGCCAGCCCGCGGTGGAAGAGCTTGAGGAAGATCCACTGGGTCCAGCGCACGTAATCGGGCGCCGTCGTGTTCACCTCCCGATCCCAGTCGTAGGCGAAGCCGAGGCTCTTCAGCTGCCGACGAAAGACCCCGATGTTCTTCTCGGTGGTGATCTGGGGGTGCGTCCCCGTCTGGATCGCGTACTGCTCCGCGGGGAGGCCGAAGGCGTCCCAACCCATCGGGTGCAGCACGTCGAACCCGCGCATGCGCTTGTAGCGGGCGACGATGTCGGTGGCCGTGTAGCCCTCCGGGTGCCCCACGTGGAGCCCACTGCCGGAGGGATAGGGGAACATGTCGAGGACGTAGTACTTGGGACGCCCGGGGCGGCGCTCTGCGCGGAACGTGCGGTGTCGCTCCCAGTACGCCTGCCAGCGTCCTTCTACAGCGCGGTGGTCGTAAGCCATGGACGGCTTCCGTCTAGCAGATCCCCGCGAGCCTCCTAAGGAAATCCTCTCCCGCGCGGCGCCCGCGCTCCCGGCTGCCCTCTGGTGGCGGTTCCTACGTGGAACGCGCCGCCTTGCGCGCCAGGCGCTCGCGCCGCCGCACCCAGGCCGGCTCCGCTTCGCCCGTCCCCGCCTCCACCAGGGCCAGGGCGCCCCGGGGCTCACGCAGGTGGTGCTCGTACAGCTTCGCGAGCTCCAGGCGCACGCTCGGATCGTCGACCTCCGCGCTCAGGGCCTCGAAATCCCGGAGCGCCAGGGCCTTGTCCCCCCGCGCCTTGGCGATCTCGCCCCGCGCCCGGAGCGCCTCGGGCCCCGCCCCGCCCGCCAGGGCCGCGTCCGCCACCTGCCACGCCCGATCCATGGCGCCGGCGCGCCGCAGAGTGCGGGCGAGGCTCACCAGATCCTCGCAGTGGAGGGCGGGCAGCGGCTCACCGTACAGGCCGACCAGGGCCGCCATCGACATCACGTCCCAGGCGTTGTGGTCGACGATCGGGCGCAGCACCTCACCGTCCCCCGTGCGGAGGAAATGCCCGTAGCGGGGCGGGATCTCCGCCCCCGGGATGTCGTCCTCGTTGCGCTGCCAGCCGAGCACTTCGCTCTCGAGGTGCACGAGGCGGCACCCGCCGAGCCGGCGTTTGTGCAGCCGCCGCGCCACCGAGAGCAGGTCCAGGTGGGGGCGCGCGGGCAGCGCCGGCATGCGGTTCATGAGGAGCCGGGTGTCGAGGAGCGGCCGATCGAAGCTCTTGCCGTTGTAGGTCACCAGCATCGACGAGCGCTCCAAGAGCTCGGTCACCCGCCGCAGCAGCCCCACCTCCTCCGCCGGGGAGCGCAGCAGGAGCTGCTCCAAGGTCCACCCCTGCGACTCGTCGTACCAGCACAGCCCCACCAGGAACGCGAGGGAGCCGGAGCCGCCGAGGCCCGTGGTCTCCGTGTCGAGGTAGAGGGCGCCGCGGGGATCGCAGTCGGCGAGGGTCGGATCGAGCCCCAGGAGGGCGAGCATCTCCGCCGAGGCGAAGCCCGCGGTGTCGATGGACACCCGCCCCACGCGGGCGGACGGTGGGAGGGGTTCGATGCGCTGGAGGAGGACCTCTCCGCCCAGGTCCACCTCCACGAAGGGGAGCTCTCCGAGCCCGGAGCTCGAGGAGCATTCCTCGTCGGGAGGTGGCTCCGCGCCCGCCGAAGTGCCGACGGAGGGGGCGCCAGCAGGGGGTCTGCCGAGGAGCGCCTGCATCTTGGCGCGGAGCTCCGCGAGGGTGTCCCCGCGCTCGGAGGGCGTGTCAGCGGGCTCGACTCTCGAAGGCTGGGTTCTCGGAGCGCCGGTGGGCTCGGTGCTCGGAGGAGGAAGAGCGTCCGGGGCTCGTGCCCACCCCGTTCCCCCCGCGGGGGCCGGTGAGCCGAGCCGTTGCAGCTTCGAGCGGAGAGACATGGGGACCCGGGGCGGGGTCACTCTACCAGGGGTACTGAGCAAACGCGCCCCCCCAGGACGGTGGCGAGGAGCCTCCTCCCGGTGACGTCGATGGCGAGCTCCCCGAGGGGCGCCGTCGAGACCTGCCAGCGACGGACCACCTGCCCCTGGCGATCGATCCCGACGAGCTCCCCGGAGAGCAGCGGCACGTAGGCCACCCCCGCCAGCACGCCGGGGGCCGCCGCAGGCGCGCCGAGCTCACCGCGCCCCCCCTCGTCCCCCGCCGGGCTGCTCCGTTCGAGCTGCCGCCCGTCCGCGTCGAACCAGCGCACCTCGCCCCGCGGCGACACACCCACGAGGCCACGGCCCGCCACCGCGGCCACGGCGACATCTCCGCGCGACCAGCGCAGCTGCCCCGCGTCGTCGAAGGACAGCAGGTCCCCGCCCGCCACGACCGCCACCCCCTGAGGGAGCTTCAGCGGGGGTCCGAGGGCCTCCCCCGGCAGGGGGAACCTCCGCAGCCGCCAGGCTCCCTCGACCCGCAAGAGCTCTCGCCCTGCGGCGACCCAGGTGACGTTCTCCAGGCCCGGAACCGGCGGACCGCTCGGCACCGCCCCGAGATCCATGCGCCAGCGCGCGCCGCCGAACGCCGTCGTCGCGTACAGGGCGCGCCCGCTCCCGTAGATCAGCGAGCCATCGCTCCGACGCACGAGGCCCGTCGCGACGGGGGCCGCCGTGGTGATGCGGCCCAGGAGCCGCCCATCCGCGGCGATCGAGTACAGCTGCCGGTCGGTGGTCCCCACCCAGAGCGCGCCGTCCTTGGAGCGGTGGGCGACGGGGCCTGCCACGGCGCCGGACAGCGTGTAGCTCCAGCGATAGCGCCCGCGCCGCTCGAAGGAGTGGACGTAGCCGTCCGTCGTGGCCACGGTGACCCGACCGCGGCGGTCGATCACTGGCGCTCCGACGCTCGGCGCCCCTGCGTGCACACACCAGGCGCCGGCTCCGAGAGCGCTCGCGGCGTGAACCGTCGGTGCGGGCGCGCGTCCCTGACCCATTTCGGGGCTCGGGGAGGCCTCTGCCCGGAGGCTCGGCGCCAGGGCGCTCCCTGCACCCAACAAGCACAGGGCCACACCGAGCTGGCGTCGACCTTTGGCGAGGAGAGTGGGCAACACCCCTGCCCCTTTACGTTTCGGGACGTCCCCTGGCAACCCGCCGGGATCGCTCCAAGAATTCCGGCTCGCGCGGCTGCCGTGAGCGCGCTCCGGCCAACGGCCCCCACCCACAGCCCCGCGACCACGGACCGCCGCGCGCCCGCGATTTCCGTTCCTCGACGCCTCCGGCGCGAGGGCCCGCTATAAAGCGGCCGAACATGGCCCTGCACGTCTTCGCGCTGACCGGCGGCATCGGCTCCGGCAAGAGCACCGTCGCGCGCCACTGGCGCTCCCTCGGCTTACCCGTGGTCGACGCGGACGTCCTGGCTCGGGAGGTCGTGGCGCCGGGGAGCCCCGGGCTCGACGCGGTCATCGCCCGCTTCGGACCCGAGGTGCTCACTCCAGACGGCGAGCTCGATCGACGCCGCCTCGGGCGCATCGTCTTCGACGATCCCGCCGCGCGCGCCGACCTCGAGGGGATCCTGCACCCGTTGGTGCGCCGGGCTGCCGCCTCCGCCTTCGCCCAGCTCGCCGATCGCGGCGAGACGCTGGCCTGCTACGAGGTGCCGCTGCTGTTCGAGACGGGCCAGCAGGACACCTACCGCCCGGTGGTGGTGGTGTGGGCGAGCCCGGAGACCCAGCGCGAGCGGGCCGCCACGCGGGACGGGGTGACGCCCGAGGCCATCCAGGCTCGCATCGACTCCCAGCTGCCCCTCGACGAGAAGGCGGCCCGGGCGGACTTCGTCATCGACAACGACGGCCCCCTCCCCCGGACCCTCGCTCAGGCCGAAGCGGTGCTCACGGCGGTTCGTGAGCGGGTGGACGCCGCAGACGGCTGACGCCCGCTCGGGCGGCTCCGGCCTGCGTCCTTCAGCTCTCGCCTGCCCCCGAGGCGACGCGCGCGCGGGCCGCCTGCAGGGTGTTGTCGAGGAGCATCGCGATCGTCATGGGGCCGACCCCGCCGGGCACCGGGGTGATCGCTCCGGCGATGGGCTCGACGGCGGCGAAGTCCACGTCGCCGCAGAGCCGTCCGGCCTCGTCTCGGTTCATGCCGACGTCGATGACGGTCGCGCCCGGCCGGATCCAGTCGGGTCCGACGAGCTTCGCCTTCCCCACGGCGGCGATGACGATGTCCGCTTCGCGACACCGCGCGGGCAGCTCCTCCGTCCTCGAGTGAGCCAGGGTGACGGTACAGTTCTTCGCCAGGAGCAGGGCAGCGACGGGCTTGCCGACCAAGTTGCTCCTCCCGATCACGATCGCGCGCTTGCCCGCGAGCTCGATCCCGGACTCTTCGAGGAGGCGCATCACCCCACGCGGCGTGCAGGGCACCAACCCCGGCAGCCCGGACCAGAGCTTGCCCACGTTGATCGCGTGGAGACCATCCACGTCCTTCTCCGGCGCGATGGTCGTGAGCACCCGTCCCTGGCTCACCTGCGCGGGGACGGGGAACTGCACGAGGATCCCGTCCACCTCCGGCGCCGCGTTCAGATCCCGGACCCGGGCCAGCAGCTCCTCCTCGCTCACGCTGGCCGGGAGGCGATGCACCTGCCCCACCATACCGACCTTGTCGGCGGCGACCTCCTTGTTACGCACGTAGACCGCGGAGGCGGGATCGTCTCCGGCCAAGATCACGTGCAGCCCCGGGGCGCGGCCATGCTTCGCCCGGAACTCGGCCACCCCCGCCGCCACTTCGTCCCGTACCCGCGCCGCGATCGCCTTTCCGTCGATATGATCTGCCACGCCGCGGGACTAGCAAAGTGCCGCGAGGGCCGCTACTCCGTTCGTCGTCGGGAGCTCCTGCGCGCCTGCCCGGCGGCCAACGAGCGCGCTACGAACGCGGCGGACCGCAGCCAACGCGCGGACCGCAGGCCCATCACGACGGCGCAGCCCATCACCGCGAGGCGAGTTGCAGTGCATTCTCCCATCTACGTTTACTCCTGGGATTTTTTCGGGCCGCACGCGGAGGGCACCGCGCGCCACTTCCTGCGCCACCTCGAGGAGTTCTTGCAGCGCCACGACCTCCACGGTTGTGAGCTCGACACGAGCTCCGAGGGAGAAGGACACGTCGCCGCGCGCTGCCGTGCTCCGGTCGAGGCTCAGGCCAGCATCGAGCGCGCGCTCCGTCCCCAGCGGCGTGAGCCAGGCTGAGCTTCGAGAAGCGCTCGCGGGGGTACGTGGGATTCGCGAGCGCTCCCTCTCGGTCCCCCCTTCGTCGACTGGCGCGTCGGGGGTACGCTCGGCGCCGTCGACGTGCGCGGGGTCACCCCGCGGGGCCACGTCTCGATGCGAGACCGACGTGACGACGCGCCGGCACCACTCATATTTCCCTCATCGGGGATTCGAGGCTCGTCGGCTCACGTATGTGACCCAACGTCTCCGGGCATAATCCCGTGTTCGCCAGATGCCGCGTGCCATACTCCCGTTTGGTTGGTTGCGAACCGTGACCTGCATGGTTGCAATCCGTCGAGGAGGAGGATGATGCGAATCTCGAGTATTGTTGTGGCCTCGGCCATGGGTCTCGTGTTCATGGGATGCGGCCGAGGCGAAGAGCCGGCGCAAAGTCCGCGAACGCAGCAGACGGACGGCGAGGTGCGCGGTGAGGAGGGACGCCAGGGGCAGGACCCGTACCAGCAGCAACAGCAGCGGGATCCCTACCAGCAGCAACAGCAGCAGGATCCCTACCAGCAGCAAGATCCCTACCAGCAGCAGGACCCGTACCAGCAGCAACAGCAGCAGGATCCCTACCAGCAGCAAGATCCCTACCAGCAGCAGGACGAGTGGGATCGTCCCGGCGGCATGGGTGAGCCTGGCAGCGAGCCCGGGATGGGCGAGCCCGGGACCGACGAACCCGGCATGACCGAGCCGGGGACGTCGCCAGGGCAGCCGGGGACCGGAACCGGAACCGATCCCGGGGACACCGAGCTGGATCGCGAGCGGGATCTCGACGAGGGCGTCGAGCCCGGGCAGCCCGGAACCGGGACCCAGGGCACCGAAGAGCGCCCCGGACAGCCGCGCCAGGAGGACGACCCGATGGGTGGTGAGCGCGAGCCGTACTGACCCGTACGATCGAGCGGAAGAGCGCCCGACGTCGCCCCGGTGACGCCGGGCGCTCTCGATTTGGCATCGACGGAGCGGCCGCGGCGCCTTTCGGAAGACTCCGGGAAGACACCTCGGGGCGCGGGGCTATCCTCTCCTGTGGGCTCGCGGAACCCCGGGACCCGAGGGGGAGCGACCCTCGGCGCGCCGTGAGCCTGGACGAGCGATGCGCGATTTCTTCGAAGAGCACCTCCGCCCCTGGCTCCTCCACCGAGCGATGAGCCACGGTCCTCTGCGCCCCTACCGCGAGCGCGTGGTGGGGCAAGCGCGCGGACGAGTCCTCGAGATCGGTGTGGGCTCCGGGTTGAACCTGCCCTACTTCGGATCCGAGGTGGACGCGCTCGTCGGGCTGGATCCATCGCGCCCGTTGCTCGACCGCGCACGTGCGGCGGCGGCGCGCCTCTCCGTGCCGGCGGAGTTCATCGAAGGTCTCGCGGAGGAGCTGCCCTTCGAAGACCGAAGCTTCGACACGGCCCTGTGTACGTTCACCCTCTGCTCCGTGACCGACCCGGCCCGGGTCTTGGACGAGCTCCGTCGCGTGCTCCGCCCCAACGGCAGGCTCCTCTTCGTGGAGCACGGCCGCGCCCCCGAGCGATCCGTGGCGGCTTGGCAGGACCGCCTGGCCCCCTGCTGGTGTCGCCTCAGCGGTGGCTGTCACCTGAACCGCGCCCCCCTCGAGCTCCTGGCGGGCGCGGGATTCCAGCTGGAGGGCGTCTGCGCGGGCTATCTGCACCGGCCGAAGGTCGTCGGCTACCTCACGGAGGGGTGCGCGCGGCGCGGGGGAGAGGCGCCGCCTCCGAACCCCACGCGCCGCCCTTGAAGGTGGCTCCCTGCCCCTCTTCCGTGGGAGCTCACTCGAGGGGAACGAGGGGGATGTCCCCGAGGTCGTCGGCCTTGCCGAGAGGCACGCCGTCGTGGCGCAGGATCGGAAAGCGGGCCCCCCTCTTCCGTAAGCGCTCACTCGAGGGGAACGAGAGGGATGTCTCCGAGGTAGTCGGCTTTTCCGAGTGGCACGCCGTTGTGGCGCAGAATCGCGTAGGCGACGGTCAGATGGAAGTAGACGTTCGGGAGCGCATACTGGTTCAGATACACGTGGCCCACCATCCCTTGACCAGGAGGCAGATAGCCGAAATGGACCCGGCGCTCCGCGGCCCCTCGGAAATCGTCCTCCGAGATGGTCTTCAGATAAGCGACGGTCTCCCGCACCCGATCCCGTAGCTCCGCGACGGACTGCTCGGTGTCCGCGTGGCGAGGGGCCTCCTTGCCCGAGAGGCGCGCCGCGACGAACTTCGCGCCGTCACAGGCGATCTGCACCTGCTTCACCAGGGGCAGCATGTCGGGCGCCAGGCGCGCCTCGAGCAGCACCTTGGGATCGTAGTTCTTCGCCGCGGCGCTCTCCTCGGCTTTGCCGAGCCACGCGTCGAGGTGTTGGAGCATCTTGGAGAGCTGGGGCACGCTGGCCGTGTACATGGACATGGCGGGACGGATGGGGCTCCTCCTCCAACGTGTCAAGCCCACCCGAGGAGAGCTCCCGGCACGGTGAACCGCACCAGGCACTGTCGAGAGCCGCCGTCTTCAGAACATGCTAAGGCCCGTGAACATGGAGCGCCTCAAGCAACTGCTCGCCGAGTACGGTCGCGTCGCCCTCGGTACGTACCTGGCCATCTTCGTCCTCGCCTTGGGCGGCTTCGCCCTCGCGCTGAGTCAGGGCCTCGAGCTGGCGAGCCTCGACCTGGGTGGAGCCGGGAACGCGGGAGTCTTCGCAGGCGCTTACGTGGCGACCAAGCTGATCCAGCCCGCGCGCATCGCGGCGACCCTGGCGCTCACGCCCATCGTGGCCGCCGTGTTGCGCCGCACGACGCGCCCCGGGCGGGCCGCACGGCCCGAACCGGCGGCGCTCGACGACGCCCAGCGGTGAGCCCATTCACAGTTCACCCGCTGGTCCCGCGTCGCCCCACGCAGAATCCGAGCGCGGCACGAGGTCCGTGGGGACCAACCGCGCCCTTCCCGCGGCGGGAGCTCAGGGAGTGCCCTGGAGGCGCTCCAGCTCCTCGCGATCCGGCGCGCTCGTGAGAAAGCGCAGGGGCAGCTCGACCTGCAGCTCTCCCGTCGGAGCGAGGGGGGACGGCGCGGCGACGCCGAGATCGGGGCAGTCGAGGGAGAGCTCTTTCTCCGGCGCCCTCGTGAACGCGTCGATCCAGCGCAAACCGCAGGCTGTCGTGGCGAGCCCGTGGGATGCGCCGCGCACGCGCAGCCAGCGCGCAGCCGGGAGGTTCGCGCGGACTGCCTCCGCATAGTCGGGCGGGGTCACGGGGTCGAGCTCGCCGGACAGGATCAGCACGGGGTGCTCCGATCGCACGGCGACGTTCTCCCGCGCCGCCGCGGGCCGCACCTTCCACAGCCGACAATCCTCCAGGTAGCTCCGGCCGCTGAGGACCGCGCGGAGCTCCGTCGCCACCCGCTGATCGGCGCGCTGGATCGCCTCCAACGACGTGAAGGGCGCCTCCTCCGCGCACTGGACGGACAGGTGCGCACCCAGGAAGAACTCGTCCACGGCCAGGCCCGCCTCCAGCTGGAGGAACGGCTCGAAATCCCCCGCCGCCGCCCGATGCAGGAGCTGCGGGAGGTACGCCGCGCGCGCGGGGGCATAGAGCAGCCCCAGCACGCCGCGCACGAAGCGATCCATGTCGATGACCGTCCCCGACGTCCGCAGCGGGGCCTCCCTCAGCTCTGCCGCCACCCGGAGCAGGTCGTCGCGAGGGCTCGGGAAAGCCTCGGCACAGGGCGGCTGCGCGGCGCAGAGCTCCGCGAGACGATCGAGGGCGCGCTGCGCGTTCGAGCCCAGCTGCGCGATCAGGTCCACCTCCAGGGGCACCGGCGAGTCCAGGACGACGGCGCGGACGGCCTGCGGAGCGTCCCGCAGCGCCGTCAGGGCCCAGCGCGCTCCATGGGACGTCCCGAGGACGTCCCAGCGCTCGATGCCCAGGGCGCGGCGCACGGCCTCGACGTCCCGCACTCCAGCGGCCGTCGTGAACTCGGACGGGTCCACGTCGACGCTCTGTCGCTCGTGGCAGCGCCGCAGCGAGTCTTCCAGAGGTCCCGACTCCCTGCACTCGAGGGTCGGCCGCCCGAAGCCCGTCCCCCGCGGGTCGACGAAGATCAGCTCTCGCTCCTCCGCGAGGCTCAGGAGCGGGCGAAGGTCGCGGGACAGGCGGGCGATGACCGAATGGCCGGGCCCGCCCCCCAGATACAACAGCGGCGGCAGGGGAGCGCCTCGCCTCCGCGGGGCCACCCGCAACACCGCGACCCGCAGCGAGACCCTGCTGCCCTCCGCCAAGGGCACGCGGACCCAGCCGCAGGACACCCGCTCCCCGGCGAGCTCGACCCAACAGGCGGCGGGCTCCCACGCGCGCGCTCCGTCCGCCCCGCTCCGCCCCGACCGGTTGGTGCGTTCGACGGCAGGGCCTTCGACGACGATGCGCTCTACGGTGGAGCCCGCCGCGCGCCCCGGGCCCGCGGGAGAGTCCGCAGCGCCCGGTACCGCGCCCAGCATCCCCTCCGGCGTCCCGCGGACCCCGGTGAGCGCCCAGACCACCGCCGCGAGGCACCCCACGACGGCGACGGCGACGGCGAGCGCGCCCCAGCCCGCACCCCACGATCCTCTGCGCCTCGCGTCTCCCATTCCCCTCAGCCGTCGATCCGCACGAGGAGCCCGTGCCGACACCGGAGGTCCTGGGGCAGGCGGGTCGTGCGGTCGCACAGGGCCCGCTCGACGCCGATCGCGAACTCCAGCTCCGCTCCCCGCAGGTCCGCCGCGGTGAAGTCCGCGTCCGTCACGTCCGCACCCGCGAAGCGCGCCTCCATGAGGAACGCGCCCCTCAGATCGCTGGCCTTCAGGGAGGCTTCCTGGAAATCCGCGCTGCCGAGATCCGCGGAGCGCAGGGACACCCCGGCCAGATCCGCTCGGGAGAAGCCACGGCGACCGAGCCGCGCCAGGTGAGCCACGGCTTCGCTCTTACGATCGAGGGAACCCGAGCGCAGGTCGCTCCGCCAGCGCAGCGTCGCGATCGTGCCGAGGTCCACGAGGAACACCGCGGTGGCCAGGACCGCCCAGCTGACCCAGCGGAAGAGCTTGGCGTGGCTCGGGAGCCCCGGGAGACCCCAGGCGGCGAGGCCGATCAGGGCCGCAGGGAGCAGACCATACCCCTCGAGGGTGAGGGCGAGGGTCGGGCGCAACCAGATGCCGAGGCCGATCAGCGCCGCCACGGCGACGCCGAACCCGGCGAACCCGCGCTCGAGCACCGGGGACAACCAGCGTCCCTCCTCGTCAGGGCGCGCGGAGTGCTCACGGACCGTGCGCACCGACCCGACCGTGTCCCGCCGGCTGGGTCGAGGGGACGTCATGGGGCGCGCCGCCAGACGGCTCAGCGAGGCGGGGCGGTGGGAGGGCCCGAGCACCGCCGTGGCCCCTTGCGCCACGCAGCGGTCGAGGTCGGTGACGAGCTCGTCGACGTACTGGTAGCGAAGCGCCGGATCCAGCGCCGTGGCTCGCTCGACGACCTGGAGCAAGGGCTCCGCGGCGCTCGCGTCCGGCGCCGGGCCGCCCGCGCTCAGCATGTAACGCAACAGCTGCCCCAGCACGTAGACGTCCGCGGTCGGGCTGCGGGTCCCCTGCCCGATGATCTCCTCCGGGGCGGCGTAGCCACCGTACCCGAAGAGGTCCCGGGAGGCCTGGCGCAGGGCGGGCAAGTCAACCATGTCGATCTCACCCAGGATCGGCTCGAGCCCGTCCACGAGGATGTCCTGCGGGCGCACGCAGCGCAGCAGGAGCCCTTCCCGGTGGAGGGCGCCCACGGTCCTGCACACGCTCCGGAACAGATCGAGCTTGCCGTCGAGGGAGATCGCCACCCCCACGAGATCCGGGAGACGCCCGCCGTCGCTGAACCGAACCAGGTAACCCGTGAGATCCGCGGCGACGGCGATCAGGGAGACGACCCCCTCACCGCCCTCGATCCCCTGCATGCGGTTCAGCGCGCGCACCCCGCGTTGAAACGCCGGGAGCTGGAGGGCCGCCCCCGGACAGGAAGGATCGAACACCCGAGCGACGACACGCTGCCCCTCCTCGGTGACTCCGAGGAAGGTCGCCGTCAGGGTGTCGGACCCGAGCCGACGCTGCAGACGGACGCCCAGATACTCCTCGCCGACCTGCGGCAGCGCGAAGGGGAGCAGGTCGTCGGGGGAGGCCGCGGGAGGAGGCGGCGCCAACGACAGCGGCGCCAGCGATGACGGCTCGAGGGGCAGGAGCGCCTGAACCCCGTCGGTCGACGTCGGAGGGGGCTTCTCGGAGGGAGCGCCGGGGGGGAGCGAGATCTGCCCCGCTCGCCGCGCCTCCTCGATGAAGGCGGAGAGCTCTCGAAAGGCCCGGAGCGACGCGGGCATCTCCAGCGCGTCCTGTTCGGCGATCTGCTGACGGGCCGCGACCTCGAGGGGACGGAGGGACAAGCTCAGGGAGGGACGCGCGACCTCGTGGCTCCCGCGGAGGCTCGGGGGGAGTGACTCGGCGGGGGAGTCGATGGTCACGCCGCGGGCGAGCAGGCGCGCCACGTCGGCGTCGCTGAAGCCGGAGCGCTCGATCGTCTCCCGATCCATGCGCGCAGCGGCGAGGGACAGGGGCTCGCCCAGGATGCCTCCGAAGCGCGCCCCGCGCAGATCGGCGCTGGCGAAGATGGCGTCGTCGACGAGGACGTCCGTCAGGTCCGCGCCGCACAGGTTCGCGCCCGTCAGGTCCGCGCCGGCGAGATCACACCCGCTCAGGTCGACCTCCGACAGATCGGCCCGCGCCATCCGCGCGCCCGGCAGCCCGGCCGCTTGCAGCTTGGCTCCCGCGAGCTGGGCCGCGACCAGATCGGCTCCGGGGGCATAGAGCCCCCGAAGATCACGCCCAGCCAAGTCGATCCGAACCGGATCCCCCTGTCGACGCGCGTTCAGGGCGCCGAGGAGAGCTTTGTGGGCTTCCGCGTCCATACTCGACCGCTATCGGGTCGGGTCACTCGTGAGGATCGATGACGTTGACTCGAGGTGCCGTGACGAGCTGCCCGTCGACGACTGATCCTTCGATCGTAAACCAGGAAGTCCGTCCATCGCCATCGAGATCCCCCCGGGCCCACGCCGTGAAGCCCGTGCCCCCGGTGCCCTCGCCGCCCGCTGCCGCAGAGCTCCCCACATCGTACCCGTATTGATAGTGCTGGGGCTCCGAGCGGCTCAGCTTCAGACAAGTCCAGCCGCTGCTGGCGTCCCCCGTACGCCACGCCGCGGGAGGTGACTGGTACCTCCGGCCCCGCACGGACTCGATGGACGCGGGCACGGGCTTCGCGGTCCCACAAAGACGTACCTGCTCGCGCGGCGCGCTGCCGGCGCCGCCTCCGGTGGCCTCGCCGCCCCCGCCGTCCTCTTCGGACGTGTCGCCGCCGCCGACGTCGCCGCCGACGTCGCCGCCGCCGGTGTCGTCTCCCTGGTCCTCACCGCCGCCGGCCTCCTGACACCGGTGCCCGTTGCCGGGGTTGCTGGGGTCGCAGCCGCCGGGGTTGTTGCCGTGCCCGTGGTTGCCGTCCCCGTCCACGTCCCCCTTCGGCCCTCCGCCATTTCCGTTCCCGTTCCCGTTATTGCCGTTGCCGTTCCCGTTGCCGTTCCCGTTCCCCGAGTTCCCGTTCCCGTTTCCGTTCCCGTTGTTGCCGTTGCCGTTGCCGTTCCCGTTCCCCGAGTTCGATCCGCCCCCCTCGGAGCACTTGTGCCCGTTGCCGGGGTTGCTGGGGTCGCAGCCGCCAGGGTTGTTGCCGTGCCCGTGGTTGCCGTCCCCGTCCACGTCCCCCTTCGGCCCTCCGCCATTTCCGTTGCCGTTCCCCGAGTTCCCGTTCCCGTTCCCGTTGTTGCCGTTTCCGTTCCCGTTCCCGTTGTTGCCGTTGCCGTTCCCCTTTCCGGCTGGCGGCCCGAAGGCGATGACGCGCCCGAACTCGAGCCCCGCCTGGTCCAACCCCATCGAGGCGCCCACGGCGCTGGCCCGCATCTCTCCAAGCATCGCCACTGCCTCGACGGATTTCGACGAGTTCACGTGGTTGCGCACCGAGTAGGTGCCGAGCGTCGCGAGCACTCCGGCGATGGAGACGCCCATCATCAGCTCGACCACCGTGAACCCCCGCCTTCCCCGGAGGGAACGCGACAGGTGGATCTCGTGCGGCTCGAGGGGGCTGGAACGGTCATCGAGACGGAGCATGGCCATGGTCCCAACCATACCGATGCCACTGACGATTGACTATCGAGATCCTGCCGCTTCCCCGCGTGGAAGCGAAGTTTTGTGGGAGTTCTGACGCCCTCCGGCCCCTGAAACGAGCAAGCTCCCACCTGAGCCCACGGGCACCCTCACCCCCGCTCTCCCGATTCACGATCCGGCGCGCCGCCCCCAACACCGAAGCCGTTTTTCGTCGAGCCCGACCGCCGAAGGCTTCCGCTGCGCACGGGGTCCACGACGACGCGAGCCCCGAATTTGCCCGCGCCCCGGCAAGAATTGTGAGGTCCCCCCTTGACGAAGGGGACGATCGGACTTTTCAAGGCGCCATGTCTGAGCGCCAAACGCACGCATTTCAGGCCGAGGTGAGCCAGGTCCTCCACCTGGTCGTCAACTCCCTCTATAGCCACAAGGAGATCTTCCTCCGCGAGCTGGTGTCCAATGCCTCCGACGCCCTCGACAAGCTTCGCTTCCGGGCTCTGAGCGAGAAGGACCTGCTCGGGGCCGACGAGGCCTTGAAGATCCGCATCTCCGCCGACGAGGCCGCTGGCACGCTCACGGTCAGCGACAACGGCGTGGGCATGAGCCACGACGAGCTCGTGGCGAACCTGGGCACCATCGCCCGCTCGGGCACCCGCGAGTTCGCGGAGCAGCTCCGGAAGGCCCAGGAGGCGAAGGCGGAGGGGGCCCAGCTGATCGGCCAGTTCGGGGTCGGATTCTACAGCGCCTTCCTGGTGGCGGATCGGGTGGAGGTCATCTCTCGGGCCGCGGGCTCCGACGAGGCGTTTCGTTGGGAGAGCGATGCGAAGGAGAGCTTCTCCGTGGAACCCGCCGAACGGGCGGAGCGCGGCACCACGGTGGTGCTGCACCTGAAGGAGGACCAGAAGCAGTTCTCCAACCCCAGCGTGTTGCGGGAGGTCATCCGCAAGCACTCCGACTATGTCGGTCACCCCATCGAGCTCGAGACGAAGGACGAGGCCAAGGAGGAGCCCCGCGTCGAGGTGATCAACCAGGCGCGCGCCCTCTGGCAGCGACCCGCCAGCGAGGTCTCCGAGGCCCAGTACCAGGAGTTCTACAAGCACCTGAGCCACGACTGGGAGAACCCCCTCGCCTGGCGTCATTTCCACATCGAGGGGACGCAGATGTTTTCGGGCATCGTGTTCATCCCGGAGACTCCCCGGGGCGAGCTGCTCGATCCCCGCGCGGAGCACGGCGTGCGCCTCCACGTGCGCCGGGTGCTCGTGATGGAGAACTGTGAGGAGCTGCTGCCGAAGTGGCTCCGCTTCGTCCGCGGGGTCGTGGACTCCGAGGATCTGCCGCTCAACGTCTCCCGAGAGACCCTGCAGGACTCCCGCGCGGTCCGCATCATCCGCAAGCAGCTCGTCACCCAGGTGCTGGGGCTCCTCGAAGAGCTCGCCAGCGAGCGCCCCGACGACTACGCGAAGTTCTGGAGCACCTTCGGGCCCGTGCTCAAGGAGGGGCTGCACTTCGAGCCGGAGCTGCGAGATCGCCTCGCGCGCCTCTTCCGCTATCACAGCACCGGTCGCGGCGACGGCGCCGAAGCCTCGAACGACTCCGGGTGGACCAGCCTCGCGGAGTACGTCGCGCGGATGCCCGAGGGGCAGCCGGCGATCTACTACGTCGAGGGCTCGTCACGGGAGATCCTTGCGGCGAGCCCGCACCTCGAGCAGCTCCGTAAGCGGGGTTACGAGGTGCTCCTCCTCGTGGACCCCATCGACCCGTTCGTCATCGAGAACCTCAAGGAGTTCGAGGGCAAGAAGCTGGTCAACGCCATGACCGAGAAGCTCGCCCTCGACGCGAACGAAGAAGCGGCCCCCGAGGGGGACGCCCTCACGGAGCGCTTCAAGAAGGTCCTCGGCGAACGCGTCGGAGACGTCCGCAACTCCCGCCGCCTCGATCAGTCTCCCGTCTGCCTGGTGACCCCCGAAGGGGGCCTGCAGCCCCACGTCCTCGCGATGCTGCGGGCACAGAAGCTCCAGGTGCCGCCGACCCGCCGTATCCTCGAGGTCAACCCCGAGCACCCCGTCATCTCGAACCTCCGCAAGCTCCTGCTCGTCAAACCCGACTCGCCCGAGCTCGACGAGTGGATCGAGGTGCTGCACGACCAGGCGCTCATCGCCGAGGGCAGCCCCGTCGACGAGCCCGCCAAGGTCGCCCAGCGCCTCACGCGGCTCCTGGGCAGCGTGGCCGAGCAGGCCGTGCGCGGCTGAGTCTCTGCTGCGCTGGAGGCCCCTGCGGCGGCGCGGGGGCCTCGACCGGGTGCGTCCTCGTCCGGGTGCGTCCTCGACCGGGTGCGTCCTCGTCCGTGGCTGCCGATGGCAGCGCCGGAGGGCTCAGCGGACGATGATGTGCACGAAGGTCGCCGTGTCGTTCGCCACCCGTAGGGCGAAGCTGCCGCTCCCCGCGCCGCTCAGGATCACATCGAGCTCGTTGCCAGGGACCGGCGACGCGGCGACGTTCCCCAGCACCACGAGCCCCGTGGTGTCGGTGCTCACCTCCGTCTCGCTCCAGGTGCCCTGGGCGCCGTAGATGATTAGCTGCGCCGCGGGCGCCGCCACGGTGACGCCCTCCACGGGGGTCTGGTTGGCGTTGAGCACCCGCAGCACGACCTGGGCGGTCCCCTGCAGGGGCACTCCAGGCACCGTGAGGGTGCTCATGATCTCCTCGACGACGGCGCGCTGCAGGAGCGGGGCCGTCACCTGGATGTCGTCCCTCGCCTCGAGGAACGTCCAGGTCGGGAAGTGCAGCGCGGCAGAGCTGGGACGGGCGAGGAGCCAGAGCGAAGCCCCCGCGGGCACCTCGGGCAGGGTGAAGGTCCCGTCCGCAAAGGTCCCCGCGAAGCGTGCGCCGCTCGTCTCGAAGGCCTCGAGCTCGCCGGGGCCGGTGAAGGTCGTGGGCTGGAGGAACTGATCTTCCGTGTACTGGAGGATCGCCCCCGTGACGGTCACCTCCTCCCCCTCGACGCCACCACCGCTCCCCCCACCGCCGCCGGGAGCGCCCCCGGCTCCGGGCACGCCGCTCCCCGGCGCCGGGAGACAGTCGTCGGCGCTGCAGGCGGGGCGAATCGGCGGGCGGTCGGGCTCTCCGGAGCAGCCGCCAGCCCCCGCGATCAGCAGGAGCAGCGCCGCGCCACGCCGGACGCGCGCCATCCTCCCTTCACCCCCCGTCATCGCGCCTCCATCGCTCATCGGGCCTCTCGAGTCCACCGGCGCAGGTTAGCTCAACTTGGCGGCGCGGGCGGCCAATCGACGGTGAACCGCGAGGGCGGCGAGCGCCAAACCCGCACCGATGAGCTGGCTCGTGCTCAGGCCCAGGAGGCCCCCGCGATCGTCCGCGCGCACGAGCTCGATGAGGAAGCGCAGGGCCGCGTAAGCGCCCACGAAGGTGACGAAGAGCTGCCCGTCGTAGCGCTTCCGACCATGGAGCCAGAGCATGAGGAACGCGGCCAGGGCGAAACAGGCCGCTGACTCGTAGAGCTGCGTCGGATGGACCGGGAGCGACGGGGCGTAGGCGCTCGCCAGCTGGCCGGCCCGGTGCTGCGCCTCGCTCGCGGCGCTCCCCGGCGGGAAGACCAGAGCCAGGCTGGAGTCCCAGGGGCGTCCGAAGCAGCAGCCGGCGAGGACACACCCCAGACGACCGAACCCGAGCCCGACGGGGACGACCATGCCGGCCATGTCGGCGGCCTTCCAGAACGGGAAGCGATCCGCTCGCAGGAGGAACCAGGCGGCGAGCCCCGCTCCCAGGAAGCCGCCGTAATAGGTGAGTCCGCCCGCCCAGAACCGAGCCCACGCCCAGCAGTCCGCGTGCAGGGGACGACACACGCCCGCGGCGTCGTCCCAGCGACCGCGGGCCCCGGCGCTCTCACCGAGCAGGGACCCGACGAACCCCGGCTCGTACTCCATCAGGCACTCCGCCCGGCTGATGCGCCACTCCACCAGCGCGGGATCGGTGCACAGGTGCACGTAGTCCCAGAAGTAGCCATCGGCGATCACGTGGAGCAAGCGGGAGCCGGCGACGCCCGCGAGCAACATCGCCATGCCGAGGTCGACGATCACGTCGGGATCGTGCCCGACCCGCCGCGCCCACAGCGCCCCGATCGCCGTCGCGAAGACGAACCCGGTCACGAGCAGGACGAAGTAGCTGGGGAACGCCGTGTCCAGCAGTGTGAAGAGACGCCCCTGCATCGCCTGTCCTCCCGCGTCGCCCGCGCCGCGTCACGAGCTCACAGAGAGCGTGACTCGGCCGGCGCTCCTCCCTGTCCCTGCCGCTCCTGCTCCTCGATGGCCCGTCGCTCCTGCTCTTCGAGCGCCCGTCGCAGACGACGCGACGTGAACATGTCGACGGCCATGAGCCCGACGCCCACGCAGATGGCGATGTCCGCGACGTTGAAGGTCGGCCAGTGATCCGTGACGGTCCAGCCGTCCACGTACCGCCGCACGAAAGTGTTCAGGGCGAGCACCCACTGCCCCTGGTAATCGATGAAATCGATGACCTGGCTGCGGGTGATCCGATCGCTCAGGTTGCCGAGAGCGCCCCCGAGGACGAGCGGCAGGCCCCACTTCAGGGCTTTCTGGCTGTGGTGCAGCTTGCCGTAGAGCGAGACGATGAACAGGATCGCGGCCACGCTCACCACGAGGAAGAACGGCTTGCGCACCGCTTCGCTGGCGTCCTGGAGCAGGCCCCAGGCGCCGCCGCGGTTGTAGGCGAGGATGACGTTCAGGTGCCCGGGGATCAGCTCGATCGGGACGAAGCCCCGGGCGTTCATGGTCATCTCGGCCCACGCCTTCGTGGCGACGTCGAGGACCAGCGACACCGCCGCGACCACCCCGAAGAACACGAAGGTCGGCGCGGGGCCCGGCTCGATCGCGTCGGCCACGTCCTCCCCTTCGGGGCGCTTCTCGTCGGACTGCGCGTCCTCGGGCGCCCGCTCGGGAGACTCTGCGTCGAGCGCCTGGCTCTCGTCCGTCCCCTCGGGCACGGCATCGCTCGGCACGGCATCGCCCGGCACGGGATCTTCTCGGACGACGTCGCCGGGGATGGCCTCGGAGGCGCCGGCGCTCTCCGCACGTCCTTCCTCTCCGCCGGGCGGCAGCTCCTCCGCGAGCGAGGGGGATTCCGAGGCGACCCGAGGCGCCGCGTCGGGGCGGGACTCGGGCTCATCCGAAGGCCGGGGACGAGGTTCTTCTGACGAGTTCATGCGGGGCCCGCTTCCTTACGACAACTCGACACTTCGGGCCAGGCGGCCATTGCTCGGCACCGCACATTTGTTTAGTCTTCCATAAGCATGGCCGACCCGCCCTGGACCGCACGCCATGGGGTCTCCCACGTGGTGCAGCAGTGGCTCGACGAAGGCAAGGTCCGCTCCTGTTTGGCGGCCGAGCGGACCTTGGCGGCCGCGCCTGCCCGTCACGCGCCGCTGCCTCCCCTCGCCCCCGGCATCGTCGATGCCCTCGCAGCGCGGGGCATCCGCGAGCTCTACAGCCACCAGGCCCGAGCGATCCGAGCGGCCCGAGGAGGACGCCACGTGGTGGTCGCCACGCCCACCGCGAGCGGGAAGAGCCTCTGCTTCCACCTGCCCGTCCTCCAGGCGTTGGCGGAGGACCCCAGCGCCAGCGCCCTCTTCGTGTACCCCACCAAGGCCCTGTCGCGGGATCAGGAGCACGGCTTGGGGGAGCTCAGCCGCGCGAGCGGGCTGACCGTGGGGGCGACGGTTTACGACGGGGACACTCCGGGAGACGCGCGGCGCGCGGTGCGGGAGAAGAGTCGCGTCGTGCTGACGAACCCCGACATGCTCCACGCGGGCATCCTGCCGAACCACCCGCGCTGGGCGAGCTGGCTCTCGGGGTTGCGCTACGTGGTGCTGGACGAGCTGCACACCTACCGGGGGGTCTTCGGCTCGCACATGGCGCACGTGCTCGCGCGGCTCCGGCGCGTCGCCGCGTTCCATGGCGCGTCACCGACCTTCATCTGCGCCACCGCGACCATCGGCAACCCCCGCGAGCACGCGGCGCGACTCCTCGGCGTCGCTCCCGACTCGATCGAGCTGGTCGACGACTCGGGCGCCCCGCGCAACACCCGACGCGTGCTCCTCTACAACCCGCCGATCGTCAACGCGGAGCTCGGCATGCGCGCGAGCACCCTCAAGGCGGCCGTCTACCTGACGGCGGACCTCATCCGCGCCCGCGTACCGACGATCCTCTTCGGGCCATCGCGCAACTCCGTCGAGGTGATGCTCAAGTACCTGCGGGAGCGTTGCGGCGATCTGGTGGGCCCGGACGCGATCATGGGCTATCGCGGCGGCTACCTCCCCGAGCGGCGCCGCGCCATCGAGCGAGGATTGCGGGAGGGGGAGATCCTGTGTGTGGTCGCCACCAACGCCCTCGAGCTCGGCATCGACATCGGTGATCTCGAGGCGGTGGTCTGCGCCGGATACCCGGGCTCCGTGGCGGGCACGTGGCAGCGCTTCGGCCGCGCGGGGCGCCGGGGGACGGAGTCGATCGCCCTCCTGGTGTGCTCGAGCGGAGCCGTCGATCAATACCTCGCCCGCGAACCCGGGTACCTGCTCGATGGAGGCGCCGAAGAGGCGAGGATCGAGCCCGAGAACGTCGAGATCCTGATCCAGCACCTCAAGTGCGCCCTGTTCGAGGCCCCCTTCACGACGACCCCGCCGGGGTCACGGCCCGCCAGCCCCGAGGCGCCCCGGGGCGAGACCTACGGCTCCATGGACGTCGCCGAGACCCGGGACGCCCTCGAGTACCTGGTCGGCCACGGCCTCGCCCACGCGAGCCGCGGCCGCTACCACTGGGCGGGCGAAGCGTTCCCCGCGCACCACGTCTCCCTGCGCAGCGTCGGCTGGGACAACTTCGTGATCGTCGACGAGGACACCGGGCAGACCATCGGCGAACTCGATTGGCGCGCGGCTCACACGATGCTCCACGAACAGGCCATCTACCAGCAGGACGCGGAGCAGTATCAGGTCGAGCGCCTCGACTTCGACAACCACAAGGCCTTCGTGCGCAAGGTCGCGCCCGACTACTTCACGACCGCGCTGACCTACCGCACCGTCAGCGTGATCGAGCCGGCGGACACCGCAGCACGCGGTGAGGTGCGCCTCGGCTGGGGCGAGGTCAAGGTCCTCGAGAAGGTGACCGGCTACAAGAAGATCAAGTTCTTCACCCACGAGAACGCCGGCTACGGGGACGTCCACCTCCCCGAGATGCAGATGCACACGACCAGCTTCTGGCTGACCGTGCCCGAGGGCGTCCTGGAGCGGCTCCGGGTGCCTCGCGCTTCTGCGGTGGACGCGCTCCGGGGCGTGGGAGCCGCCCTCGAGACCGTGGCGTCCTTGGCCCTGATGTGCGATCCGCGGGATCTCGGCCAGAGCCTGGGGGACGGATCCCAGCAGGATCCGGACGAGGAGGGGAGCGCGGAGCCCCTGCCGCCGGGCCGCGATCCGTTCGCGGGACGCACGGGGCAAATCGACCCGACCGTGTTCCTGTTCGACGCGATCCCGGGCGGTGTGGGACTCGCTCGTCGGGTTTTCGAGCGCGCCGGAGAGTTGCTCGCACGGGCTCGCCACCTCGTCGAGCGGTGTCCCTGCGAGGCGGGGTGCCCCGCCTGCGTCGGTCCGACGGAGGGGTCCCGCAAGGCGCTCGCGCTGCGTCTCATCGATGCGCTGGAGCTCACGGCGGAGCCGCGCTCGGCGCCCCCACCGCTCCGAGCCCAAAGCTCCTGAGCCGCGCTGGAATCGCCGGCAGCCGGAGGCGTCGCCGCCCCCTACTTCGCGGGCGTCCGCTCGGAGAACAGGGGCCAGGGCGTGAGCAGGGGGATGGGAGCGCCGGGACCGCTCTGGCGCAGCGCCCGCTCGCATTCCTCCACGGAGAGCCTGCGGGGCCCGAAGATCGTCGCATCCGCCGCGTCCGCGTCCATGAGCGATGACGGAGTGTCCACGCCGAAGTCGTCGGGGTGCCCGGGCATGTCGAGGAGCACGTGCCCGAGCTCGTGGGCCAGCGCGAAGGAGCGCCCACCCGCGCGGATCCCGCCCCGATCGAGCACGATCACGTTCTGGAGGCTGGCGCCGGGCCCGAAGAGGAACGACTCGCCGATCCGCCCGCTGCCGCCGAAGCTCGGCACGACGAACAGCTCGATGGTCGCGGGATCGTCGTCCTCGAAGGCCTTGATCAGGGCCCGCTCCTCCACGGTCCCCGCCCCCGCGTCGAAGTCGTCGAAGTGTTGCAGCCCGTCGGCGAGCTCGACCTCGCCCAGGCACACGGGCAAGCTCGGATCCGTGGAGGCGGGCGCGTCCCCCGGCGTGCCCAGGGGCACGAAGCCCCCCGCCGCGCCCCGGACGAGCACGTCCGCCGTACGCTTCGCCGCGCGCTGGGTCGCCGCGTTGACGCTCACCCGTGCTCGGAATCCGAGTGCCTCGATCCGTTCTGCGAGCCGCACGGCGAACTCCGCGGGGAGCTCACCGGGACGGGAGGGAAGCTCCAGGGCTCGGCCGTCCACCGTCAGCCGGATCACGCCACCGCTCGCTCGCTGCCCGGTGCCGCAGCCGACCGCGACCATGTGGGGCGGCGGCGCGTCCCTCACCTGGATGTCCAGCTCCTCGACGGGGCCGAGGTGGATGCCGCACTGCCCCCAGAGGGCGCTCGCCCCGGCGAGCTCCCGCCGCAGGAGAGCGATCGCTTCTTCGTCGTCGGCGCCGACCGCCGGGCTCCCGGCGCCGGTGCGCAGGATATGAGTGCGCACGACTGCGCGATATCGCCCCACCTCGTGCCCCGCCGCCCCCCGAGGTCCACCGACGCGGAGACTCACTCCCGCGCCCGGCGCCACCTCGATCCGCAGGCGCCCCCCGACCTCCGCCAGAATGGAGCGCCCCGCCGCCGCGGGATGATCCCGATCCACCGGATCGGTGCTGGCGCGGAGGGGGGCGGAGAGACGACACGCCAGGTCCAGCGCCGTCTGCGGGGGACACGGGACGTCCGCGAGGTGCGAGGGCGCCGCGCGGTCCCGGAGGCGTCCGTCCGCTCCGAAAGAGCTCACCGTGAGGACGTCGGGGAGCGCCCGCCGTGGGCCGATGACGAGCCACCGCAGCGCGTCCACGTCCGTCGCTGCCTCACCTCGCGCGCCCAACGGAGCGGGGAGCGCGCGGCTGAGCGAGGCATGAGACCGGGCGAGGTCCACGCTGGCGCCCTCCGCGTCCAGGGCGCGGAGCTCGAGCACGGACACCGGGACGGGACCGACACGGGTCGAGAGCTCGCCAGCGCCGGGACGGAGCCCCTGCAGGCCGACCTCCTTGCCCCGGACGTGAAATCGGAACGGAGCCGAGGAGCCGGACTCCGGAGCGGAGCCCGGGGGGCTCACGAGGTGTTCACGGGGCGCGAGGTGTTCACGGGGTACCCAGTGCAGCCGAGCCAGCGCCCGCTCGCCGGGCCGCGCGCTCGCCCGATCCGCGACGCCGTCGTCGTCGTCGTCGTCCGCGTCGACGACCAGGACGATCTCCGACGGCTCCTCCCCCGCCCTCGCGAAGGGGAGGCCCAGGAGCAGCACACATGCGCACCCGAACGCGCACCAGCTCGCCCGGCGCATCGAGCTCGTCATCGCCCTCCGCATAGCCCATCCGCTCCTCTCGAGTCAGCCACCTCTCGACGGGCCTTCTCCTCCCCCCTGGCCGGGCTGGGGAAGAACTCTAGCCACAGCAGCGGAAACTCAATATCGTCGGGGCGGAACGCCCGCTGCCGCTGGAGAGCGCCGGTCGACCGGAGCCGCAGCCAGAAGGACCGACTCCACGAAGACGAGAACGAAATCATGGGTACACGGCCTCTCACCTCCGCTTTCACCGCTCAGCGCCCCGCTCTTCGCACCTGGACCTTCGCGGCCCTCGCCGGCGCTCTGTTCGTCACCGCCTGCAAGAAGAACGAGGAGCAGCCGCCGCCGCAGCAGCCCTACGGACAGCCGGCTCCCGGTCAGCAGCCCTACGGACAGCAACCCTATGGGCAGCAGCCCTACGGCCAACAGCCTTACGGACAGCCGGCCCCGGCGGACCCCTACGCCCAGCCCGCCCAGCCGGGCTACGGCGCCCCCGCCCAGCCGGCGGACCCTTACGCCCAGCAGCCGGCTCCCGCTCCCGCCAGCACCACGTCGGAGCCCTCCTCCGTGGCCTTCCCCTGCCAGCAGGACGCGACGTGCCTCGGCCACAAGTGCTCCACCGCCCACGGCAAGTGCGTCTGGCCCTGCCAGAGCGACAACGACTGCCAGGCGGGGTACCGCTGCATGGCCCCTGCTTGCGTTCCGCAGGCTCAATGATTAGGGCCTGACGGCGGCCCGCCCGGGCGCTCCGAACGGGCCGCGAGTATCTCGCACCCCAGCCGCGGAGCCCTATCCGGTGTTAGACGAAGACGCATACGTCGCGCTTGCCCTGCCCGAGCTGCGCCGACTCCTCGATGCCATCGATCGTATCGAGGACGACCAGGTCGAGGCCGAGCTCGAGAGCGACATCCTCACGATCGAGTTCGGTGACGGCGCGCGCTACGTGGTGAACTCTCACCGCGCTGCGCGCCAGATCTGGATGGCCGCCGAGCGCAACGCCTGGCATTTCGACTGGAACGAAGACGACGGGACCTGGGTCTCGCGGAAGACCGGCGACGAGCTGTGGGCCACCGTGGCTCGCGTCCTCGGCAACAAGCTCGGGGCGCCCGTCGATCTCCGCTGACGCCCTCCCCGTCGCCTGGCACGGCGGACCCATGGCGCCCGTGGCTCTCCGCCGCTGCGCTCTCCCACCCGTTCTCGAACCATGAGTGATCCATCCCATCCCGCCCCCCCCTCCCACGCCTCGGAGGGGGTGAGCGGCGGCCCCATCGCCCGCCTCGCGTCCCAGGTCGATCTCCCCCGCCTCGAGCACGAGGTGCTCGAGCTGTGGCGTGAGCTCGACGCCTTCCACGAGTCGAATCGACGCCGCGAACGCATCGGCGCCGCCCGGCCCTTCGTGTTCTACGACGGCCCGCCCTTCGCCACGGGCACGCCGCACTACGGGCACCTGCTCGCGGGCACCATCAAGGACATCGTCCCGCGCTACTGGAACATGCGTGGCCACCCCGTGGAGCGGCGCTTCGGATGGGACTGCCACGGGCTGCCCATCGAGGCCCTGGCGCAGGAGGCCCTCGGCCTCGCCGGTACGAGCCAGATCCTCGAGCGCGGCGTCGACGTCTTCAACGAGCAGTGCCGCTCCATGGTGCAGACCTACGTCGCCGAGTGGCGCAAGACGGTCACGCGCATGGGGCGCTGGGTCGATTTCGACAACGACTACAAGACCATGGACCCGGACTTCATGGAGTCCGTGTGGTGGGTCTTCAAGCAGCTATGGCAGCAGGGGCGCGTCTACAAATCGTACCGCATCATGCCCTACAGCTGGAAGCTGACGACGCCCCTCAGCAACTTCGAGGCGAACGCCAACTACAAGGACGTCCAGGATCCAGCCATCACCGTGCGCTTCGCCCTCCAGGACGGTCAGGGCCTCGACGAGCTGCGCGCCCAGGCGCCGAGCCGTCGCGTCTCTCTGCTCGCGTGGACGACCACGCCCTGGACGCTGCCGGCGAACCTCGCCCTCTGTACGGGGCCCGACATCGAGTACGTCGCGGTCCGTGAGGCGTCGGGCGACGTCTCCGTGGTCGCCGCCGCGCGCCTCTCCGCCCATTTCGGGGAAGGCGCCGAGATCGTGGCCCGTCTCCGGGGGAGCGACCTCGTCGGTTGGCGCTACGAGCCCCTCTTCCCCTATTTCGCCGAGCACCCGAACGCGTTCCGCGTCCTCGCGGACGCCTTCGTGAGCACGGGGGACGGTACGGGCATCGTCCACCTCGCCCCGGCCTATGGCGAGGACGACTTCCGGGTCTGCAGGGAGGCGGGCATCGAGCTCGTCGATCCCCTGGACGCGGAGGCGCGCTTCACCGCTCAGGTCCCCGACTACGCCGGGCAGTTCTGCAAGGACGCGGACAAGGAGATCATCACCGCACTCCGCCAGAGCGGGAAGCTCGTGCACCACGGCACCATCCAGCACAGCTACCCCTACGACGAACGCACGGACACGCCCCTCATCTACCGCGCCATCGAGGCCTGGTACGTGCGGGTGTCGGATCTGCGGGAGTCCCTCGTCGCCCAGAACGACACCGTCAACTGGGTGCCGCGAGCCGTCGGCCAGAATCGCTTCGGCAACTGGCTCCGGGACGCGAACGACTGGAACATCAGCCGCAACCGCTTCTGGGGCTCCTGCATCCCGATCTGGGTGAACGAGGAAGACCCCGAGGACGTGATCTGCGTGGGATCCGTCGCGGAGCTCGAGGCCCTCAGCGGGGTCCGCGTCACCGATCTGCACAAGCACGTCGTCGACCAGGTGGTGATCCGCAAGGACGGCAAGACCTACCGACGCACGCCGGAGGTGCTCGACTGCTGGTTCGAGTCCGGGGCGATGCCCTACGCGCAGCAGCACTACCCGTTCCGCCCCGGCGACGCCCAGCCGGAGCCCGGCGCCGACGCCCGCTTCCAGGCCTTCTTCCCGGCCCACTTCATCGCCGAGGGGCTCGATCAGACCCGCGGCTGGTTCTACACGCTGCTCGTGCTGGGCACGGCCCTGTTCGGGACGTCTCCCTACCGCAACGTGATCGTGAACGGGCTCATCCTGGCCGAGGACGGCCAGAAGATGAGCAAGCGCAAGAAGAACTACCCCGATCCGACCGAGGTGCTCGAGCGCTATGGCGCCGACGCGCTGCGGGCCTACATGATCGACTCTCCCGTCGTGCGCGGGGAGCCGCTCCGCTTCAGCGAGCGCGGCCTCAAGGAGATCGTGCGCACGGTGGTGCTCCCCTACTGGAACGCGCTGTCGTTCTTCACCACCTACGCCAGCGTCGACGGCTACGATCCGCGCACCGCCGAGCCGCCCGTCCTCGAGGCACGCCCCGACGTCGATCGTTGGATCCTGAGCGTGCTCCAGAGCCTGGTCGCGGACGTGAACCGGGAGATGGAGGGGTACCGGCTCTACAACGTCGTGCCGCGGCTGGTGCGGTTCATCGACGACCTCACGAACTGGTACGTGCGGCGCTCGCGCCCGCGCTTCTGGCGCCCACGCTTCGAGCGCGGCGAGGACGACCAGGACAAGGCCGCGGCCTACGCCACCCTCTACGAGGTGCTCGTCACCTTCGCGAAGGTGCTGGCGCCCTTCATGCCCTTCCTGACGGAGGTCGTGTACCAGAAGCTGGTGCGCAGCGTGTACCCGGACGCTCCGGGGAGCGTCCACTTCTGCGACTACCCGGTCGTCGACGAGGCCGTCATCGACACGGAGCTCGAGGAGCGCATGCGCGTGGTGCGCACGGTGGTGGGGCTGGGACGCAAGCTCCGGGAGGAGCACCGGATCAAGGTGCGGCAGCCCCTGCGCAAGCTCACCGTCGTCCACCGGGATCCGCGGGTGCGCAGCCAGGTGCTCGCGTCGGTGGCGCTGATCGCGGACGAGCTCAACCTCAAGGCGGTGACCGCCGAGGCGGACGAGAGCGCGTTCACCACGGTGCAGGTCAAGCCGAACTTCAAGACCCTCGGCAAACGCTGCGGCAGCAAGCTCGGCGCGCTGAAGGGGATCTTCGCCTCCTGGGGCTTCGACGAGGTCGCTCGGCTCGAGGCGGGAGAGTCGATCGAGGTGGAGGGCGAAGCCATCGCCCTCGAGGACGTGATCTTGCAGCGGAGCCCCCGGCCGGGCTCGGCGGTCGCCACGGACGGGCAGATCACCGTGGTGCTCGACACGAGCCTGGACAGGGAGCTCGAGCAGGAGGGCTTCGCGCGGGAGCTGGTCAGCCTGCTCCAGAACGTCCGCAAGAGCACCGGCCTCGAGATCACGGACCGCATTCGCGTGCGCTGGTCGTGCCAGGATCCCCTGGGTCGTGAGGCGCTGGCGCGCTTCGCGGACACGATCCAGCGGGAGGTGTTGGCCAACGAGCTCGAGGAGGGCGCGGTCGTCGACACCCTGGACGTCAACGGAGTGGCCGTCGGGTACTCGCTCGAGCGAGCCTGAAAGGGCGCCGCGGCACTGAACCCGGGGCCCTCCGCTTCCGCTGGTGGCCGCCGGGGGGGCTGGGTGTGCCCCGCTGGGCTTCTCGACGGGCTCCTCAAGTGGGTTGCTCCGTCGGGGCTCCCCCGGTGTCGCATCCGCTCCTGGCGTGTCGAGGGCGGGTGGCGCGCGGCTGCGATCGCCCGGGCCTTGCCCTGGTGCGTTCGGGCCCGGGGCGTTGCCTCGGCGCCCCAAGCCACGTAGGCAAACCATCGTGTCTGTCATCACGGATCTTCGCGCGCGCGCCTTCGACGTCCCCCTCACCGAGCCCTTCGGGATCGCGACCGGTCAGCAGGCGGTGGCCCGCAACGTGCTCGTGGAGGTGGAGCTCGAGGACGGCACCATCGGACTCGGCGAGGCGGCCCCCTTCCCCGCCGTCAACGGGG
>Ga0207873_1000887_pt1 | contig 30978 bp, 18 predicted proteins | sample BGWIniCompost_FD_187373 | JGI IMG/M metagenome (GOLD analysis project Ga0207873, IMG submission 187373) | Cellulose adapted compost microbial communities from Newby Island Compost Facility, Milpitas, CA, USA - BGW Initial Compost (SPAdes)... ... | reverse complement strand
TCGAGAGCCGCATTCCCACCGGGCTGTGGGCGGCAGGCACAGTCGAGAGCCGCATTCCCACCGGGCTGTGGGCGGCAGGCACAGTCGAGAGCCGCACTCTCACCGGGCTGTGGGCCTCAGGCACAACCGAACGCGCACCGCCACCGGGCCGCAGCCGAGCCATCGAGCGCGCCGCCACCGGGCCGTGAAACGCGGACCCCCGCCCGGCCGCAAGCTGTGCGGCCAGGCGGGGGCAGGGCCGAGGCCCGGGCCAGGGCCAGGTCAGTCCTTGATCTCGCAGATGGCCGCACCGGACGTCACCGACGCGCCCACCGTTGCGTTCAGGCCCTTGATCGTGCCGGACTTGTGGGCGTTCAGCGGCTGCTCCATCTTCATCGCCTCGAGGACGACGACCAGGTCACCTTCCTTGACCTCCTGGCCCTCCTCCACGGCGACCTTCACGATGGTGCCCTGCATCGGCGACGCCAGCGTGTCACCCGAGGCGACCGGACCGGACTTCTTCGCCGCCCGGCGCTTCGGCTTGGCACCGGCAGCCAGGCCCGTCCGCGCGAGCGACATGCCCAGGGACGCCGGCAGCGAGACCTCCAGGCGCTTGCCGCCGACCTCGACGACCACCGTCTCCCGGCCCGGCTCGTCCTCCACCGCCGCCTCCGCGGGCGCGGCGAACGGCTGGATCTCGTTGACGAACTCCGTCTCGATCCACCGCGTGTGCACCGTGAACGGCTCGTCGGACCCCGTCAGCTCCGGCGCGAACGCCGGGTCCTTCACGACCGCCCGGTGGAACGGGATGGCCGTGGCCATGCCCTCGATCTGGAACTCCGCCAGCGCCCGCGACGCCCGCTGCAGCGCCTCCTCACGGGTACGCCCGGTCACGATCAGCTTCGCCAGCAGCGAGTCCCAGGCAGGCCCGATCACACTGCCGGACTCCACACCCGCGTCGAGCCGCACACCCGGCCCCGACGGCGGAGCGAACTTCGTGACCGTCCCCGGCGCCGGCAGGAAGTTGCGCCCCGGGTCCTCACCGTTGATGCGGAACTCGATGGAGTGCCCCCGCACCGGCGGGTCGTCGTACCCCAGCTCCTCGCCGTCGGCGATGCGGAACATCTCCCGCACCAGGTCGATCCCCGTGACCTCCTCCGTCACCGGGTGCTCGACCTGCAGCCGCGTGTTGACCTCGAGGAAGGAGATCGTGCCGTCCGAGCCGACCAGGAACTCCACGGTGCCGGCACCGACGTAGCCGGCCTCCTTCAGGATGGCCTTGGACGCCCGGTACAGCTCGGCCACCTGCTCATCGGAGAGGAACGGCGCCGGCGCCTCCTCGACCAGCTTCTGGTGCCGCCGCTGCAGCGAGCAGTCACGCGTGGAGACCACGACCACATTGCCGTGCTTGTCGGCCAGGCACTGCGTCTCCACGTGCCGCGGCTTGTCCAGGTACCGCTCCACGAAGCACTCGCCGCGCCCGAACGCGGCCACGGCCTCACGCACCGCGGAGTCGTACAGCTCGGGAACCTCTTCGAGCGTGCGCGCGACCTTCAGACCGCGGCCACCGCCGCCGAACGCAGCCTTGATCGCGATGGGGAGCCCGTGCTGCTCGGCGAAGGCCACGACCTCCTCGGCGCCCGAGACCGGGTCGGGCGTGCCGGCGACCAGCGGGGCGCCGGCCCGCTGGGCGATGTGCCGCGCCGCGACCTTGTCACCCAGATCGCGGATCGCCTGCGGCGGCGGGCCGATCCAGATCAGCCCCGCGTCGATGACCGCCTGGGCGAAGTCCGCGTTCTCGGACAGGAACCCGTAGCCGGGGTGGATCGCGTCCGCGCCCGACTCACGTGCCGCCTTCAGCACCTTGTCCATGTCGAGGTAACTGGTCCCGGGGGTGTCACCGCCCAGGGCGAACGCCTCATCCGCGGCGCGGACATGCAGAGCGTCCCGGTCCGGGTCCGCGTAGACGGCCACGCTCGCGATCCCGGCGTCCCGGCAGGCCCGGGCCACGCGGACAGCGATTTCGCCACGGTTGGCGATGAGCACCTTGCGCACGATTGAGGCTCCCTCCTTGAAACAAGCCGAGTTTAGGGACTGCCGACACGGCACTTCGACCCGTCCCCAATGGTGAGCTTGCCCACACGGAGCGTGATTCGAGGCTCGCTCGACCCGCGAAATCCCTTGTCGCACCACGGGTACGCAGGACTCCCTCGGCAAACCCTAGCCGCCCCGTGTGGTCAAGGTCTCTGTGAGGGCGTGCTGCGGCCCACTCCGTTTCTTTGTGGAGTCCCTACGAATGGCCCAATGGTTCTTTGCCCGCGCAGGAACCCTTGTCCCCAGGTTTACCCGTTAGTAGCGTGCGGGTCGGCCCGAACATACTCGGGGTAACCACAGTCGTGCTCGGAAGTGGGTGGGGACCGGTGGTACGCAGACCGGTGGCGTGGATCGTGGCGGTCGTGCTGTTCGCCGAGGCGCTCGGCATCGCCGCCGTGAACTGGTTCCTCGGGGTCGTCGTCGACCGTCAGGACATGTCGCTGGCCGGTCTGGACCCGGACATGATGTCGGTGTCCTCGAAGATCGGCGGGGTCGTCTTCGGGCTCTACTTCGCCCTGTGCGGCCTGGTGGCCCTGCTGGTGGCGCTGCGCGACCGTGCGCCCGCCGGGCTCGGCCGGGTGCTGCTGATCAGCGCGGCGGTGGTGCACGGCCTGCTGGGCGCCTTCGCCTGGGGGCTGCTCGGCCCGGCCGAGTTCCTGTTCATGGTGGTGATGCTGGGGCTCATCGTGCTGCTGCTGATGACCTACGACCGTCCCCAGCAGCCCGCGGGGCCCGCCGACGCGGTCCCCGGGGGCGGCGCCGGCGGCAGCACGGGCGGTCCGGGCGGCACGGACGACGGCAGGGCCGGGGACGGCTCGCCGGTCACTCCTCCGGCGGCGCCCACAGCTCGGTGATGCCGACGCCCACCTCGGCCATCAGCCTGCGCACCAGCGGCAGGCTGATGCCGATCACATTGCCGTGGTCGCCGTCGATGCCGTCGATGAACGGGGCCGAGCGGCCGTCCAGGGTGAACGCCCCGGCGACGTGCAGCGGTTCGCCGGAGGCGACATAGGCGGCGATCTCCTCGTCCGTGGGCTCGCCGAAGCGGACCACGGTGGAGGCGGTGGCGGAGGCGTAGCGGCCGCTGAGGGTCTCGTAGACGCAGTGGCCGGTCTGCAGGACACCGGCCCGTCCCCGCATGGACTTCCAGCGCGCGGTGGCCTCCTCGGCGTCGGCGGGCTTGCCGAGGGCCTGTCCGTCCAGCTCGAGCACCGAGTCGCAGCCGATCACGATGGCGCCCTTGACCTCGGGCCTGGCGGCGACCACCGAGGCCTTCGCCTCGGCCAGGGCGAGCGCCAGCTCGGCCGGGGTGGGGGCGGTGACGGCGTCCTCGTCGACTCCGCTGACGACCACCTCGGGGTCGAGTCCGGCCTGGCGGAGCAGTCCCAGCCGGGCGGGCGAGGCGGAGGCGAGCACGAGGCGGCGGCGCGGCTGATCAGTCATGCGGTCAGCGTATCGGCGTCCCCCGGATGCCTCACCTCACGCCGATCACCAGCATGGTCAGCACCATGGCCAACGCCATGAGAACGCCGAGCCGCCGCAGCATCGCCTGCGTGTTGCGCAGTTCCTCGGGCGGTTCGTTCTCGGGGTCGGACCACAGCATGCACCCAGCCTGCGGCTTCGGGGGTGCGGGGCGCCTGAGTAGGCGTACTCAAATCACCGGCCGCGGAGGGCCCTCGCACGGCGTTCTCACCGGATGCGCGGTGTTCGCGGGGCGGGGCGCCGTGCGCCCTGCCCCGCGCCGCCGTGGTGCCGGCGGTCAGGCCGGCCAGTACGTGCGGGTCCAGGACGCCGGGCCCGGCTGCGGCAGATGGCCCGCCGCGATCCGGGAGGGGTCGGACCACGCGTCGCGAGGAGCGGGCGCGCCGGACGGCTCGGCGGAGGCCGCCGCGGCGCGGGCCCTCACCACCGCCAGGGCGGCGGCGAGCTCCTCCGGTGTCGGGTTGCCCCGTACGACCTTGATCGTCACAACGGCTCCTTGGGTCCTTACAGGGGGATGTTGCCGTGCTTCTTCGGGGGCAGGGATTCCCGCTTGGTCCGTAGCTGACGCAGGCCCCGGACGATGTGGCGGCGGGTCTCGGACGGCATGATCACCGCGTCGACGTAACCGCGCTCGGCGGCGACGTAGGGGTTGAGGAGGGTGTCCTCGTACTCCTGCATCAGCCGGGCGCGGGTCGCCTCGGGGTCGTCCGCCTCGGCGATGGTGCGGCGGTGCAGGATGTTGACCGCGCCCTGCGCGCCCATCACGGCGATCTGGGCGGTGGGCCAGGCCAGGTTGAGGTCGGCGCCCAGGTGCTTGGAGCCCATGACGTCGTAGGCGCCGCCGAACGCCTTGCGAGTGATCACGGTGATCAGCGGGACCGTCGCCTCGGCGTAGGCGTAGATCAGCTTGGCGCCGCGCCGGATGATGCCGTCGTGCTCCTGGTCGACCCCGGGCAGGAAGCCGGGGACGTCGACGAAGGTCAGCACCGGGATGTTGAAGGCGTCGCAGGTGCGCACGAAGCGGGCGGCCTTCTCCGAGGCCTGGATGTCCAGGCAGCCGGCGAACTGCATCGGCTGGTTCGCCACGATGCCGACCGGGTGGCCCTCGACGCGGCCGAAGCCGGTGACGATGTTCGGGGCGAACATCGGCTGGGTCTCGAAGAACTCGGCGTCGTCGAGGACGTGCTCGATGACGGAGTGCATGTCGTAGGGCTGGTTCGCCGAGTCCGGGACGATCGTGTCCAGCTCCAGGTCCTCGTCGGTGACCGTGAGGTCGGCCTCCTCCGGGAAGGACGGGGGCTCGGAGAGGTTGTTCGACGGCAGGTAGCTCAGAAGCTGCTTGACGTACTCGATCGCGTCCTTCTCGTCGCCGGCCATGTGGTGGGCGACGCCGGAGGCGGTGTTGTGGGTGCGGGCGCCGCCGAGCTCCTCGAAGCCGACGTCCTCGCCGGTGACGGTCTTGATGACGTCGGGGCCGGTGATGAACATGTGGCTGGTCTGGTCGACCATGATCGTGAAGTCGGTGATCGCCGGGGAGTAGACCGCGCCGCCCGCGCAGGGGCCGACGATCAGGCTGATCTGCGGGATCACACCGGAGGCGTGGGTGTTGCGGCGGAAGATCTCGCCGTACGCACCGAGCGATGCGACGCCCTCCTGGATGCGGGCGCCGCCGGAGTCGTTGATGCCGATGACCGGGCAGCCGGTCTTCAGCGCGAAGTCCATGACCTTGACGATCTTCTGGCCGTAGACCTCGCCGAGGGCTCCGCCGAAGACGGTGAAGTCCTGGGAGAAGACGGCGACGGGGCGGCCGTCGACGGTGCCGTAGCCGGTGACGACGCCGTCGCCGTAGGGGCGGTTGGCGTCGAGGCCGAAGTTGGTGGAGCGGTGCCGGGCGAACTCGTCCAGTTCGACGAAGGAGCCCTCGTCGAGCAGGAGGTCGATCCGCTCACGGGCCGTCAGCTTGCCCTTGGCGTGCTGCTTCTCGACGGCGCGTGCGGAGCCGGCGTGCGTCGCCTCTTCGATACGGCGCTGCAGATCCGCGAGCTTGCCCGCGGTCGTGTGAATGTCAGGCTGCTGCTCTTCCGGCTCGGACATCGGGATGCGGCTCCCTGCCTGCTCAAAAGGGGGGACGGTTACTCATCCGTAGCGTAGTGGGGTGCCTTGACATCGGCAGTGCGGTCTTTGCCACACCTATCGTGGCTTGCATGACGCCGCGAGATGCAGCAGAGAACAGCAGTCCCTGGTCCGATCTCGACCGGCCTCCGCTGAACGTGGCCGCGCTGCGGCGGGGGCTGGTGCGGGAGGGGAGCCTGTGGTCCGAGGTGGACGTGGTGCAGCGCACGGGGTCGACGAACTCGGATCTGGTGGAGCGGGCGCTGAAGGGGGAGGCCGGCGAAGGGGCCGTGCTCGTCGCCGAGGAGCAGACGGCGGGGCGGGGGCGCCTCGACCGGCAGTGGAGCGCGCCGGCGCGGTCCGGGCTGTTCTTCTCCGTGCTGCTGAGGCCCGGGGAGGGTGTGCCGGTGGAGCGGTGGGGGTGGCTGCCGCTGCTGACCGGGGTCGCGGTGGCGGCGGGGCTGTCGCGGGCGGCCGGGGTGGACACGGCGCTGAAGTGGCCCAACGACCTGCTGGTGAAGGTGGGGGGAGAGGAGCGCAAGGCGGGCGGAATCCTGCTGGAGCGGGCCGGTGACGGCGGTGTGGTGATCGGCGTCGGGATCAACGTCACGCTGCGGGAGGCGGAGCTGCCGGTGCCGACGGCGGGGTCGCTGGCGCTGGCGGGGGCGGTGAGCACGGACCGGGAGACGCTGCTGCGCGGGGTGCTGCGGTCGCTGGACGACTGGTACGGGCGGTGGCGGGCGGCCGGGGGCGACGCGGGGCTGTGCCGGCTGCAGGAGGCGTACGCGGCGGGGTGCGCGACGCTGGGGCGCAGGGTGCGGGCGGAGCTGCCGGGGGAGCGGTCCGTGGTGGGCGAGGCCGTCGCCATCGACTCCGACGGCCGCCTCGTCCTCGCCACCCGCGAGGGCCTCCGCGAACCGGTGGGCGCCGGTGACATCGTCCACTTGCGCCCGGCCGGCTGAGGGCGGGCCTCTGCGGGGCGCAGCCCGGATGCGAGCCGGCGCCGGCGATGCGCGGATACGCGCAACCCCGAGAGGCACGTGCACCCCCGTGCCTCACCCCTGCTCGCCCGGACCGAGTGAGCTGGCGCACACCTGCCGTAGAGTTATGGCCGGTCGATACATGGCCGTGGCAGATCGGAAGGGCAGCAACGCGTGACCGTCGACGACTCGGGTTCCGGCACGGACGCGCAGGGCGCCGACACCGGTGAGGATCCGCTCGCTCTGCGCCTCGAACAGCTCATTCTGGGCGCCGAGCGCCGTTACACCCCGTTCCAGGCGGCCCGCAGCGCCGGCGTCACCATGGAACTCGCCACCCGCTTCTGGCGAGCCATGGGCTTCGCCGACGTCGGCCAGGCCAAGGCCCTCACCGAAGCCGACGTACTCGCCCTGCGGCGTCTCGCCGGTCTCGTGGAGGCGGGCCTGCTGAGCGAGGCCATGGCCGTACAGGTCGCCCGCTCCACCGGCCAGACCACCGCCCGCCTGGCCGAGTGGCAGATCGATTCCTTCCTCGAGGGCCTGACCGAGCCGCCCGAGCCGGGCATGACCCGCACCGAGGTGACCTACCCGATCGTCGAGCTGCTCCTGCCCGAGCTGGAGGAGTTCCTGGTCTACGTCTGGCGCCGCCAGCTCGCCGCCTCGGCCGGCCGCGTGGTGCAGGGAGCCGACGACGAGGAGATGGTGGACCGCCGCCTGGCCGTCGGCTTCGCCGACCTCGTGGGCTTCACCCGCCTCACCCGGCGGATGGAGGAGGAGGAGCTGGGCGAGCTGGTCGAGGCCTTCGAGACCACGGCCGCCGACCTGGTGGCGGCTCGCGGCGGCCGGCTCATCAAGACGCTGGGCGACGAGGTGCTGTACGCCGCCGACGACGCGGGGACGGCTGCCGAGATCGCGCTCCGCCTGATCGAGACGATGGCGAACGACGAGACCATGCCGGAGCTGCGGGTCGGGATGGCCTTCGGCACCGTGACCACCCGTATGGGCGATGTGTTCGGTACGACGGTGAACCTGGCCTCCCGGCTCACCTCGATAGCTCCCCGGGACGCCGTCCTGGTGGACACCGCGTTCGCCGAGGAGCTGATCCGTACCGGTGACGCCCCCGCCTCCGAGGCGGCCGCGGCGGAGGCGGCGGCCGCCGCGGAGAAGGAGGGGGAGGAGCCGCCGGCGTACCGGTTCGCCCTGCAGCCGATGTGGCAGCGTCCGGTGCGCGGTCTGGGTGTGGTGGAGCCCTGGCTGCTCACCCGTCGCGACTCCGCCCCGCCTTCGTCGGCCTCCTAGCCTCCGAGTCCGAGGTCGAGTCCCAGGCCGCCGCCCAGGCAGAGGCCGAGCAGCGGTACGCAGAGCCCTCGGCTGCCGTCTCCGCCGGTTCCGGGTGTGTCGTCGGTGGGTGGTGGTGGAGGCGTCGACGGGGCGTGAGGCGGGGCAGGGGGTCCCGGGGCCGGGCGGCGGTCCTGGGGTGGTGCCGGGTGCGTGGGGGATGCGGGCGCAGGCGTGTCCGGGCCGGAGGGCGGGGTTGTGCCGGGCGGGGGCGCTGAGGCGCGCTGCTTCGGTTCGGTGGCTTCCGGGAGTGGTGTGGAGTCCTTGGCGCCCAGGGCGGTGGGGGAGGTCGGGCGTGGCCGGGCGGGACGGGGTGTGCCGGGGCGGTCCGGGGACGACGAGGGGGCCGCGGAGGGGCTGAGGGTCACCGCGGGGGTGACGGGGGTGGCCCCGATGGCGGTGTCCGCGGGGCCGGGGGTGGTGGCCAGGCGTACGACGCTCATCGCGCCCATGGCCAGCGCCAGGCCGCCCGCGGCCACCAGGGCCTTGCGGTGGCGGGGCCGGCGGTGGCGGCCGCGGATGCGGGTGGTGAAGCGGAGGCGCACGGGTGGACGCTGGGTCGTGCGCTGTGGTGTGTCCGTGGTCATCGCGATCCCCTCCCCTGCGAACGCGCCCCCGAGTGCGCCCGCCGTGCTGCGCACGCTAGGCCTTCGGCGGGGCGGTGGGGCCGGGAGTCGTCCGACGTCACTCGAACGGGTGGACGGGGGGTGATCGGGGAACCGGGCGTACGCCCTTTTCCCGGCGGACGCGGCCTGCGATGATCGGAACGGCAAACTTGTTAACACACGTTAACCGGAGGGTGTCATGAGTGAGGAGCGGTTCGGGGAGTTCGTGCTGGTGCGGCGGCATGAGGAGGGGCATGTCGCGGAGCTGGTCCTCGACCGGCCCAAGGCCATGAACGCCGTGTCGACCGAGATGGCCCGGTCCATCGCCGGGGCGTGTGCGGCGCTGGGCGCGGACCGCGGGGTGCGGGTGGTGGTGCTGACCTCCTCGCACGAGCGGGCGTTCTGCGTGGGTGCGGACCTGAAGGAGCGGAACTCGTTCAGCGACGCCGATCTGGTGCGCCAGCGGCCGGTGGCGCGGAGTGCGTACACGGGTGTGCTGGAGCTGCCGATGCCGACGGTGGCGGCGGTGCACGGGTTCGCGCTGGGCGGCGGCTTCGAGCTGGCCCTGTCCTGCGATGTGATCGTGGCGGACCGTACGGCGGTGGTGGGGCTGCCCGAGGTCTCCGTGGGGGTGATCCCGGGCGGTGGCGGTACGCAGTTGCTGCCGCGGCGGGTGGGGGCCGCGCGGGCGGCCGAGCTGATCTTCACCGCGCGGAGAGTGGAGGCGCAGGAGGCCCGTGAGCTGGGTCTCGTGGATCAGCTGGTGGAGGAGGGCCGGGACCGGGAGGAGGCCCTGAGCCTGGCCGCGCGGATGGCCGCGAATTCGCCGGTGGGCCTGCGTGCCGCCAAGCGGGCCCTGCGCCTCGGGCACGGGATCGACCTGCCGGCCGGGCTGGAGATCGAGGACGCCGCCTGGCGCTCGGTGGCCTTCTCCGGGGACCGGGCGGAGGGTGTGGCGGCCTTCAACGAGAAGCGGAAGCCGCAGTGGCCTGGTGAGTGACGGAGTTCGGCAGGCGGTGGCATGCGACCCTTTCGCCCGATTTGGGTCCCTTTCCTGCGTAAACCTCCCTAGCCTGGAGGAATGGGTGAGGACAGCCGGCTGACGGCGGTGGTGGCGCTGGCCCAGAGCATGGCCGCGGCGCAGAACGCGCGGGAGGCCTGGAAGGCGGCGGCCACCGGCGCCCGCCGCGCCCTCGGCGGCAGCTTCGCCGCCCTCTCCGTGTGGGAGCGGGAGCTCGGCCGGCTGCGTGTCCTGGTGAACGTCGGTGAGCTGGCCGAGGGGGAGGAGGAGTTCCCCGAGGACGAGTCCTACCCGGTGCATCAGTTCGCCGAGATCACCGAGTTCCTGCACGAGCGGTGGGCCGGCGGCGGTGAGCCGGACGCCTGGGTGGAGACGGCCGAGGGGACGGCGGCCGGACGGCAGGGCTACTGCCATCAGAGAGTGGCCGCGCTCCGCCGCCGGGGCCGGGGCTGCTGCGTGGTGGCCCCGATCGTGCTGCACGGGCGGGCCTGGGGTGAGCTGTATGTGGCCCGGCCGGTCGGTGCGCCCGTCTTCGGGCGGAGCGATGCGGATTTCGCGACGGTTCTCGCGGCCGTGGTGGCGGCGGGCATCGCGCAGACGGAGCGGCTGGAGGAGGCCCGGCGGCTGGCGTTCACCGATGCACTGACCGGGCTGGCCAACCGGCGGGCCGTGGACGCGCGGCTGGACGAGGCCATCGAGCGGCACCGGCGCGACGGCACCGTGGTCAGCCTGGTGGTGTGCGACGTCAACGGGCTGAAGCGGGTGAACGACACGCTCGGGCATGCCGTGGGGGACCGGCTCCTGGAGCGTTTCGGGACCGTGCTGTCGCTGTGCGGGGCCACGCTGCCGGGCGCGCTGGCGGCGCGGCTCGGCGGGGACGAGTTCTGTCTGCTCGCGGTGGGCCCGCCGGCGGACGAGGTGGTCAAGGCGGCCGACCAGGTGTGCCGCAGGGCCGTCGAGCTGGGACTCGGGGACGGGGTGGCCTGTGGCGTGGCGTCCACGGGGGATCCGATCGGACCGGTGCACTCGGCGCGCAGGCTGTTCCGGCTGGCCGACGCGGCGCAGTACCGGGCCAAGGCGCAGCGCCTGGACCATCCGGTGGTGGCCGGACGGGAGGGCCCCGACGATCCCGTGGTGCGGCTCGCGGACGAGCCGGTGGGCGAGGCGGGCGACGGGGAGCGGCGGCGCTTCCGCGGACGCCACGCGCCCTGACGGGGCCGTGCGACCGGATCGGTAAGGGGTGAACCCCGCTCCCAGTGGTGACAGTTTGGAATTCACTGCGTACGCTCCTGAATATGGATATGCACACTGTGGTGGTGGGGACGTCCGGCGTGACCGCGTCCGACGTGCTCGCCGTGGCGCGCGGCGGTGCCCGCATCGAACTGTCGGCCGAGGCGGTGGCAGCGCTCGCCGCGTCCCGGGAGATCGTGGACGCGCTGGCCGCCAAGCCGGACCCGGTCTACGGGGTGAGCACCGGCTTCGGCGCCCTGGCGACCCGGCACATCAGCCCCGGACTGCGCGCTCAGCTGCAGCGCAACATCGTCCGCTCGCACGCCGCCGGCATGGGTCCCCGGGTGGAGCGCGAGGTCGTACGGGCCCTGATGTTCCTCCGGCTGAAGACCGTCTGCTCCGGGCACACCGGCGTACGGCCCGAGGTCGCGCAGACCATGGCCGATGTGCTGAACGCCGGCATCACCCCGGTCGTGCACGAGTACGGCTCCCTCGGCTGCTCCGGCGACCTGGCCCCGCTGTCCCACTGCGCCCTGACGCTGATGGGCGAGGGCGAGGCGGAGGGACCCGACGGCACCGTGCGGCCCGCCGCCGAACTGCTGGCCGAGCACGGCATCCAACCCGTCGAGCTGCGCGAGAAGGAGGGCCTCGCCCTGCTCAACGGCACCGACGGCATGCTCGGCATGCTGGTCATGGCCCTCGCCGACCTGGAGACCCTGTACAAGTCCGCCGACGTCACCGCCGCCCTCACCCTCGAGGCGCTGCTCGGCACCGACAAGGTCCTCGCCCCCGAGCTGCACGCCATCCGCCCGCACCCCGGCCAGGCCGCGAGCGCCGCCAACATGCTGGCCGTGCTGAAGGGTTCGGGGCTGACGGGGCATCACCAGGACGACGCCCCCCGGGTCCAGGACGCCTACTCCGTGCGCTGCGCCCCGCAGGTGGCGGGCGCCGGACGGGACACCATGGCGCACGCCCGCACGGTCGCCGAGCGCGAACTGGCCTCCGCCGTCGACAATCCGGTGGTGCTGCCCGACGGCCGGGTGGAGTCCAACGGCAACTTCCACGGCGCCCCGGTCGCCTATGTGCTGGACTTCCTCGCCGTCGCCGCCGCCGACCTCGCCTCCATCACCGAGCGCCGCACCGACCGGCTGCTGGACAAGAACCGCAGTCACGGACTGCCGCCGTTCCTCGCCGACGACGCCGGTGTGGACTCCGGGTTGATGATCGCCCAGTACACGCAGGCCGCGCTGGTGAGCGAGATGAAGCGGCTGGCCGTGCCCGCGTCGGCGGACTCCATCCCGTCCTCCGCGATGCAGGAGGACCACGTGTCCATGGGCTGGTCGGCGGCGCGCAAGCTGCGTACGGCGGTCGGCGATCTGGCGCGGGTCATCGCGGTGGAGCTGTACGCGGCCACCCGGGCGGTGGAGCTGCGCGAGGGCCTCACGCCCGCGCCCGCGACGCGGGCCGTCATCGAGGCCGTGCGGGAGGCGGGGGTCGCGGGTCCGGGGCCGGACCGCTATCTGGCGCCGGATCTCGCCGCGGCGGAGGCGTTCGTGCGGGAGGGGCGTCTGATCGCGGCCGTGGAGAAGGTCACCGGGCCGCTGCGGTGAGGTGATGCCCCGTCGTCCGCCGTACCGGGGTCTCGCGGCGGGGTCCGCGGGGCCCCGGCGGTCGTCAGGGGGGTGTCCGGCGATCGTCAAGGGGGCCGGCGGTGGTCAAGGGGGAGGCGTACTGCCGGTCGGCGGATGCGAGTTGTACGGGGCGCGTGAGCCGGGGTGGTTCGGGCGCACGGGCCAGGGAAGTACGCGGGGCGCGTCAGCCGGGAGAGTTGAGCGGGGAGCGGGGAGCGGGGAGCGGGGCGCGCGGGGGCTAGGAGTCGAGGCGTTCGCGGCGGATCGAGTAGGTGACGAAGGCCGCGCCGAAGGCGAGGAAGGACGTGCCGCCGAGTATGTACGGGGTGCTGTCGAAGGAGCCCGTCGCGGCGAGGCGGGCGTCCTCCCGGTCGGTGCCGCTCTGCCCGGCACCGGCCTCCTCGGCGCTGTTCAAGGGGGCGGACGCCGCTCGGCCCTGCTCGGTGACCTGCGGCGAGGGGCTGGTCGGGGCCGCCGGCTCCGCGGATTCCGAGGTCGCGTTGGCGGACGGGACGAACCACAGGGCGCACAGCAGGGTGCCCGCGGCGGTGGCGGTCAGCAACGGACGGGCGGCGGATGACACGGAATATCGATCCCCTTGTGGCGCTGGCGAATTGGCCGTGTGGGGCGATGTTAGTGAAAGTCGCGGGTCACAGGAAAGTCACGGGAGCCTCCGGCCGTACGCTCCGGGCATGACTACTCCAGAGACGTCAGGGTTTGTCCGCATTCGCCTCGAGGTCGTGCTCCAGATCGACGACGAGGGCGCGGTGACCGAGGCCGCGCTGCGCAGGATCGCCGAGGACGAGGGCATGCCGGAGGCGGAGCGGGCGCATGCCCAGAGCGCTGTGACGGAGGACACGGCCGAGGCCCTCGCCTATCTGGTGGACCCGTTGGACCTGGTGGGCGAGGTACCGGGGGTGGAACTGCAGCAGGCTTCCTGGACGAGCGAGCGGATCGACTACGACCCGGACTCGCCGGAGTGGGATCTCGGCGAGGATGATGGCGGCGACGAGCCCTACGACGACTGACGGGACGGACGTCCGAAGCGACAGGACGGCTGACAGGAGTCCGACGGCTCCGGGACGGCCATGAGTGAGGCCCGGACCTTCGCCCGCGGTGACGGCGGCGCGGCGGTCCGCCGGCCGGTTGGGGAAATCGTGACCCGTGGCGGCAACCGCCGCCGGGCACACGACGTCTCTAGCGGCGCGCGGACCGACTTCCGCACCGTCCGCCACGGCGGACGTGGTGAGCCCCACACCCACGGGCCGTGGGGAACGGGATCAATCGGTCGTAGCGTTGAACGTTATGGCGGGGTCTTCTCGGGCCGGGCGTGCACCGGGACGGGAGGCCCGCGGGGGACCTGGGGAATCGGCAACGATGGAGAAGCGTGTGATGACGGACGGTAAGCGGCGCAGGGGTCTGATGGCCGCGTCCGCTCTGCTCGGCGGAGTGCTGGTGCTCTCGGGCTGCTCCGGCGGCGACGACAAGGGCTCCGGCGACGGGGGGAACGGCGACTCGCAGTCCCAGGTCGACGAGGCCGCCGCCAAGAAGTCCTCCGAGGCACAGATCAAGATCACGCCGAAGGACGGCTCGACCAACGCCTCCATCAACAAGGCGGCCACGGTGACCGTGGCCAAGGGCACGCTCACCGAGGTGAAGCTGACCACCGCCGACGGCAAGCCCGTCGAGGGGCAGATATCGGCGGACAAGAAGAGCTGGAAGCCCTCCGTCCAGCTGGAGCGCGCCACCACCTACAAGCTGTCGGTCACCGCCGAGGACTCCGAGGGCCGCGCCGCCCACGAGAACGCCTCGTTCACCACCGTGTCCCCGGCCAACAGCTTCATCGGCACCTTCACCCCGGACGACGGCACCACGGTCGGTGTCGGCATGCCGGTGTCGATCAACTTCGACAAGGCGATCACCAACAAGGCCGCGGTGCAGAAGGGGATCACCGTCACCAGCACCAGCGGTCAGGAGGTCGCCTGCCACTGGTTCAACGCCAACCGCATGGACTGCCGCCCGGAGCAGTACTGGCAGGAGGGCTCCACCGTGACCCTCAAGCTGGCGCTCGACGGGGTCGAGGGCGCCGAGGGCGTCTACGGCGTGCAGCAGAAGACGGTCACCTTCAAGATCGGCCGGAACCAGGTCTCCTACGTCGACGCCAAGACCAAGCAGATGAGGGTCACGCGGGACGGCAAGACCATCCGGACCATCCCGATCTCCGCCGGCTCGCCCGAGAACAAGACGTACGAGGGCCAGATGGTGATCTCCGAGAAGTTCAAGGAGACCCGGATGAACGGCGCGACCGTCGGCTTCACCGACGACGACGGCGAGGGCGAGTACGACATCAAGGACGTGCCGCACGCCATGCGCCTGAGCACCTCCGGCACCTTCATCCACGGCAACTACTGGGGCGCCAAGTCCATCTTCGGCAACGTCAACACCAGCCACGGCTGTGTGGGCCTGCAGGACGTCAAGGGCGCCAACGACCCGAACACGCCGGGCGCCTGGTTCTACAACAACTCGCTCATCGGCGACGTGGTCGTCGTGCAGAACACCGGCGACAAGACCATCGCCCCGGACAACGGCCTCAACGGCTGGAACATGAGCTGGGAGCAGTGGAAGGCGGGCTCCGCCGTCTGACGCCAGGCCCCTCCCGGTCTCCCTGAGCCGCCGTCCGCCCGTGAAGGGCGGGCGGCGGCTTTTCTTTTTCCGACGGGCCGCCAGCCGCGCGTCCCGGCCCGTCGGCTGGCCCCAACCCGGCGGTTCTGTAACGGAGTTGCGGCGGGCACATCACGGCCGACCGGCGACTTGGCGACGTTGTCCACAGGCCTTGAGGCGCTTGATCACCCCTCGTCATACTGCGTGATCCGGGGGGTGCGCGCAGGCGTACGAGACCACCCCCGGCCGGGTGAGGGGACTCCACCCGGCGATTTCGCTAGGGGGATACGTGCGCAGACAAGTCAACAGGTCACGCGCGGCCACCGTCGCCACCGCGGCGGCCGTGGCGCTGCTGGCGGGAATGGCCGGCCCCGCGTCGGCGAACGGCCCGGCCGGCGCACCGGGCGACGCGCAGCAGCGGGCCGGCGTGCAGCGGCCGGCCGGCGCGCAGAAGCCGGCCGCCGTCTCGAAGGGGGTCGTCAAGCACCGCGTCACGCTCATCACCGGCGACCGCGTCGGCGTCGACGCCAAGGGCCGCGTCGTCGGCGTGGAACGCGCCGAGGGACGTGAGCGCATACCCGTCCAGATCCGCCGGGTGGGCGGCCACACCTATGTGATGCCCACGGACGTCGTCCGCCTGGTCGTCAGCGGCAAGCTGGACCGGCGGCTCTTCGACGTCACGGAGCTGACCAAGGCCTCGATCCGCGGCGCCCACAAGCGCGGTCTGAAGGTCATCGTCGGATACAAGGGCAGCGCGCGTTCGGCGAAGGCCGACGTCCGGGACGCGGGCACGCTGCGCCGCACCCTCAAGACCCTCAACGCCGACGCCGTGCAGACGCCGCACCGGGACACGCCCGAGTTGTGGAAGGCGGTCACCGACGGCGACAAGGCCGCCTCCGGCATCGCCCACGTCTGGCTGGACGGGGTCCGCAAGGCCCAGCTCGACACCTCCGTCGGGCAGATCGGCGCGCCCAAGGCATGGTCCGCGGGCTACGACGGCAAGGGCGTCAAGATCGCCGTCCTCGACACCGGCGTGGACGCGAAGCACCCCGATCTGAAGAACAAAGTGCTCGCCGCCAAGAACTTCACCTCCGCCCCGAACGCCGGCGACAAGGTCGGCCACGGCACGCATGTCGCCTCGATCGCGGCCGGCAGCGGCGCCAAGTCCGGCGGGAAGTACAAGGGCGTGGCCCCCGGCGCGAAGATCCTCAACGGCAAGGTGCTCGACGACTCCGGGTCCGGCGACGACTCCGGGATCCTCGCCGGCATGGAGTGGGCGGCCCAGCAGGGCGCCGATGTGATCAACATGAGTCTGGGCGGTCCCGACTCGCCCGACGTCGACCCGCTGGAGGCGGCGGTCGACCGGCTGTCCGCCGAGAAGGGCGTCCTGTTCGCCATCGCGGCGGGCAACTCCGGCCCCGAGTCGCTCGGTTCGCCGGGCACCGCCGACGCCGCCCTCACCGTCGGCGCCGTCGACGACAAGGACAGGCTCGCCGACTTCTCCTCCACCGGGCCGCGCCTCGGCGACGGAGCCGTCAAGCCGGACGTCACCGCGCCCGGCGTGGACATCACGGCCGCCTCGGCGAAGGGCAACGCCATCGCCCAGCAGGTCGGTGAGAAGCCGGCCGGCTACATGACCATCTCCGGTACGTCGATGGCGACCCCGCATGTCGCGGGCGCCGCGGCGATCCTCAAGCAGCAGCACCCGCAGTGGACGTCCAAGGAGCTGAAGGCCGCGCTCGTCGCATCCGCCAAGGGCGGGAAGTACACGCCGTTCCAGCAGGGCACCGGCCGCGTGCAGATCGACAGGGCCGTCAAGCAGACGGTGGTCGCCGAACCGGTCTCGGTGGGCTTCGGCATCCAGCAGTGGCCGCACACCGACGACAAGCCGGTCACCAAGAAGCTCACCTACCGCAACTCCGGCACCAAGGACGTCACCCTGAAGCTGACGGCGTCCGCGACCGGCCCGAAGGGCAAGGCCGCCCCGGCGGGCTTCTTCACCCTGGGCGCGAAGACGCTGAAGGTCCCGGCCGGCGGTGAGGCCTCCGTCGCCCTCACGGTGAACACGAAGCTCGGCGGCAAGCTCGACGGCGCCTACGCGGCGCTGGTGAGCGCCACGGGCGGGGGCCAGAGCGTGCGCACCGCCGCCCACGTCATGCGGGAGGTCGAGTCCTACGACGTGACATTCCGGCACATCGGCCGGGACGGCCGCCCGCCCGCCGTCCACTTCACCTCACTGTTCGGCTACGCGGGCCTCGGCTACGGCCGGCAGTTCCAGGTACCGCCCACCGAGAAGGCCACGACCACGCTGCGCCTGCCCAAGGGCACCTATGCGCTGGACTCCTTGATCAAGAAGGACCCCGAGACGGTCGGGCGGGGCCTCGACTGGACGATCCAGCCGAAGCTGATCGTCACCAAGAAGACGACCGTGACGATCGACGCCCGCAAGGCCAGGGCCGCGGACATCACCGTGCCCGACGCGAAGGCCAAGCCCCGCTCCGCGTCGATCAGCTATGTGCTCGACGCCGGCGACGCCGGTTTGATGAGCAGTTACGACGCCGCCTCCTTCGCCGAACTGCGGGTCGCCCATCTCGGCCCGCAGGCCGGCGGCCTCACGCAGACCTGGAGCGGCCACTGGACCAAGGGCGCCTCCGCCGACTACATCGTGGCGGCCAGCTCCCGCGTGAAGAAGATCCAGGGCCACAAGGTCCGGCACTACAAGGCCGGTGAACTCGCCACGGTCAAGCACCGCCTCGGCGCGCCGACCGCGGGCAAGAAGGGTGCGATCACCGCGATCGGTGAGTTCGCCGACGACTGGGTGCTGGGCGAGGGCGTCGAGCAGAAGCTGCCCGGCACACGCACCCAGTACCTGTCGACCTCGGACAAGATCCGGTGGGCCTTCACCTTCCAGCAGCACTCCGGCGTCCGCGACGGCGAGGGCTACCCGATCCCGGACGCCGAGTACTCCGAGGGGGATGTGCAGACCCTCAAGCCGGGCAAGAAGTACACCAAGACCTTCAACACCGCGGTCTTCGGCCCCCGCCTGAACGCCGACTTCGGCCTGTTCCGGCAGGGCAACGAGATCTACGGCCAGCTCCCGCTGTTCGCCGACGGCCAGGGCCACCCCGGTCTCTCGCAGCTCACCTCGGCCACCACAACCCTCTACCGCAACGGCAAGAAGGTCGGCTCCCACTCCGACCCGCTGTTCGGCGAGGCCGCGTTCACGGTGCCGACCGGTGACGCCGCCTACCGGCTGACCACGTCGGTGAAACGCAGCGTCAAGGTCGCCGCCGCCTCCACCCGCATCGACGCGAGCTGGACCTTCCGCTCGAAGAAGCCCGCGGACTCCGCCCAGCTCCCCGCCTCCACGGTCCGCTTCCAGGCGACCACGGGCCTCGACAGCAAGGTCCCGGCCGGCAAGAAGACCACCTTCCCGGTCAAGGTCGAAGGCTCCGCCCGGGGCAAGAACCTCAAGTCCCTCTCCGTCTACGTCTCCTACGACTACGGCAAGACCTGGAAGAAGATCCCGGTGAAGAAGGGCAGGATCACCGTCAAGAACCCGGCCAAGGGCAAGGCCATCTCCTTCCACGCCAAGATCACTGACAAGAAGAACAACAAGTCCACGATCTCGATCTACAACGCGTACTACGGCAAGTAGCCCTGCTTCTCGGGGTCACTTGACCGAGCGGCCCTCCCCGGAGGCTTCGTCTCCGGGGAGGGCCGTTGTGTGTGCGATGGAGGGGCGATCGGCGATCTTGCGGACAAACTGGCGCCTTCGCCTGGTTGGCGTGATCAAAACGTGTCGCCCGCGATGCACTACGGGAATTGAAGACGCTCGTCCGATCAACTTGAATCTCCCCAATTTTGAAGATCATGTGACCACGGGGGCGGGGATCTGTGTCGACGCGGTGGGCGGGCGGTAGGCGGATGCATTCCAAGGCCGTACGGCGGTGGTCGGTGGGGACAGCCGTCGCCGTGCTGGCCACTTTGCTGGCCCTCCCGGGGCAGGCGGCAAGGGCTGCCGATGCCGAGTCCGGCGCACCGCTGTCGGAGGGGCAGAAGGCGCTGGCGGCGGCGAAAAAGTCCGGCCGGCGAGTCGAGGTGACCGGGCAGCGCACCGAGCACACGACGGTCTTCGCCAACCCGGATGGTTACACCTTCACCCTCGAGCAATCAGTGATGCCGGTCCGTGTGGCCGCGCCCGGCGGGGGCTGGCAGGCCCCGGACGCCACGCTGGTCAAGCGAGCCGACGGCACGGTGGTGCCCAAGGCGGCGGCTACGAAGATGGAGTTCTCCGGCGGAGGGACCAACGAACCGCTGGTACGCATCTCCGATGGGGGCCGGTCGCTGGAGCTGGAGTGGCCCGGCACTCTGCCCACGCCCAAGCTGGATGGAACCAGCGCGCTCTACCCGGAGGTACTGTCCGGGGTCGATCTGAAGCTCACGGCAACTCCGGAGAGTTTCCAGCAGGTTCTGGTCGTCAAGACGCCCGAGGCCGCTGCGCGCGAGGAGCTGAAGAAGCTGACCTTCGGGCTGGAGACCGAGGGACTCTGGGTCCAGGAGGGGGCCGCCGGGAATCTGGCCGCGCTGGATGAGAACGGCCGTGCGGTGTTCAAGTCCCCGCCGGCCCGGATGTGGGACTCCGCCGGTGTAGCCGGTACCGAGCCACAGTTGAAGGCGTCGACAGTGGTCGGCAGCGGGGAGGTCGAGCCTTCCGATCCCGCGGAGTCGGCCCCGTCAGGCAGCGGGCTGGAGCCCGGGCAGGGCGACAGGGTGGTCCGGATGGATGTCGACGTCGACAAGGATTCCCTGTCCGTGATCCCGGATGCGGAGATGCTGTCGCAGACGGATGCATCTGCGTTCCCGGTGTTCATCGACCCCCCGGTGACCTGGGGTGAGTCGGAGCGCACCCTGCTGCGCAGCGACGGCTACGAGTCCTACGGTTGGGGCAACGGCGACGACGGCCTGGGCAAGGGTGTCGGCAAGTGCGGTACCTGGAACGGCTACTACTGCGGGCCTGGGTACGTGCAGCGCCTGTACTTCGAATTCTCGCCCGAGGACCTCAAGGGCAAGAAGGTGCTGGACGCCACCTTCCGGGTGACCGAGCCATGGGCGTTTCAGTGCGACCCGCGCTGGGTGGACCTGGTACGGACGAACAACATCTCCTCCTCCACCACATGGTCCTCGCGCCCGAAGGAACTTGACTGGATGGTGGACCGCCATGTGTCGGCGGGCCGTGGTTCGCTGTGCGATCCGGACTCGCCCGACGCGCCCATCGAGTTCAACGACAATCCGGACGAGCCGAACGAGAACCTCACGCCCACGGTCAGGGACTTCGCGGCGGGCAAGTTCTCGCGGCTGACGCTCGAGATCCGGGCTCACGACGAGTCGGACACATCGGCCTGGAAGCGGTTCAAGAACGACGCCGTCCTGTCGGTGAAGTTTGTAGGCCTGCCGGACAAGCCGACCGGTGTCGGTCTGGTCACCGGCTCGGGCACCGTCTGTGCGAAGGATGCCGCAGACCCGGCGGTCGTGTCCGATCCGACTCCTTCGTTGGCAGCGACGGCGCAGACCAAGGCGGGCGGTGAGAAGGACGCCCAGCTTCGGGTGTACTTCGACGTCGATCAACGCAAGAGCGACGGGACATGGGTGGATGCCACGGCCGGCAATGGTGATCTGCGCCCGTCGACCGGATACGTGGGCGACGGCGTCAAGCTGACCATGTCCTGGTCCACCCTGGCCGAGGGACCTGTCTACCGGTATCGCGCCTGGGTCCGCTCGTACTACAACGGCGGTGACAGTTACCTGTCCGGACCGTCCAACGCGTCTACCACCGGATGGTGTTACTTCAAGCTCGACAAGAGCGCCCCGAAGGCTCCGGTGATCACTGTCGGCAGCCCGTACTCGGAGTGCACGTCCACTGCCTGTGCAGCGGGCGGCGGGCCCGGTGTCCAGGGAACATTCCGCTTCGCTCCGGACCCCGCCGATCAGGACGTGGTGTCGTACCAGTACACGGTCACCGGCATGACCACCTGGCCGACGGTCAACGGCACCAGCCCCAGCGTGTCGGTGACGCCTGAGCGCTCGGGCACCTTCACACTGTGGGCGCGGGCCAAGGACGACATCGGCCGCTACGGCGCGTGGAGCGGGGTGGACTTCCTGGTCGCCGCCGGAGCGGGGCCGGTGGCCCGGTACCACTTCAGCGAGGCCGACGGGGTGGCGTTGGACGCGGCCACGGACGACGGCAGTGACGACGCGACCCTGGCTTCGGGTGCGATGCGGCATCACAGCGGCCGGCGTGGGCTGCTGACCCACGATGCCGTCGGAGAGCCGCTGGAGCAGGCGGTCACCGACAAGGGTTTGCTGTTGGACGGCAGTAATAACGGCTATGCGTCGACGGCCGGACCGGTTCTGGAGAGCCGCTCGTCGTATACGGTCGCGGCGTGGGTGCGGGTCGATCCATCAGCGACGGGGACGGTCTCGGTAGTGAGCCAGACGCCGGCGACTGCGAGCCCCTGGACCGAGAAGTACAGCCCCTTCGTCATCTCCTACGGCGGCAAGTGGAGCATCCGGGTGTTCTCAACGGACGGCACCTTCTCCCGGGAGGCCAGCGCCTCGGGCTCGCACCCCAAAGGTGTGTGGACGCATGTGGCGGCCGTGCACGATGCCTCGGCGAAGAAGGTGCGGCTCTTCATCAACGGCAAGCGAGAGGCATCGGTGGACGCCGGTACCCCCTGGTCGGCCGAGGGCAGCCTGGAGATCGGCCGGGTGATGTACGAAGACACCTATGTGGACCATTTCAAGGGCTTCATCGACGAAGTGGCGGTGTGGCAGCGCGCGCTGACCGACGAGGAGGTCAGTGATGAGGCCCGGCTGATGACGTCCGAGCGCTTCGCCGGTGTGGAGCTGGTCGGTGGCTGGCACCCGGACCAGGGCACTGGCACCACGATCCCCGACACCCTGTCGGGGTACGGCCGGAAGATGACGCTGGCTGGCGGTGCCTCGCTGGACGGTGAGGAGATCGTTCTCGACGGCGTGGACGACTCGGCATCGGTGGCCGGACCGCTGGTGGACGGTACGGGGTCGTTCACGGTGACGGCGCTGGCCTCCGTGGACGGGGACAAGCTCGCCACGAAGAACATCGGCTACAAGGGGCAGGTGGCGGGGCAGCGCTCCGCGGACGGCTCGGCGTGGGGTCTGTGGTACGAGCTGACGGACAAGCAGACCGTCCTGGACCCGGAGACGGCGACAGAGAAGACGGTGCCCGTGGGGTTCTGGCGGTTCGGGCGGCTCGAGGCGGACGGCACATTCAGTGCGGTGTCGTCCGAGGAGGGTGCCCTGGTGGACAGCAGGGTGCGGTTGACCGGCATCTTCGACGCACAGGCCGGTGAGATCTCCTTCTACGTCGGCGGCACGCCGAACGGTGATGCCCGGGCATTCACGGCCGAGGTGGGCACGGGTGAGTTCGCCCTGGGCAAGGCCTTTGCCGACGGGACGTGGAAGCACTTCCTGCCCGCACGTATCGCGGAGGTCCGGGTGTGGGTGGGTGCCATGGCCGGCACCACGCAGATCGACACCTACGTGGGTGACTGAACACCGGGCGGCGTGAGGCCTGAACCCCACGCCGCCCGAACTGTGACTTTCTGGGTTCTTTGCATGTGAGTTGTGACTGGTGGAGTAACCGAATGGCTTTTGGCATAGGCACATCAAAGCGGCGCGGAAGTGGGGCTGTGCGCAGGCAGAGTGGCCGGTTGCTGGTGCAGTCGTTGGCTCTGGCGCTGCTGGTGCCTATGGGCTGGGCTCAGGTGGCCCAGGCTGCTCCGAAACCAGGCGGGCTGGGGCGGCCCGACGTGCCCAAGTCCCGGGTGAGCAAGGTTGAGACATTCGACGGGCCGGGAGCGCGCAAGGCCCGAGCGAAGGTCGGCAAGGATCGCAAGGCCAACGCCGCTCAGGCCGAACGAGCCGACCAGGAACGCAGAGCCCGCTGGCCCCGACAAGGGCAGGACAAACTTGAGCTGGACCGAGGCAGAGCCGCGAAAGGCACGCCTGCAGACGTCCCGGTCACCCTGAAGCCGGCGGCCGGTTCCGGCGCCAGGACCAAAGCCGAGGGCACGGCGCAGGTCACCGTGCTGGACCAGACGGCGGCCCGCAAGGCCGGATTGACCGGCGTGCTGCTGACCGTCGAGGCCGACCAGGGCGGCGCGGCCGAGATGAGCCTCGACTACAGCGCCTTCGCCGCAGCAGTCGGCGGTGCCTGGTCCCAGCGCCTTCGGCTGGTCCAGCTTCCGTCCTGTGTTCTGACGACCCCGCAGAAGGACGAGTGCCGCGTCCAGAAGCCCTTGAGGTCGAAGAACGATCTCGCCGACCAAAGCATCTCGGCCATGGTGAACATCGGCACGGCCCAGTCGACTGGGAAAAGCGCTCAACTGCGCAAGGCTGAGGGCACGGCGGCCTCCGGAGCGACCGTGCTCGCAGTGACGGGAGCCGCCGCGGGCTCCGGCCAATCGCCGAAGGGCGCGGGTGACTACTCCGCGACTCCGTTGTCGGCCTCTTCCGCGTGGGAGGCGGGCAGCAGTTCAGGCGCCTTCACCTGGTCCTACGGCTTCACTCTTCCGCCGGCGGCTGCCGGTCCCACACCGCCCCTGTCGCTGTCGTACGACTCGGGCAGCGTCGACGGCCGGACAGCGACGACGAACAACCAGGGCACGACAGTCGGTGAGGGCTTCACGCTGACAGAGTCCTACATCGAGCGCTCCTACGGCTCCTGCGACGACGACGGGCACAAGGACGTCTGGGACCTGTGCTGGAAGTACGACAACGCGCGGCTGGTGCTCAACGGCAAGTCCACCCGTCTGATCAAGGACAAGACCGATGGCAAGTGGCGGCTGGAGGACGACGACGCCTCAAAGGTCACCCGGTCCACCGGTGCCGACAACGGCGACGACAACGGCGAGCACTGGACCGTCACCACATCGGACGGCACCAAGTACGTCTTCGGCCTGAACAAGCTGGAGGGCGCAGGCAACCAGCGCACCAACTCGACTTGGACAGTGCCGGTGTTCGGTGACGACTCCGGCGAGCCAGGCTACTCCGGCGGGGATGCCTTCGCCGACCGGTCGCTGACGCAGGCGTGGCGGTGGAACCTCGACTATGTCGAGGACACCCACGGCAATGCGTCGACGTACTGGTACACCAAGGAGTCCAACCACTACAAGAAGAACAAGTCCGAGACGGCCAACGCCTCCTACACGCGCGGCGGCTATCTCACCCGCATTGAGTACGGTCTGCGCAAGGGGGCCCTGTTCACCGACGACGCCGACGCCAAGGTCACCTTCGACCATGCCGAGCGCTGCACCGCCTCCGACTGCTCCAGCCTGACCGAGGCCACCGCCGACAACTGGCCGGACGTCCCCTTCGACGCGATCTGTTCAGACGGTGACGACGAGTGCAACGCTAGCGGACCGTCCTTCTTCAGCCGCAAGCGCGTGACCGGCATCGACACCTTCTCCTACAACGCCACCAGTAACGCCTACGACCCGGTGGACTCCTGGACGCTGTCCCAGAAGTACCTGGACGGCGGAGACATCGGGGACAGTTCCGATCACGTTCTCACCCTCACGTCGCTCAAGCGGACGGGCAAGGCGGGTGACGACAGCATCACCCTGAACCCCATCTCGTTCACCTACCAGATGCGGCCCAACCGGGTCGACGCTACGGACGACATACTTCCGCTCACCCGTCCCCGCATCTCGACGATCACTTCGGAGACGGGCGAGATCACCACGGTGACGCTGTCCGACCCGGAGTGCGTCCGCAGCCAGGTGATGGGGGCGGCCGAGGACTCCAACACGCGTTCCTGCTTTCCGCAGTACTGGCACATCAACGGAGCCGAGAACGCCTCGGTCGACTGGTTCCACAAGTACCGCGTCCTGGCTGTGACCTCCTCGGACCCGGCCGCGGGCAACGAGGCCGTCGAGCACGCCTACTCCTACAGCGGAGCCGCCTGGCACCACAGTGACGACCCCTTCACACCCGAGGAGGAGCGGACCTGGTCGGACTGGCGCGGCTACCGCAAGGTCACCGCCTACACCGGAGCGACGGGCACGACCCGCTCCAAGACGGTCTCGCTCTACCTGCAGGGCATGCACGGCGACAAGAACGCCGACGGCACCGCCAAGAGCGTGAGCGTGGAACCGCTGCTCGACACCGACGTCGACTTCACTGCCATCAACGACAGTGACCAGTACAAGGGACAACTGCGGCAGCAGGTCACCTACAACGGCACTCAGCCCATCGCCAGCACCTTCTCGAACTACACCTACCGGCAGACGGGTGTCCAGAGCGTCCCCGACGCGACCGACCACCCCTCCAGGTGGGTCCGGGACACCGTCACCTACACGAGCACTCATCTGAGCGCCACGGACAGCTGGCGCACCCACGTCGTCACCAAGCGGTACGACACCCTCGGCATGGTCACCTCCCTCGACGACTACGGGCAGAAGGGCCTGGGCGGCGACGAGACCTGCACACGCACCTGGTACGCCCGCAACGAAACGGTGGGCATCACCAGCCTGGTGTCCCGCTCGCGAACCGTCGCCCGGGAATGCTCCATCACGGACGCCGCCCTGGACCTGCCGGCCACCTCGGCCACACGTGGCGACGTACTGTCCGACACGGCCGTCGTCTACGACAACCCGGACGCCACGGGATGGTCCGCCACCCAGACGCCGACCAAGGGTGAGGCGACCTGGACCGGTCGTGCCACCGGATACGCCGCCACGCCCACCTCCGACGGGGAGCGCAAGCCCACTGGCTGGCAGACGGTCAGCACCGCCGGCTTCGACGCCCTCGGCCGGCCGACGACCCTGACCGATGCGGTGGGGCACACCACGTCCACTGCCTACACCCCCGCCACAGCCGGACCCCTGACGAAAACAGTCACCACCAACCCCAAGGGGCACCAAGCGGTCAGCTTCCTCGACCCGCGTCGCGGTCTGGCCCTGCGCAGCTACGACGTCAACCAGAAGAAGACCGAGCTCAACTACGACGCCCTCGGCCGGCTGACCGAGGTGTGGCTGCCCAACCGCATCCGCGGCAGCCAGGCGCCCAACGCCAAGTTCGCCTACCACCTGGACAACACCAAGCCGTCCTGGGTGTCGACCTCGATCCTGAAGAAGGACGGGGAGACCTACAACACCACCTACTCGCTCTACGACTCCCTCCTGCGTCCCCTGCAGACGCAGGCGCCGACTCCGCAGGGCGGCAGGCTGCTGACCGACATGCGGTACGACAGTCGCGGCCTGGCGTACGAGGCGTACGCCGACATCTTCGACACCACCAGCACGCCGAACGGCACCTACACCCGCGCCGAGTACGGCGAGGCACCGAAGCAGACGGAGACCGTCTTCGACGGGGCGGAACGTCCGACCACCAGCACGCTGCACATCTACGGCGTGAAGAAGTGGTCCGTGACCACCAGCTACACCGGTGACTCCGTGGCCACGACCGCGGTCGAGGGCGGCTCGGCGCAGCGGGCGATCACCGACATCCGCGGCAGGACCGTCGAGGCACGCCAGTACGCGAGCATCAACCCGGCCGACGCCGACTACGGCACCGGTCCCGGCGCCACCTATGCGGCCACCAGGTTCACCTACGCGCTGGACGGTCAGCAGAAGTCGATCACCGGCCCGGACGGCACCAAGTGGACCTACAGCTATGACCTGTTCGGTCGCCGTAGTGGCACCGAGGACCCCGACAAGGGCCGGTCGACGATCGAGTACAACGCCCTGGACCAGGCCGTCAAGGCCACGGATTCCCGAGGCAAGTCGATCCTGACGGCCTATGACGAGCTCGGACGCCCTACCGGCACCTGGACGGGCTCCAAGTCGGACGCCAACCAGCTCACCGGCTACGCCTACGACACCTTGCTCAAGGGCCTGCCCACCTCCTCGACTCGCTACGTGGGCGGAAAGACGGGCCAGGCCTACACTCAGGCGGTCACCGCCTACGACAGCCTCGGCCGGGCCACCGGCACCCGGCTCGAACTGCCCGCCGACGACCCGTTCGTGGCCGCAGGCGCGTCAAGAACCTTTGATTTCGAGAGCAGCTACAGCGTTGACGGCTCCCTGCGAATGACCCGCGAGCCCGCCATGGGCGGCCTGCCGTCGGAGGCCATCGACTACGGCTACGACGGCCTGGGCAACCTGACGTCGATCGGGGGCTCCACCGGCTACCTGCGTGATGTGTCCTACTCCGCGCTCTCGCAGCCGCTCCAGCTGACGCTGGGCACCGGCGGTACGGGGGCCAAGAACATCTACGTCACCAACCGCTTCGAGAAGGGCACCGGCCGCCTGACCCGCAGGCATGTCACCGACCAGTCGCACCCGTACATGCTGCAGGACCTCAACTACGGCTATGACCAGGCCGGAAACGTCACGTCCATCAAGGACCCGACCACTCTGGGCGGCGAGAGCTCGGCGGACACCCAGTGCTTCGCCTACGACGGCCACCAGCGTCTGATCGAGGCCTGGACACCCAAGACCGACGACTGCTCCGCCACCCGTACGGCGTCGGGCATGGGCGGCCCGGCACCGTACTGGACGAGCTACACCTACAACGCGGCCGGCCAGCGCAAGACCGAAACGCATCACGGAGTCGGCATCCGCGTGGGCCAGGACACCCAGCGCGAGTACACCTACCCGGCCTCCGGCCAGCCGCAGCCGCACACGCTGACGAAGGTCGACACGACCGGCGACGGCACCCGCACCCAGAGCTTCACCTACGACGCGGCGGGCAACACCACCAAGCGCGCCACCGCTGTACAGCACCAGTACTTGCGCGCGGGATGGAAGCTGACCGCGGGCCAGGAAGTGCGCAGCCAGAAGGCTCGCATGGTGATGCGCGGGGACGGCGACCTCGTCATCTACAACCGTGACACCGGCGAGGTCCGCTGGCACACGGACACCGCAGGCAACCCCGGTGCCTGGGCGACCATGCAGGACGACGGTGACTTCGTCGTCTACTCGGCCGACAACACCAAGCTCTGGTCCACCAACACGGCCAAGGGCGCGAGCTCGGGCTACTTCGCCAGCCTGCAGGACGGCGGAAGCTTCGCCGTCTATTCCGCTGACTGGGAGCTCCAGTGGTCCGCAGGTTCCTGGATCGGCTCGGCTCCCGTGTCCTCTGGCACCTACACCCACACCTGGAACGACGAAGGGCGCATCGCCACCACCACGGCCCCGAACGGCATCAAGACCACCTACCTCTACGGCCCGGACGGTCAGCTGCTGATCCGCGACACGGAGAACGGTGAGCGGATCCTGTACGCAGGTGCCACAGAACTCCATCTGCGCGAGGACGAGACCACCTGGGCGCAGCGCTACTACGCTGCCGGGGGTGTCACGGCTGCCGTCCGCTCCAACGAGTCCGGAACGAACACCCTCACCTATCTCACCGGCGACCATCACGGCACCTCAAGTCTTGCCATCAGCCCTGATGCCAGTCAGACGTTCACCAAGCGCTACACCACCCCCTTCGGCACCGATCGCGGCGAACCAGCCGGCGACACCACCACGTGGCCGGACGACAAGGGCTTCCTCGGCAAGACCCGGGACGAAGGCACCGGCCTGACCCACATCGGCGCCCGTGAATACGACCCCACCCTCGGCCAGTTCCTGTCCGTCGATCCCGTCCTCAGCACCGACCAGCCGCATTCGCTCAACGGCTACAGCTACGCCAACCAGAACCCCGCCACGTACGCGGATCCCACTGGGCTGTTCTGTGACGGCTGCTCAGTGAACAATCCGGACACGGTATGGACCCCGGACAACGGCCCTGGCTGCACCACTCAAGGGTGTTACGACAGGAACGGAAAACGGACCACCGGCGGCACGGCGAAGGTCCGTGCGGGCGGGAACAGCAATCCCGGGACTTCCAAGTCCGCAGGCGGAAAGGTCATCATCGCCGACGTTCCCGTTCCCACCCAAGAGGAACTGATCGCCAGAGGGGCGTTGCTTCCCGGCGGCTCGTACGATGAGGCGCTGCACAAATGGACTGTCGGCCTGTGCCAAAGCTCTGGAACGGACACACCGAAGTACGGGGCATTCTGCGACATCGCAGGGAAGGCCGGACTCCTCGAGCCCACCGGGAACGATCCCTTCGGCGTTCAGGCGAACATCAACTGCGTGACCGGCAGAGGCGACTGTGTCGAAGCGATCGTCACGGACGTCATGTATCTCGTCAGCTTCGGTTGGTCACGTTTCGCGGCTATAGCAGCGGCCAAGAAGGCCGTCGCCACCGGCCGGTCCATCAGCCAAAGGTTCGCCCGCCTCGCCGGCTGCAAATGCTTCCTGGCAGGCACCGACGTCCTGATGGCCGACGGGACCACCAAGGACATTGAAGATGTCCAGGTCGGCGACAAAGTCATGGCCGCCGACCCAGGAACAGATGAGAGCGGCCCGAAAGAAGTCACCCGCCTCATCCGGACCGAGGACGACAAGAGATTCAACGAACTGTCCCTTGCGACCGAGAACGGCATCGAACAACTCACTGCAACTTACGAACACCCCTTCTGGTCACCCTCCGAGGACGACTGGGTCGAAGCCGGAGCACTGACACCGGGCATGACCCTCCGTACTGATGACGGACGCACGGTCATAGTCACCGCCAACCGCCCGTACACACAGCACACCCGTACGTACAACCTCACGGTGGACGACCTTCACACGTACTATGTGCTGGCGGGGGCTACGCCGGTCCTGGTTCACAACAGCAACGGCAGGAACTGTGGGCCGGGCGGGTCGGGGATATCTGCACGTCACGAAAATGCTGGTGATATCGGCAATTACACAGATGGACAGAGCACCCGGGATCCGGCTTCGCAGTGGTATCACGAAATGCTAAGCGATGACGAGCTTCTGGACAGCATCAACAAAGCTGGCGAAGGAGATGGCATCCTCGTCTCGCGCGACGGCACGATTCTTGGTGGTCACCACCGCAAGGACGAGCTCCAAACAAGAATCAGGAACGGGCGCATCGATCCGAATACGCGAATCCGTATCGATGTCTACGACGGGGACTAATTTCTGATGTCAATGATCCGTTTGACGGACCCAGACTTCCGCGTGTGTGAAATCAGTTTCGAGATGTTGCTGGCCATCCAAGCGGAGGCGGAGGAACGGGGCTGGGCAACGCGATGGTCATCGGCCGACGCGCTCCGCAGCCAGGTCAGGGAAGGTGTCGTTGCGCTTCGACCACTAATGCGCGAGGAGCGAGGAGGGGTTGTGTGGGCGTATCGATGCCTCCTGCTGTTCGCGACGGCTGACGATCGGAATGCTGGGGGGATTGCCACGATCGATCTCGCTCCCGAGAGGCTGGAATCGCTGGAGCGAATCGATCGAGATCCGGATGTTCGGAGAGTTCTGGTACGAATGTTCTCTCTCGCGTCGGGTGGGATCTCGATGATCTCGAAGAAGTAGCGTGCTACCGGAAGGAGATAATGCCAGCCGAACCACTTCCGTCAAGTTCGTCGAATTGCCGACGGGTAAGTGGGTGAAGCGTAGGTCTGCCCGCGCAAGCTGCATCGGTTTCGCCTGGTCGTGATAGCAAATCTGGAGCCCCGCCGGGTGCGACTGGTGGGGCTCCAGAGGTTCTTGACGGCAGTAGTTGACGGCAACGTCAGCGGACGAGTGAGGCGCAGGGTGGCGGTTCGTCGCCGTCGGAGCGTGCCGTCTCGGTGGTCTCCCAGCCGACGAGCGCGGTGCCGAGGGCGTCGATGGCGTCGCGCTGGAGGCGGAGTCGGACGTGGGCGTAGACGGTGGCGGTGACGCCGATGTGGGCGTGGCCGAGGA
>Ga0207873_1000884_pt1 | contig 31064 bp, 18 predicted proteins | sample BGWIniCompost_FD_187373 | JGI IMG/M metagenome (GOLD analysis project Ga0207873, IMG submission 187373) | Cellulose adapted compost microbial communities from Newby Island Compost Facility, Milpitas, CA, USA - BGW Initial Compost (SPAdes)... ... | reverse complement strand
GCCGTCCGGAACCGCGGCCGCCTCTCAGGTGCTGCTGTCCGTGCTGTCACTCGTTTCGCTGATCTCGATGTGCCGGGGCTTGGCGACCTCGGCCTTGGGGACGGTGATGGTGAGCACCCCGTCCTTCATCTGCGCTGTGATCTTCTCCGTGTCGGCCTCCACGGGCAGCCGCCACCGGTACTCGAAGGCCCCGGAGCGGCGGGTGCTCCGGCGCAGGACGCCTTTGCGTTCCCTCTCCTTGATCTCTCCGCTGACCACCAGTTCCTGACTGCTCGCCTCGACGTCGACGTCCTCCCTCTTGACGCCGGGGAGTTCGATCTCGATGTGGAAGGCGTCGTCGGACTCCGTGACGTCCGCCATGGGTGTCCACGCGCGGGCGGGCGTCGTGCCGCCGACGGTGGATTCGAGCAGTCCGCTCATCTCGTTGAGCAGTTGGTCGAACTCCATGAGCGGATTGCGGGCCCAGCCGAGGGGCCTCTCCCGGAGCGCGCCCCCGGGGTTGCGCCGTACGGGCATCGTCATTTCTGTCGCCTCCTTGTGTGGTGATCTCGTCGCGGGCCGGGTGTCATGCGAGCCAAGCGGACTCCTTCGGACGCAGGTGCGGGGAGCTGTCGGTGCCGCCGGGCACGGCCGTGCGGTCGAGGTAGCGGTGCACGAAGTGGATGCTCATCGCGCCCTCGCCGACCGCGGAGGCCACGCGTTTCACCGAGCCGCTGCGGACGTCGCCGGCGGCGAAGACACCGGGAAGGCTGGTCTCCAGGGTCAGGCAGTCGCGGCCCTGGCCCTGCCACAGTCCGGGCACGGAGCAGGCCTGTGCCTCGGCTCCGGTGAGCACATAGCCGCGTGCGTCGAGCGCGATCGCGCCGGACAGCCACTCGGTGTGGGGGTCGGCGCCGGTGAAGACGAACAGGGCCCGCACCCCGAGGTCGCGCTGCCGGCCCGTACGGTCGACCACCGTGACCGACTCGAGCGACTTCTCGCCGGACGCCTCGGTGATGCGGGTGTGCAGCAGCACGCGCACCCGCGGGTGGCGCTCGATCTGATCGATCAGGTAGCGGGACATGTGCGTCTCCAGGCTCGGCCCGCGGACCAGCAGATACACCTCCGGCGCGAACTCGGCGAGGAAGAGCACGGCCTGGCCCGCGGAGTTGCCGCCGCCCACCACCGCCACGGGGTCGGAGCGGCACTGCTGGGCTTCGTGGACCGTGGCCGAGTAGTGCACGCTCGAGCCCTCCAGCGGCTCGATGCCGGGCACATCGAGGCGGCGGTAGCGGGCGCCGGTGGCCAGGACGACGGCACGGGCCGTGATCTCGCTGCCGTCGGTGAAGCCGACGGCGAAGTGGTCGTCCCGTGCTTCGAGCCGGGCCGCCTCCGCCGGGACGCTGATCCGGGCGCCGAACTTCTCCGCCTGGAGCACAGCGCGCTCGGTGAGTTCGGCACCCGAGATGCCGGAGGGGAAGCCGAAGCAGTTGTCGATGCGGAAGGACGTGCCGGCCTGGCCGCCGGTGGCCAGCGCCTCGACCACGGTCGTGCCGAGGCCCTCCGAAGCGGCGGCCACCGCGGCGGCGAGGCCGGCCGGACCGGAACCGACGATGAGGAGATCGCCGCGTCCGTCGCCCGACGGCAGGGGCGGCAGGCCGATCAGCCGGGCCAGTTCGGCGTTGCTCGGGTTGCGCAGCAGGGTCGTGTCCCGCCAGATCACCAGCGGCGTCTGTTCCGGACCGACGGCGAAGCGGCGCAGCAGCGCCTCGGCCTCCTGGTCCGTCTCCAGATCGATCCAGCGGTACGGCAGCCGGTTGCGGGCGGCGAACTCCCGCAGCCGCCGTGTGTCGGGCGAATAGCGTGAGCCGATGATGCGGAACCCGGCGCCCTGCCCGACGAGCAGGGCACGGCGGCCCAGACAGGCGCGCAGCACCACATCGCCGAGGAGGGAGTCCCGGGTCACCAGGTCACGCAGCTGGTCGATGGACAGGGCGAGGATCTCGCCCGGGGTCCTGACCACGGCGGTGTAGAAGGCGATCCGCCCGTGCGCGAGGCCCAGTTCGCCGATGAAGCGGCCGGGGCCGTGCACCCGGAGCAGGTGTTCGTCGGGTGTGCCGTAGCCCTCGACGACGGCCACCGCGCCGCTGAGGATGACGTAGAACGTCTCGCACCGCTCCCCCTCCCGGATCAGCACGTCACCGGCGTCGACCGCGCGCCGCCGGCCGTGCTGTGCCAGGCGGGCCGTCTGCTCGTCCGACAGGCGGGGATAGGCGCCGTAGATGTCGGGCGTCTCGAGGGGGACGCTCGTGTCCGCCTCGTCCCGATCAGGCGCCGCGCCCGGCTGCGTCTCGTCGCGGGGCATCACATGAACGCCTCGTGGACGGGGCACCACCGGACCCGGGCGGAATGCGTGGCCGGACATTCCTCACAGCCCGGGGTGCGCGGAGTGACGGGGCGTACGAGAGCGCGGTGGGGGTCGGTCCGTGCGGTCATGGCCGATCATCCTTTCCCGGCCGGTTGGTGGCCGGCGATCGACTGTTCCACCCAGCGCCGCAGGGCAGGGGCAGGCGCGGCCCCCGCCTGCCGGGCGATGGTCCGCCCTTTGTCGAGGATCAGCAGTGTCGGTACCGCCTGGACCTCGAAGCGCTGTGCCAGGCGCGGGTTCTTGTCGATGTCGACCTTGACGAGCTTGATCTTTCCCGCGAGATCGGCGGCGACCTTCTCCAGCGCCGGGCTCACCATGCGGCAGGGGCCGCACCAGGTGGCCCACAGGTCGACGACGACAGGGACGGTCGCCCGCTCGGCGACCTCGGGGAAGTCGTCGTCGCCCGCTTCGGCCGTCCACGGCAGATGCTGCTTGCAGTTGCCGCACCTGGGGCGGCCCTCGGCGGCCACGGGCACCCGGTTGGTGCGCCCGCAGTGCGGGCAGGTGACGTTGGTGGCGCGCACGGTGCTCATGCCGCCCTCGCTCCCTGCACGTCCTCCGGCTGGTCGTAGGTGACCACCAGCTCTCCGTGCTCGGCGTCGATGCGGACCTTCGCGCCGTCCTGGACGTCGCCACGCAGCAGGGCGCGCCCGACGAGTGTCTCGACCTCGTGGGAGATGTAGCGCCGCAGCGGCCGGGCCCCGTACACCGGGTCGTAGCCCTGGTGCGCGATCAGCTCGCGGGCCTTGTCCGTGAGTTCGACCGTGATGCGGCGTTCGGCGAGGCGGCGGCGCAGTTCGTCGAACTGCAGCTCCACGATCCGCTCGATCTGCGCCTTACCGAGCGGTTTGAACAGCACGATGTCGTCGACCCGGTTGAGGAACTCCGGGCGGAAGTGCCCGCGCAGCTCGCCCATCACCAGGGCGCGGGCGTCCGGCTTGATCTCCCCTTCGGCGGTGGCGCCCTCGAGGAGGTGCTCGGAGCCGATGTTGGACGTCATGATGATCACGGTGTTGCGGAAGTCGACGGTGCGGCCCTGAGCATCGGTGACGCGGCCGTCGTCGAGGATCTGCAGCAGGGTGTTGAAGACGTCGGTGTGCGCCTTCTCGATCTCGTCGAACAGCACCACGGAGTACGGCTTGCGGCGCACGGCCTCGGTGAGCTGGCCGCCCTCCTCGTAACCGACGTATCCGGGCGGCGCTCCCACGAGGCGGCTGACGGTGTGCCGCTCCTGGTACTCGCTCATGTCGAGGCGGACCATGTTCTCCTCGGCGTCGAACAGGGCCCGGGCGAGGGTCTTGGCCAGCTCCGTCTTCCCCACGCCGGTGGGCCCGAGGAAGATGAACGAGCCGATGGGACGGCGAGGGTCGCGGATGCCGGAGCGGGCGCGGATGATGGCGTCGGCGACGAGCTTGACGGCCTCGTCCTGGCCGATGACGCGCTCCCGCAGGATCTCGTCGAGGCGCAGCAGCTTCTCGCGTTCGCCCTCCTTCAGGCGGGCGACGGGGATGCCGGTCCAGGCGGCGACGATGTCGGCGATCTCCTCCTCGGTGACGACCTCCCGCAGCAGCCGGTTCTCCCCTTGTTTGGCGGCCAGTTGCTCCTCCTCGGCCGCCAGCCGGCGTTCCAGGTCCTGGAGGCGGCCGTAGCGGAGTTCGGCGGCACGGTTGAGGTCGTAGGCGCGTTCGGCCTCCTCCGCCTCGTGGCGGACCTGCTCCAGTTCCTGGCGCAGGTCCTGCACGCGGCGGATGGCCTGCCGTTCGGCCTCCCACTGGGCGTGTTTGGCGTCGGCCTCGGCGCGCAGGTCGGCGAGTTCCTTGCGCAGTTCCTCCAGGCGTGCCTTGCTGGCGGGGTCGGTCTCCTTGGACAGGGCGGCCTCCTCGATCTCCAGGCGGGTGACGCGCCGGGTGATCTCGTCGAGTTCGGCGGGCATCGAGTCGATCTCGGTGCGCAGCCGGGCGCAGGCCTCGTCGACGAGGTCGATCGCCTTGTCGGGCAGGAACCGGTCGGTGATGTAGCGGTGGGAGAGCGTCGCCGCCGCGACCAGCGCGGTGTCCTGGATCTTGACGCCGTGGAAGACCTCCAGCCGTTCCCGCAGTCCGCGCAGGATGGAGACGGTGTCCTCCACGCTGGGTTCGTCCACCAGGACCTGCTGGAAGCGGCGTTCGAGGGCGGCGTCCTTCTCGATGTGCTTGCGGTACTCGTCCAGGGTGGTCGCGCCGATCATGTGCAGTTCGCCGCGTGCCAGCATGGGCTTGAGCATGTTGCCCGCGTCCATGGCTCCTTCGGCGCCGCCCGCGCCGACGACCGTGTGCAGCTCGTCGACGAAGAGCAGGATCCGCCCCTCGGCGGCCTTGACCTCGCTCAGCACGGCCTTGAGGCGTTCCTCGAACTCGCCGCGGTATTTGGCGCCCGCCACGAGCGAACCCATGTCGAGGGCGAAAATCGTCTTGTCGCGCAGCCCTTCGGGCACGTCGCCGCGCACGATGCGCTGGGCGAGACCCTCGACGATGGCGGTCTTGCCGACGCCGGGGTCGCCGATCAGGACGGGGTTGTTCTTGCTCTTGCGGCTGAGGATCTGGGTGACGCGGCGGATCTCGGCGTCCCGGCCGATCACCGGGTCGAGCCGCCCGGTCCTGGCTTCGGCGACCAGGTCACGGCCGTACTTCTCGAGGGCCTCGTAGGCCGTCTCGGGGTTGGCCGAGGTCACGCGCTGGTTGCCGCGGACCTGGGTGAGGGCCGCGAGGAACGACTCCCGGGTCACGCCGTGCTCCTTCAGCAGGCGCCCGGCGGCGGTCGACGGGCCCTCCTCGGCCAGGGCCAGCAGCAGGTGCTCCACGGAGACGTACTCGTCCTTGAGGCGTTTCGCCTCCCGCTCGGCCGCGTCCAGCAGCCGGGCCAGACGCTGGGTGACGAAGACCTGGCCGGGCGCCGCCCCCGGGCCGGTCACCTTGGGCCGGCGGGAGAGTTCCTCGCGTACGGCGGCGCGCACCTGCTCGGGCTCGGTGCCCGCCTGCTGCAGCAGCCGCGGGATCAGGCCCTCCTCCTGTTCGAGGAGGGCGAGCAGCAGATGCTCGCCGTCGACCTCGGTGTGGCTCAGGCGGCCGGCGATGCTCTGCGCCTCCTGCAGGGCTTCCTGTGACCTCTGGGTCAGGCGGTTCATGTCCATGGCGGCAGATCACTCCTCACGCCTGCACGCCGCAGCGCGGCTTCGAGCAAGCTGATGCGGTCGAGCAGGTCGAGCACCAGACCGAGGGATGCGTAGTTCAGACACAGTCCGGTGCGCAGTCGCTGGACGCGGGCCAGGGCCGCCGGGGCGCTGGGGGGAAACACCAGCTGCCCGGAGGCGTCACGGTCGGCGTCCACCAGTCCGAGGGCGACGAACCGGCGGATCAGGTCGGGATGCAGGCCTGAGCGGCGGGCCACCGTCTCGAGGGAGAGTCTGGGCACGGGCACGATCGCGTACTGCACACCCACCTGGGCCGCGGGTGCGTAGGACGGGCGGGCCTCGGCCTGTCGGTCGCTCATCGGGTCCTCCTGGGGTCGAAGGCGGAGACCGCGGCCAGTTCCTCCATCAGCTCGCGTTCCCGGTCGCTCAGCCGGGGCGGAACCATGATCCGCAGCTCCGCGTACAGGTCCCCGTTCGCGCCACGCGGGCCCGGCATGCCCTCGCCGCGCAGTCTCAGACGCCGGCCGCTGGAGGACCCGGCGGGCACGGTCACCTTCGCCGTGGCACCGCTCGGCGTGGGCACCGGGACCGTCGCGCCCAGCGCGGCCTCCCAGGGAGTGACCTCGAGCTCCACATGGACGTCCCGGCCGTCGAGACGGAACCGGGGGTGCGGCTTGATCCGCACGCGCAGATACAGATCGCCCGCGGGAGCGCCCCCGCTGCCGCGGCCGCCCTCGCCCGCCAGCCGGATGCGCTGGCCGTCGGTGACGCCGGGCGGCACGTCCACCTCGTAGCGCCGCTGCCCGGAGGGCCCGGCGAGGGTGACGGTGCGGCGGCCTCCGCGATAGGCCTCCTCGACGGTGAGCGGCAGCTCGGCCTCCTGGTCGGCTCCGGGGACACGCATCCGTCCGGCGCCCCCGAAGAACGAGCCGAACAGGTCGTCGATGTCGATGCCCTCCGTGCCGAAGCCGCTGGTGGCGTAGCGGACCCGAGGGCCGCCGGCGGTGGACCACCGGAAGCCGCTGCCGGCTCCCGCGCCGGCGGCGACCCGTTCCTCCCAGTCCTCCGGGACCTTCCGGAAGTCCTCGCCGAAGCGGTCGTAGCGGGCTCGCTGCTTCGGATCGGACAGGACGCTGAAGGCCTCGTTGATCTCCTTGAACCGCTCCTCCGCCCCGGGGTCCTTGTTGACGTCGGGGTGGTACCTGCGGGCCAGGGTGCGGTAGGCCCGCTGGATCTCGTCCCGGTCGGCGTTGCGCGGAACGCCGAGCACCTCGTAGTAGTCGCGTGCCATGGACGGTCACTCCCGCTTGGCCACGGTCACGGCGGCGGGCCGCAGCTGCCGCTCGCCCTCCCCGTAGCCGGGACGCAGCACCTGGACCACGGTGTTGGGATCGGCGTCGGCATCCTCGACCACACCGACCACCTCGTGCCGGGCCGGGTCGAACGGCACACCCTCCTCCGCGTGGCGCGGGTAGCCCAGGCGCTCCAGGACGTGGACGGCCTGGTCACGCACGGCGCGGACGCCTTCGATGATCGCGTCGGGGTCGGCGGCCGCGTGGCTCAGAGCGAGCTCCAGGTTGTCGATGACGGGCAGGAAGGCCGCAGCCGTACGGGCGCGTTCGGCCGCGGCCTCCCGCTCCAGCTCCCTGGCGTGGCGCTTGCGCAGGTTGTCGAGGTCGGCCAGGGCGCGCCGCCAGCGGTCCTCGGCCTCGCGCAGCGCCGCCGCGTGCTCCTCGTCAGGTGCGGTGGTGCCGGTTGCGGCGTCGGGTCCCGGCTCGGCCTCCTCGCCCGGCGGTCCGGGATGCGGGAGGTCCTCGCGGGGGGGCTGCTCGGCGCCTTCCTGCGGGCGGTCGGGTTCCGGGCCCTGGGGTGGGATGGCCATGGCGGGCACCTCAGCCCTTGTCGAACTCGGCGTCGATCACGTCGTCGTCCCCGGAGCCGCCCTGCCCGGCTCCGCCGGCACCGGATCCGTCCGGTGCGCCGGTGCCCCCGCCGGCTCCCGGCTGGTGGGCCGCGAGCCCCGCGAGGATCTGCTGGAGTTCGGACGTCAGCGGCCGGGCCTTGTCCGCCCCGACCTCGTTCTTGACCGCATCGCGGGCCTCGGACACCAGCATCTCGGCACGGGCCTTCTCGTGGGCCGGCGCGGCGTCGCCGAGCTCGCCGAGGCGCTTCTCGACCTGGTAGGCGACGGCGTCGAGCTCGTTGCGGGCGTCCACCGCCTCGCGCAGGGCCTGGTCCTGGGCGCGGTTGCGCTCGGCCTCCTGGACCATCCGCTCGACCTCGCTCCGGTCGAGGTTGGAGCTCTCGCTGATGGTGATGCCCTGTTCCTTGCCGGTGTCCTTGTCCCGCGCGGTGACGTTGAGGATGCCGTTGGCGTCGATGTCGAAGGTGACCTCGATCTGCGGCTCGCCGCGTGGCGCGGGGCGTATGTCGGTGAGCTGGAAGCGGCCCAGTACCCGGTTGTCCGCGGCCCTCTCCCGCTCGCCCTGCAGGACGACGACGTCGACGGCGGGCTGGTTGTCCTCGGCGGTGGAGAAGGTCTCGGAGCGGCGCACCGGGATGGTGGTGTTCCGCTCGATGATCTTCGTCATCACGCCGCCGCGTGTCTCCACACCGAGCGACAGGGGGGTGACATCGAGCAGCAGGACGTCCTTGACCTCGCCCTTGAGGACCCCGGCCTGAATGGCGGCACCCATCGCGACGACCTCGTCGGGGTTGACGCTCATGTTGGGTTCCTTGCCGCCGGTCAGCCGCCGCACCAGGGCCTGGACGGCGGGGATGCGGGTGGAGCCGCCGACGAGGATGACCTCGTCGATGTCGTTCTCGCTGATCTTGGCGTCCTCCATGGCCTGCCGCACCGGCCCCAGGCAGCGCTCCACCAGGTCGCCGGTGATCTGCTCGAACGTGGACCGCATGATCGTCGTGGTCAGATGCTTGGGCCCGGAGGCGTCGGCCGTGATGAACGGCAGGCTGACCTGCGTCTGGGTCACGGAGCTGAGCTCCGTCTTGGCCTTCTCGGCTGCCTCGAACAGGCGTTGCAGCGCCTGTGGGTCCTGGCGCAGGTCGATGCCGTTCTCCTTCTGGAAGCCGTCGGCGAGGTGGTCGACCAGCCGGCGGTCGAAGTCGTCGCCGCCCAGATGGCTGTCGCCGGCCGTGGCCCGTACCTCCACCACGCCGTCGCCGACGTCGAGGATGCTCACGTCGAAGGTGCCGCCGCCCAGGTCGAAGACGAGCACCGTCTCGTGCTGCTTCTTGTCCATGCCGTAGGCGAGGGCGGCCGCGGTCGGCTCGTTGATGATCCGCAGCACCTCCAGGCCGGCGATCCGTCCGGCGTCCTTGGTGGCGGTGCGCTGGGCGTCGTTGAAGTAGGCGGGAACCGTGATGACGGCCTCCGTGACCCGCTCGCCCAGCTGCTTGGAGGCGTCGTCGGCGAGCTTGCGCAGCACTTGTGCGCTGATCTCCTCGGGCGCGTAGAGCTTGTCGCGCACCTTGAAACGGGCGACGCCGCCGTCCCCCTCGACCACGTCGTACGCGACGGCCTTGGCCTCCTCGGCGATCTCGTCGAAGTGCCGGCCGATGAACCTCTTGGCCGAGTAGATGGTGCCCTTGGGGTTGAGGATCGCCTGGCGGCGAGCCAGTTGCCCCACCAGGCGCTCGCCGGTGTCGGTGAAGGCCACCACGGACGGTGTGGTGCGGTTGCCCTCGCTGTTGGGCACGACCGCCGGCTCCCCGCCCTCCCAGACGGCGATCACCGAGTTCGTGGTGCCCAGGTCGATGCCTACTGCCTTGGCCATGAGGAACTCCTTCCACGACGGGCGGCCCCCGTTGAGCCTCGGAGTCGCGCCCGGTCCTCCGAGGCTCAGGTGACGGAGCGGCCGCTCCGCGGGCGGCTCTTCCGAGCCCCGCCGCCTGTGCTGGTGTCGATCCCGGTGGGCAGCCCGGCCGGCAGCCGCACCGCCTCGCCGGCGACCGCCCCGTCGGCGACGACGTCGTACCGGCTGGGCTGCACAAAGCTCACCGAGGCGAAGTACCGGCGATCCCTGACAGGCTCAGAGTCGCAAGAGTGCGGCGCGCTCCGCCTGCACCCGGCAGGTCAGAAATCGGCGCGGCTGGTCACTCCATGAGCACGAGGCCAAAGCCCGGTGAGCCGGAATACCTCGCCCAGGCTGGGTACGCGGGAGTCTCACAGGCGTGGATCCCACGATTCACCTGATCGCCTCCGATGATCGGAGAACGGAGTGATCTATGGCCTACCGCCCGACACAGAGATTGTTCGCGGACGTCTCCTACCGGGAGGTGTCCCGCGTTCCGCGGTGCACCGCGGGCGCCGGACGGCGCGCCCCCCGTCCGCTCGCGGTGGTGGACCCGCACGGGCTGCTGATGCTGTCCCGCACCCTGTTCACCTGCACGGAGCAGAGTGAGATCGTGCGTCTGGCCATGCGGCATGTCAGTGCCCTCGGTCCCTACCACGCCGAGGCCGGATACCTCGCGACGAGCGACGGGGTGTCCCGCCTCCCCGGCCAGGACGCGGCAGCGCCGACGGTCGTCGACGCACGTCTGAAGGAGCTGGGCGGGGCCGACGGCTCCGTATCCCTTCCGGAGCGGTCCTGGGCCTGGGCCTTCGGCCTGCGCGGGGCCGGCGGTCCTCTCGGCTACATCGTGGTCTCCTCCCACACCGAGCCCGGTGAACAGGGCCACTTCCTCCTCTCGACCCTCGTGGAACTCACCTCGGCGGCCCTCTCACTGGCGGCAACCCGCGCCCCGCACCACGACAACGCCGGCGAACTGAGCCAGATCCGCGCCGAACGGGACACCGCACTGCGGCAGCTGGACACGCTGCGCTCCGAGCTGCACCTGCAGAAGACCGTGGACGAGACCCTGGGCCGGGTGGCCGCCTCGGGCGGCGGCGAGGAGGCCATCACCCAGGCGCTGCACGAGCTCACCGGGCTGCCGGCGCTCATCGAGGACCGGTTCGGCAACCTCAGGTTCTGGGCCGGTCCCGGCCGGCCCGACCCCTACCCCTTGCGGTCCTCGGCCTACCAGCAGGAGATGCTGCGGCGGGTCGCGCGCGAGGAGGGTCCCGTCAGGGTCAAGGACCGGCTGATCACCCTGGTCCGGCCGCGCGGCGAGCTCCTCGGCGTGCTCGCCCTCGAGGACCCCGGGGCGACGGCCGACGAGCACACCCTGTTCGCCCTGGAGCACGCCCAGCGTTCGCTCGCCCAGGAGCTGCTGCACATGCGGGAACTCACCGAGGTGGAACTGCGGCTCCGCCGTCAGCTGATCGACGACCTGCTGGAGGGCACTGACGAGGCGAGCGCCTACGCCCGGGCCGAAGCCCTCGGCCACGACCTGCGGCGTCCCCACTATGTGGTCGTGGTCCACTGGCCGGACAGCGCCGCTGACGACTCGCTCACCCGTGCCGTCGAGAAAGCGACGGTCACCACGGCGACCCGTCCGCTGATCACCCGTCGCGGTGACCGGGTGGTCCTGCTGACCCGGGCAAGGCCCGACGGCGATGCCCTGCACGCGGTGCTGGCCCATGAGCTGGGCAGGCCGGACGGAGCGATCGGGGTGAGCACCCGCTGCGACTCCCCGGAAGGGTTCCCCCGCTGCTATCAGGAGGCGCTGCGAGCCCTGGAGGTGCGGCAGAACTCCCACCAGCGGAGCGGGGCGACCTTCTTCGACGACCTCGGGCTGTACCGGATCCTGGGTCCCGGCAACGATCTCCGGGAGCTCGAAGGCTTCGTGCGGGAGTGGCTCGGCCAGCTGATCGACTACGACACGGAGCACGACACGGATCTGGTGGAGACGCTCTCCTGCTACTTCGACTGCGGAGGCCACTACGACGATGCGGCCGCCGCACTGACGGTGCACCGCAGCACCCTGCGCTACCGGCTGCAGCGCATCCGCGAGATCAGCGGCCTCGATCTGACGGATGTGGAGACCCGGCTCAATCTGCAGGTGGCAACACGCGTCTGGAAGATCATCCTGGGCGGGCGGGGGCGCTGAGCGCCAGGACGGTGGCGAAGCAGGCCGGGCGCTCGCGGTGTCCGCAACTGACGAGGCTCCCGCGCCGTTGGGACCGTGGGCAGCTGCGTCACCGGCGAGAAGGCTGAGCTGCTCGATCGGGCCGGTACGGCTTCAATGCGCCGAGACGCTGCAGCTCCACGATGTGCTCTGCCGCGCGCCGCGGTGCTTCCCCGCCGGTCACCAGCACACCGGCCTCGATGTTGCGCCGGACCGCGGACTCGGTCAGGTTGGCGCTGCCGAGGAAGAGAGTGCGGCGGTCGGCGACCGCCAGCTTGGCGTGCTGGCGTGAGCCGGCGCGTTCGGCCGGGTTCCGGTCCCATACCCACAGCAGCAGTCCCGGCACGGAGGCGAACGCGTCGGCGGGTTCCTTTCCTGACAGCAGTCCGCCCGAGCCTGCGAGGGTCTCGACCACGACGTGCATCTCCACGCCTCTGTCCGCGGCCTCCCTCAGCGCGCGGGTCAGCGCCGGATACGGACGGGCCGCGTACGTCATGGCCAGCAGTTCGTGCTGCGCCCCGTTGATGACCTCGATGAGCACCTGAGCCGTGGCTCGCACCGGTACGGCCGGAGTCGAGGGGCCGCTCCATACCGTACGGACCCGGACCGCGTCCCGGGTCTGCCGTCGGGCGGCGACATAGCCGCGTAGATAGGCAGCCGCCTCGGCGGGCGTCACCGACTCCGACCGCATCGCGTCACAGAGCCGCGCCACGGCCTCGCCGACTCCCGGGGTCGACAGCTCGGCCAGTATGCGTTCCCTGGAACGTGCCCGGGCCAGCAAGCCGGCGAGGTCCTTGCTCCGGGAGAGTCCGAGAGCGGCGACCACGGGCCCGACGGCGGCCTCGAACGCGGGGCGGCTCACGGCAGCAGGCCCACGGGTGTCAGCACCGGCTCCTTGTCCCCGGCCAGCGGGACGAGGAAACGACGGTCCAGGAAGCGGTTGCCGCGTTCGCACGTCGTCTCGGACACGAACAGGCAGACGTGGCATGCGGCTCCGTGCAGGAAGTCGGCCGGGTCGTGCGGCAGGCGCTCGGCACACAGCGGGTCGGCCGAGCAGTGACCGGCGTCGGTCAGCGCCCGACGCACGATCCGGTCGAACTCGTGCTCCTCGGCGAGCGAGACCAGGCCGCCCAGAGTGCCCTCGGAGTCCGGTACAGCCGTGTAGATGAGGATGCCCGTCCTCGGGTTGCGTTCGTCTCCGGCGTAGATCCGTTCGGCGAGCGAGGCGGAGTTGTAGCCGCATTCCAGCGCGATGGTGCGGATCAGCAGGTGAGAGAGGGTGTGCAGGGCGATGTAGCGGGGTCCGGGCCAGCCGGAATAGGGGTCGAAGGCGCTCGTCATGCGGTCCGACTTGCGGTTGGTGCGGAACCGCGCGTACGCCTCTCTGTGTGCCTCCATCTGCGGGGACTTCTCCACGCGGGCGACCCAGTCGGCCATCAGGTCGTCCTTCACCCGCAGGAAGATGCCCTCGCCGCGCACCTCGCTCGCGGGCACCCAGGTGCGGGCCCCGCGGGACAGTTCGACGCTTTTGGCGATCTCCGGCGACTCCGGGTCCGGCGCGTCGAGCCGGGTGAAGCCGATCAGTGCCCGGGCCTCGCGCAGCCGCTCGACCTGCCTGATGTCGCCGAAGAACTCGCTGAGGGGAGCGGGCACTGGGACGGGCCGCAGCGCGAAGTCGTCGCTGGGGGGTGGGACGGGCCCCGAGAGCGCCTCCCATTCCGGTCCGAACAGGTCCGCCTGGACGTCGGGGGCGGAGGGAGCCGGACCGGCTGTTCCCTGTTTGCGCGCTTGGATCGCCGCAACCACCGCGTCGGCGTCGAACTCCTTCAGGAAGGCGAACTTGGGCATGCGCGCCATGAAGTCGAACTGCCCTCGGTCCTCGATCAGTTCGAGGTCGGGCCAGTGGTCGTCGAGGAGCTTGTCGATGTCTCCGCCCTGTGCCTTGGGCAGGGCGAGCGCGCTGAGGGTGAGCGGGAACCACTGGTTGGAGGCGCCCGCCACCATCAGGACCGGCTCTTGTTTACAGCCGTCCGGCTCGTAGGTGCCGAGGTGCGGGTGTCGTCCGCGGCACGCGGGCAGGTTCCGGCGGCCTCGTTCGCCCATCGCTTCCCGGATGTTGCGTTTCACACCGCAGGCGACGCACTCGATGGTGACGTTGGCGGCCTGGTTGCCGCCGTGATCCTTCATGCGCAGCTTGGGTCGAGGCGTCTTGGCGCAGCTCTGCCCGTGGTGGACGTAGGCGGAATAGGGGAATTCGTCCAGATGGCCGGCGGTGCAGACCAAGGTGAAGCGGGCGGCCACGGCGAGCGGCTTGCCGCGCTTGCAGTCGTGTACGAACTTCGCCTCGTGCGGTGCCCGGGGGTTGGAGTTGACGAAGGAGAACTCGCCGGAGTCGATGGCGGCCAGGACGTTGCAGGCGGTGCAGCGCAGCCATTGCGGGAAGGGCGTGACGGGGACACCGATTCCCTGTGCCGCCCATCCTCTGGGGTCTGCGTCCGCACCCTCGAGCCAGGGTGCGGCTCGCAGTTGTTCGACCTGTCCGCGCCCGTAGCGCTGGAGTGAGCGGTTGACGGCGGCGCGGAGGCGGGGCTCGTCGATGTCGTAGTCGGTGAGACCGGAGTAGCTCCAGGAGTCGATGCCCCGGATGAGCACCGAGAAGTTCGGCAGGTCGACGAGGGCGCCGACGCCGGCGGTGAACATCAGGTGGCTCGGCCGTACGGCGCCGACCCTGCGGTTGCTGCCATGGGTGATCATCGCTGCGCCTTCCTGACCGTGTCGGCCGCAAGAGGCCCGTACTCGTCGCTGTCCACGGTGGTCGCCGTGTCGGGGTCTGGGTCGGAGTCGGTGGCGGGTGTGCCGAAGTGCCAGTCGGGACCGGCGCCCGAGGACTCCTCCAGGAACGCCTCGCCGCCGGGCAGCAGCAGATTGATCTCGTTCTCCGTCTCACGCATCGACATACCGACGGTGAGCTCGGTCCACCGGGATCCGTCCGCCCGCCTGAGCAACCCGTCCACGACGGTCGTCTTGTGTTTCTCCTTGCGGTAACCGAGTGTCGATGTGCTCTCGTCCCGCTTGCGGCGCCATTCGTCCTTGAGCCGGTCCAGGCGTTCGCTCAGGTACTGGCGGGATCGTTCACCCCCCACTCGTTCCGCCCTTTCCAGCAACCGCCGTTCGACGTCCCTCGCGATCGGGCCGTCGAGGTCGACGTCGTGGGCGTCGAGGTTGCGGGAGGTCTCGTGGGTCGCGTGCCGCACTGCTGCGACGTAGGTGGCGGCGACCCCCCGGTCGAGTGCGCGCCGGGTGTAGGGGGTGACGGAGAGGGCCTCCACCTGGCGGTAGAACGTGGCGTGATAGTGCTCGAAGTCCTCGTAGTGCGCGAGGTCGCGGGGGCGCGACCAGTTGTAGAGGGTCACCACCAGACCGGGGCGCTTTGCGTCGCGGCCCACCCGGGAGGACGCCTGGATGTATTCGGCGGTGTTCTTGGGCTGGCCGACGACCAGCATCAGGCCGAAGCGGGAGACGTCGACACCGACCTGCAGCATCGAGGTGGCGAGGACGACGTCCACGGCCTGGCGGACGGTCGGTGTCATGGAGGCGCGGGGTTCGCGCTTCTCCTTCATCGCGGCGGCGTACTCGCGCAGGAAGGCTCGCCGGCGTACCGAGGTGTCGCGCTCGGGGTCGAACTCGCTCTCCAGCCGTTTCAGCGCGGCGCCGATGTCCGCCGAGGAGATACGGCTGGTCAGCTCCAGGACGTTGAGCATCCCGGCCTTGCTCACGATGCGGTCCGAGAGTGTGGCCTGGCCCTTGCGGCTGCCGTTGGACCGCACGCGGGTGGTGATGTCGTCGTCCATGTACCGCCGCATGCCGGCCAGTTCGCGGGTGGCGTTGAAGTAGCCCACCAGCGTCATGTACGGGTCCGCGGGCGCGCCGTAGTCGTCGAAGAGCTGCTGTCCCGCGAGCAGCAGGATCTCGGCGACGCGGATCTCCGCGGCCTTCAGCCGGGTGCCGTGCGCGCACACGCCCAGGTAGCGCCGGCCGGGGTTCTCGCGGCTGAGCTCCACCTGCCGGGAGAAGAAGGTGTCCCCCACGTCCAGCACCTGGGGCGGGAAGACGGCGACCTTGCGGCCGAAGACGCCGCGCACCTGGTCGGCGGCCCGTTTGGTGGTCGCGGTGGACGCGACGATCTTGGGGCCGGTCTCCTGGCGCCGTCCGTCGGCGCCGGTGAAGCTCCATGTGCACAACTGGTCGACGGCGGCCTCGAAGAGGCCCACGGTGGTGCCGAGCGCGCCGGAGATCAGGTGCAGCTCGTCCTGGATGATCAGGTCCGGGGGCCGCAGGCGGGTGACCGGCTGCGCGGTGACGGCGGGCAGGTCGCCTCTGGCGTTGTGCCGTCCCCCGCACCCGGTCTTGGCGTCCAGGTCGTCGTGGCGGTAGCCGTGGCGGGGGCACAGCTCGGTGACCCTGCCGAAGAGCAGGCCCGCGTAGCCGTTCCACGGCAGCTGGGCGAACTTGTCGACGGTGGCGATCAGCATCGAGGGCGCGAGCCGGTAGATCTCCTCGTCGACCGTGAGGACGGGGATGCCCTCGCCCGGCGCCTCGCGGCGGGAGAAGGGACAGCGGTCCTCGCCCTCCGCGCGCGGGCAGTAGAGCAGGATCCGGCGCCGTCCCTCGTCGTACTCCATGTTCGAGCGGGCGGTCAGTCCGGTGCCGCACCACGGGCAGCTGAGGACCTGCAGGACGCGGGCGTGCTTGTCGCTGGCGCTCTCCTTGGCCTCCGCGATCTGGTCCTTGGCCTCCTCGAACCAGTTCGGCGAGACGGAGGTGCCCACCCAGAGGCCGATGCGGAACGGTGTGGTGCCCCACCTGCGGTCCCGGACGAACTCCTCGCGGCGCAGCACCTCGCAGGCGCTCACCAGGGCGGCCGCGCGCTGGAACTGCTGGGCGGTCAGCAGGCGGAGGGTGTAGCGCATGAGCACGCCCACGCCGGCCTCGCCGCTGCGCGCCTCCGGTCCCGAACCGATCGTCCCCTGCAGGCGCCTGAGCGCGAAGGTGTAGGCGGCGAGGCCCAGGTACGCCTCGGTCTTGCCGCCGCCGGTCGGGAAGAACAGCAGGTCGACGAGGGCTTCGCGGCCTGTGCCGCGGTGCGGGTGGCCGGGCTGGGTGAGGGAGGCGATGTTGAGCAGGACGAAGGCGAGCTGGAACGGTCGCCAGCTAGCCCCGGCCTTGCCCTTGCCGTACACCTCGTCCTTGGCGTCCCGGTAGGAGAGGGGGTCGTTCTCACGGCCGGTGCGGGCGGCGGCGATGGCGGTGTTGCGCCGCTGCAGGGCCATGGCCCGGTTGGCGAAACGAAAGGCCGCGAGGGCCGTGTCGTCGGCCACGAGCCGGTCGATGCCCAGCGTGATGCGGTCGCAGATCTCGAGCGCCTGCTCGATCGCCGCCTCGGCCGATTGGCGCAGGTCCTCGGGGAGCGAGCGGGCGGCCCGGCGCTGCTGTTCCAGCCAGGTGCCGTACCCGTCGGCCAGCGGAGCCAGGGCGGTGCTCAGTTCGCCGCGCCGGGCGGGCACGGCGAGGTCGGCCAGTTCGTCCATGCCCAACTCCAGGCCCTGGAGGAGTTCCTGCTCCTCCAGCGTCGGCGCGGTGGTGGCCCGCACGTCGTACTCGGGGAGCCAGACGGTGGTGAGGCGGTGAGCGTTGCGTTCGCCGTCGCGGACGTGCGCGTGGACGGCGACATTGCGGCCCTTGGCGTGGCTGAGGCTGTTCCGGTAGAGGAGGCGCAGACGCCGCTCCTCGGCGTCCTCCGGCACGTTGCCGTGGCCGGTGGCGTCGAGCGGGTCGTCGACGGGCAGGAAGACGGCGGCCTGGTCGTCGGGAAAGGCGGTGACGTCGATCTCGGTCTGGAAGAGCCAGTGGGCGTCGCGTGCGTCAGGACTGTCCGGCTGCCGGTTCACGAGGGCCAGCTCGACTATGCGGAGGTCCTCGGTGTTCGCGCGGCCGGTGTGCCTGCGCACCTGCACGTCCAGGACCACGGCTTCGCCACCGAGTTCCACGGCCCGGTCGGTCTCGCTGGTCACGTCGATGTCCACCAGGTGTTCGACGGGCTCACGCGTCCAGACCCTGCGGGTCGTCCCCCGGTCGGTGGCTTCCTCCGACTGCGTGTAGCGTCCCCAGCGCACGGTGGCGCTGAGTGTGCCGACGGACGCCGGGACGGTGAAGGCGAGTCCCATCGACGAGGCCCAGATGTGCCCCGCGGCCTGCGGGCTGAGCCGGTCCTGCAGGTCGCTGTCGTCACCTTCCTGCTCGTCGCCCGAGTCGCCGTCCGCGCTCTGGGCCGCCGCGCGGGCGATCCGGTCCGCGGTGACGGTCTCGGGGCGCGGACCGAGCATCCCGACGAGATAGCGGTCGCGTGGCCCGGAGGAGGCGCTCGGCAGGGTTTCCGTCTCACCGTCCCAGGGGCCCAGCAGGTCCCGGCGGATGTAGGCGACGAGCGCGTCCCGGACCTCGTAGGAGTCCCCCGCGCGGAAGGTCTGGGGAACCTCGTCGAGCGGGTGCGGGACAGCGGCCTGAGCAGGCTGGGCCGGCATGCGGTGGGTCCTTTCGGACAGATCCGTGGAAGCGCGGTGTCATGCGCCGATGGGGTGACAGCACAGAAATATAGAGCGTTGACTCAGTTCACACAATGATTATGCGCCGCTCCACCTCTCGGAGGCCCGCTCAGTCTCTAGGCTGTTGCTCGCCCACCGCCCGCCCACGACCCGAGGACGCCCATGCCCCGTCTCGCCCTCTCCGACGACTTCGTCGCGGACCTGATCTCCCTGCAGAGACCGGTCCAGAAGGAGGTCAACGACGCCATCCAGATGTTCCGCAGCCTGACCGTGCATCAGCTGCATGCCAGCAAGGGGTTGCACCTGGAGAAGCTCGAAGGGGCGCGAGACTCCCGGATCCGTACGATCCGTATCACCAGGTCCTACCGGGGGGTTCTCCTCGCCCCGGACGACGGGAGCGAGCTGTACACACTGCTGCGGGTCGCACCCCACGACGAGGCGATCAACTGGGCCTGCAAGCGCGCCTACTCGGTCAACGGTGCCACCGGTGGCCTGGAGGTCCGCAATGTCGAGGCCCTCGAACAGATGGAGACCTACTTCGAGACCAAGGCGGTCGAGACCCCGGCACGGCTCTTCGCCGGGCACTCCGACACCGTCCTGCGGGATCTGGGTATCGACGAGCAGGTCCTGCGGCTGGCACGGGTATGCGTCACGGCCGACGACCTGACGGTCATGGCGCCGCCCATGATGCCCGCCGACCAGTACGAGGTGCTGGAGTACCTGGCGGCCGGCTATTCGCCCGAGGAGGTCTGGGAGCAGCTGATCGCGCCGCGCGGGCAGACGGTGCGCACCGCCGAGGACCGGCCTGTCGTCACCCTCAGCGAGGCGATCCTCAACACGTCCGACCGCATCGTGGAGGTCACCGGTCCGGGTGAGCTGGAGCGGATCCTCACCGAGGACTTCTCCCGCTGGCGCGTCTTCCTGCATCCCGCCCAGCGCCGGTACGCCTACCACCCGGGCTTCAACGGGCCGGCCCAGGTGACGGGCGGTCCCGGCACGGGCAAGACCGTCGTCGCCCTGCACCGGGTGCGGCATCTGCTGCGTACCGGAGGTGAGGGCGACCGGATCCTGCTCACCACCTTCACCAACGCCATGGCCGCCGCCCTGCGCGACAACCTGGCCCTGCTGCTCGGTGACGCCGACGCCCACCTGCTCGACCGGGTCGACGTCACGACGGTGGACTCGCTCGCCGCCCGGGTCATAAAGGAGGCGCGGGGCAGCTCGCCCAAGCCGCTGTCGGCGGCAGCGGAGAAGAGCGCCTGGACCCGCGCCGCCGCACGCGAGGACCTGCCCTGGTCGGAGCGCTTCCTCGCGCAGGAGTTCCGGGGCGTCGTCCTCGCCCAGGGACTGCGGACGCCCGAGGAGTACCTGCGGTGCGTGCGCAGGGGGCGCGGCACGCAGGTCGGGAGGGTGCAACGGGCGCGGCTGTGGCGGGTCATGGAGCGGTTCATGCGGGATCTCGCCTCGCGCGACCAGGCGACGTACACGATGCTCTGTGACCAGGCCGCCCAGATCCTCGCGGAGCAGGGGCCGCGCTACCGCCATGTCGTGGTGGACGAAGCGCAGGACCTCCACCCGGCCCAGTGGCGAGTGCTGCGCGCCTGCGTCGCCGAGCAGTCCGACGACATGTTCCTCGTCGGTGACCCCCACCAGCGCATCTACGACTCCCGGGTCTCCCTTCGCTCGCTGGGTATCCACGTGCGCGGACGCACGTTCCGGCTGCGCGTCAACTACCGGAACACGGAGGAGATCCTGCGCTGGTCGACGTCGCTGCTGGACGGCCAGCCGGTGGGGCGGCTCGGCGAGGACGACGACGATGACGGCGGCCAGGACTCGCTGCGGGGCTACCGGTCCGAGTTGCACGGCCGCGTGCCGGTGGCCAGGGGCCATGCCAGTCAGGACGACGAACTGCGCGCGCTGGTGGAACAGGTCCGGGTCTGGGTGGAGCAGGACCGGGTCAAACCGTCCGAAGTGGCGGTGTGCGCCCGGTTCAACACGCTGGTCGACGCCGTCATCGCACGTCTGCGCCGGGAGGGCATCCCGGCCGTGGCCGTCAAGGACGACCCGGGGCCGGAGGTGTCGGGTGTGCGGGTGGCGACGATGCACGGGATGAAGGGTCTGGAGTTCCGCTGCGTCGCCGTCGTGGGCGTGACGTCGAACGTGCTGCCCTTCGCTCCGCAGGTGACGCCGGAGGACGAGGACGCTGTGCAGCACCGAGCGGATCTGCTGGCCGAGCACTGTCTGCTCTTCGTGGCGTGCACCCGGGCGCGCGACGCGCTGGCGGTCTCCTGGAGCGGTGAACGGAGCCGCCTGCTGGACCCGGTGGTCGGCTGAGACGAGCGGGGCTCTGTCACCCGGACCCACGGGTACGGGTGACAGAGCCGTTGGCCGCAGGGATCAGACCCGGATCTCCCGCACGACGACCGAGCGCGCCTTGCCTTCCGACGTGTCGTACGCGATCTCCCGTCCGGCGGGCTGCCACATCAGCGCATGACCGAGGGGAGACGACGGGGAGACGATCTCCGCCTCCTCGGTGGGCAGTTCGGCGACGGTGTACAGCGTGTCCTTGTCGAGCACACCGTCGAACTCCAGGACCAGCAACGCGCCCGGCACCACGACGTCCGGGACGCCCGGTCCGCGCCCGACACTGACCGCGTCGAGGAACCTCCGCAGGTAGGCGAGACGCTTCGTGCGCCGGTCGCGCTGGTCCGCGTGGGCCTTTCTCAGGAACATGAGCTGCGCCTGATCCGTCCCCTCGGGGATCTCTTGCGGAGCGTCCAGGGCAGCCTGCAGCTGCTGCGCCTCGCGGACCAGCCGCTGGAAGGCCGCGGCGGGGATCTCCCGGACCGGCCGTGAGCGCCCGGCGACCGGGGCGGGCGCCGGCTCGGGCTCCGGCTCGGGGGCTGGCGTGGGCGCCGGCTTGCGCTCCGACTTGGGCGCCGGCGCAGGCTTCGGCTCGGGCGCTGGCTTGCGCTCCGGCTTGGGGTCCGGCTCGGGCGCCGCTGCAGGCTCCGGCTTGCGCGCCTGCTCGGGCTTCGACGGCCCGGTCGTCTCCGCATCGGCTCCGGTGACGGCCCGTTCAGCCGGGCGTACCGTGGCCGGCTTCGCCGCCGCGGGCGTCGGTTCCTCAGCCGGAGCGCGGAGCGCCTCACGCGGATCCGAGGGCGGGGGCACGGGCGCCGGGCCGGGAACGGCGCTACCGGTCGCCCCTTCCGCACCGTCTGTTTCTGTCTCTGTTTCCGCGCCTCCCTCACCGAGCGGCTCCGCCTCCTGCCGCACCGGTTCGATGCCCAGGCGGTCCAGCTCCGCCCAGAGCGGGGCCAGCGCCTGCTCACGGTCGAGATGGAAGCGGCTGCCCCGGATCCGGACGAACGTCCAGTCGACCCGCTCCAGGTCGCGCTGTCTGGCCGCCGCGGTGGCGGCGTCCTCACCTTCGGCGAAGTCATGTCCGTCGCAGGCGACCGCGAGCCGGCGCGTGCCGCCCTCCACGACCAGGTCGAGGGTGTGACGGCCCACCTTGTATCCCGGGCGGACCCGGTAGCCGCGCGCCGTCAGCTCCAGGTACACCTGCTGCTGGAACAGGTTGTCGAACGCTTCGTGCCTGACGTCGGGCAGGACGTCGCCTTCGACCGCGGCGATGTCCTCCTCGGCGGGTCTGGTGAGGTGGTCGAGCCACCGCCGGCGCAGATCGTTCTCATGGAACTGCTCGGGGCGCGCGCTGTGGAACACCCACACCTGGTCCTGGGCGCGGGAGGCCGCGACGTTGATCCGCTGCTCGTAGGTCTTTCCGTTGAAGCCGCCGGGGACGGTTCCGGCGGCGGTGGACGGCGAGTTGACGCAGGAGATGAACATGACGTGGCGCTCGTCGCCCTGGAAGTCCTCGGCGTCGCCGACCCGGATGCGCCGCTCCTCGCGCTGCTCGTAGTCGAGACGCTCGGCGAGCAGGTTCTCCAGCTCCGTCAGATGCCCCTTGCTGGCACGCAGGCTGATGACGCCCATGGTCTTCCCGTCGTAGGCGGGGTCGGCGCAGCAGCGCACGATCGCGTCGACGAGGGCCTCGGCCTCGGCGGTGTTGGTCAGCCGGGAGTTCGCGCCGAGGGCTTCGCCGTGCTCGACGTGGACGGTGCGGACGGGCGGCAGCCGGTCCGCACCGTACTGCCGGAGGGGCAGCAACTGGCCGTTGTAACAGAGGTCGTTGGAGAAGGAGATGATCTCCGGCATGCACCGGAAGTGCTCCTTGAGCATGAGGGTGCCCCGGCCCGCGGAGAGCGCTTCGGTGAGATCGAAGAAGCTCGAGTCGGGGCCGAACAGGCTGCGCACGTCCGGTTCCAGCGCGGTGAGCAGCCGGTCCCTGAGGTGGAAGTACGCGTCCTGCTTGAGTCCGACGTTGGACGGGCTGACCTGCTTGCTGTCGCCCACGACCACCATGCGGTCGGCGAGCCAGCTCAGCAGCATGGCCTCGAGGCCGGACTGGCTGGCCTCGTCGACGATGACGACATCGAACATGCCGGGCCGGTCCATGGGCACCGTCTCGGCCACCTGGTGCAGCGGCATGATCCAGGCCGGCACCGCAGTCTGTGCCTTGCTGAGGGCGGCCTGCGCGTCGCGCCGGTAGCGGTGCTGGTACTTGCCCTTGATACGCCGGGCGGCCTGCTGGTAGGCGCTGAGCGCCCGGGACTGGTCGCCGGTGAGCAGACCGAGGCAGCGGTGCCAGGCCCTGGCGGCGGCGAGCCGCGCGAGCACGATGCGTGCCTCGTCGTCGGCCTCCGTCAGCCGCCTGCGCAGCAGGCGTTCGGCCTCCGGGTCGGTCAGTCGCTCCATGCGCTCACGCCATGCGGACCAGGCCCACGCCTGGGCGAGCGAGGGCAGCCGGGTGTCCCAGGCGGTGTCCTGGTGCGTGCTGGTGATCCGCTCGGCGAGGGCCGGGAAGGCCTCGCGGACACGGGTGAGCGCCGCGTCGTGTTCGGCCCGCAGCCGGGCGGCTTCCCTTACCTCGGCCATCTCGTCACTGAAGGAGCGGTAGCCGTCGGGGTCCTGCTCGCGCACGGCTTCCAGGGCGCGCAGCACCGCGGGGGCGACGCCCGGCCGGTCGCTCCAGGTCCGCAGCAGTTCCTCGGTGCCGGCGACTGCCTTGCGGGACTGTTCGGCCGCGTGCAGGGTGGTCGCGGCGCGCAGCAGGGTGCGCGCGGCATTCTCGACGGATGCGTCGTGCCAGGGGGCGACGGCGAGTGCCGGTGAGGTGGCCGCGGCGGTCAGGACGTCGGTGCGCGTGGCGGCGACGGCGAGCAGCGCGTCGAGCACCTCGGCCTCCTGGCGCAGCCGGGCCAGGCGCGGCCCGTGTCCGTGCCAGGGGGCGACGGGGGTGCTGCCCCACTCGGTCTCGACCTGGGCCAGGCGCAGTTCGAGTTGGACTCGGGCGAGAACGACGGCTGCGGTGGCGGGGTCCTCCGGGGCCCGTCCGTCCACTCGTACACTCTCGGCGAACGGGCCGACCGCCTTGGCCAGTTTGGACCGCATCCCGAGCGGGCCGCGCAGTTTCTGGCCCTGGCTGAGCCCGTCGTGCAGGGCGGTGGCCTGGGCCAGTGCCGTGGCGGGGCCGTACTGCTCCAGGCCGCTGACCATGGCCGTGCCCAGTGTGGCCAGCAGGGCGTCGGCCGCCGCGAGGGTCTCGGTCACGGCGGACCGGCGGCTGCGTGCCTGCCAGTCCTGGCCCTCGGTCACCTCCTTCAGGAGTGCCGTGGCCCAGGCGCCGGCCGAGGCGGCGAGGGACGCGGCACGGGCACGGGCGGCGGAGAAGGAGTCCAGGGCCGAGGACAGCCGGTGCTGTTCGGTCTCGCTGAGGCTCCGTACGGCGTCGTCGTACTGCGCGCACAGGGGATCCTGCCGCGCGGCCGCGTGCGCCTCCTCGGCCGACCGCACGATCCGCACCGCTTCCTCGAACTCACCGGGGCCCAGCAGTTCGGCGGGGCCGGGCACCTCGGCGGCCAGGGCCTGATGGTGCGGTGTGTAGGCACGGGCGGCGTGCAGCAGCCGCAGCGCCTCCTCGGCGCTCAGGTTGGGCTGTTCCTGCGGGACCGGGCCGAGCCAGCCGTGTTGTTCCGCTTCCGCGGTGAGGCGCTCGGCGATCTCCTGGAGGCTGCCGCTGTAGTCGCCGATCTCCGCGTCGAAGCGGTGGGTCTCCTGCTCACGCAGTACGGCGAGGTCGCGCAGCAGGGCCTGCTGGGCGGCACGTGCCTTGGCCAGGCGGGCCTGGAGCGTCTGGATCTGCTTCCGGGAGGCCTTCTCGTCGTAGCCGGCGTACTCGCTGAGGATTCTGTGCACGGACGCGTCGAGCTCGCGCTGGGCGGCCGCGCCGTCCTCGGTGCGGCTCACGCACAGGTCACGAATGGACTCCGGCAGCTTGTCCCGCAGCACACGCAGGGCGCGTGAGGTGTGGCTGGTGATGAGGACCCGCTTGCCCTGCGCGAGCAGGTCCGTGACCAGGTTGGCGATGGTGTGGGTCTTGCCGGTGCCGGGCGGCCCCTGTACGACGACGAGCCGGTTCGCGCGCAGGCGTTCGGCAATGGTGCGCTGTTCCTCATTGGCGGGCAGCGCGAAGTACAGCTCGTCGCTGTGCGGCGCGCCGTCCTCCTCCGCCGCCGCGAGGTCGGCCGCGGTGAGCGCGCCGTCCCGGCCGGCGATGTAGCTGAGCAGTTCGGTGGGCGGCGTGCCCGCGTCGATCTGCCGGGCGATGTTCTTGAGGGCGTCCATGGTGGAGCGGCGGCTGCGCTCCCGCAGGACGAGTGCGGGTGTGAGTCCCACCTGGGGGACTTCGAGGCTGCGCGGGCTGACGCGCTCCAGGGTCGGTGAGTAACCGCCCGCGCTGTGTGCGGCGTTCACCCAGCTGCGCAGGGCGGTGTGGACGGCATCGAGGTGTGCGGGGTCTGTCACGTCCGAGGCGCTTTCCAGTACCTCGACGATCCCGTCCCGTACCGTGCCCGGAACATGCTGGGCGCCGTCGAGCATGCCCTCTTCGAGTTCCAGGCCCGCCCCGGTCGGGTCCGGGGCGGCGGTGAGCGTGCCGGTGGACGGGTCGAGCCGGAGGGTGGCCCGGTGGGTGATCAGGTGCCGTTCCACCCGCTGGCCCGACGGCGTCTGCCAGGTCAGCCGGCCGAGACCGAGGACCAGTTCATAGGCCTCGCCGAGGTTGGCGGCGTCCTCGTGCATCTTGTGCAGCCGGTCGTACAGCCGCACGAGGGGGTCGATCGCGCGGCGCCGCTCGGCCCAGGCGAGCCATCGCTGTTCCCATGCGGCGTACAGCTTCTCGATCTTCTCGCGCTGCGGGTGCTCGTCGAGCTGGTCGTACGTCTTGTCGAGCGGGATGCCCTGCGACCAGTCGGGGAACTCCGGTTCGATGCGCCGGCGCAGTAGCGGGGCGCGGCTCTGCTTGAAGTCACGGATGCGGTTGCCGTCCACCCAGGGGGCGAGCAGGGGTTCGGGCTGCGGCGCGTCCTCGCGTTCGGGGCGGGCGACGGTCATCCAGGCCCGCTCGTCGGTGTCGAGTGCGCCGTCGATCATCACGTCGACGCCGTCGTCGTCCGGCAGTTCGTCGAACCACACGGTGCCGGCCGCGCCGTCGAGGGTGCGCACGGGGCGGGTCTTGGACTCCTCCGCCTCGGCGAGGAAGCGGAAGATCTGCCGCACGCGTGCGGCGTCGAGTTCGTCCGCGGACAGCTGCGGCTGGGGTTGCGGCGTGGCCCGCCGCACGGGGGCGGCCGGCTGGGCGGGGACGGCGTCGAGCCTTCTGACGGTGGTGTCGTCAAGGCCGCCCGAGCGCTCGGTCTCTGAGCTCCCGTCCGCCGGCCCGGACGCGGCACCAGCGACCGTATTCGCGCCGAGGGCGGCCGCCGCCGTGGTGAAGGTGACACTCGGCCGGTCGTGCTCGGCCGGGAACCGGACCTCGATGTCGAGGTCGCCGGCGGTGCCCGCCGGAATGCTGTAGGCCCACGTCGCGGAGGCCCTGCGTCCCGGGCGCAAGGTGCCCGCCAGCTCGCCGTCGAGGACGTCGCCGCGGTGTTCGCGCACCTGGCGGCCGGTCTTGCCGTACGGCCCGCCGCGCACCAGCAGGGTGATGCCCTCCATGCCGACGGGCCTGCCGCTGCCGTTGCTCAGGTGCAGGGTGCAGCACACCACGTCGTCGCCCGGCCGGTATCCGTGGCAGTCGTCGGGGTCGGCCAGTTCGTAGGGCACGACGTCGTCCACCCGCACGTACAGACCGTCGTCGTACTGGTACACCGAACCGACCGGCCGCACATCCTCGACCGGCCCGAACTGGCTCTGGCTCACACGCCACCCCCACTGCTGCTGACGGCCATCCGGTGGCCCGTCCACGTTCATCGCGCCCGGCCGCCTCAAGCCGGCCACAAGGCATCCCACCCCAGCGCGCGACAGCTTGAGTGTGAACTGAGCACACGCGGCGAGCCTAGCAGCAAACCCGACACTTCATTCCTCTCGCGAAACTCACTGTCACTTATCGCCACCGATGAGCGATCCGTCCGCATCTCCGCCACACTCCGGACGCCGTCACGCACGACCATCGCGACGAAACACGTTGACTCAGTTCACATTTACACGGCAGGATGCCTCCCGTGTCACATCGTCTGGCGTGACACGGCTCCCGGAGGAAGGTGATCGCGCCCATGCAGATGCAAGTGGTCGACGTCTCGCCCCAGTTGGCGGCGGAGTGGCTCACGCACAACACCAGGAACCGGCCGCTGAGCCGAGGCACGGTCCAGCATCTGGCCGCCCAGATCCAGCGTGGCGAGTGGCAGTTGACCCACCAGGGCATCGCCTTCGACGAGGACGGTGCGCTCATCGACGGGCAGCACCGCCTGGCCGCCGTCGTCAAGGCCGGCGTCACCGTGCCGATGACCGTCACCCACGGAGTACCGCGCTCGGCGTTCACCGTGATGGACACGGGCCGTAAACGCACCGGTCGCGACGCTCTCGCGCTCGCCGGTGAGAGCAACTCGACCCATCTGGCGGCCGCCCTGCGAGGACTGCACCTGTACCTGAACGCCCCCAACTCCTCGTGGAGTGGCGGATCCTCGGTCACGAGCAACGACCAGCTGCTGGCCCTGCTCGCCGAGCACCCCGGGATCCGCGACGCCCTGCACCACGGCATCGCGATGAACCGCGGGTGCCGCATCACCGTCACCGCTGCGACGATCGGCTGGTACGTCACCACCGCGGCCCGGCCCGACGTCGATCAGTCGGCGTGGGAGGAAGGGGTCGTCACCGGCGCACGCCTGGAGCCGGGCGACCCGCGTCTGACCCTGCGCAACACCATGCTCAACCTGGCCCTGGGCAACGCACATCGTCGCCGCGACGACTCGCGCGAGCACCTCCACTACTACCTCAAGGCGTGGAACGCCTGGGTCGAGGGCCGCAGCATCAAGCTGCTGCGCCGCTCCCCCAACGAGACGATGCCGCGCATCTCCCGCCGCCCGGTCCCGACATCTGCCCACAAGTCCGCCTGAAAAGTCTTAGATTCAGACTGCCGCTGCTAGGAAAGGAGGCGCATGCGCGCCCAGGAAATCACCTTCCTCAAGCTGATCCAGGGGGACAAACAGTTCCAGGTGCCGCTCTACCAGCGCACGTACAGCTGGGGCCGGGAGCAGCTCCAGCGGCTGTGGGAGGACGTCGGGGAACTCGTCGAACAGCATCTGGCGGGCGAGACGGCGGCCCCGCACTTCCTCGGTTCGGTGGTGCTCGCGCCGGGCCAGCTCCAGGCGGGCGGTGTGCAGAGGTGGCTGGTGGTGGACGGACAGCAGCGGCTGACCACGCTGATGCTGGCCTTCGCAGCGCTTCGTGACCATCTGAAGGAGATGGGTGACACGCGCGGCGTGGACCGGGTGCACCGCCAGATTCTGGTCAATGAGTTCCACGAGGGCGCGGACCACTACCGGTTGCTGCCCACCCAGGCGGACCGTGAGGCGTTCACCGCCTGCGTCCAGTCCCGCGCCGACGCCGGTGGCAGCGACAACATCGGCGCCGCCTACCGGTTCTTCCGCGGGGTGCTCGCCGAAGTCCATGAGGCGGGCGACGAGCGCTGGCCGGCCGCGGTCGAGACGGTGCTCAAGGATCTGCTGTCGATCGTGGAGATCACGGCCGAGCCCGGCGACAACGTCTACCGGATCTTCGAGTCCATCAACAACACCGGGGTGGGGCTCAGTCAGAGCGACCTCCTGCGCAACTACGTGTTCATGCTGCTGCCCAAGCGAGGCGAGCGGATCTACCAGGAACTGTGGCTGCCCATGCAGCAGAGCCTTGGTCCGAAGAACCTCGAACTGCTGGTGTGGCTGGACCTGGTGGTGCGCGGCCACTACAAGACCAAGCAGAGCGAGATCTACCGCGAGCAGCAGAAGCGGCTGCAGCCGCTGGCCGGTGACGAGGACGCCCTGCAGCGCGAGATCGAGCAACTGGCCGAACGGGCCGGCAGGTTCCTGCGCATCGTCGACCCGGCCCGTGAGCAGTGCCCCGCCCTTCGCACTGCCCTGGAGCGCCTCGCCTCTTGGGGTGGCCAGACGCACTATCCGCTCGCGCTGCATCTGCTCGACCTCGTCGCCGCCGGCAGGACTACGCCCGAGGACGCGGCGGAGGCGCTGGGGTATGTCGAGTCGTATCTGGTGCGGCGCCTGATCTGCCAGACTCCGACTAGCAACCTCAACCGGATCTTCATGGAGGCTCCGAAGGAGCTTGAGGCCGACCGGCCCGCCGCCGAGGCGGTGCGGCGGTTCCTCTCCGGCAGGCGTCGTCGCTGGCCGAGCGACGAGGAGCTGCGCGAGGCGATCCGCTCCAAGCCCTTCTACTGGAGCGGCCGTCCTCCGCAGCGCGCCTTCATCCTGCGCCGTCTGGAGGAGAGTTACGACGCCTCCGAGCCCGTCGACTTCGCCAAGGCGGCCCTCACTGTGGAGCACATCCTCCCGCAGCGCCCCGCTCCCGAGTGGTTCGCCCTCCTCGCTGAGGAGACGGAGGAAAACCAGACGCCGCAGGAGCTGCACGACCTGCTGGTGCACACACTGGGCAATCTGACACTGACGGGTGACAACGCCAAGTTGTCCAATCACCCCTTCGAGCGCAAGCAACAGATCTTCGACTCCAGTGCCCTGCGCATGAACCTGGAGATCGCCTCGGCGCAGCGCTGGGGCAAGGCGGAGATCCTGGCGCGGGCCGACCGGCTGGCCGAACGCGCGATCAAGCTGTGGCCCGGACCTATCGGCGGGGTCAAGCCGGCCGGTGAGGACTCTCCGGGCTGGGCCGAACTGCGTGCCGCGCTCGTCGCGATGCCGAGCGGGACGTGGACCACGTACGGCGATGTCGCCGAGCTGATCGGCAGCCACCCCGTGGCCGTGGGCGCCTACCTGGGCTCCAACCCGACGGTGTTCGGCGCTTACCGGGTCCTCACGGCGGAGGGCAGGATCTCGCCCTCCTTCCGCTGGGCGGAGGGCGAGGACCGGCCGGCACCGCAGGACCTGCTGACGAGCGAGGGAGTGCGCTTCGACTCCTGGGGCCGGGCACATCGTTCACAACGCCTGAACGCCGCCGAGCTCGCCACCTTGCTGGGCAAGGACGTCGCACAGCAGGTGTCGTACGACCCTCTCCCCGAGGGTGAGGACTCGGCGGCGGCCGAACGCTTCCGATCGCAATTGAAACAGCACTGGCCGGAGGCGTACCCCGGCGTCCTCGCGGCCCTCGACTTCTGGCGCCGCCAGGGCGGTTACGTCACCTACGGCCGTTACGAGGAGACCAGCTGCTTCCCGATGCTGGACACCGGGACGAGCCGAAGCCCGCAGGTGCTCTGGCCGTTCGGGATCTACCCGGTGAGCGGTTCGGTCGAGGTGGTCTTCCAGTACCTGAAGTCCCGCACGCCCTTCGACGACACGGAACAGCGCCGGGAGCTGCTGAACCGTCTGAACAAGATCGACGGCATCGACCTGCCCGAGGCGAAGCTGGAGCTGCGCCCGTCCTTCCCGGTCACCGTTTTCGCCCAGCACAGTGAGCGGATCTGCGAGGTGCTGGACTGGTTCGTGGGTGCGGCGGCGCTGGAGCTGGCACGACGGGCCTGAACGCGGCCGGACATGCCGGAACTGGGGGGAGATGAACATGGAACTCTTGACCGACCTTGTACTGGTTCGCAACGACGGGATCCGCAGAGACAAGACAGGGACCACGTGCTCCGGCGAAATCTCCCGGGCCAGCACCGTCGAGTGGGAACTAAGGATCCCCGGCCGCCCCACGCTGAGGATCCACGACAGCCGTTGGCTGAACGGCGAGCGGGATCTGGTGCTCTACAAGCCCACGGTGGTCACCGAAATGCCCGCCACCCTCTCGAATCTGCACAACAGGCTGCGTTCGGGCATCTCCGGCACCGAAAAGCGCGGGGAACTGCGGATCATGGTGTTCCCCACCTACGTGGACAAGCAGGGCAGGCCACGGATCTGGAAGTCGCTGACGACAGCCGGCCTGGCGAACCATGTGGGACTGCGCCATCTCAGAACGCTGACCGCCCGAAAGGGAGTCTGGCTGGACAGAGCGTACGACCGGCCCGGTCTGCCTCCGGTCAACCTGAAGAACCCACAGGACGTGAAGCCTCTTCAGCACGCCTTGTTCTTTCCCGCCGACGATGACGAGACACCCGTGGCCGCCTTCGTCTGCTTCCGAGTGGCGCCCGTGCTGCGGCACATCGGCTGGCTGCCTCCGGACGATGAGTGAAGGAGGGGGTAACCCTCTGCAGGGGCGGTGACCAGGGCCAGGACGACAGCGCCGGCCACTAACGCTTCCTGCTGGACGGCTGCCGAGGGCCCGCCGCATGGCGGGG
>Ga0207873_1000882_pt1 | contig 31090 bp, 32 predicted proteins | sample BGWIniCompost_FD_187373 | JGI IMG/M metagenome (GOLD analysis project Ga0207873, IMG submission 187373) | Cellulose adapted compost microbial communities from Newby Island Compost Facility, Milpitas, CA, USA - BGW Initial Compost (SPAdes)... ... | reverse complement strand
CGAGGTCGTGGCGCTGTATCTGGGAGGGTGACAGGTGCCCTACGAACGCGAGTTGGTGACCCTCGTGCAGCGTGAGCTCGCCGCCCGGGGCGATCCGGAGAAAGCCGTGGCGATGGCCGCCTACATGAAGACCGAGATGCCGTTCTACGGCGTGCAGAAACCCGCCCGGGCCGAGATCCTGCGCAGGGTGGCCGCCGAACTGGCCCCCTCGACGGAAGACGAGTACCGGAAAGGGATCGAGGCGTTGTGGGATCTGGCCCACCGGGAGGAGAAGTACCTGGCCATCGCCTACGCCCGTCGCTTCCACCGCTACATCACCCGGGCACAACTCGATCTCTACGAGCGGATGATCGTGGAGGGGGCGTGGTGGGATTTCGTCGATGACATCGCCGCCAACCTCGTGGGAGCACTGCTGCTCGACTACCGAGAGTCGATGCGGCCCGTCATGGAAGCCTGGATAGACGACCCCGACCGGTGGCGGCGGCGGGCGGCGATCCTCAGCCAACTACGCCACAAGGAGCGCACCGACGCCGAGATGCTCTTCGACTTCTGCCGTCGGCGGGCCCACGAAACGGAGTTCTTCATCCGAAAGGCGATCGGGTGGGCCCTACGCGAATACTCGAAAACCGATCCGGAGGCGGTCGCCGCCTTCCTCCGCGCCGAGGGCGACGCGCTCTCAGGGCTCAGTCGCCGCGAGGCGGCGAAGCACCTGTGAGGGGTATCAGGCGGGCCGGTCGTTGCGGCCGACGACATAGGAGAGCAGCAGCCCTCCGCCTGCGCCGTAGATGTAGGAGAAGCCGACTCCCACCCCATAGATCGGGGGAGCACCCGCCATGCGGGCGATGGCGGCGACGGCGATAGCCCCGATGATTCCCATCAGGGCCGTGCCGACGAGGCTGCGGGCACCGGCGAGGAAGCCTCCCACCAGGCCGGCGATCGCACCCACCGCGCCGATCACGGCGAGTCCGGCGAATGCGGGATTGGCGAACATGCGGACAGGATATCCGGGTAACCCCTCGCCGGGAATGACCCACAGATGGGTCTAGAGGACTGTGGTGACGAGTTCCGAGCGGAAGGACGGATGGCGCAATTTGGCCAACGCTCGTCCTTCGATCTGCCGGACCCGTTCCCGAGTGGTGTGCATCAGCTTTCCCACGTCGGTGAGGGTCCATGGCTCCGAACCGTCCAACCCAAATCGGAGCCACAGCACCTGACGCTCCTCTTCGTCGAGGAGCTCCAGCGCCTTGATCAGGCGTTCCCGGGCGATCGACTCCACCGCCCGGGAGAAGGGGTCTACAGCGTCGTCCACGACGAAGTCCTGCAGCTCGGCGTCCCCGTCGTCGCCCACCGGTCGGTCGAGCGACACGGTGTCGCTCGGAGCGTCGATGGCGAGCATCACCCGCTCCGGATCCACTCCCGAAGCTTCGGCGAGTTCGTCGATGGTCGGGGCCCGCTGGAGGCGGTCATGGAGGAGCTGGCGGGTGTCGGACACTGTGCGGACGACGTCGATCAGATGGACGGGGAGGCGAATCGTGCGCCCGGCGTTGCCGATGCCCCGGGTGATCGCCTGACGGATCCACCACGTGGCATAGGTGGAGAACTTGAAACCCTTGCGCCAGTCGAACTTCTCGACCGCCCGTATCAACCCGAGGTTTCCCTCCTGGATCAGGTCGAGCAGGTCGAGGCCCCTGCCCGTGTACCGCTTGGCGATCGAAATGACGAGGCGCAGGTTGCAGCTGATGAACAGGGCTCGCGCCTCTTCGCCTTCCGCTACTTGTCGTTGGAGGCGACGGCGCTCGACCTCGTCGAGGTCCTCGGCGCGCTCGAGGCGGGCGGCCGCCCGGCGACCCTGCTCTATGGCGCGGGCGAGACGGATTTCGTCTTCGGCGGTGAGGAGGCGGTGGTCGGCGACATCGTCGAGGTACAGGCCGACTGTGTCGGCGGTAGCAGAGCGCTTTCGCTTCGTTCCCGCCATCGATCCCCGACTGCTTGCGTGTGTGGAAACTATCAGATGAAAACCCCCGTGACAATTGGTTTTCCACAGTCTGTGGAGAACTCTCGACCGGTAGGTCCGCAAGTCCCGGATCTCGGTAGGCTGATCCCGGCTCGTGTCCCGTAAGACTCAGTTCCGGCTGCTGGTTTTGGTCACGCTCGGCTGGCTGGGCTGGGCGGTCTGGTCGTTCATGGAAGAACCCGAACCGTTCACCCTCCGAGTCGTCGACGACGTGGGTGAGCCGGTCGTGAATGCCGTGGTCGCCGCCGAGGGCCGCCAGCTCGGCCTCACCGGTGATTCGGGCATGCTCGATGTGGCCCCATCGGGGGCGCTGGTCGAGGTTTCGGCACCGGGACACTTCTCGTCGACTTTCACCATCACACCGCCCGACGACGGCGTCTTCGACGTCGTCCTCAAGGCGTTGATGTTGCGGGGACGGGTCGTCGACCCCGACGGAACGCCGGTTGCCGGCGTGTCCGTGGAAGCCGGGTCGGCTGTGGGTCAGTCCGACGAGGACGGCCGTTTCATCGTTCGTGGAGCCGAGCCGGGAACCGTGCGGGTCAACCGGCCGGCATGGCAGGAGGCCACCTTCGAGTGGTCGGGCGGTCCCGGAGAACAGCAGATACAGGTGGAGCCGATCATCGTCAAGGCCGTTCACGTGACCGGCGAGGCCGTCGAGGAGCGCCTCGACGAGTTCCTGGAGATGGCCGACACCACCGAGCTCAACGGCCTGATGATCGACCTCAAAGCCGAGGAGGGGGTCGTCCTCTACGAGTCAGCGGTCCCGACCGTGGCCGAGGTCGGGGCCGACCGTCCCCGCTACGACCTCGCCGAAGTGGTGGCAGCGGCCAAGGAACGCGACCTGTACATGATCGGAAGGATCGTGGCGTTCCAGGACCCGGTGGCGGCCCGAGCCAATCCCGACATCGCGGTGTGGGACGAGCAGACGGGGGAGCCGTTCACCTCCAACGGCCAGTACTTCCTCGACCCGACGGACCCGGATGCCCGCAAGTACGCCTTGGATCTGGCGACGGAAGCCTGCTCGATGGGGCTCGACGAGATCCAGTTCGACTACGTGCGCTTCCCCGATGTCCGCCCGGAGTCCGTACACTTCGACGCCGGCGTGTCGCTCGACGTGCGAGCCGAGGCGATCCGCAGCTTCATCGGGGAGGCAACCGAGGTCCTCCACCCCCTGGGCTGCGCCGTGGGCGTCGACGTGTTCGGCTTCGTCACCACCTCGGTGGACGATGGCGGCATCGGCCAGCGATGGGAGGACATCACCTCCGTGGGCGACGTGGTGTCGCCCATGATCTACCCCAGCCACTACGACTCCGGCTGGTATGGGCTGGAGGATCCGAGCGCCCGTCCCGACGTCGTTGCAGACCGGGCGCTCACCGATGCCGTGGCGCGCTCGGCGGGGAAGGTCGTCATCCGGCCGTGGCTGCAGGACTTCGGCTACAACGCAGCCCAGGTCCGCCAGCAGATCGAGATGGCCGAATCTCACGGCATGGGCTGGATGTTGTGGAACGCGATGTCCGAAGTCACCGTCGCCGCCCTGGAACGGGAGTGACCGTCCACGACGGGCTCACCGAATGCCGGCTGTGCCCGCGTCTCGTGGAGTGGCGGGAACGTAAGGCGACGGTCGAGAAGCGGGCGGCGTTCGCGACCGAGGAGTACTGGGGCCGGCCCGTGCCGGCGTTCGGGTCGCTGGATGCCCCCATACTGGTCGTCGGGCTCGCCCCCGCCGCGCACGGCGGGAACCGCACGGGACGCATGTTCACCGGGGACCGGTCCGGCGACTGGCTCTACCGGGCGCTCCATCGGGCGGGACTGGCCACCTCGCCCGACGACGAAGACCCCAACCTGCAGTTGATCGGGGCGCGGATCACCGCCGTGTGCCATTGCGCCCCGCCCGACAACAAGCCCACGCCGGAAGAGGTGGCGACCTGCGTCGAGACGTGGCTCATCCCCGAAGTGGCGGCGATGCGGCCTCGGGTGGTGGTGACTCTCGGGCAACTCGCCTGGAACCAGGTCCTGCGCTACGGGCCCGGATGGGGATGGTCTGTGCCGCGGCCCCGGCCGCGGTTCGGGCATGGCGCCGAGGTCGATCTCGCACCCGGCCCAACGCTCCTCGGCTCGTACCACCCCAGCCAGCAGAACACGTTCACCGGCAAGCTGACGGAGGAGATGTTCGACACCCTTTGGCGCCGGGCGAAGGCACTCGCCGCCATCTGACGGGAGTTTCGCACTATCGGGATAGTGGAATACCATCGGATCTCCCGTTCCCGTGTCCCGGAGAAGTGGATTTGACCGCGCTGGATCACACTGCCGTCGAGACAATCCAGAAGGACCAGCCCGACTGGCGGGCGTCCCAGATCGCCGAAGCTTTCGCCGCTTTCCAGGCCCAAGAGGTCCCCACCGGCGCCGAGGAGGAGTGGCGCTACGTCGAGCTCGACTTCGACCTCGACGCCCTCACTCTGGCGGCTGATGGCGGTGCGCCTATGGCTCCCGGGCCGTTCCTCGAGACGGCTCTCGGAGGCGCCGTCGGGAAGATCCAGATCATCGACGGGCGAGTGGTCGACGTGGCCCTCGACTCGGCCGATGTGAGTGTGAAGCGCCTGGCCGAGGTGGACAGGATCGAGCTCGCCGCCCCCGTGGATCGTGACAAGTTCGCTGCGGCCCACCTGGCCTTTGCCACCGACGGCGCCGTCGTCTCCGTGCGCCCCGGGGCGGTGGTGCAGGCGCCGATCGTCGTGGACATCCAGGCCACCCAGCCGGGGACGATCACGTTCCCGCACCTGGAGTTCCAGGTCGGCACCAACGCCGAAGCCGCCTTGATCGTCGTCTACCGCAGCCCCGACGGTCTCGAGGCGGTGGCGGTGCCCGACGTCGTCCTCACCGCCGAAGACGGCGCCCAGTTGCGGTTCATGTCGGTGCAGGGCTGGGCGGAGACCACCACCGGTCTCGTCCATCAGCGTTTGCATCTGGGTCGCGACGCCACCGGCCGCATCGGCGAGGTCGGATTGGGAGGCAAGGTCGCCCGCCTCGACCTGTGGGTGGATCTGGAGGGAGCCGGCTCGTCCGCCGAGGTGGTGGGGGTCTACTTCGGCGAAGACAACCAGACGCTCGACTACCGCATGACCATCAACCACATCGGGCGCAACACGACCTCCGACGTGTTCATGAAGGGGGCGGTGGAGGACTACGCCCAGTCGGTCTTCACCGGCCTGCTCCGGATCGAGAAGGACGCGGTGCGGTCGTCGGCGTTCGAGACGAACCGCAACCTCGTCCTCTCGGAGCACGCCAAGGCGCATTCCGTGCCGAACCTGGAGATCCTCTGCAACGACGTCATGTGCGGCCATGGCTCGTCGGTGGGGCCGCTGGAGGACGAGTACCTCTACTACCTCCAGTCTCGGGGCATCTCCCGGGCACGGGCCGAGAGGATGCTCGTCAGGGGCTTCTTCTCTGAGGTGATCGAGCGCTTGCCGATCGACTCCCTCGCCGAGCCCATCGAAGACGCTGTGTTCCGCCGCTTCACCCAGGCGCAGGAGGAGGGCCGCCTGTCGTGAGTTGGATCCAGGTCGTGGAGGCCAAACGGATCCCGCAGGGCCGCGGGCTGCGAGTCGAGATCGGCGAGCATCGCATCGCGCTGTTTCGGATCGGAGGAGACGTGTACGCCATCGGCGACCGCTGCAGCCACGCCGAGGCGTCCCTGGCCGAGGGCGACGTGTTCGGCTTCGAGGTGGAATGCCCCCGTCACGGCAGCGCCTTCGACCTGCGCACCGGCGAGCCTCAGGCTCTCCCCGCCACCCAGCGGGTTCCCGTCTACGACGCCAAGGTGGAAGACGGGTTGGTCTTCTTGAGGATTGGAGAAGAGTGATGACGTACGCCCTCGAGATCGAGAACCTGCATGCGTCCGTAGACGGCAGTGAGATCCTTCGCGGTGTCGACCTCCAGATCCCCTTCGGCGAGATCCACGTGGTGATGGGACCCAACGGATCCGGGAAGTCCACGCTGAGCCACGTGCTGACCGGCAACCCGGAGTACCGGGTCGAAGGATCCGCCAAGCTCGCCGGCACCGAGATCCTCGGCATGGACGTCGACGAGCGCAGCCGACTCGGACTGCTGCAGGCGTTCCAGTACCCGACGGAGGTGCCGGGTGTGCGCCTGGGCGACTTCGTCCGGGAGGCCGCCGAAGAGAGAGGCTTCGACCTCGACGAGGTGGAGAAGCGGATCCAGGAGGCCTCCGAGCGTTTCGGGATGGCCGAGTTCCTCGACCGGTCCCTGAACGACGACCTGTCAGGCGGCGAGAAGAAGCGCTCTGAGATCTTCCAACTGGCGGTCCTCTCCCCGAAGGTGGCCATCCTCGACGAGATCGACTCCGGTCTCGACATCGACGCCGTGCGTCAGGTGGCCGAGGCGGTCGAGGCGATGCGCAGCCCCGACATGGCGGTGATCATGATCACCCACTACGCCCGCATCCTCCGGTACCTGTCACCGGATCGGGTGCACGTCATGCTCGACGGTCGCATCGTGGAATCAGGCGGTCCGGAACTGGCCGAACAGCTCGAGCAAGGCGGATACGAGGCGCTACGCGCCCGCCTGGGGATCGAAGCACCGAAGGCTGAGGAACCCGATATCCCCAAAGCCGCCGACTTCTTCACCGAGACGCCGTTCGACCGCTGACCCGGGGGCTTTGCGCCTTCGGGCCGGGTCTGGGAATCTCCCCGGCGATGGCACCCCGCACCACCGAACGCCGCTGGCTCGAGCATCTCACCGCGATTCCCACCGTGCCCGGCCACGAGTGGCGGGTGCTCGACTGGGTGACGGCGTGGACGGAACGTAGGGCCGACCTGGCATTGCGACGCGATCGTCACGGGAACCTCCTGATCACCCGCAAGGGCCGGAAGAAGGCCGCCCCGGTGGTAGCAGTCGCCCACACCGACCATCCCGGCTTCGTCGTCACCGCCGCCGGCCGCCACGCGGCCGTGGTCGAGTTCCGAGGAGGGGTGCGCCCGGAGTACTTCGCCGGCCGTCCCCGTCTCGAGTTCTTCGATGCCACGGGAGCGCGCCATCCCGCCACCCTGGTCGAGTTCGACCCCGACACCTCCATCGGAACCGTCGAGGTCCCACGGGGTCACCTCCTGAGAGATGGGGACATCGGACGATGGTCGTTCGGGCGTCGGCGCCTCGGCATCCGCGGCGGGGCTTGCCACGCCCCTGCCTGCGACGACCTCGCCGGTGTGGCGGCTGCCCTCGCCGCATTGGACCGCTCCCGGGCGGACCCGGGTCTCAACCATTTCGCGGTGCTGCTCACCCGCGCCGAGGAACTCGGGTTCATCGGGGCGATCGGCGCTGCCCGTGACAACACCCTCCCCGAAGGAAGTCGGGTCCTGTCGATCGAATGCAGTCGAGCCTTCGTCGACTCCCCGCTCGGCGCCGGCCCCGTCGTGCGGGTGGGGGATGCCTCGAGCGTATTCGATCACAGGCTGACCAACCTCGTGTCGTCCGCAGCGAAAGAGAGCGGCATCGCCCACCAGCGCAAGCTGATGGCCGGCGGGTCGTGCGAGGCGACCGCCTTCCTGGCATACGGCCACCAGACCACCGGTCTGTGCCTGCCTCTCGCCAACTACCACAACATGGGCAACCTCGACTCGGTGGAATCCGGGAGCGGCGTGGCCCAACCCGCGCCTGAGGCTGTCAGCGTCGAAGACTTCCATGGACTGGTCGATCTGCTGTTGGTGGCCGCCCGGGCGGCAGACGGCGAATGGGCCCTGACGCAGCGCCTCGACGAACTGTTCGAGAAAGAAAAGGGAGTGCTGTGACCCTTCCGGTCGGTCCAGCTCTTCCCGGGTGGAGGCCTCCACCTCTTCTCGGACCGACGGTCCTAGAGGGTCGCTATGTCACGGTCTCTCCACTCGCTGAGCGAGACTTCGAGTCGCTCTGGGAGTCGTTCGCCGATGCCGGAAGCGACCTGTGGACCTACATGTCGTACGGCCCGTTCGTCGACCGGGCCGACATGGAGCGAACCGCCTCCGCTTGGATCGGTTCAGCCGACCCACTGTTCTTCACGTTCGACGTCGAAGGCGCGGCCCGGGGGTGGGGGGCGTATCTGCGCATCGAGCCCGGTCACGGTGTTGCCGAAGTCGGTCACCTCGTGTTCTCTCCCCGGCTGCAGCGCACTCCGGCGGCGACCGAGGCGATGTACCTGATGATGCGCCACGTGTTCGAGCTCGGGTACCGTCGCTACGAGTGGAAATGCGACGCCCTGAACGCCGCTTCCCGGCGAGCGGCCGAACGGCTCGGCTTCACCTACGAGGGGACGTTCCGCCAGCACATGGTGTACAAGGGGCGCAACCGGGACACCGCCTGGTATTCGGTCATCGATGCGGAATGGCCGAAGCTGCGTGACGCATTCGAGGGGTGGCTCGATCCGTCGAACTTCGACAGCCAGGGGCGCCAGCGGCGGCGTCTGGCCGATTTCCGCTGATCAGTCGATCGAACGGCGCAGGAGTGCCCATCCCTCGCCGAGGCTGAGGCGGGAGCCGTCGGCGATCAACCGCTCGGTTCGCTCCTCGCCGATCTCTGTGGCGATCTCCTTCCGCAGCTCGTCGTGCATCGCCGAACGGCTGAGGGCCACAGCTCCCGACATGTCGATCGATCGAGCCAGTCCGAGGAGGAGAGCGGAGTTGGCGACCTGCCCGCTCTCCAGCAGGACCCGGGTGGCGGAATCGAGCAGGCGCCCGGTGTGCAACTCCTGCATGGGAAGGGTCGGAAGAGCGTCGAGCACGGTCCGGAGATGCTCCTTCGCCTCGTCCAGGTGGCCCAGGTGGGCGCAGGTGGAGGCCAGGATGCGGTGGCCGCTCGCCCAACAGGAGATGTCGCCGCAGTCGCGCAGGTAGCCGATCGCCTCGGTCAGGTATCTCTTGGCGGGCTCGTGGCTGGCGTATCGAGTGGTGAGGAGGGCGCCCAGGAAGACGGCGGCATGCCCCCGCCAGAAGGGGAGTTCTATCCGCTCGGTGAGGTCGAGCGCCCGCACCAGGTTGGTGCGAACCCAATCCTCGTCGGGATCGCCGAACGATTCGGTGAGCGAGGCCGCCAGCAGCGCCTCGTCGCCCAGCGCTTCGAAGGTGGCGATGGCCGCCTCCAGATGTTCCCGAGCCCGAGGGTCGGATGGCGACAGGTACGCCCCGAAGAGGAAATCGACGATGCCCCGTTCCCATTCCGGCTCCCACCATTGCGGTTCCGGGTGGTCGACGAGCAACCGCCGGGCCATTTCCAGATGTTCGGCATAGCTCGAGTCGTCGGTGGAGTGACGGATCGCCGCTCCCAGGACTAGTTCCATGCGGCCGACCAGTTCGGGTTCGCCGACCCGGCGCGCGATCTCGAGGCCCCGCCGTGCGTGATCCACCGACGTCGGCTGCGTTATCTCCGCTCCCAGGAAGGCCGTGGTCCACCAAGCCCTGATCAAGATGTCACGGTCGACGTCGGGCGGATCGACTTCCAGCACGGCCAGGGCGGTTTCGATGGCCTCGACCTGTTTGCCGGTGTGCATCCAGTACAGGAACAGGTCGAACACCATGCGCAGGTAGCGCTCGTGCTCGCCCGCTTCTGACAGTGCCCGCAACGCCTGGAGCAGGTTGGCGTGGTCCTGATCGAGCGATGCCCGGGTGGGGATCTGGTCGGGGCCGCGCAGGCGGGGGGCGGACTCGGCGGCGCGGTCGGCATAGTGATGAGCGTGGGCGGCGAACGCCGCCCTTGCCTCGCCGGAAGCAGTGAGCTTCTCCTGCGCATACTGACGGACGGGCTCGAGCAATCGGTAGCGGCTGCCGTTCTCCGACGGCGAGGCCGCCACCAGCGACTTGTCGACGAGCGAGTCGAGGATGTCGAGCACTTCCCCGGCGGCGATGTCCTCTCCTGAGCAGACATCCTCGGCGGCGGCCAGGTCGAAGCCTCCGGCGAACACCGCCAGGCGGGCGAATACGGTCCGTTCGGCTTCCGTCAGCAGTTCGTGGGACCAGTCGATGGTGGCCTGGAGCGTCCGCTGGCGGGGGAGAGCCGTCTTGGCGGACCCCGAGAGGATGCGGAACGAGTCCTCGAGCCGTTCAGCGAGTTCGGAGGCCGACAGGCTGCGCAGCCGGGCAGCGGCGAGCTCCAGCCCGAGCGGGATCCCGTCGATGCGGCGGCAGATGCGGGCGATGGCCCTCATCTCGTCCGCTCCGGGGTCGAAGTCGGGACGCACGGCACGGGCTCTTTCGAGGAAGAGCCGGATGGATTCGGCTGCGGCTGGGTCGTCGTCGCGGGGCAACTCCAGTGAGGGGACGGGCACGATCGTCTCCCCGATGCCCAATGACTCCCGGGACGTGGCGAGGACCTTCACGCCGGGGGAGGCCTGCAGCAGGTGGTGGATGGCACGCGCCGACCCTTCCAGGAGATGCTCGCAGTTGTCGATGACGACGAGCAGAGACTTGCCTGCCAGGTGGCGGTTGATGACTTCTTCGATGGGGCTGCGCTCTCCGGGTCGCAATCCCCACACCGCTCCCACCGCCGCCATGATCATCGCCGCGTCGGTGATCGGCGCCAGCTCCACGAACCACGCCCCATCGCGAAGGTCGTGGACCTGGCGACGAGCCGTCTCGATCGCGAGACGTGTCTTTCCGGTCCCGCCCACGCCGGTCAAGACCACCAAACGGTTCTGGCGGAGAAGGGCCTCCAGCTCCGCCAGCTCGGCTCGGCGTCCAACGAACGAGCTGGGGTAGGTGGGGAGGTTGTGGCTGGGTCCCACGGTTCGAAGTGGAGCGGTGACGGCCGGCAATTGCGGATGGCGGATCTCGAACAGGTGCTCTGCCTCGGCGAGGTCTTTCAGCCGATGGGTACCGAGATCGTCGAGGTAGGCCGGGTCGATCCCGTGGAGGGCCCGGGCCGTGACAGCAGACGCGAGGATCTGGCCGCCGTTGCCGGCCGTCATGATCCGGGCGGCGCGGTTGACGGCTGGGCCGAAGTAGTTGCCGTCCCGTTCGTCGGCTCGCCCGGAGTGGACTCCCATCCGAACCTTCAAGACCGGACCCGACCATTCCGTCTGCGCCAGTCGCAGTTGGACGGCGAGGGCTGCGGAGATCGCTGCCACCGGTGAGGAGAACGCCGCTCCGAAGCCGTCGCCGGCGGTCGAGAAGATGTGGCCGCCGTTCGCCTCCACGACCTCGCGTACGAGAGCGTCGTGGGCCTCGATGCTTGTCGCCATCCCGGTCGGGTCGGTTTCCCACAGGTGGGTGGACCCCTCGACGTCGGTGAACAGGAATGTGACCGACCCGGTGGGCGGTGTCATGGGAAGAGCGTACAAGCGCGATCGTGCCGCGGGTCGGCTGAGGCGGCGTTCTCTTTACGGGGCTGGCTGTCGGGGTGGCTACCGTCGAGGCGGAAAGGAGACGAGAGTGACGTACCGTATCGAAAAGGATTCGATGGGCGAGGTGCAGGTCCCGGCCGACGCTCTCTACGGGGCCTCTACACAGCGAGCCAGAGACAACTTCCCCATCTCGGGCATCCGCTTCTCCCGCCGGTTCATCTGGGCGCTGGGGCTGCTCAAGGGCTCAGCGGCGACGGCGGCCCACCAGGCCGGATACCTGGATGAGAAGATCGCGCAGGCGGTACGCGCCGCCGCCGACGAGGTGATGTCGGGTGACCTCGACGATCACTTCCCCCTCGACATCTTCCAGACGGGCTCGGGCACCTCGACCAACACGAATGCCAACGAGGTGATCGCCAACCGGGCCACCATCGCCTTGGGCGGCGAACCCGGTTCGAAGCTCGTCCATCCCAACGACCACGTGAACTTCGGTCAATCCTCGAACGACGTGATCCCAAGCGTCATCCACATCGCCGCCGTGGCCGCACTGCGCGAGGACCTGATTCCAGCCCTCGAGGGATTGGCGGGTTCCCTGTCCGCCAAGGCGGAGGAGTTCGCTGATGTGGTCAAGTCGGGGCGGACCCATCTGATGGACGCCACCCCGGTGACGCTCGGCCAGGAGTTCGGCGGGTACGCCGCCCAGGTTCGCAAAGGTGTCGAACGACTCCAGTCGGTCCTGCCGGGCCTCGAGGAACTGGCCCTGGGTGGGACCGCGGTCGGCACTGGCCTCAACGCTCCCGAGGGCTTCGCCGCATCGACCATCGCCCTCATCGCCGAGCGGACCGGCTACCCGTTCCGGGAAGCCGATGACCACTTCGAGGCCCAAGCCGCCAAGGACGCCGTCGTCATGGCCTCCGGCGCGCTCAAGACCGTCGCGGTTTCGCTGTTCAAGATCGCCAACGACATCCGCTTCCTCGGCTCCGGGCCGACCTCCGGGATCGCCGAGCTGCGTATCCCCGACCTCCAGCCGGGTTCGTCGATCATGCCGGGCAAGGTCAACCCGGTGATGTCCGAGATGCTGATGCAGGTCGCCGCCCAGGTGGTCGGCAACGACGCCACCATCACCTGGTCGGGTGCCAACGGCAACTTCGAGCTGAACGTGATGATGCCGGTGATGGCCCACGCCCTGCTCCAGTCGATAGAGATCCTCGCCAACGGGGCGGACACTTTTCGGCGTCGCTGCGTGGAGGGCCTGGAGGCGAACGTGGAGAGGGCTCGAGAGCTGGTGGAGAAGAACGCCATCATCGTCACCGCCCTCAATCCGTACATCGGCTACGACGCCGGGGCCAGGATCGCCAAAGAGGCGGTCCTCACCGGGCGGTCGGTGCGCGAATTGGTCCTCGAGCAGGGCCTGATGACAGAAGAGGAGCTCAACAAGGCTCTCGACATCAAGCGGATGACGCAGGGTGGCGTGATGTGACCGATGCCGCCGCCCGGTCGCCGGCTGAGACGACTCTGACCGTCGCCGAGCTCCACTCTCGGGTGGCGACGGCGGTAACCGGGGCGTTCCCCGCCCCGGTGTGGGTGCGGGGCGAGGTGTCGGGCCTGCGGCGCACCTCCCGCGGCGCTGTGTTCTTTCGTCTCGTCGATCCTGGCGGCAGTGGCGAGGTCGTCGAGGTATCGGCGCGGGGGCGGGTGATGTACGACATCGACCGCACGCTCGACTCCGCCGGCGTGGGTTCGATGCGAGACGGCATCGAGGTGCGTATCCGGGCCGTAGTGGGAGTCGACCCCTCGCGTTCGATCATCAGGCTCACCCTTCTCGGCGTCGACCCCGAGTTCATCGCCGGACGTCTGGCCCTCGACCGCCAGCAGGTCCTCGCCCGGCTGGCGGCGGACGGCTCGCTCCACGCCAACCGCCGCCACCCGATTCCCCTCGTGCCGCTCCAGATCGGGCTGGTCACCAGCCGCGGCTCGGCGGCCCACGCCGACTTCATCGACCACCTCCGGCGCTCCGGCTACCGCTTCCGGGTGCGGACCGTCCATGCCGCCACCCAGGGCGATACGGCGGCGGCGTCGGTCGCCCGGGCGTTGCGACGGCTCGCCGTAGAAGCCCTGGACGTGGCGGTGGTGGTTCGGGGCGGAGGTTCGCGGCTGGACCTTCTCCCTTTCGACTCCGAGGAGGTGGCCCGGGCGGTGGCGGAGATGCCGGTGCCCGTGATCGTCGGTATCGGCCACGAAACCGACAGGTGCGTGGTCGACGAGGTGGCGGCGGTGTCGGTGAAGACGCCTACGGCCGCCGCCGAGTGGCTCGTGGCCCGGGTCGGCGATTACGCCGGTCGGATCGAAACCGCTCGGCGACTGATTCGGGAAGAGGCGCGGGCCGTGTGCACCCGGGCGCAACGCCAGCTCGACCACTCGGCCGCGGTTCTCGGCACTGCGCGGGCCAGCCTCGCTCGCCAGGCCGAGATGCTCGCCGAGCTGAGGTCGTCGATCGCCGACGAGGCCAGGCGCGCTCTGCACCAGCACCGTCAGGTCCTGGACGGGATGGAGGAGATGCTCGACGCCCTCGGGGTGGAGTCGACACTTCGCCGCGGGTTTGCCATCGTCACCGCAGTCGACGGCCGTGTCATCCGCTCGGCGAGGGAGGTGGCGCCGGGTCAGCGGCTGCGGGTCCGGTTCGCCGACGGGAGCGTGAGGGTGGAGGTCGAAGGAGATGCCTGAGCCGAGCTACCGGGAGGCGCTGGAGGAGCTCCGGGAGATCCACCGCCGCCTCCGAAGCGACGACATAGACATCGATCGCGTTCTGGAAGACGTCCAGCGGGCGGCCGAATTGCTTGCCTTCTGCCGGGAGCGGCTCGAAGCGGTGAGCGAGAGGCTGGAAGAGGTGTTGGAGGACTTCGAAGAGGCCTGACTCAGCCGGCCGGACCGAGAGCGTCTTCGAGTGTCTTCCAGGGGAGGGAGGCGCATTTGATGCGCACGGGGTAGCGACGCACACCCTGGAGCGCCTCCAGATCCCCTAGCACCGAACCGGGCCGAGAAGGGTCGAGCCCGGCCGCGGTTTCGTCCTCGGCGGTCATCATGGCGTGGAAGCGCTCGGCGATGGCGGCGATCTCCGCCCGGGTCTTGCCCTTGATCGCCTCCGACATCATCGAGGCCGAAGACTGGCTGATCGAACATCCCTGGCCGTGGACGGCGACGTCCGTCACGGTGTCGCCCTCCAGCTTCAGCTCCACTGTCACTTCGTCTCCGCACAGCGGGTTGACCCCCTCGGCGCGACGGTCCGGGGCGTCCAGAGGCTGACGGTGCCGCGGGTTGCGGTAGTGGTCGAGGATCACGTCCCGGTACAGGTCTTCCAACGCCATCAGATCACTCCGAAAAGCTCGCCTGCGTTCCTCAACGCCGCGACGAGCGCATCTATGTCCTCGATCGTGTTGTAGAGGTAGAACGAGGCTCGGGCGGTGGCCGGGACCGAGAGGATCTCCATCAGTGGTTTGGCGCAGTGATGGCCGGCCCTCACGGCGACGTCGTGTTGGTCGAGGATCGTGGCCAGGTCGTGGGGGTGGATGTCGGCCATCGTGAAGCTGATCACCCCGCCCCGGGACGCTGTGTCGGCCGGGCCGTGGATCTCCAGCTCGGGCACCTCGGCGAGGGCCTCGAGAGCGTAACGGGTGAGCTCCGTGTCGTGGTCGGCGATCGCCTGGCGGCCGATCTTCTCCACATAGTCGATGGCAGCGCCGAGGCCGATCGCCTCGATGATCGGCGGCGTCCCGGCTTCGAAACGATGGGGGATCGGCGCCCATGTGGCGGTGTAGCGACTGACGTTCGAGATCATGTCGCCGCCGTACTCGATCGGTTCCAACTCCTCCAGCCGTTCGGGTCGTGCCCACAGGACCCCGATTCCGGTCGGACCGCACATCTTGTGGGCGGAGAACACGAGGGCATCGGCGCCGAGGCGGGACACGTCGACGGGCTGATGGGGTACGAGTTGGGCGCCGTCGACGATCGAAAGCGCCCCCGCCGACCGGGCGGCAGTGAGGATCACTTCGAGCTGGGGGATCGTGCCGAGGACATTCGACATCCCGGTGACGGCCACGATCTTGGTGTCGCCGTCGATGAGGCGGTCGAGGTCACGGAGATCGAGGCGGTAGTCCTCGCCCAATGGGATGAACTCGAGGCGCGCGCCGGTGCGACGGGCCAGCATCTGCCAGGGCACGAGGTTGGCGTGATGCTCCATCTCGGTGACCACGATCCGGTCATCGGGTCGCAGCCGCAGTGAGCCCCAGCCATGGGCGAGGAGGTTGATGCCGGTCGTCGCACCCCGCACGAACACGATCTCGTCGCTGGAGGAGGCGCCCAGGAACGCGGCCACCTTGTCCCGCACCGCTTCGTATCGTTCGGTGGCGGAGACCGACAGGCGGTAGGCGCCCCGGTTCACGTTGGCATATCCGTGGGCCATGAACTCGGCCATCGCCTCGATCACCTGGCGGGGCTTCTGGGAGCTGGCGGCCGAGTCGAGGAAATGCAGGCCGCGGTCCTCGAACACCGGAAAATCGGCCCGGATGGCGGTCGTGTCGAGGAGGGGCATGCGGCCTACCTGAGGTAACGGGTGCTCGATCTGATCATGCCGTAGCGGCTCGCCGGAAGGCGTCGTAGCCCTCGTCTTCGAGCCGCTGGGCGAGCTCCACCCCACCGGTGGAGACGATCCGACCGTCCATGAAGACGTGCACCGTGTTCGGCGTGATGTAGTCGAGAAGCCGCTGATAGTGGGTGATGATCAGGAACCCGCGGTCGGGGCGGGTCAGTTTGTTGACGCCCTCGGCGACGATCCGCAGGGCGTCGATGTCGAGCCCCGAGTCGGTCTCGTCCATGATCACCATCTCCGGCTCGAGGACCGCCATCTGCAGGACCTCGTTTCGCTTGCGCTCGCCGCCAGAGAAGCCCTCGTTGAGGTAGCGGTCGGCAAACGACGACTCCATCCCCAGCTCTCGCATGGCCTCCATCACCTTGAGGCGCAGTTCCAGCACCGTGTAGTCGACTCCGGTTCGATTGGAGAGAGCCTGGCGGAGGAACTGGACTACCGACACCCCAGGGATCTCCTCCGGGTACTGGAACGCCAGGAACATGCCCATCTGGGCACGCTTCGTCGGGGACTCCTCGGTGATGTCCTCGCCCTTGTAGAGGATGCGACCCTCCGTGATGTCGTAGCCGGGATGACCCATCAACACGTTGGCGAGAGTCGACTTGCCCGACCCGTTTGGTCCCATCAGGGCGACGACCTCACCCTTCTCGACGGCCAAATCGACGCCTTTGAGGATGGGTGTCCCGTCGGCTTCGGCGTGGAGGTTCTCGATCTGAAGAAGCGGAGTACTCACAACACCCATGGTACGGGGACCGTCGGAGGGATCGGAAACCCCCGAAACAAAAAGGCCCGCTGTCGCGGGCCTTCCGGGTCCGGCGCCCTGGGGGGCGCCGGGTGCCGGCTAGATCAAGCCGTGGCTACTTCGCTCTCCTCGGCAGCCTCGGCAGTCTCAGTCTCCGCAGAAGCCGTGAGGCTTTTGGGCTCAGCCGTGGTGATCGGGATCCGGCGCGTCTTCGTCTCTTCGGAGTCGGGGCGGGGAACCTCCACCGTCAACACGCCAGCCTTGTAGGTGGCTGTCACGGTGTCGGGATCGATCTCGAAGCCGAGATCCCAACGCCGGCGGAACCGAGAGGACGTCACCCGACCGTCACGGCTCTCCTCACGGCCGCCCTCCACAGTCAGCACCGTGCCATCGACCTGGACCGTCAGGTCCTCATCGGCGTCGAGACCAGGGGCAACCACCTCGAACCGGTAGGTGCCATTCTCGGTGTGCACCCTGGCTTCGGGCATGACCGTCGTGAAGGACTCGGGCGTCAGTTCCTCGAGACGCCGAAGCAGAGGAGTGAAGCCCCACTCGAACAGGTCATCGAAGACGGGCCACGGGCGAAGGTCGAATAGCCGACGTGTCAGCATCCACATCCCTCCTTTCTTCCTGCTCTCGAGTCCAACATCCATTCTTTAGTCTGTCAGACTGAGATCCTCTCAACTCATCCGTAACAACTTTCGGCCGCACGCCTTTATTCCCGGCCGTCGACGGCAGGTCGACGGTGATCGCCTAGCCTCTCGGGGATGGAGCTTCCCAGAGCATCACAGAAGGTGGTGGCGGCGGCCGCCGAGGCAGGTCTCGAGATCGACGTCACCGAATTCCCCGAAGGCACCAAGACCGCCGCCGATGCCGCGGCCGCCATCGGCTGCGAGGTCGCCGCCATCGTCAAGTCACTCGTGTTCGTGGTCGACGAGGAACCCGTGATCGCGCTGGTCCCCGGCGACCGGCGCCTCGACACCGATCGTCTCGCCGAAGTCGCCGGTGGAAGCGCGGTGCGCCGAGCCAGCCTCGACGAGGTACGGGAAGTGACCGGCTATGCCGCCGGCGGCACCCCTCCATTCGGTCACACCCGGACGCTCCGCATATTCGCCGACAATTGGCTCCGGCGGCACGACCCGGTGTGGGCTGCGGCGGGCACCCCCACCACTGTGTTTCCGATCACCCTGTCCGACCTGGAGCGGATCACCGAACCCGTCTGGGCGGACTTGAGCGAGGGGTGAGGAACCGCTCGGTGGTGGTGAGCGTCGGAATGACATGAAGCATGTTCTCCTTGCGGTTCTCCTCTGCTTGGCGGCAGCATGCGGGGGCGGCAGCGGCACCGCCACCACCGACACCACACCACCCACCACTGCTCCGGTCGTATGCACCGAGATCGGCTGCAACAGCGGCTTACGGGTTGAGCTCTCCGACGTCGATCTGGTCTCCGACGCCACCTATCTCGTCGAGGTGTGCATCGGTGAGCAATGCGTCGACGTGGAGATCGGTCCCGGGCACAGTGGCGAGATCACGCCGGGCGCCGATCCCAACACCCTCGAAGGCGGCTCCATCTTCATCGACGCCGATTCCGACTCCGTGGAGCTCTTCACAGGCTTCGCCGAGTTCGACGCTGTGGAGACGGTGTCGTTTTCCATCACCGACATCGCCACCGATGAGGTCTTGGCTGTCGCTGATGGTGAGGAAGTGCCGTTCGAGCGCAACCAACCGAATGGGCCCGGATGCCCTCCGGTGTGCTTCTTCGGCCGTCTCAGTCTGTAGCTCGCAGCGCCTCGATCGTGCGGGCGAACCCGTCGAGGTCTGAGGCGTCGAACCACTGCACGTAGTAGCGGTCGATGCTGGCCTCCGACAGCGCGGCCAGGGTTTCCGCCACCCGGGAAGGGGTGCCGACGGGGATGCCCCGCTTCACGAGGCGCGACTCCAGTTCCTCGGGTGAGATCCCCCTGGCGGCCGCTTCGGTCTCGAGTCTCTCGGAGTACTCGGCGTCGGTTCGGCCCACCACGGCCGTGCCCATCGCCGTGGCCACCACTTGCCGGTCGCCGGCCGCCTTTCTCATCGCCTCCACTCGGGAGCGGATCTCATCTGGCGGGGCGATGAGGGCGTTGTACTCGTCGGCCTTCTCCCCGGCGAGGCGCGGCGTGCGCTGGGCTCCGCTCCCGCCGACGATGATGCGAACGTCCTGCGGCGTGGGCCGAACCTCGGCGTCGAGGCGGTAGAACTCGCCTTCGAAGCGGGCGTGGCCCGGTGAGAAGGCTGCCTTCACATAGTCGAGAGCCTCCTCCAGTCGGCGGTATCTCTCGTTCCAGTCGGGAAAGGGGAGCCCGAATGCGGTGTGCTCCTCCTCCATCCACCCCGTGCCCAGGCCGAGGTCGAAGCGCCCACCGGACATCTGGTCGATGGTCGCCGCGTTCTTCACGATCACGGCCGGGTGCCGGAACGTGAGTGGAGTGACCAGCACGGTCAGACGAATCCGCTCCGTTTCCCGGGCCATGCCCGCGAGCGTGGCGAAGGCGTCGGTGGCGTCGGGCCGAGGCGACCGGCCGGAGTAGTAGTGGTCGGAGCGGGCGAACGAGTAGAGGCCGTTCTCTTCGGACCAGCGGGCGAGAGCGAGAAGCTGATCGTAGGTTCCGCCCAACTGGGGCTCGGTCATGCAGGAGAGTTCCATGCCGCCGAGGCTAACGGCCTGCTCTCAGCTGACGAGGAGGCCGATCGAGCGGCGGATGTCGTCCGGCGAGTCGAACCCCACCTGGAAGTAGACCCGCGAGATGCCCAGCGCCTCCAATTCGGCGAGGCGCTCCAGGTACTCCTCGCGGGTGGCAACGGGGATCCCCGCTCGAGGCCAACTCGTGCGGATGCGGTCCGGTTCCGTTCCTCGGGCGGCGGCCACCTGGTCGATCCGGCGGTCGAGGTCCGCTCGGTCCTCGCCGACGACGAGGGGGAAGGCGGTGGAAAAGAGGATGGTGTCGGGATCGCGGACGGCGTCGACGGCGGCACGCCGGGCGGCGGTGATACGGGCGTCCATCGGGTGACGGGAGGGGAACACGTTGAACTCGTCGGCGTACGTGCCGGCGAGCTCGGGGGTCCGCCGCGGCCCGGAGCCACCGACTGCCAGCCGCATTCTCTCGCCCCTCGGCAGCGGCGTCGGCCCTGGTGCCAGGTGGTAGTGCCGCCCGTGGAAGCCCGACTCGCTTCCCTCTCGCACCGAAGCGATGTAGCCCAGCGCCTCCTCGAGCCGATCCAGACGCTCCCGGGTGGCGGGGAAGTCGAAGCCGAACACCTCGTGCTCTTTCTCCATCCACCCGGCGCCCAGGCCGAGGGTGAACCTGCCGCCCGAGATCTCGTCGATGGTTACCCCGGCTTTGAGCAGGACCGCCGGGTGGCGAAACGTGATCGGGCTGACCAGCGTGGCGAGTTCGATCGCCTCTGTGCGAGCAGCCACGGCTGCCAAGACCGTGATCTGGTCGAGGGCGCGGAAGTCCCGTTCGCTCGTCAGATAGTGATCCGCCACTGCAAACGCGGCGAGCCCCGCCGACTCCGCCCACTGCGCCAGTTCGAGGCTCCTGGCGACGTCGGTCATCGTCTGGATGGCCAGTTCCACGCTCACCACCCTCTCGCCCGCCACTCACCGAGATGCGGTCGCTCCTCGCCGATCGTGGTCGACGGTCCGTGACCCGGATGCACGATCGCGTCGTCGGGAAGACGGGGAAAGAGCTTCTGCTCGAGGCTGTCCATGATCTGGCCGAAGTCGGAGTAGTCCCACCGAGTCGCCCCCGGCCCGCCCGGGAACAGGGTGTCGCCGGAGAACAGGACGTAGACGTCGCTTTCGTCAGCGGGTTCGAACACGAACGACACCGAGCCAGGTGTGTGGCCGGGAGTGTGGATGGCGTGGAGGGCGACGTCGCCGAATTCGATGACCTCGCCGTCCTCGATGTCCTCGTCGGGTTTGCGGCCGGCGATGTCGACGTCCGCGAGGTGCAGGTGCCACGGAATGTGGAGCGCCGACGTGACCTCGTCGAGAGCCCCCAGATGGTCGTGATGCCCGTGAGTCGTGAGAATCGACTGCACCTCCCGGCCTTCGCATGCTTCCAGAATGCGATCTGCTTCAGCGGCGGCGTCGATCACGACGGCCCGGCGCGTCCTCGAGCACGACACGACATAGCAGTCGTTGTCGTAGGGCCCGACGCTGAGTTTCACCACCTCGATCATCTCTCCACCACCTCGGTCGTGGGGCCAACGGTACCGAGGGAAAGAAACTTGCTCAGCAACCGCGGTCTGGCAGACTCCCCCGAATGCGTCGAGTCCTACTGATATTCGCGTTCTTCGTCTTGGCGGCCTCTCCGGCCGCCGCTCAGGAGGACCTGCCGCCAGGGGGAACCTTCTACGACGACCAGGGAAGCGTCCACGAGCCGGCGATCGAAGGCCTGGCCGCTTCCGGCATCACACGAGGATGCCACGACACGAAACCGATCTTCTGTCCCAACGACCCGATCAGCCGCGGCCAGATGGCGGCGTTCCTCGACCGGGCGCTCGACCTTCCGTCGAGCCAGGGGGGCCAGTTCCGCGATATCGACGACTCGATCTACAGGGACTCGATAGAGCGCCTCGCCGAGGCGGGCATCACGAGGGGATGCAACCCGCCCGCCAACGACCTGTTCTGCCCGGAGAAGCCGATCACCCGGGGCGAAATGGCGACCTTCCTCGTGAAGGCGCTCGGCCTTCCGCCGGCGGAGGAGGCATCGGGCTTCAGGGACCTCGGGGACACGGTCCATGCCCAAGACATCGAAGCCCTCGCGGCGGCGGGCATCACCAAAGGATGCAACCCGCCCGCCAACGATCGGTATTGCCCCCACAGCAAAGTGACCCGGGGCGAAATGGCGACGTTCCTCGTCAGGGCACTGCCCGAGCTCCAACCCATCACTCCGCCGCCGCTGCCCGAGATCCAGCGGGTCTCCCGGTTCACGACCTATCACAAGTGCTGTGAGCCGCGGGTCCACAACATCCAGCTCATCGCCCGCACGCTCGACGGATACGTCGTGTACCCGGGGGAGACGTTCTCGATCAACCAGGTCGTCGGCCCCCGCACCAGCGCCAAAGGCTACGTGTCCGCTCCCGTTCTGTGCAGCACCGGGTTCTGCGAGGGCATCGGCGGCGGCATCAGCCAGTTCGCCACCACGATGTTCAATGCCATCTTCTGGGGCGGATATGACGAAGTGACCCATCGACCACACAGCGTCTGGATCGACCGGTACCCGGTGGGCATCGAAGCGACCCTCGGATATCCGAGCCTCGACGTGGCGTTCCGCAACGACACAGTGACTCCGGTCACGATCCGCACCCGCTACACGGGCACATCCATCACGGTGGAGCTGTGGGGCAACGCCGGCGGATGGCAGGTGAGCGGCTACCACCCGATCGGCGCCACCAAGTCGGTGATCGACGTGATCGACGACGGCGGCTCCGACGGGCGCAAGGTCTCAGCCAAGGTCACCGGGTTCCCCTCGGTGAGAGTCGAGCGGACGATCACCCAACACGGGCAGTCCAGGACCGAAACCTGGTACTGGACCTACCGGGAGTGAATCACTCGTTCCCATGAACAAGGCGGTCATCGTCGTCGTGATTGCGGCGATGACCGCCACGTTTGCCCTTCCGGCCGGAGCGGAGTTCGTCGACGACGACGGGCGTCCCGGGGAACGGGCACTCGAGTGGCTCTCCAACCGGGGAGTCATCCACGGCTGCAACCCGCCGGCCAACAGCCAGAGCTGCCCGGAGAGGCAACTCAGCAGGGTCGAGGCCGCCAAGATCCTCGTCACTCTCGCCCAGCAGGAGGGGTTCCTCGCCGTATCCGCTCCCGACGTCACCGACCGGTTCGAGGACGACGACACGATCTGGCAGGGCCGGGCCGCTCCATACATCGATCACCTGGCAGCGGCGGGAGTCGTCCACGGCTGCGACCCGCCCCGCAATCGTCGCTTCTGTCCCCGCGGCCCTCTCCAGCTCGGTCAAGTCGTGAAGATGGTCGTGCGCCTCTTTCGGCTCGAGGCGCCCGACTCCTATCGATCGCCCTGGAGGGACACCGCCGGGCAGTACTTCGAAGAGGAGGCGCGGGTGGCGGCCTTCGCCGGTCTGGTCGACTCGTCGTCGGGTGTGTTCGCCGGCCACCGGACGGTGACCCGCGCCGAGTTCGCCCGCCTCGTGGTCGCGGTGTTCGAAGCGGACTTGTGCTCCGCAGACCCGTTCACCGCCGGACGGGTCGACCGTCTGCAAAGCACCCACCCGACCATCGACTTCACCGCTTACGTCTACGACCTCCGAACCGGGTGTGCCTACGCCATGAACCAGCGGTCTCGCCAGCAGGCGGCGTCGGTGTTCAAAGTGCTGGTCATGGGCGGCACGTTGCTCGAGGCCCAACGCGCCGGACGCTCGCTCTCATCGAGGGAGATGGCGCTCTTGCGGTCGATGATCACCGAGTCGGCCGATTCCCCGGTGAGGGAGTTGTGGAGGTCGTTCGGCGGCTCCCCGTGGTTCAGTCGGCAAGGCGAGATATTCGAACTGGACGAGACCACGGTCCTCGGCGACCGGCACGGGATGTGGGGCCGCACCCGCACCTCCGCCTACGACCAGGCCCAACTGCTGCGCCAGGTCCTGCTGGGGGAGGGTGGCGTTCTCGAGGAACGGTATCGGAAGGTGGCGTACGACCTCATGACGTCGGTCGTCCCCTCCCAGCGATGGGGCCTCAGCCGAGGGTTGCCACCGGGTTGGACGGTGGCACTGAAGAACGGCTTCGCCGGTCAGATCACCAACTCTGTCGGTGTCGCCTACGACCCCTCGGGGGAACCCGCCTACGTGGCCGCCATCCTCACCTTCGGATGGCCGACCTGGGAGAGGGGAGTGGCGGCTGTCGAGGAGATCGGCGGGTGGATCTCCGACACACTGGCGGACTGAGGGTGTCCTCAGGCCCCGATCTGGAGCAAGCCCCGGGCGTAGCTGCGGAAATCGAACGACGGGTCCAGCAGGCGGTGGAAAGCCATGCCATTGAGTGCGGCCAGGAGGCTCTCGACCCGCTGACGGACCTCGTCCTCTCCCATTTCCGGGCGGGCGGCGCGCAGCGCACGGCCGAACAACTCGATTCGACGCTCGTGATGGCGCAGCATCCGGGCCCGGATCGCCTCGTCGGTGAGGCCGCCGCTCACCGCCACCATGAGGTACACCCGCGCCGTTGCCTCCGAGTTCTCCACGAAGTCCACGTAGGCGTCGACGAGTTCGTGGAGGGTCGCCTCGCCATCGTCCGGCCCGACCGCCCGGATGGCGTCGGCGACCACGGTGAGGATGGCCTCCTCCTTGGACTGGAACAGGTTGTAGAAGCTCCCGACCAGGATCCCGGCCTTCTCACAGATCGCCTTGATCGTCGTCTTCTCCAGGCCCTGGGCCGCGACCAGATCACGAGTCGCTTCCAGGATCCGGGTTCGGGTCTCGAGGCCCACGCGATAGCGCATCGCCGCAACGCTAGTGGGGTTTCTTTGAGTGGATGATCAAATTAGAATGATCACTCAAGATCGCCTGGAAAGGGCCGCGAATGGGTCATTACCGCTCGAACCTGAAGGATCTGGAGTTCAACCTCTTCGAGGTGCACCGTATCCAGGACCACCTGGATGCCTGGCCGGACTTCGATGTCGACACCCTGAAGGACATCCTCACCGAGCTCGACCGTTTCGTGAAAGGCGAATGGTCGGAGTCGTTCGTCGACGCCGACCGCAACCCTCCCGAGCTGGAAGACGGGGAGGTACGACTGCCCGAGAGCCTGAAACGCAGTCTGGCGGCGGCCGAGGAGGCGGGATGGACCAAGCTGGGCTTGACCGCCGACCTGGGCGGGATGGAGGTCCCACCCACCCTGTTCTGGGCCGCCCAGGAACTGCTCCTCGGCTCCAATCCCACCGCGGCGTTCTACGGAAGCGGAGGACTGTTCGCCCGGATCATCTACGAAGAAGGCACCCCCGAGCAGCGTGAGTTCGCCAAGCTGATGGTCGAGCGGAACTGGGCCGGCACGATGGTGCTCACCGAGCCCGATGCCGGCTCCGACGTGGGCGCGGGGACCACCAAGGCCATCCACGTCGAGGGCAACACCTATCACATCGAGGGCGTCAAGCGCTTCATCACCAGTGGTGAGCACGACGCCGCCGAGAACATCGTCCATCTGGTGCTGGCCCGACCGGAAGGTGCCGGTCCCGGAACAAAGGGCCTGTCGCTCTTCATCGTCCCCAAGTATCTGGTCAACCCCGATGGCTCTCTGGGTGAGCGCAACGGGGTCGTGGCCACCAACTTGGAGCACAAGATGGGTCTCAAAGGCTCCACCACCTGCGAGCTGACGTTCGGGATGGACAAGCCTGCGGTCGGCTACCTGGTCGGCGGGATCCACGATGGCATCCGCCAGATGTTCCGGGTGATCGAGCACGCCCGCATGACCATCGGCACGAAGTCGGCCGCCACCCTGTCGACCGGCTACCTCAATGCCTTGGAGTACGCCAGGGAGAGGATCCAGGGCGCCGACATGACCCAGATGACCGACAAGACGGCGCCGCGCGTCCCGATCATCCGTCATCCCGATGTCCGGCGAATGCTGCTCCTGCAGAAGGCGTACGCCGAAGGCCTGCGGGCGCTGTGGATGTATGCCGCCTACTGCCAGCACATGCACGTCCTCGACCCGGAGGCAGGCTGGGACCGTCGCAGCGATCTGCTGCTGCCCCTCGTCAAGGGATACTCGTCGGAGAAGGCCTACGTCCTCCTCGCCCAGTCGCTCCAGGTGCTGGGCGGGTCGGGCTACACCCAGGATTACCCGATCGAGCAGTACATCCGGGACTCCAAGATCGACACCGTCTACGAGGGCACGACCGGCATCCAGGCGATGGACCTGTTCTTCCGCAAGATCGCCCGGGACCAGGGCCAGACACTGGCGGCGCTGGCGGCTGAGATCGGCGAGTTCGTCAAGGGTGGTGATGACGGCGATCCATTCGCCACCGAGCGTTCCACGCTCGGCAAGATGCTCGATGACGCCCAGGGCCAGCTCGGGGCCATGGTCGAGGACCTGATGGCCGCGATGGGCGGCGAGGCGCCGCGCATCTACGAGGTGGGGCTGCACGCCAACTCGCTGCTCGAGTCGATGGCCGAGGTGGTCATCGCCTGGCAGATGCTGCGCCAGGCCGAAGTCGCTTTCCCGAAGGCAGACGAGGATCCTTTCTATCGGGGCAAGGTGGAAGCGGCCCGGTTCTTCGTGCGTGACGTCGCCCCCAAGATCGCCGCCCGGCGAGCCGCCGCCGAAGCCGAGGATGGCTCGCTGATGGCACTCGACGACGCCGCTTTCTGATCGCTCCCGTGGCGGTGGACGCTCCTGGCGGACGGCAGGTACCGTGCCCGACGACATGAGCGGCGTCTTCACCGAAGAGCAAGAGCAACTCCGTCGTTACGCCCGGCAGTGGCTCGACGAGAGAGCCCCGTTGGACACAGTGCGGAAGATCTCCGAGACGCCGGAGGGGTTCGACCTCGACCAGTGGTCCGAGCTCGGCTCGCTGGGATGGTTGGGCATCGCAGTGGGCGAGCCCTACGGCGGTTCCGGCTTCGGGTTCGAGGAACTGGCGGTCCTCTCTGAGGAGATGGGCCGCACCCTCTATCCGTCTCCTTTCCTGTCGACCGTCGTCATCGGGGCGTGGCTCGTCGAGCGCCTGGGAGACGAGGAACAGAGGTCCGAGATCCTTCCTCCGCTCGTCCGCGGCGAGCTTCGCCTCGCCGTGGCCGCAGGCACGGCGGCGGTGCACGATTTCACCGCCCGCGACGCCGGATCGAAATGGGTGGTCTCCGGCCAGGCTCGTTTCGTCCTCGACGGCTGCAGCGCCGACACCCTGATCGTGGAGGCCGCCACCGACGCCGGCAGTCGGCTGTTCCTGGTGGAGGGAAACGCCGAAGGACTCGAGCGACAGCCGCTCAGCGTGATGGACCTCACCCGGCCCCAGGCCGGGGTCACGGCGACCGACGTCGAAGCGGTCCCGCTGGGTGAGGGGCCGGCCGACGAAGTCGTGGCCCGGGCCCTGGACAGAGGCATAGCCGCACTGGCCATGGAACAGGTCGGGGGAGCACAGGCGTGTCTCGACATGTCGGTTTCCTACGCCAAGGTCCGCCACCAGTTCGGGCGTCCGATCGGCTCCTTCCAGGCGATCAAGCACATGTGCGCTGACATGCTGGTGGCGGTGGAGTCCGCCCGGTCGGCTGCCTATCACCTCGCCGGCGCGATCGACCAGAACCCCGACGAGGTGGCCATCGCCGCCCCGGTCGCCAAGTCGTTCTGTTCGGAGGCCTATGAGAAAGCGGCCGGCGACACCATCCAGATCCACGGCGGGATCGGGTTCACCTGGGAGCACGATGCCCACCTCTACCTGAAGCGGGCCAAGTCGTCGGCCCTGTTGTTCGGCGACGCCGGGCACCATCGGGCCATCCTGGCATCCCGCCTCGGCATCGAATGAGCGGCGGCGCGGTCGTGGTGGGGGCGATCCTGTTCGCCTTGTTCTGCCTCATCGTGGGGCTGATGGTGTGGCAGGAGGCGCAGCGCCGGCCAGGGCGCGAGGAGGTCGCCTACGTCATCGAGGACGCCGTCCGGTTCATATCGGGCCGTCTCGATCCCGACGTGAAGCAGCGCCTGGGGGTCCCCGGGGTGAGGCGGGTGATCGAATGGGAGGTCCACTACCTCCAGGGCCTCGCCCAGAAGTCTCGCCGCAACCCCGTCGAGACGGTGGCGGGAGGCATCGACGCCTCCATCGACTACATCCAGACCCAAATCGCGGAAGTGAACGGAGCGATTTACGATCGGGACGACGTAGCCGAGGTCCTTCGTCTCGAGGCCGAGTATCTGCTGTCGATCGGTGCGGTCGGCGAGCCGGTGGACCCCGATGAGATGGATCAAGGAGGCAATCAGGCGTGATCGTCCGATGCGGCGCATGCCGAACCCAGTTCGACGTCCCCGGTGAGGGGCGGTTCGCCTGTCCCGTGTGCGGTTCGGTCAACATGGTGCGGAGCCGTCCCGGCGCACCTGGGCCGGGCGGGGCGCCGCCTCCCGGTTCGATGCCTCCGACCGGTGCTCCGGGTCACGCCGATCCGACGCTCACCGACCAACCGTCGCCGCGGATCCAATGCCCCGAGTGCGAGTTCACTTTCATCGTCGGCGACATCGCTGTGGCCATCTGCCCGATGTGCTCGGCGGAGGTGCCGACCGGGCGCGGCCAACCCGAAGAGAAGAAGGACGAGTGATGGCCCGCCTCAAGCGCTTCGAGGACTTCCGCTATGTAGGAGTCCGCGACACGATGCGGGTCTACGACTGCGACGACCCCGAGCAGTTCGCCCGGCTCGAGCGAAGGGTCGAAGCCGACGACCTGCTCCGTCGCAACCTGCTGATGGGCTTCGCCCCCGACACGGTCGCCGAGGCGGCCAACCGCGGTTTCCGCCCCGCCAGCCCCTAGAAGCCGATCGTCTCGAGCCAGTCGATCACCAAGGCGGTGACGCGCGCCGGGGAGTCCTCGGTGAGGAAGTGGAGACCCGGCACCGACGCCACCTCGGTCTTCTTCCACCGGGCGGCCGTTCCGAGCACGGGCGGAGGGACCAGGAAGCCGGGCACACCGCCCACGACGAACTTGGGGATGGTGCTCTGGGAGCACCACAGTCGATTGTCCTCGACGAGGGCGTCGATCGGGCCCGGGCTCGACTGGAGAGGCAGCTGGCGCAATGCCGAGAGAAGGGCACGACGCGGTTCCCCTGGCTTGGCAAACGGGCGGCGATACGCCTCCATCTCGCCGGCGGTGAGTACCCGCAGAGTCAGGCGGGGCAGGTAGCGCTCGATGAGGATGTTCTCTTGGAGCACGAGCTGCTCACCCTCCTCGCTGCGCGCTCTGAGCAGCATCTCGCGCACATCCGGATCGAAGGTGGCGTCGTTGGTCACCCGGAAGACACCTTCGATCAGCACCAGCGAGTCCACTCGACTCGGGTTGCGGCGGGCGTACTCGATGGCGATCGCCGCTCCGAGCTCATGACCCACGAGGACGACGGGGCGTTCCGGCTCGGTCAGCTCGACCAGTAACTCGAAGCTCTCGACCTGGTCCTCGAACCGATACGAGCCGCTCCCCGACGGAAACTCCAGTTCGGAGTCGCCCATCCCGATGCGGTCGGGGGCGATGCAACGGTGCCGAAGGGCGACGAACGGGATGATGTTGCGCCACATGTACGAGTACGTGACGTTGCCGTGCAAGAAGTAGACGGGCGAGCCCTGTCCGACGTCGACGAGCGACATGGCATGGCCGGCTACCTGGATCTGGCGGCGGGGTAGGTTGTCGGCCTCGTTGATCATGCGGCTCTCACGACGGGTTGGCGGACCTTAGACCAAGAGCCGAGGGCGTCGCATACCCTCGATTCCTGAGATCCGTCGATCCCACTAGTCTCGATTCCCAGCGTTGAGAAAGGTATAGGAGCGTGCACGACATCGTCGTACTGGGTGGTGGGCCAGGCGGATATGCCTCAGCGCTCTACGCCCACAACTTCGGCCTCGACGTGGCCATGGTGGTCAACGAACGACCCGGCGGCACCTGTCTTCTCCGAGGTTGCATCCCCGCCAAGCAGTGGCTGCAAGTGGCAGAGGTCTATGCGACTGTCCAGCACGCCTCCGACTTCGGAGTGGTGACCAGCGCCCCCGAGCTCGACTGGCAGGCGGCGCTCGAGCGGAAGGGCAAGACCGTGGAGGGCCTGGTTCGCGGCCTCGAAGGCCTGCTGAAGAAGCGGAACGTCACCATGATCAACGGGCACGGTCGGCTCGAGGGCCCCAACGCCGTGGTGGTCTCCACGGACGAGGGCGAGCAGAGAGTCGAAGGCCGGCACGTGGTCTTCGCCACCGGCTCCCACGCCCGGTCGATCCCCGGCTACGAGGTAGACGGGGAGAAGATCGTCACCTCCGACCACGCCCTCGACTGGCCGAGCCGTCCGGGTCGGGTGGCGATCATCGGTGCCGGCGTGATCGGATGCGAGTTCGCTTCGATGCTGGCCGACTTCGGCTCAGAGGTCCACGTCTTCGAGGTGATGGACCAGATCCTTCCCGGTACGGACCCGACGATCGCCCGTCAACTGGAGCGTCAGCTGAATCGGCGCGGTGTCCGCTTCTACCTGGGGACCAGCGTGGAGCCGCCCAAGATCGGGGCTTCCACTGTGGTCGTGCCCTATGGCGGCGAGTCCGTCGAGGTGGACGTGGTGCTCGTGGCGGTGGGACGCGGTCCCAACACCGAAGGCGTCGGTCTCGAGACCACAAAGGCCGAGCTCGACCGAGGCTACGTGGTCGTCGACCGTTCGACGATGCAGACCGCCGACCCGACCCTCTACGCAGTCGGCGACGTCGTCGCCGGGACCCCACAGCTGGCCCATGTCGGGTTTGCCGAAGGCATCGCCGCCGTGACGCACATCGCCACCGGCCACCCCGCTCCCGTCGACTACCGGGCGATCCCACGCATCACCTACACCCACCCCGAGGTCGCTGAAGTCGGTTTCAACGAGCAGCAAGCCGCCGAGATGGGCATGGAGGTGGAGACATATTCGCACGGATTCGGCGGGGTCGGCCGGGCGATCATCATCGGCCAGAATCAGGGGACCGTGAAGATCGTGGTGGAAAAAGACGGTCCGATCGTCGGGGCGTCGGTGATCGGGCCATACGCCGGAGAGATGATCCACGAGTTGATGTACGCCGTTGGATGGGAAGCGCTGCCGGCGGAGGCGGCCGCCTTCATCCACGGGCACCCGACGTTGTCCGAAGCGGTTGGAGAGACCTTGCTGACGGCCGCCGGCCGCAGCTTGCACTGAGAGAGGTAAAGGACCAATGGCGACGCGCGTAACCATGCCCCAGCTGGGAGAGACGGTCACCGAAGGCACGATCCTGCGGTGGGCGAAGAACGTCGGGGACACGATTGCCGAAGACGAGGTTCTGGTCGAGATCTCGACCGACAAGGTGGACACCGAGGTCCCATCGCCCGCCTCAGGTGTCGTGCTCGAGATCCTCGTCCCCGAAGGTGAAACCGTCGAAGTGGGAACGGCACTAGCGGTGATCGGCGAACCGGACGAAGCCACGGGAGGCGAAGCGCCGCCAGCCGCCGAGGCGCCCGCCGCAGCCGAGGCTCCTGCTCCTGCTGCGGAGGAAGCACCGGCCCCCGCAGAGCCCGCCCCGGCGCCCGAGGCCCCTGCCGCTCAACCCGAGCCCGCTCCGGAGCCTGCCGCCCCCGAGCCGGCTCCTGCAGCGGAGGCCCCGGCCCAGCCCGCCGAACCGGCTCCTGCGCCGACGGCGGG